>Ga0137379_10004457_pt1 | contig 13175 bp, 13 predicted proteins | sample SagtaG_18_FD_104812 | JGI IMG/M metagenome (GOLD analysis project Ga0137379, IMG submission 104812) | Vadose zone soil microbial communities from Sagehorn Ranch, Mendocino, California, USA - Sage2_L_80_16 metaG | ecosystem: Environmental > Terrestrial > Soil > Vadose zone | place: USA...
CCGCGTTCGCCGTGCCCGGGCCCTTCCGGGAATCCTGCCGCCGGCCCGGGCTGGCCCGTTGCCGGCGCGGCGGCGGTGACAGGGGAGCGCGGTCGCCGCCCCGGGAACGCGTGCCGCAATGCGGATCAGCGTGGCCGTCAGTGCGCGGTTTCCGGCAATACGGCGAGCTGGGCGGCCTGCAGCGGTTCGCCGCGTTTCTGTGAACGACCAGCAATCCCCTCTTTGGCGGTCAGCGAGCAGGCCCGGCAGCACGGTGCCCGCCTAGCACTCCGCGCTGGTGAGCCCGCCGCCAGCCCGGCCCCTGAGCTCATCAAGCTTCGCCGATCACTGCAACGGGCCAATGCTGACGGTGCTACGTCCTCTGCGATCGCGGTTCCGAAAGCGTCGAGAGAGGCGGAGAGCTCACCGGCGGCGACGGCACACGAGCCGTGCTGGACTGCGTCGGCACTGTGCAAGTGCTGGTGACCGCCTTCGGCGTGGTCCGCGAGGCGGCACGCTCAGCGGTGCAGGGGTTCCGCAGTGCGCGGATGGGCCGATCGGATACGACATGCTGACGCGCAACGTCACGCGCACCGGCGGGTGGATAGCGGTAGCAGCCGTCACCGCGACTGTGCCGGTAGTCCTCGGTATCCCGCACCGGATTGCGCGGCTGCATACATCTGCGCTGTTCGCGACCGGGATTATCAGCCGCGCGTGGGGAGGCGTGCGGAATCGACCGGCCGGTTGAACGCACTTACGCCACCGCGATATAGCCGCTGCCGGCGCCTGGCTGGCCAATGTCCTTGCTTTTAGGTGTGTCGTAGCGGATCGAGGAGATGGAGTTCGATTCGGCGGGTGACGTGGGTCACGCTTGGCCCCGAGATCACTGGCACCAGCTCTGAACGGAATGTGATGACCCAGAACGCCCGGCATTGCCGTCGTCCGGCCCGGCGTCCGGAGTATCAGAAAGCTCGAACCAAGTCGTCAGGCCGTGGTCATCCCGGTAATGCCCCCACTGGCAGGCGACCTCCTCAACGATCTGCAATCCGCGCCCACGATCGGCAAGATCCGGCCCGCATGCTGCGACATGCGGAAGATGAGCGCTGCCGTCATCGACCACCTCAACGCGCACCACCGTGCCGAAGTCGATCAGCACGATCGTCACCTTGCCGCCATCGCCCGAGCGGCTATGCAGGACCGAATTAGTGACAATCTCACTGGTCAGCAGAACTGCAAGCTCCCGGCACGGGCGACCCTCCAGCACCTGGCCGACGAACCTGCGGGCACAACGAACATCCTGCGCCCTGCCAGGCACCGTCAGCGTCCCGGAGACTAGCCCCATAACCGTCGCCACCTCACCTCCCTGAACCGGTTGTGTGCCTGCGATCAGCCGCCGAGCGATCCGCGCCCGCGCGTGATCGCGGCGGGCTTCGCGCCCAGGACGGCACCCAGGACGGCCGCCATGGCACGACGGGCCGGCTTGGGTTCGAGCCTGGCCACACTGCCCGCAAACAGGCGGGGGTCAAGGATGCGGCCCGCGCCGCTCCCCGTGTTGTGCTAGTCATCGCTGCTCATCTACCCTCCATCCCGCGCGGGTCCGGGTACGCTAGTTAGCGGCTGCCCATTTCAATCGAGACCACGATAACGCGCAATTGAAGAGCTTCTTATCGACAAGATATCGACAAGATATCGACAACTGATTTTGTCGAAATGACGCGAGGAGGTGACGCATCTGAGTCGGCCAGAGCGTCTGCTAAGCCCCGACAGGTCTCCGTTAGACCGGTTCGGATATGAGCTGCGCAAGTGGCGCAAGGCGTGTGGCTTGTCTCAGGTCCGCGTGGGCGTGCTGGTGCACGTCAGCGGCGATCTGCTGCACAGGATCGAGATTGGCGAACGGCGGCCGTCGCGGGATCTTGCCGTCAGATGTGACGAAGCCCTTAGCGCGGACGGAGCATTGATACGCGCATGGGAGGACTTCACTGCCGAGGCGCAGCGGACACGTGAGGAACGGAGCCGTACTGAAAACTTGGCTGACAGTATGGACAAACCCTCCGATCAGGTTGCCAAGGCTCTTGCCGGCTCAGAGATGATCGTCGTCTCTATGATGAGTCTGACTGGGGAGAATGTGCCCGTGGCAGTTGACCGGCGTGCGTTCGTGTCTGGCGCAATGTCGCTTCCCCTCGTCGGATGGCTGGGGCGCGGAGTTCCTCAGATTTCAGTGCCGATGCGCGACGGCGACCTAGATGACATCGTGCGCGAAATGGCTTCACTCCGGGTTGTCTTGACGAAGCAAGACAGCGTGCTCGGCCCGGGGATGGCGGCCCCGACTGTTGTTCATCAGCTATCGATACTTGAGAAGCTTAGCCATAATATTAAAGGCGGTGCACGCGAGTCGGTCAGGCGTGTTCAAGCTGCCTATGCCGAGTTTGCTGGCTGGCTATCGGATGACCTCGGTGACCGGCGTGCCGGGCAGTACTGGACAGATCGCGCCCTTGAGTGGGCGCATGAGGCCGATGAGGAGCTTATCGTCGGATACATTCTTGCGCGAAAGGCGCAGCGGGCGGTAGCGATCGGGGATTCGGCTGCTGCCATTAGCCTCGCGCGGGCTGCCCAGCGGCGCGGCGCCCTGACCGAACGAGTTAGCGCTGCCGCTTTGCAGTATGAGGCACTAGGGCATGCTTCGGCTGGCGAAGCCGGCGATTTCCGCGTCTCAGTTGACCGTGCGCGTGAACTTGTCGACTCAGCAGGCCCGGCCAGTGATGACGAGTGGGCGGCGTGGTGCACGCCGGGTTACGTTGCGATGCATGAGGCTTCTGGATGGGTAATGCTTGACGAGCATGCGCGCGCAGTGACCGCTTACGAGCGGGGGTTTAAGGACTGGCCGGGTGAGTTTCGCCGCGAGCAGGGGGTTTACTATGGGCGGCTGGCCTGCGCTCATGCTGGGGCTGGAAGCCTGGAAGAGGCCGCTGAGATGGGACGCAGGGCACTTGACATCGCGCTGGGCACAGGATCAGTGCGTATCCTCACGGAACTGAAACCGTTGCAAACGAAGCTCACTGCCTGGCAGAGTATTCCGTCGGCGCGGACCTTTACAGCCGACCTGCGGCAGGCGCTACCCGCTCTTGAATCTCATCGATCCAAAGAAATCACCATAAACGCAGCGCCGAACCCGTTTCCTAGTGGCTGGAGTTTATCGTGAGCGTGCGCCCGTACGTCCTGCTGAAATGTGCAATGTCGATTGACGGGTATATCGATGACGTGTCTGAGCAGCGACTCATACTGTCCAGCGCTGAGGACCTTGACCGCGTAGATGAAGTGAGGGCCTCATGCGACGCCATCCTCATCGGCGCGAATACCATTCGTCGCGACAACCCTCGGCTTTTGGTCAACTCTGAAGCGCGCCGCCTTCAGAGGATCGCTCAGGGACTGCCAGAGTATCCGACGAAGGTTACTATCACTGCCACAGGACTTGATCCAGATTTCAAATTCTTCAACACGGGCGGTGAGAAACTTGTCTATTGCCCCGACGTCGCCGTCGATAAGGTTCGCGACAGTCTGGGAAGCCATGCAACAGTTGTAGGGGTGCGCAATCCTGTAGATTTCGGAGTGATGCTTGACGACCTAGGCCGTCGCGGGATTAGCCGATTGATGGTCGAAGGTGGCGGCAGAATTCATACGCAATTTCTTACACAGGACCTTGCGGACGAAGTGCAGCTTGTCGTTGCGCCTTTTTTTGTCGGTGAGATAGACGCCCCGCGATTTGTGTACCCAGGATCGTTTCCGAACGACAGTAGCCACAGGATGACTCTCGCCGATGCTCGCCAGGTTGGAGACGTGGTACTAATGCGCTTTCTGACAAGGCAGGCCCAGTAACAGGCGTAGGGCTGTGACAGGTGTAAGCCGATCGGATGCCCGTGACGATGACCCTCCTGACGTGCAGTGATCGGGTACGGTTACTCACCGTGGCCAGGGGCGAGACTTCGCGGCCCGGCTTGCGTTTCTTGTGGTCAGAGGCGTCGTTGAGTCATGGAAAAGTCAGGGTTACGAGCGGCTCCACCTGCCGGAAACGGACATAACCGGTGTGAGTGATGTCGCGCTCACCTGTTCAAGTTTAGGTTGTTGAAGTGCATTTACCCGTGCTGGCGATCTGGGACGTCCTGGCCGGCTGGGCCAGGTTCCCCGCCCGCAGCGATGCCTGGGGCCCACCGGCCTGGACGTCCGACCGGTCCCGGTCGAACAGGACGGCTCGGCGGCGCCGGGCCCGCTGCTTCTCGCCGAGCAGCTGATCGAACCGTTCCAGGCACGAGGCTGACCGATACAACCGGATCACCAGCGACCTGCGGTCCTTCGGGCCGGCACGCGCAGATCAGCCAGCTCGGGCGTCGGCTTGGCGCACCGGCCGACCTGGCCGCCGAGGCCGCGGTCCCTGTTCCCCTGTCGGAGGCGATCAGGGTGACGGCGCGTGCCTGGCTGGTGCGGGTCAGCAGGCGCACGTGGATCAAGTTCGGCGCGGCCGTCGTCGTGACCGGGATCGTGGCCGGGTACCTGGTGTGTTCCCTGGCGGCTGGGTCGCTCGAGGTGGGGCCCCAGTCCCGCTGGTGGTATCGCCAGGACTATACCCGTGAGGTGACTACCATCGCGGACGGCGCGACCCAGACCACGGTGCCGATCCGGTCCGGGCAGCGGCAGGGTTTCGCCGTCGGCATCTCCAACCCGACCGACGTGACCGAGACGATCGTGGGAGTTCCCGGACCTGGCGGGGGGTCAGTATCGCCTGCCGCGCAGACCGCACAGGTAGCCGTCTCCGTCCCCAACAAGGACATCAATCGCGGCGGGTTCGTCACGAACATCAGGTTCACGCTGCCGGGCGTGATCCCGCCGCACCAGTTCCGGCTGCTGCGCGTGACCTGGATCTCCGATGTCTGCCTCGAACACGGCGCTACCAGCGTGATGGACCGGATCTCGCTGCGGGTCCGCGTCGGCTGGTTCACCAGGACCGAGGACGTTCCGCTCCTGCAGGGCTGGGGCGTGTCAGGGCCGAGCCAGGGCTCCTGCAATTGACCAGCCTGACCCGCTAGTACCGACTAGTTAGGCGAGACTGACACCATGGCGCACGATGAGGCGGCGGCCATGAAGATGGCAGACCTCTTCGACCCCGAGCCGCGAACCTGGGGCCTGCGAGGTGATCCCTACCTATGGCAGGCCCTTCGCGAGCACCTGTCTGGCACGGACATCCCCGCGTCGGTCGGCGAGGCGGTCGCCCTCCTGCACGCGGCGTTCGGTGAACTCGTGGGTCTTGACCTCGTCGGCGACCCGGTGCCGTCGGTGTACCTGGAGCGGTACGCTCACGGCGGCATGTCCAGCGGGATGATCAGTCTCGATACCTGGCGACAGCGGTTCATGCCAATGCTCGCCGAGCGTGCGAGAACAGCGCTGGAGGCCCGCTCCCGTAGCGACGCCCCGCACAGCCCACAATCGTCCGCGCACCCCGGAGCCGGCACGTCACCGGCCGATTCCTGACGGCCGCTCTGGCACCGCGCCGCTCCCGAGCGCCCACTTACGGCTCGTCGGGGGAACTCACCGTGAAACTGGCGCGAAGCCGGCCGGTCTGCTGGTCGCCGGGTGGCCGGCAGGCCGGAATTTGTTTGCGCCATCAGCCCGTGTTCCGTAGTGTCAGCCCCCCGTTTGTTCTGATCGAAGGGTTATCCGCCGTGACCAGTATTCGGGCGCTGTGGTGGCGGCCGCTGGTCGACTCTGACCTGCCGGCGGTGATTGAGCTAGCCCCCGTGTGCTTGTCCGCTGACGGCGGGCAGCCTTTTGCTGCGAGTTCCGGCTTCCTGGGCCGGTCGTACCTGTCCGGTGCCGAGGCTTACGCCGGATTCGACGGCGCCGGGCTTATCTGCGTCTCGTCGCTGCGCCGGCCCTCGCCGGGCTCGTCCGATGACGGCCGGACTGGTGCCGCGGTCACGACCGGGCTGGTTCATCCGGCATGGCGGCGCCTTGGCATCGGCGGACACGCGTTTGACTGGGCGCGTGACCGGGCCGGCTCCGGCGGGATGCGCGCGGAGACCGAGGCGCTCGGTGACGCTGCCCACGCGTTGTATCTCGCCAAGGGGCTGTCGCAGGTGTTCGCCGAGGATGTGATGCAACTTGCCGCCTCGGCGCAGCCGCCACCCGCGCGTCCACCTCGCGGCCTGGCCCTGTCCCAATGGGGTCAGGCCGACCCGGCGCGGTTCTTCGCGGTCTATCATGCGGCGTTCCGCGACCGTCCCGGGTTTCCCGGCTGGACGCAAGCTCGCTGGGCCGAGTGGATCAGCGAGGACGAGGACTTCCGCGCCGAGTGGACACTGCTCGCCACCCTCGGCGGCGCCGACGTCGCGTTCATCGCCGCCGAAGCCACCGGCTGGATCACGCAGACTGGCGTGGTGCCTTCGGCCCGGGGCCGCGACATCGGCGCGTGGCTGATCGGCGAGGCAGTCCAGCGCATGCGGTCGGCCGGCGAGGCAAGCATCACCCTCAACGTCAACGTCAACAATCCGCACGCCGCGGCGCTGTACCGCAGGCTCGGCTTCACCCCGATCGGCCGCCGCGCCAGGTACCAGGCCCGGGCCTGAACCGGCCGCCGGACCGCTGTCCGGCGGCGCAGGGCCGTGACTGAGGGAGTCAGCCGGTGTAGGAGATCGTGGTGACGTCCATGTTGGAGGTGATCCCGTAGCGTTCTCCTGTGACGTACACCGTGCCGTCCGAGCTGAGTCGCCGAGGAGGTCGCGACCGTGGCGAAGCCGGAGACCATCGGAGTACAGTCGAGGTCCGCGAGCACCGTCCTGAAATTAACCATTCGTTCAGGCGGCCCCTCGGCGGACACCGGGGCGGACCGGCCCCGCATTATCTAGTGCGGTCACTGCGCACGCGCTAAGACGCACCACCCGGAGGGACGGGATGAGAGATCGCCGGGTGCTTGCGGTGGCTGGCGCGATAGGCGTGAGCGTCACCATGGCGGTCAGCGCGAGCGTGCACGCGCAGCAGACCACTCTTGGCAAGCCGGCCGCGCTTGTCGGCATTCACAAGATCAGGCACATCATTGTGATAATGCAGGAGAACCGGTCTTTCGACTCGTACTTCGGCACCTACCCGGGCGCGGACGGTATCCCGGCAGGTGTCTGCCTGCATGACCCCCGCGGGGGATGCCGGAAGCCGTACGCCGACCACCACGACCACAACTTCAACCAGCCCCATGGGGCCGGTGGCTTCTACGCCGACGTGAACGGCGGGAAGATGAACGGCTTCGTCGCCGAATCCGAGACGCTATGCAAGCCCGGGACCCCCTGCCGCACCGGCGTGATGGGCCACCACGTCGGCAGCGACATCCCCAGCTACTGGGCGTACGCCCAGAACTACGTGCTCAACGACCACATGTTTGAGTCGTCGCACTCATGGAGCACGCCGGCTCACCTGTACGAGGTCTCCGGATGGTCGGCGAAGTGCTCCGTCCCGCACGACCCCGTGAGCTGCACCAGCGTCGATTACCCGGCCAAAAGGTCGGCGTCCCATCCGACACCGTACGCCTGGACTGACCTGACCTGGCTGCTGCACCGGAATCACGTGAGCTGGAGCTACTACCTCGATCACGGCGCCTACACGCCTGCCCATCACGCGGGGGTGCCGTTGATCTGGAATGTGCTGCCCGGCTTCACTGACGTGCATGCCGACGGCCAGCTTGGCAGCATCCGCCCGCTCAGCATCTTCATGGCGCAGGCCAAGGCCGGCACCTTGCTCCGCGTGTCGTGGATCTCGCCGGACCGCCGGGACAGCGAGCACGGGCCGGCCCTGGTCAGCACCGGGCAGGCGTACGTCACCAGGATCATCAACGCGGTCATGCGCAGCCCGAACTGGAAGTCCAGCGCGATCTTCCTGGCCTGGGATGACTGGGGCGGCTTCTACGACCACGTGGTCCCGCCGCACGTAGATTCCCTCGGCTACGGCATCCGCGTGCCGGCCCTGGTCATCAGCCCTTACGCCAAGCTCGGCTACATCGACCACCAGCGCCTGTCCTTTGACGCCTACCTCAAGTTCATCGAGGACGACTTCCTGGGCGGCGCGCGGCTTAACCCGGCCACCGACGGCCGCCGCGACTCGCGCCCCGACGTCCGCGAGAGGGCGTCCGTCCTGGGCAACCTGGTACACGACTTCAACTTCACCCAGACCCCGCGGCCTCCGCTGATCCTGCCCCCCTGTCCGTCGAACACGACGCTGGTCCCGCTGCCGAAGACCGGATGCACCGACTCGACCCCGCTGCACGCCAGCACCTGGGGAGATAGCTGACAGTGCCGTGGGTAGGCGCCGCTCCGCGGCGAGCCCATGCCTGATGTGCAGGCTCAACCGCAGGTCAGGCTGGCCTTGTCGAAGGACACCGAGATGGTGCCGGCCGGCAGCATGGTGACGTGGGCGACCTCGTGGGAGCTGATGGTGGTCCCGTCGGAGCCGGTGGCGTGGGCCGAGGACGTGAACGTCGCGTTGGCGTTCTGCTCGTTCAGGTTGAGGTTGCCCCAGACGGTGTCGTGCCCGGCGTAGGTGACGCCGGTGCTTTCGTCTACGGCGCTGAAGTTGTCTTCCTCGGTGAACGTGGCCCACAGCTCGTCGCTGGCCGGGAAGAAGGTCACGTGACTGATCATGTTGCTGGACTGCGTGCCGTCCATCGCACCGCCGGTGCAGGGGTTCACGTTGGTGAACGCCTGAGTGCCGTGGAATGTCTGGGTGAAGCTCTGGGTGTGACCGCCTCCGGATGCGGAGGCAGCGGCCGAGGGCCCGATGACCAGCGCGGCGGCGCTCAGGCTGGCCAGTGTCCCGGCCGCCAGCCAGTTCCGCGGCCGCCGTGCAGTGTGGCGGCGCGCGGCCCCCTGGGGACCGCGTGCTGACCGGCCCGCGGCGGCAGTTCCCTCACGAGTGCGCATCTGGCATCCCTCCCTGGTGATGTGAAGCACCGCGTACCGCGGGCCCGTGCTAGCCAGGCTGCCCGCCGCCGCGGCCGGACGCCAGGGTGGTAGCTGGCACCCGCCGGTGCGCCTACCACCACGGTCCGTGGTGCCCGCAGGCGGGCCGCCCGGATGCGCGGAAACTGGCTCGCCTAACGCGCGGACGACGAAGACACCGCCCTGGTCATTGCCGCGCCGTGCTTACCTGGAAGGTGCGCAGGATCTGGCCGCAGGCGCGCTGTGCTTGCGCGGCGTGCTGCGGTGTGTACTGACAGTTGATGAGGTACTCGGTGCTGCCCTGGAAGGCGAAGACGACCGTGCTGTGAATGCGGGCTCCGCTGAAGGAGTGCCCCGTGCCCCGCAACTCGAAGCCGGGCAGGCCGCCGATCGTGAGCCTGCGGGGTCCGGCCTGCAGCACCCCGCCTATCTGCGCGAACGACTGGCTGCCGAGCCGTTTGAGTAGGGGGCCGATGGTGCCGAGGTAGCTGGCGGTGACGGGTCTGGTCAGCGGATGGGCCTCGATGACGAGAGCGTCCGATGGGCTGATGAAGAGCCCGGTCTGGCAGAGCAGGTGGGTGCCTCCCGTGCGCGCCCGGACCTTCTCCTGGCGCCACCCCGCCGGCTGCTCGAACGAGACGCCGTGCGCCCGGCAGTCCTGGCTGGCCCGGCCCGCAGCCATGTGCGCGGGTCGGCCCGAGGCGACGTGTAACGTCCCGCTCGATGTGACGCGTACCGACATGCCGGTGAGTGCGATCAGGGCGAGGGTCACGGCGAGCGCGGGGTGCGGGCGCCTGGCGGGCAGCGCGATAGTCACGGTTGTGCCGGCCGCGAGGTCACCGAGTCTTTGCCGCCTGGCGCCCGTGGCCAGGACGGTGATGAACCCGGTCAGATACAGCAGCGGCAGCCAGTCGACGAGGCGGAGCAGCGTGCGCGTGGCGATCGCCGCGGCCGTCGGCTGGTTCGCCCCGGCGCCGGTGACCCGCAGGCCGAGCAGGCGCTTGCCGGCGGTTTGCCCGGTCCTGGTCTCGAGGATGAAGAAGTAGAGCAGCAGCATGGCCAGGTACAAGGCCAGCCACCGCCCGGCCACGGTGACCTCGCCGAATCTCAGCCACCAGGGGCCCGCGGCAGCACCGCCGACAGCAAACGTGGAGGTGCCGACCGGGGCCGGCGCCGGGGTTCCGCCGGTAGCCAGGCCCACAACGATGAACAGTCCGCACAGCAGCGCGACGTCGACCAGGGCGGCAGCGGCCCGCAGCCAGAGCAGGTTCTGGCGGCGGGCGGGAGCGCCTGGCGGCCCGGTCGAGGGCGGCATCCCCGGAGCGGCGTCCCGCGCCCATGGGCCCGGCCCCGGAGCTTGGTTGCCGCCGTCAGCGGGTGGCGTCTCGGACATGGTCATGACAGCTCCTCCGGGTTCGGGGCCCGGCAGATGCCGGGCCCGAAGATGGCCCCGTGCTCACGGCCGGGCCGTCAAGTGATGGTCCCGGGGCGACAGTCGTAACCATGTACACACACCTCCGACCCGGATTCACCGCGCCGTGCCTGCGGGGTGTCCAGTCGCGGCCGAAGGCCGATGTACTCGGGCGGTGGCGCTAATAAGACGGCCATGGTGCCAACGCGGTTGACGCGCCGAGGCGGCCGGTCCAGGTACGTCCAGCTACATTGCCATGTCTGCCAGCGAATATAGGAACTGGGTCCCTGACGCCGCCTCGGTCCCACCCGGCCGGCGTGCCGGTAATCTCGCGGACTCCGGGGAATGCGCTCAGATCACGCCTCTCCACGACACAGTCACTTCGGCAGTACTGTCCGTGATAGTGATACGAGCAGGCATCGAGGAGGGCCGCGTGACGACCGCCGGATCAAGCGAAGCCAATACGTCGCTCGCTGCACTCCTTGATGAGGCGGGGTGGTCGCCCCGGTCGCTAGCACGCGAGATCAACTCGGAGTTCGGCGCGGGACGTGTCTCCGGGACCACGCCGTACCACTGGCGTGACGGCGGGTCCGTGCCTCGTTGGCCGCTGCCCGCCATGGTGTGCGCTGTGCTCGCACGCCAGCTCGGGCGGCCCGTGGCAGTGACGGAGATCTGGCCGAAGTGCGCGGATGGCCGCGCGGCCGGCATCGAACTTGCCTCCTTCGGAATGGACGGCCCGTGGGACAGGAGCAGTGCCGTGAAGGCCATAGCTGACTGGCTTGCCGGAGGAGAAACATCGCGCCGTGCTTTCCTCGCCGTGTCTGGCACAGATCTGCTGCAAGCCGTTCGTGCATGGCTCGGCCATCAAATGGTGCCTTTGCCGTCTCCGCTGGCACCCTATATCGGCAACGGCGAGCCATTACTCGACCACATAGAAGCGTCAATTCCCTTGCTGCAACGCCTGGACGATGCCCGTGGCGGCGGCGCTCACCTTGCATACGTCGAGGCGCAACTCCGTGCAGTCGGCCTTGTGCTGTGCAAACGGCGTCACACGGAGCAGGCATCGCGTCGGCTCCTTGCCGCCTGCGCGACGCTCGGTCAGCTCACCGGCTGGATGGCGTTCGACGCCAGCCGGCACGGCGTGGCGCAGCGCTATTGGTTCACGGCGCTGCGTGCCGCCAGGGAAGTAGGAGACCGGCCACTAGCCTCCCACATACTGGCTGATCTCGCCTTCCAGGCGGCCAGCCGCGGGCGGCCGGGCGACGCAGTCACCCTTGCCGAAGCAGCGGCCGCGCCGCCGAGCGCTCGCCCGCGACCGTACGCGCGTCGGTCGCATCGCGCCTCGGCTACTCGTACGCCGCAGCCGGGCGCCGCCGCGACTTCGAGAAGCAGCGCACTGAAGCCTCGCGGCTCCTTGAGAGCCGTCATGACGCTAGCGAGCCACCGTGGATGTACTTCCTCACGCAGGGCCACCTAGATTGCCAAGCTGGATACACGCTGGTCGCACTTGGCAGGCACCTGATCTCCCTCGGGGACCACGACGGAAACCGGGACCTGGCGGAGGCACACGCGCTCTTGCGCACGGGCGCCTACCGGGTTCCCGCCGACGATCCGTCGCAGCGGCGAGCCCTGTTCGAAGGGGCGTGGCTAGCGCTTGGTCACGCGGCGCAGGGAGATTATCGGGAAGCTGGTGACCTAGCGGTCGCCGCAGCTGCGCGCCTTGACCAGGTGCACTCTCCCCGTTCGAATCAGGTCCTCGGCCAGGTGGCCGCAGACCTGCGAACCCATGCCCGGAATCCCGACGTGCGCGAATTTCTCCCCGGATTCGAGCAGACTCTGGCGACCATGAGTCTGTAGGGTCGTTGCGTGGATCTTGGCGATCACGATGTTGTCGTTATTGGTGCCGGGGTCATCGGGCTGACCTGTGCGGTGTCCCTCGCCGAAGCGGGGGCCAGGGTCCGCGTTCTCGCGGAGTCGATCCCAGGTGTCACATCGACGGCGGCCGGGGCATTGTGGGGGCCGTATCTAGTTGAGCCTAAAGAGCGCGTACGCGCCTGGGCGCTGGAGTCTATTGCCGCTTTCCGGGTACTCGCGGCCGGCAATACACCCGGAGTCAAGATGACAGCGGGCGTGGACGCGTCGAGAACAGCCGGGCCGCCACCTGACTTCGCTGACATGGTTCCCGGGCTCCAGGCCGTCGCAGCGCCGGAACTGCCGGCGGGCTTTGCCCAGGGAGTCCGCTACGTAGCCCCCCTCGTCGATATGCCGGCCTATCTGGCATACCTGCGCCAGCGTCTCCACGACGCGGGAGGCACGGACAGCACCATTATCGTCGACACTCTCACGAGCGTAGTCGGCCTCGCGCCCATTGTCGTGAACTGCACCGGCATCGGCGCGCGGCACTTTGTCCCGGACAGCGGAGTCTTCCCGATTCGCGGCCAACTCGTGGTCCTCGATAATCCGGGCATCGACGAATGGTTCAGCGAAGATACCGGCGAATCACCCGATCTGCTTCACTGGTATCCGCATGGGGACGCCCTAGTTCTCGGCGGCGTCGCACAGCCAGGCGACTGGGGCGTCGTTCCCGACCCGGCCACGGCAGCCGCGATCATCCATCGCTGCGCTGCCGTCGAGCCTCGCATCGCTGCTGCCAAGATCCTCGCTCACCGGGCGGGACTGCGCCCGACCCGGCCAGCGGTCCGCCTCGACGTTCAGAACATACCCGGCTGCCGGGTCGTGCACTGCTACGGCCATGGAGGCGCCGGGGTGACCTTGTCGTGGGGCTGCGCAGCAGAGGTCCGCACCCTCGCAGCCAA
>Ga0137379_10004459_pt1 | contig 13173 bp, 11 predicted proteins | sample SagtaG_18_FD_104812 | JGI IMG/M metagenome (GOLD analysis project Ga0137379, IMG submission 104812) | Vadose zone soil microbial communities from Sagehorn Ranch, Mendocino, California, USA - Sage2_L_80_16 metaG | ecosystem: Environmental > Terrestrial > Soil > Vadose zone | place: USA...
TGGTGCCCATGCGGCGCGACACTCGCAACCGCCTCCAGAAGGTGGCCGCCGAAGCTGGATTGATCGCCAAGCCTGCCGCGGCCGCGGCACAAGTCCCGGAGTTCTATATTTACGAGAACTGGGCAGCAGGCCCGCACAAAATCGTCCTGCATCGCGCATCCTGCGGCCAGTGCAGCCACGGCAAGGGACGTCCTGCCGGCCACGACGTTAATCACGCCCGCTGGCATGGACCCTACGCGACCGTGGCCGCCGCGCGCGAGGCCGCGCACGGCATGACCGGCGTGCTGATCCGCAGCGAGTGCAAATGCGTTTAGATGAATTTCCGTTCTGTATCACGGCTGGCGTCATCCTGAGCGCAGCCGTTTTTCAGGCAAAGTCAAGGATCTTGCGTGTATCGTCACTGCCATCGGTGAGGGCGCACACTACCAACCTCCGCCCTTTTGACAAATCAACAATCAAGAATCAACAATCAACAATTCTATGCACTCTCTCAAATCCTCCATCGAGCGCCTCGCTGCCCTGGGAGAAGTCGAGCATGACCCGTCGGCACGGGCAACCTTCCTCGAGTTCCGCGCCGCCCTCACCCAGGGGAAAATCCGCGCCGCCGAAAAGCTCAAGGGCCGCTGGACCGTCAACGCCTGGGTGAAGAAGGGCATTCTGCTGGGATTCCGTCTCGGAGAACTGGTCGAAATGGGAAGTGGTGCCTGCCTTTCGTTTGTGGACAAAGATACCTTCCCAGCCCGCCAATTCACCACTGCCGATCAAGTCCGTATCGTTCCGGGCGGTTCCTCCGTGCGCGAGGGAGCTTACGTTGCGCCTTCAGTCATTGGCATGCCGCCCATGTTCATCAATGTGGGCGCCTATGTGGACGAAGGAACTCTGGTCGATTCGCATGCGCTGGTAGGTTCGTGCGCGCAAATCGGCAAGCGCGTTCATCTCAGCGCAGCGGCGCAAATCGGCGGCGTGCTTGAACCTATCAACGCCGCGCCGGTGATTATCGAAGATGACGTGCTGGTGGGCGGCAATTGCGGAGTCTACGAAGGCACGCTGGTGCGCGCCCGCGCCGTCCTCGGTGCGGGGACGATCTTGACTCGGTCCACGCCGCTTTATGACCTTGTGCGCGGCGAAATCTACCGTGCAACTCTCGACACTCCACTCGAAGTTCCCGAAAATGCCGTAGTCGTGCCCGGCTCTCGTGCAGTAAGCTCTCGCGAAGTGAGCTCTAGCTCGGCAAGCTCGCGCGCAGCAGAACAGCGCACAGTGAAAAAGGGCGCAGCGGACGAATGGGGTCTCGCGCTCTACACTCCAGTCATCGTGAAATATCGTGACCAGAAAACCGACCGAGGAATTGAACTGGAAGATTGGTTGCGGTGAGTTCTGCCTGCTATTCAGGACCCTGAAAGCTGACGGCCAACCTTCCCGGACCATCCTTTCGAACCTGCACCAGAGCCAGTTTCTTGACCACAGCATCAGCTGCTTGCAGTTGGGGCGCTCCATACGTGCTTGTGAGTCCCACAACTTTCATGCCGCCGGCCTGCGCCGACTGAATTCCCGCCGGGGCGTCTTCAATCACCAAACAATCCTCAGGCTTCGCTCCCATTAGTTGCGCTCCCCTCAAATACGGCTCTGGGTGGGGCTTTCCATTCGTCACATCTTCAGCCGTCACCAAAACTCGCGGCAAGGGCAGCCCCGCCCACTGCAATCGAGCGCTCGCCAGCAAGCGGGTTCCCGATGTAACCACGCCCCATTGTCCTTCGGGGATCGAACGTACCAACTCAACCGCGCCTGGCATCACAAAAACCCCATCGTGGTCCTCTGCCTCTCGCTGCTCGAGCCTCAGCACTTCAGTTTCCGCATCTATATGAGGCGCCACACGCCGTATGACTTCGATTGTCCGCACGCCATGGGCAACATCAATCACGTTCTGCTCGTCAATTCCATGCTCACGCGCCCAGGCACGCCATTGGCGGTCAACCGAACCCGTGGAGTCTACCAGGACACCGTCGAGATCAAAGAGAATGGCAGAGCAGTTTAGAGTGAGCATCTATCAGAAGTGTTTTAACACAGCGCGGCGCAAACTGCGCAGCCAGTGGTGCATTGGTCCTTAATCCTTGTCAGGACGACAGGCAGGAGCGGTAGAAACAGGCAACGCTTCCCGGTCCCGACTCATTTGATCTCGGATCTCCAAATGCCGCTGGCGGAAGTGTGCCTTGGCGCGCTCGCCCCAGGCCCGCACGAACCAGTAGTTCAAGGCAGCGCCAATGGCGGAGCTGGCCAGCGGGATCAGCCGTCCCGCCCACTTTTCCACAACTTCAGCGCTGGCCCGTGCGGCAATTCGCTGGATCATCCGCGGCACAAATTTGTTGACGACTTCTTTCTCCAGAAGCTCCCGGCTGATGTCTACTCCCGCGGCACTGGCGGCTGCAATCCAAAGCTCGGCAATTTCATCGTCAGTATTGAATTGAAAACCGTAAACCAGGCTCAGCTTCTGGATGGTTCGCATGGTGATTGTCGACAGAATTCCGAGGTCGGGAACAATTGTGAGCAGTCCGCCCAGGCCAAATCCTGCCCCTTCCACCGCCGCAATTTTCATACCACTGCGCACGATGGAGTCGGCAACGGCATCCAGTTCATTTACGTCCAGCGAGTACACTCCCTGATAGCTGCTAATGGGCAACCGATATGCAGCCCGGACCTGTAGAAGAAATCTGTCGTGATCCACCTGTACCGTGGAGTAAGCACGCGTCAGCCCTTTCACCAGCGCTGTCTCGACGCGGCCGCGAAACCAGGACTTGCGTTGAATCTCGATCATCTACATTCAGGTTAGCCGAAGCGTCCCGCGAAAGCCATGCAAGAAGCTCAACCGATGGGTTAGCGTCCATTTATTCACTGCCAGTTGCTAAGGGATCGCCGTACTCGCCGCTCGCTCCTCCGCACGGGTACTCAGACACTCGGTACTAAAGCCGTCTGTGCTAGCATCATTACTTCCGATGCCAACTGGAAAATTGCAGATTGTCCCTCTTGGGGGCCTGGGCGAGTTCGGTATGAACTGCATGGCCGTCCGCTGGGGGGATGACATCATCGTAATCGACGCCGGCCTAATGTTCCCCGAGGCCGAACTTTTGGGCGTCGACATCGTTGTACCCGACATTTCCTATCTCATCGAAAATCGTCAGCGCGTCAGAGGGATTATCCTCACCCACGGTCACGAAGATCATATCGGAGCCCTACCTTGGATCCTCTCTGAGCTGAATGTCCCAGTCTGGGGCACCGAGTTCACGCTTGCGTACATCGAAGACAAGCTCGATGAGCATGGCTTGCTCGACAATGCCGACTTGCGAGAGATGCGAGCCGGAGAAGGATTCAAGGTCGGCATCTTCACCGTCCACCCCATCCGCGTAACCCACAGCCTGGTCGATTGTGTCGCACTCGCCATCCATACCCCGCAGGGCACCGTCATTCACACCGGCGACTTCAAGGTCGATCCCACGCCTACCGATAACAGATTATTCGACCTGCACGCCTTTGCCGAATATGGCAAACAGGGCGTATTAGCGCTGTTCCAAGATTCAACCAACGTCGAGCGCAAGGGATACACCCCCAGCGAACGCGCTATACGCCGCAAGTTTGACGAAGTATTCGCCCACACTCGACGCCGCCTCTTTATTTCCTGTTTTTCGTCATCCATCCACCGCATCAAGCTGGCCGTGGATCTTGCCTATGAACACGGGCGCAAGGTCGCATTCATCGGCCGCTCCATGAACAATTCAGCCGAGATTGCCGAGGATCTTGGCTACATCGAGATTCCCGATGGACTGGTGATCCATCCCGGCGACATGAAGAATTTCCCGCCGGAGAAGGTTTGCGTTCTGATTAGCGGAACCCAGGGCGAACCCATGTCGGCGCTCTCCCGCGCCGCGGTCGACAATCACAAGCACGCCAAGATCGAAAAGGACGACACGGTCGTGCTTTCATCGCGCATCATCCCCGGCAATGAGAAGACGATCTATCGCATGATCGACCACCTTTTCCGCCGGGAAGCGCACGTCATTTATGACGACGGCTCATCTCCGCCCATTCACGTAAGCGGACACGCCAGCCAGGAAGAGCTCAAACTAATCATCAACCTGGTGAAGCCGAAATATTTCATTCCCATCCATGGTGAATACCGCCAACTCAAGCTTCATGCCGAAATGGCGGGAGCGATGCACGGCTCGGTCGGCAAAGTCATGCTGATCGAGAGTGGCGACGTCCTCGAATTCGACGAACTCGGCGCCCGCAAAGCAGGCCGCGTGAACGTGGGCCGAGTCTGCATCGATTCCGGCTCGCGCACAGATGTGGTCGAGGATTTGGTAATCAGAGACCGTCGCCATCTCAGCGAAGACGGCATCGTGCTGCCTATCATCGCCATCAACAAACTGTCAGGTCGCGTAGAAAGCACCCCCGAAATCGTGACCCGAGGCTTCGCAGTCGGAGACAACGGACTCATGGACGGCGCTCGCCAGGTAGTGATGCAGACGCTGGAGCAGTCGAGTGAAGAAGAAAAGGGCGACTACGGAGTGATTAAAGAAAAGATCCGCGCCGACCTCAAACGCTACATTTCAAAACAGACACAAAAGCGACCACTGATCATGCCGGTGATCCTGGAGATTTAGCTCTCGCTCGTTCTCTTCGATTTCCTCCCCAGGCGTACCCGAGCCTCCCGCTTTCCACCTCGTGGAGGTTACGATTTCCAGCCACTTAAGTCTCGAATGGCCCGCGAAAGGCGCGATCATGGTTCGCAAGAAGTCTGACCATAGAGTTTCATTTTCCCGGCGCAACGTGTTCATCTCCGATTTGGACGGGGACGAAGGCGCCATTCGCTCCGGTGAGCGGGCTGCCGCTGAAATCCTCGCGGCTGGTAAGCAAAGTTCAGAGAAAACGATAGAATTCACTGCGAGGGATTTCTTATCGTTACCCTGAATGATATCTTCACCGCTCGTGTCCGCATCCGAAGCGTTGCCACCCGGACTCATCTGATCGAATTCAGTCGTCCCGAAGATCACACGGCGGACGAGCGCCGCCTTTTCCTCAAACCCGAAAATCAGCAACCCATCGGAGCCTTCAAACTCCGTGGCGCCTACAACAAGATCGCCTCACTGTCTGCCGAAGAACGCAAACGCGGAGTAATCTCCTACTCCAGCGGCAACCACGCGCAAGGCGTAGCCTACGCCGCGCGTGCCCTCGGCGTGAACGCTGTCATCGTGATGCCCAACAACGCTCCGGCCATCAAACGCCAGGCCACAGCCGCCCTCGGAGCGGACATCGTCCTGGTCGGCCCCGGCAGCACCGAACGGCAACTCAAAGCCGAAGAACTTGCGGTGCAGCACGCATACATAATCGTGCCTCCCTACAACGACGAGAAAATCATCGCCGGCCAGGGCACGATGGGCTTGGAGATTTTGGAAGATCTGCCCGACGTTGAAACCATTCTCGTGCCGGTCGGTGGCGGTGGGATGATCTCCGGCATTGCAACCGCAATTAAGCTGAGCAAGCCTTCAGTAAAAGTAATCGGTGTGGAGCCGGAACTGGCGGCTGACGCACAAGCCAGCCTGCGTGCAGGAAAAATCATCGACTTCCCTGCCGAACAGGTGTCACGCACCATCGCTGATGGACTCCGCACCCAGAGTCTCGGCTCCATCACCTTCGAGCACATCCGCCGCTACGTCGACGACATCGTCACTGTCAAAGAAGACGAAATTCGCGAAGCCGTAAAACTGCTTGCATCAAATCCGAACACAGTGGCGGAGCCCAGCGGAGCCGTGGCCGTAGCCGCATTCCTCTTCCACCGCAATGAACTGCCCAAGACAAAGATGAACGTGGGCGTCATCAGCGGAGGAAATATCGACCCGAAGTTGCTTCAAGAAATTCGTTGCGATCACGCGGCGAGTTCTACTTCTCCATCTCGGAAGCCCAGTGGAGGATGATCGACAACGGTGCTGCATAGGGCTCGTCCACTTTTGTGTTGACCAGAAACCGCTGGCCGTCGCTGCTTACATCATAGGAAAACACGTCCTGCGCAGAAATTGGTTGTCGCAGATGCGTCTGAAACAACACCACAGGCGAACCGGCTTCGAAGCTGGTTCCCAATCTCACCGGCACGGCCATCATTTTCCCTTCCGCGGATAAGTAAAACAGCTCCTTCCCGTCCCGCCTCCATCGCGGCTCGCCTCCTCCCCTGGACACTTGCCATTTGATGGTTCCGCTCGGAAAAGGTGAAACATAGACCTCCCAGTTTCCTGTTTCATTCGATGAATACGCCACCCATTTCGTATCCGGTGAAAACTGCGCATTGCGCACGATCCACTTCGGTTGCAGGTACGGCTTGGCCTGGAAATCGGGTAATGCCAAGTACCACAGCTCGTTGTCCTTCCCAGCGGAGGACGTATTTATCGTCGCGCGACCAATCCCAGACGCCTTCTGCCTGGCCGCCCAAGTCGGCTATCTCATGCTCCGACCCCGACCCATCTGCGTTCTTTTGGTACATACTGAAGTTGAGCTTTCGGCTAGAGCCATACACGATCCGCTTGCGATCCGGACTCCAGACGGGGATTTCGTTTAGCCCGGGGCCGAATGTGAAACGAGTCGTCCCATTTGTTGCCAATTCGTGAATCCAGATGTCTATGTGGCGGCCGTCCCTATCCGTCTGCTCAAAGGCCAACCTCCGTCCGTCCTGCGAGATGCTCGGGTTGGCGAATGCTCCCGGTGTTCCGATGGCGCCCGTCGTCCCGCCATTCCTGTTGAACCATGTCAATTGCGACTTGTCCGCGCCTCTTCCCGTTTGCGTGACCCGGGCCTCCTTGCCCGCTACACCGAAAAGGGCAAGGTCGGTCTGGGGAAAGTACTGCACTTCATCGCTAATCGTGCGGGGCTCTCCGCTAAGCACATATTTTCGGGAATCAAATCGCTGCGCCACCAAAACATTGTCCCGCATATACAGCAGGTAGCCTGGGTCGGCATAAGCAGCGTTCGAGCTAGCGCTGACAATGGGTCGTTTCTCGCCCGAATCCAGCGAGCCCAGAAAAATCTGGTTCGCTTCGAAATGTCCCGAGAAATTGCCCGCCAAATACAGGAAGTGTTGTCCGTCGGGAAGAAAAAGGGGCCAGCGGTGGCTTGATTCGAGGCGAGCCGCATCCGGCTTGGTCACTTCCACCGGTGTCCCGCCACCGGATGAAAGCCGGAATAATCCGGTGAAAAAGTCCGGTGAGAACAATATGGTGCCTTCCCGATTCCAGGCTCCGCCACGACCGTGGGGAGCATCGCACAACACTTGCGCCGATCCTCCCGAAGATAGATCTATTTTCTTAAGCTTCCCCTGAGAGAAGAACGCGATAGAGCGGCTGTCCGGCGACCAGAACGGATGCGATGCGTCCTCTGTTCCCGGCACAGCGGTCGCGCCCCGGCCTCCCAGCGGGTGTGTCCAGAGCATGTATTTGTTGGTTTGATCCCAATAGGCGACCAGCACCAGGGTATGCCCATCCGGCGAAAGTGCAACGTTGTTGGCGGGGAGAGTGACAGGGATATTGAAGTACATCGCCCGCGGGGATTGCCGCGCGCCAAGCCACCACGCCACTGCTCCGCCGAGGATAACCAGCAACAAAATTGCTGCCAAAATCCAACCAGCGCGGTCCCAGGACTTGCGCTCCGCAACGCCGCGGGTCGGCACGCCCGCCTGCGAACCTGAGTCAGAGATCCAGCGCAGTTCGGCTGCCAGATCGCTTGCACTCTGCCAACGTTCGTCGGGATCTTTCGCCAGACATTTCTTAACCACTCGCTCCAGAGCCGGGGGCGTCATCGCATGCAAAGCCGTCATGGGCTCTGGCTCCGAAGTAAGAATGGCCGCGATCAAGCTGGCCCGGCTCTTTGCAGCGAACGCCGGCCTCCCGGTCGCCATTTCATAGATCACTTCCCCCAGCGCAAAAATATCCGTGCGTGCGTCTGCCTCTTTCCCTTCCAGTTGCTCGGGCGCCATATATTGGAACGTCCCAACGATCGTTCCTTCGACCGTCAACTTGGCTTGCTCTGCCGTCATTTCGCTCAGCACGTCTGCCAGGGGGGCGGCGCCGGACTCTTTCGCCAAACCGAAATCCATCAGCTTGGCTCCGGCCGGTCAGCATGATGTTCGCCGGCTTCAGATCGCGATGCGTGATGCCCGTCTTGTGCGCCTTAGCCAGCGCATCGGCAATTTGCGCCGCAAAGCGGAGGGTCTGCTCCGGCGGCAACGGTCCCTTGATTAACCGGTGCTCCAGCGTTTCACCCTCGACCAGTTCCATGACCAGAAAGTCCACGCCATCCTGGTGCCCGATGTCATGCAGGGTGCAGATGTGAGGATGAGACAGTTTCGAAACCGCTCTCGCTTCGCGCTCCAGCCGTTGCCTTAACGAGGGATCGGAGGACAGATTGGCTGGCAGAACCTTAACGGCTACGGTGCGCTCCAGCCGCGTGTCGCGCGCCCGATACACTTCTCCCATGCCGCCCGCACCAAGCGGCGATTGAATCTCGTACGGACCAAGTTTTGTGCCGGTCGCCAGCCCCATCGTTGGCGAATTATAGTCTCAAACTGACGATTACCAGAATAGTTGGCAAACATGATCTTCCTGACCACATTTGTGGCCGTTTCCAGCCAACAGAGGCTCCTTTGCGTCATCTCAAGTTTGATCTGATACGACGCCAAGGCGCCACTCTGTTGATTTACCGATTCTCTTGGAGGTAACGCCAATGAACAAGTTTCTCGGAACACTCGCGCTTCTGGTCGCAATTGCGATGCCCGCTTTCGCGCAACAAGCGGGCCGGCTTTCTCCCGATGACCAGCGCGAATTCGACAAGTACTACACCAAGTGGGTGAACGACACGCGCAAAAACGATCGGGACGACATTCCAGATGGGTGGATGACATGCGCAGCAACGATCGCGACGACATCAATAAAGATGCTGCTCGCATGCAGGAGATCATGGCCCGCAACAACATCCCGGCCAACGTCCCCTTCGATCAGATTGCCAGCAACGGTGCCTATGCCAATCGCGGATATTCGGGCGGTAACTATTCAAACCGCGCTTATTCGTCGAATGGACAGTCCAGGCTCTCCGTCGACGATCAGCGCGAGGTCGACAAATACTATTCCAAGTGGCTGGAGGACAGGCGCAAGAACCATCGCGACGACATCGATAAGGATGTGCGGCACATGCAAGACATCATGGGCCGTTTACAACATACCCGCCAGCATCCCTTTCGATCAAATCGCATCCCCGGGTGCAGCACGACGCTGACCAGATGACGAGAAAACTGGAGGTGCAGGAATGCCTGCACCTCCGCTTCACCGTCCTGACGTAGTGTCAAACAGAGAACCCACAAACTTCACGTGGTTGCGTATCGATCAAGACCGCCCGCTACCGACGTTCGGATTGCCTTGACTTCATTTCTGCAATATGAGCCAATGAAGTTGGTAGCAATCTTTGGTGCGCCGTCACTGACGGTCGCAGCTAAGTCCTGCGCGTTCTAGATTTCACCCGCAACTCATTGTGGCTCAATAACTTGCGTGAGAATTCTCGCTGACGTGATGATTGTAATAGGCCGGGGAGGGGGGTACCCCCTCAAATGCCGGAATTCCTACTTGGGACCCGTCGTCGAACTCACATCAAAATTCTGCAGCCGGTTTGCAATTGTCGGCGTAGTTATTCTCCTGTCGGTGGCATCCGCGCTTGCCGACGCCCAGCGCGGAACGCTGGTGCACGAAGCAACCCTCCACGTCGCTCCCAACGAAGACGCAGCAAAGTTAGGCCAAGCCGGACGCGGCCACGAACTCATCGTCATTGAAAGCAGCCGCGACTGGGTCCACGTTGAAGCGCTGTTGACCGAGCCCCGCAAGAGTGATTCCGATGATGATGAAGAACATCCCAGCAAAACCGTCACCGGCTGGGTAATGGGCAAAGCCCTGGTCACAACTGCAACTCCGAATGGAGACAAGATCATCTTCGGCGAGGCCGCAGACTCCGAAGACCAAGCCAGCCGTCGCCGCGGACGCCGCGACGCCGCACAGGACGCCATGCGGCTCTACTACCGCGTGTACGATCTCTTCCCTAGTTCGCCACTGGCGGGCGAGGCGCTCTACCGCGCCGCCGATATTCGCTGGCAAATGGAACGGTCAGACGTGATGACGCGCCCCTCGGCTCGCGAAAGAGATGCATATCTGCGCGGGGCCATCGACGAGGAGTGGATGAAGCTGGTGATAAAAAAGTTCCCCGGAAGCAAATGGGCTGACCTGGCCGCCTTCCATCTGATCGACAATAAATTGTGTGGCGACTGGCAGGGAGCGTCGAAGTGTCCCGAGAAGGAAGCCGACACTTACGAAAAATATGCCAACGATCACGCACAGTCTCCTGCCGCGCCTGAGGCACTTTATGACGCTGCCTGGCGCCGTTCCGCGCTGATTGAAATTTTCAAGACCGAACTGAATCAGAAAAAAGCAGAAGAAACGAAAAATCGCGCTCTCTCTCTGGCCCAAAAAATAGTGAGCCAGTTTCCGCAAAGTGATTGGTCCTTGCGCGCGCAGCGCCTGATCTTCTACATCCAGCAAGGCGTCCCCACCTACGGAAACGTAACCGAATAGAAACAGAAAAAGGTTTGCGCCTTTCTCTGCGTTCTCCGCGGACTTTCTTAGCCTCCGCGATAAAGATTTTTGGGCCCTTCGCCCTCGAGAAATGCTGACGATGCTACAGCACGAACATAACTGCGTAACGGTCAGGAAAACCTTTTCTGAGATACTAGTTCTGCTTTCCTCGTGGAGGATGATTGAACGATTACCTGCTCTCTCTGCTATTGGGAATCGTCGAAGGCTTGACCGAGTTCCTGCCCGTCAGTTCAACCGCTCATTTGCGTATCTCGGAAGCGCTTCTGCACATCAGCCTTTCTGATGGCTACTGGAAGATGTATTCGATTGTCATTCAACTCGGCGCAATCGTCTGCTTGCCGGTGTATTTCCGCAGCCGCATTGCGAAATTCCTCGCTACCTTTCCGCGCGGAGAGCACGGCGACCGCACTCCGCTCACGCACCCTTTGGGATTGGCCGCCGTCGCTTTCGTGGTGACGGCTATTCCGTCATTCCTGCTGACCAAAGTAATCGGCAAACACTTGGAGAGCCTGCCGATTATTGGCTGGTCATTGCTGATCGGCGCAGGCGTGATGTGGATCGTGGATGCGATGAACGCGCGATGGGAAGCCACCGGTCCCGGAGCACCCGCAAGCCGCATTCACACCTGGAAAATGGAAGACATGTTGATGGGGCAAGCGGTGTGGATTGGCTTCTGCCAGATCTTTTCGGCAGTATTTCCCGGAACCTCGCGCTCGATGGCAACAATTGCAGGCGGTCAGGTTGCGGGCATGTCGCGCGCCGCCGCATTGGAGTTCTCGTTCTTCCTATCCATCCCGACCATGCTCGCTGCCACAGGATATACGCTGCTCAAGTCAGTCATGGGCAAGGGAGCGAATCCTATCGGGGTCTCCCAGATCGATTCCCACGGATGGCTCGTTCTCGCCATTGGATTCGTCGTGTCATTTGTTGTTGCTTATGCTTCAGTGGCGTGGTTTATGGCCTACGTTCGCAAACACGGGTTCGCGCCTTTTGCTGTGTATCGCATCATCGTCGGGATTTTAGTGCTGGCGTTCGCCTCGCGGTTTGCGGAATAAGTAAATGCAGTTCCGGAATTAGCAATTGCAACGTTCCTGTGCTCGCGGGGTTTATTCGCGGCAGCCGAAGTGAACTTCGCATCTGGCAAGGCTTTGCAGAAGGAAGCCAAGTCGGCACTAGGAGCAATTTACGCCATTGTCGGAAGCGCCGGTTCTTGGCATAATCATCTGGCTCTGGCGTGGGTGCGGCGCAGGCGGTCGAGGTGTCTTTAGGCTTCGAAAGCCGGCGCGTAAGTACGCCTTATGAACTTTATCTCGCACGTTTTTGTCCCCACCGGCAACCGCCGGCTCAATGAGCTGGTCGGGGTTTTGCTGTGTGTCTTCGCGCTCCTCCTTTTCCTTGCGCTGGCTTCGTACTCTCCGCTTGATCCATCGATCAATAGCGCTTCGGTGCTGACCGGCGCGCACGCCGCGCGAAACTGGATCGGCGTGGTCGGAGCGTTGGTTGCGGACCTGATGCTGCAGTTTTTCGGCGTTGGAGCGTTCCTGGTACCGGTGTTTCCCGCTGTGCTTGGAGCGCGATGGTTTCGTTCACGCAAGGTTCAGTATCCGATAGCAAAGAGTCTGGGTGGAATCTGGCTGGTGATTTTCATTCCCGCTCTGCTGGCGCTTTTGCCCAGTCAGATGCGCTGGCTGGATGTGATTCCGGTTGAGGGACTGCTGGGGCGCGTTGTCGGCGATGTGTTGATTCACTATTTAAATTTGGCGGGCGCTTACATCGTCAGCGCGACTGTGTTGGCGGTGGCTCTGTACCTGACGACGGCGTTTTCGTTTTCTGCACTGGAAGTATGGGCTCCGACACGATTCGCCTTTGTGGTGGCGCTCTGGAACCGGTGGAAAGACTGGCAGGAGGAGCGCCGCAAGAGAAGGCAGCAAAAAGAACTGGAGAAGCGGCGGATTGCCAGACCTACCGTCCAGACCCAGTTGATCTCATCGCGACAGGCAGCGTCTCAGCAAAAGTCCGCTGAGCCTCGCCGAACCGGAATTGAACGCACGCTGGCAGAAGAGCGCGGTGAGATCGAACAAGCCCCAGCAGGGACGAGGGGAACCCTGGCCGACTCCCTCGATGGGGGCTCAAATTCCGCAGTGGGATCACCTGCGGCTGATCCCGAAGTAGCTGAACGCGCCGACAGCAGTCACAAAGCGAAGACCACCATGCCGAAGATCGCAGGCAGCTACAAGTTGCCGTCGAGCAGTCTTCTCCAGCGTCCGGACGAGCAGCAAGCGGTCGACGCCGATGAGCTGAAACTTCTGGCTCAAGTGCTTACCGAGAAGTACGCCGAGTTTGAGGTCCATGGCCAGGTTACGCAGATCAATCCTGGACCGGTTGTCACAACCTTCGAATTCAAGCCCGACGCGGGCATCAAGTACAGCCGCATCACCAACCTCACCGACGACCTGTGTCTGGCGCTGAAAGCAGAGAGCATTCTGATCGAGCGCATGGCCGGAAA
>Ga0137379_10004460_pt1 | contig 13168 bp, 8 predicted proteins | sample SagtaG_18_FD_104812 | JGI IMG/M metagenome (GOLD analysis project Ga0137379, IMG submission 104812) | Vadose zone soil microbial communities from Sagehorn Ranch, Mendocino, California, USA - Sage2_L_80_16 metaG | ecosystem: Environmental > Terrestrial > Soil > Vadose zone | place: USA...
AAGTCCGAGGTGCTGGGCCTCAGTGAATGTTACTATAAACCCCTTCCCATGAAGCTTAACGCCGTCATGGCAGACGCCTTCGTTTGCGAGCAGATGCCTTGCTTTTGTGACATCGACGCCCACGGTGAGATCAGAATTAATTTTTCCAACTCGCGATATGAATTCTATTCTTGGCTCGTCCGTGTCTAAATTCGATTCATGGGTCACTTCGTTTAATACGCCCTCAGCCTCGCCAGAAATAGCCACTGTCATTGCAATGCGAACCTGAGCCGCATCAGGCGTCGCTTTGGTCCATGGGTGATTCGCAATTGCCATAACCAACGAAATTGGATGTTTGGAATCCATTCGTTTTGCCACTACGCGTCGAGAGTATTCTTGCGTAATGGATTTCGTAGTAACGAGTCCGAATCGACGGAGGTTCGTGCCTTTCGCAGTCAAAATCTCCGCGGCGCGATCCCACCAATACATCACGATGTCAGCTGACTCATTGATGTGGTTGTGCGCAGACCAGAGGGCTTCAGCACAGGCATCACCGAATTCACGCCGGAAATCTCCGCCCATTGTGAAGGGTGGATTGCCCACGATGAATTCCGCTGACGGCCATACTGGCCTGCGCGGATTGGGATAGGCCTCCTTCCCGTGGATCACCTGCGGCAGCGGATAGCCGTCCCAGATCAACACGGCATTCTTAACTTCGATATTCCTGAACTTGCGAAGGATCGGCTGTTCGGGAATGCCACCCCTGGTGCGGAAGTGCCATTGCAGATAACCGATCCATAGCACCAGTTCGGCAATGGCGGCCGCGCGTGGGTTGATTTCCATGCCGAGGAACTGGTGCGGGTCGACGGTGTGCCCGCCGAGTCCGCGCAGGGCCTCCTGCCCCCCGAGATCGAGCAGCGCCTCGAGCACCTCGCCTTCCAGTCGTTTCATCAGCTCCATCGACACATAGAGGAAGTTGCCGGTGCCGCAGGCGGGATCGAGCACTCGCGTTTCGCAGAGTCTGTCGTGAAACGTCCTCACCTCATCTGCCGCACCATCCTTGTCGCCGGCGACGCGCTTGACTTCCGCCGTGGCCTGCACATTGCGCCAGTCCTCACGCAAGGGCTCGATAATGCTGGCGACAACCAGCCGCTCGACATAGGCGCGCGGCGTGTAGTGCGCGCCGAGCCGCCGGCGCTCCGCCGGATCAAGCGCCTGTTCCAAGAGCGTGCCAAAGATTGCAGGCTCGACCTCGTGCCAGTCCTTCTGCGCCGCCTCATAGAGTTCGCCTATCTCCTCGCGCCCGAGTGGCAGCACCTTGGCATCGGCGAACAGGTTGCCGTTGAACTTGAGCACTTTGGTGCGAATCGAGGCGGCGAATTCGCCATCGTTCATCGACCTCCAAAGGTCGGTCAATAACGGCACGAGCTTCGTTGCGTCCTTTCGGCAGTCGTCCAGCAAATCGCGGAACGATTCCTCGGGCAGCAGTTTCACGCTGGCGGCGAACATCGTAAACAGGCAGCGCATGAGGAATTGCGCGACTTCCTCTGCGGGATACTTTTTTGCTTCCAGTGCCTTCGACACTCCGGCCAGGCGCGCGGCAATCTCGCGCGTGGCCTTGGCGGCATTGCGGGTTGGATCGAGCGAATGCGGATCGAGCCATATTGCCTTCAGGCGCTCGCGCACCTCGACCTTGCGCAGGTCTTCGAGGTAGATGCGAAAGCTCTGGCGATCGGGAAACTGGGTGTAGTTCTTCCCCTGTCCGGTGAAATCTGCGCAAACCTCGATGCAGTGACCCACGTCGCAGACGAGGATGAACGGCGGCCAGCCATGAGACGGCGGCAGGGCGCGGGCGTATTCCTCCGCCTGCCGCTTGGCATTGAGCATCAACACGTCCCAGGCGCGGCTGGCTCCGCGCCTGCCGCGATCCTGCGGCTCGCTCTCGGCAGTGAATAGATCGCTCTGTCCCGCGATTTCCTTTCCGCCTCCTTTCCAGCGGCTCTGCTTGGCTTCGAGAACAAAGGAGTTCTTGCGGTAAAGATCGATGCGGCCGATGGCGTCGCCGTCGTCGCGATGGCGCGTCACGACGCGCTCAAACACGTAATCATTGCGTTCGTGGCGGGCATCGGCGGGGTCCGGATGCGGCAGGCCCAGTGCGTCGCATAATTCGGTCAGGAACAGCGCGTAATTCGCGCGCTCCTGCCCACCCTCTTGGCCTTGCCAGCGGGTGATGAAAGCTTCTGTTCTTTCAGAAGAAATATCCGGCAGCGGGTTCATTCCAGTACAGTATGCCACGACCACCAAGATTGAGAAGACCCGCAACAGGCCTAAGCAAGCTAACGCGCCTAAGCGAGCCATCAAGCCGGGCGAGACCATGTTCGCTCGCCCTGATCTCATCATTCCCAAGTTCATGCGCGAGGGTCCTGGTGAATCCGATGAGACCCGCGCCTGTTGCGGTTCGACTACGACTTTGGCCCTGACCGTAAGTGCCGACACTGCCCGGTTACGGCAGGTCCCGGATGTACTGCGGACCAGATATGCTCACTTCGAGCCTTTCAGCCCTTGACCCCAAGCCGTCATTGGCGGTCCAATTTTTTGCGTTGCGATATTCCTTATTCGATCACCTCGTCGGCGAGCGCGAGCAGCGTGGGTGGCACGGTACTGACTACGACATCGCAGGGCTCGCACACTGTGGCGACGACGAATTCACCCCGATCATGCTGTCGCCGGCTCGATGGATGCGATTTGGTGGCAAAAGCTGCTGGTTTGCGGAACTTATTGTGGCAAATCCGCTATACCCTCAGAGAATCATCTCTCTATCCCTATCCCTCGGCTTAACCACGGTCCGCATTGTCAATGTGGCCGGAGGGCGGGCATCATGACGCCGAGAAGGCATGTCATCTCATCTGGAGAATGTCGATTCAATTGGGGGCGCAATGAAAAGCACTTGCTTGGAAGTTTCGCGATCCTGGCGCTCAACGCTACCTTTACGACCGTTGTAACTGCGCTCAAATAAGAAGCCGCAGCGGTCTTTTCAGTCTTTTTCAATCGATGCGCTGTTGGTGAATGCACTCCTGCAGTCCACATGCGTGCAAAGAGCCCCGGTCACCGATGGACCAACGCCGGGGCTCTTTGAATTAGCCGCCTCGGCTGGCGGCGTTTCCGTTTTCCAGTGATGTCGGGCGACACCCAGCCCAAGGAGGAGGTAGGCGGCTGGGCGTAGTGACTGCCGCAGTTGCCATTTTCGGAGGATGAGAGATTTCGAACGGAAGGTTCCGCGTGGCAGACAGCGACCCTTTGATTGAACTTTCCGATTTCAGTGTTAGCCCATTTGACGGCGTGGTTGAGTTTCATACACGACAAAGTGCTGACGATCTGCACTGATAGCCAATCGTAACCTTGTTCAAGTTGCCCAAATGTGTTTACTTTGAACTAACTAGGCTCGCAAAGACAATGCTCGCCCATCCTCGCCGAATGCAGTTTTGCCGACGAATGCGGTCCACAAAGCGTATTGAACGCCCCATCGCGCGAATCGCTTAATGAGGGGTAGCAGCGTTGGCGAGAGGGGCGGCACTTGTACCTGTATTTCTACCTCGCGTGAACGTTGAATAGGCGAAGGCACGCTATACCGAATTCCCGCAGGTGATCCTCGTATCAGGAGATATTCATGAGAACCGTTGCGATCATGATGGGCGGCGTCTGCGCGCTGCTGTCGTCGCTAGTCGTCGCCGGATCAGGCTCGTCCGCCGCCGACCTACCGCCCTACTTCAAGGAAATCGTCGGCACCCAAACGGCAAGCCCCGCCGAGATCGGAACCAAGAATATCCTGCAGCTCAACACGACCATGTTCGAGCTTTACGGCGATGCCGGGCAAATATTCAAAAAGAACATCCTGGCCCAGCACCCGCTCATCCTCGGGTTGTTCTCGGGGGCCGGCGGACGATTCATCCTCTATCGCCCCGGGATGGCGCCGATCGACGCGCCGTCGGTGCCGATCGTCTATCAATTGCTCAAATCCGTCGGCCACAGCACCATGGCGTTGGCCGAAGTGGTCGTTCCCTATCTGAACAGTCCCAACGACTTGACTTGGCGTGGCTCGCTAGCGGGGTACCGGAACCGCATGCAATCCGCGCTCGACGGCCTTGACGCGACCGCCATGCGGGACGACTGGCGGCCAAACAATCGCAGCATTCTGCAGAACAACATCGTGTTCATGGACGAGTGCCTGAAGAACAACGTGATCTCGGCGGACGCGCTGCAGGAATTTGCGAAGAAACAGTCGCCGCTGCTGAAGAAAAGCATCGCCTGGGCGGCGCAGACCCAGGTCGCTCATTGGATGGACGTGATCGGCGGTTGGAAACAGATGCTCGGCGCCGACTGGGACAAGACCTACGCGGCCAGCAACACGATCTACGTCGCCCGCCAGAACAACGTCCTGTTCAGTGTGCTCGCGCAGTTTTTCGGGCCGGAGCCCATCAACGACCGACTGATCTTGATCGAGACGGTCTCGTTCACCACGACGCCGGACGACATGCTGGACTCGCTGACCCGAATCATCGCCGACCGGGCCGTCGGTGCCGCGTTCTTCGGCAACGACCGTCTTATGGACTATGAGTTGATGGGCGGCGACGCGCGTCAAGCCATCATCGACGAAGACACCAAGCGCAATATCACCGTAACCCTGCCGCCGCAGGTGCCGTTCGGTTCGCACCAATGGCCCGCGCTGATCACGCCCGGTCCCGGCGCCAAGAGCTTGGCGGACCTTCCATGAATCTAAGCACCGTGGTCGAGGTCATGACACGGAAGGCCCGGGAGCTCGGCTTCCTCGCCGGAATGGCACTGTTGCTCGCCGTTCACCTTCCCTCCGCGACCTTGGCGCAGGATGGAATCGACCGGGTCACAGGCTTCGCGCGCGACCCGGTCCATGTCGCCGCTTGGCCTGCCGGCAGAAAAGTCGCGGTCAGCTTCGCACTGTTCGTCGAGGAGTTCGGCTTCGGCCAGGGCCCGGTCTTTCGTCCGGACATGGTGACCCGCAATCCGGACCTCGTGAACGAAGCTTTCCGTCAATACGCGATCGACTGGGGCATCACACGCGTCGGCCGGCTGTTCAAGGAATTGAATGTTCCGCTCACGGTCGTATTGAACGCCGAATTTCCCGGCGCGCATGCGTCCGTGTGGAAGGAGTTCCGTGCGACGCAGCCGAATGCGCCGATCATCGCCCATGGCATGAACAACAGTAACCACATACTACCGCTCGGGCGTGGCCTCGCCGAACAGAAGGCCTACATCCGCCGGACTCTGGACCTGATCGGCGGCACAACCGGCGTCAAACCCACCGGCTGGTCGTCTCCGAGTGTCTATTCCAATGGCGACACGATGCAGGCAATGGCCGCCGAGGGCGTCACCTACAATCTAGACCAGATGGATTCCGACATCATTTCGCGCCTGAAGACGCCGGATGGGTCGTTGGTGTTGCTGCCCTATCCGGTCGTCACGGTCGATATGGGCCAGCATCTGGCGCGGATGAAGACGCCCACGGAGATCGAGACTCTCTGGCTGGATTACGTGTTGGAATTGGCACGTGAGGCCCGCGCCGACCCCGCGCGGGAGGCAACGACGGTGGTCATCGGAATCCACCCCTTTGTAATCGGCACGCCCGACGGGGCTGCCGCCTTGCGGCGTGTTCTATTGCGCCTCAAGACGGATGACGCGGTCTGGCTGACCGATACCGACGCAATCCTCAAAGGGGCCGGTCTGAAATGACTAGCCAACTTCATGGCTCAGAGCATATAGAGAAAGTCCAGAGCCCATGTTGCTCCCTTGAACCAGAGCGGCAGGGTGTCAGCGCTCACAAATGAAGCTCGTAGCGACACGCTCATAACGGCGCTGACCAAGAGGTGGAGCATGCGACCTTCGCGGCGGGAGTTCGTCAAGTGGGTCACGGCGAGTGGCATTGCGCTCAGCTTCTCGCGTTTGGCATCGGCGGCAGAGCCCACATTCGCGGCGCGCGAGACGCTGCCGGGACGACAGAACTGGAATCCGGCCGCCAACGGGGCCGGGCGCATTGACGGCGTCGCCAAGGTTACCGGCGGAAAACTCTACGCCTCCGATTTTCGCGCCGCCGATCTTCCCGGCTGGCCGTCGAAGACCGCGCACGCCATCCTCGTCCGCGCGCCCGACGCCACGCACGTTTATACCGGCATCGACCTCACGCGTTTGACCGGCGCGTCAAAGCCAACGGTGGTCGTCACCGCCGCTGATCTTGTGCGCGCCGGTACGCGCGTCCCCGAATTTTATGCCGGCGACCTGTTCTGCCCGGTTGGTCGGACGCCGATCTATCTCGGCCAGCCGGTGGCGCTGCTGATCTTCGAAGAATTCGACGCCTTCGATTCTGCGCGGCTCAAGATCCGCGACGGCGGCTTCGTGAAATTCGCCGAGGAGACCGGCGCCGTCGTGATGCCTGACTATGGCGCCCACCGCTTTACCCGCGTCGCCGGGGCGACGCCCGAGGCGCCCGATGTCTATTCACCGGTCCTCGCCGGCTGGGTCAGTCCCGGCAAGTTTCAAAATGCCGAGCGCCCCATCTGGACGCCGCTCGCGACCGAGACCGGGGCGGCCTACGCCAAGGCGGCGATCTATGGCGAGCAGATCCGCGCCGAACTGGCCGCAACCAATCCGGCGCTGCTGATGCTCGACCGCGAATTCGAAACGCAATCCGTCGACCCGGTGTTCCTCGAGCCGGAAAGCGGGCTCGGCTGGTACAATGCGGGCGCCAAAAACCTTGAGCTCGTGCTCGGCGTGCAGTCGCCTTACGAGAACGCTGAAGCGCTTGCATACATGCTCGGCAACGCGCGGGTTCCGTTCAAGCCGGCGCACATCAAAACCCTGTTTGCCTATATGGGCGGCGGATTCGGTGGACGCGACCATACCCCCTTCCCACACTATATCGCGCTGGCTGCGATCTTCCTGCCCGGCCGTCCGGTGCGGCTGGCACACGACCGCTATCAGCAGTTTCAAGGCGGCATCAAGCGTCACGCCTTCAAGATGCGCACGCGCATCGGCGTCGATCGTGCGACCGGCAAGATCACCGGCTTTGCCGGCGATTACGTGCTGGATGGCGGCGGCCTCGCCAATTTTTCAGGCACCGTTGCGAACGTCGGCGCCGTCGCGGCCATCGGCATCTACGACATTCCGAAGGTCGATATCACCACGGTCGCGCTGCATTCGCGCGGCGTTACCGCGGGATCGATGCGCGGTTACGGCACGCTGCAAACGATGACAGCCCTGGAGGTGCTGATCGACGAGGCGGCGGCGGCGCTGCCGCTCGACCCGATCGAGTTCCGGCGGCGCAACGCGCTCAAGACCGGCGGCAAGACCATGACCGGCATTCCATACAGTGTTTCCGTCCGCGCGCCGGAGATTCTGGACAAGATCGAGAAGCATCCGATCTGGCAACAACGCACCCAGGAGAAAGCGCGCGGGCAGCAGGGCGGGATCGTCGTCGGCACCGGCGTCGCCTGCGCCACCAAGAATTACGGTAGCGGCGCGGACTGTTCGCTGGGAAGAGTGGAAATCGATCCGCAGGGCCGGATCGCCATCCACGGCGATCATGTCGATATGGGCAACGGGATCGGGACGGCGCTTGCCAACCGGGTGGCGACCTATCTGGGCGGCGTGGCCGATGAAGTCACGGTGCACGACGTCGACACCTATGGCCCGCTTGCGCTCGTCACCTCAGGCAACTCCCGCACCATGAACCAGGCGACCCAGGACGCCGTGGCAAAAAATCCCCGCTGGGTGCCGGCGATCAGCACTGCCACCTTCGCCTCGAACGGCGCGCATGTCGGCACGCAGGCGGCGGCCGAGGCCGCGCGCGTCATATTCCGCTTCGGTTTATGGCCGGCAGCGCTCGACCTATGGCGTATTGCGCCAACCAATCCAACGGCCAAGCAATGGGAGGCCGCGCGCTGGAAAGACGGATACCTGCTGATGCCGGGCTTGGCGCCGCTATCGTTGCCCTCGATCGCCGCCAAAGCCCATGCGCGTAATGACGTGACGGGGGCCATGGCGCACGCCTTCTCGCGCTGGGGGTGGTCGCGGGCGACCTTCCCCATCGCCGGACAGACATGGAGTGCCGATATCGATGCGCTGGCCGTGCGCAAGGGCGGCGGCAAATACGCGCGCCTCGATCGCTCGAGCGTGAAATATCCGCCCACCGAGAACAACCGTTTCGGCACCGTCTTCGGGGCCATGTGCGCCACCTTGGTCCGCGTCGAGATCGTTCGCGCGACCGGCGTACTGCGCATCGCCAAGGCCTACAGCGTGTTCGAATGCGGCAAGGCGCTGGTGCCGGAAATCGTTCTTGGGCAAGCGCAAGGCGGCTTCGCAATGGGCGTCGGTTATGCGCTGCTTGAGACGCTGCCGCCTTACGAAGACGGGCCCGGCAATGGGCAATGGAATCTCGGACAATACCTGATCGCGCGCGGGTCCGACCTGCCGCTGTGCGATCTCGAGATCGAGGTGTTGCCACCCGTGACGCCGGACGAGCCGCCAAAAGGCATTGCAGAGGTCGTCATGATTCCCGTCGTGCCGGCGCTGCTCAACGCCATCTTCGACGCCACCGGCCGCCGCTTTCAATCCCTGCCGGTGACTCAAACCATGCTCAAGGGAGCGCTCGCGTGACGACACTCAGCCTCACGATCAACGGCCGCGCGCACGGCCCGATGGACGTGCGCGATGATCTGACGATGAACGATTTTCTGCGCGAGCATCTCGGGATGACCGGCACCAAGTTCGGCTGCGGCGCCGCGCAGTGCCTGAGCTGCGCGGTGATCGTCGATAATCCTGACGGGACGAGCTATGCCGGTCCGACCTGCGTCGTTTCGGCCGCAAGCTTCAACGGCAAGGCGATCCGCACGGTCGAGGGCCATGCGAAGAACGGCGAGCTTTCCGCCCTGCAGAAAGCTTTCATCGACCATTTTGCCTTTCAGTGCGGCTACTGCACGGCGGGCTTCCTGAACGAGAGCCAGGTTCTGCTTGAGCGCCTGGCGAAGAAGCCGGTAGTGCGAGCGGATCTCGAGAAGACCATCGCTGAGGCGCTCGACAGCCACCTGTGCCGTTGCACCGGCTACATCAAATATCACGAGGCCGTGCGCGACGTGATTCTAGCCGATCCGGGACGCTACCTCGTCTAGCGAAGGTCGATTGCGAGGATCGTTGATTGACCGTGTGCCCGCGATGCCGGGCGGTGAGGACGACGAGTAGGAGCGACCGAAGATGAAATCGGAGATGCGGGTCAAGGTTCTCGTTGCTGCGGTCGCCCTGCCGATGGGCATGCTGACCGCTTACGCCGTTGCCGACGGCCCATCGGACGGCCTCGCGACACCGGAGAGCTTCTCCACGATCGGCGACACGGCGACGCGGTCAGCGGCTTTGTTCACCGAGCTCGGCAAAGTGTTGACCCATCCGCGCTGCGTCAACTGCCATCCGGCCGGCGACCGCCCGCACCAGGGTGAATTGGGCCGGCTCCACCAGCCGCCGGTCGAGCGGGGCGCGGACGGTCATGGCCTCGTAGCGATGCGCTGTTCCATCTGCCACCAGGCGGCCAACTTCGATCCGGGCCGCGTCCCGGGCAATCCGATTTGGCAACTCGCACCGCGTGAGATGGCGTGGGAAGGCAAGACCCTCGGCGAGATCTGCGCTCAGATCAAAGATCCCGCGCGTAACGGCGGCCGGTCACTGGAAGCGCTCGTGGACCACATCGGCACCGACCACTTGGTTGTCTGGGCCTGGGCGCCCGGGTTTGGCCGTCGGCCCGCTCCTGGCACGCAGAAGCAAGCGGGCGCGCTCGTCGAGGCATGGGTGAAAACCGGAGCAGCCTGTCCGAAGTAGTCAAGAGATGAACGGTTCTCCCGGCGACTGCGAGCCCTGAGACGGAATGCGATACGGCGCGCATTCCGGTGAAGGTGAGTGTGGTCGTTCGTCGACGATGGCGTGGGCTCCACGACGGACGGTCTGCTCGCACACATCTCCGTTATCATCTCAATCAACTGCTCAACCGGAGGCCATCCCTATGAAGCCAATTCGATCCACCTCGCGTCATTTGCGGGGCCTGTCTCGGCGCGACTTCCTGTGGATCGGCAGCGCGAGCTTCGCCACCGGGTTACTATCGCCTGTCTTGGTTGGACTGGCCATCAAGCAAAGCAGGGGAGCCGGAGAATCGGGGATGGATGTGCAAGGCCACGCTGGGGCCAGAAGCGTTCCCCGAGCTCCCTACCAAAAAGGTACACCGCTGATTGAGCCGGAAGTCCGCCGCTCGGTGAATGGAGAACTGCTTGGTGCGGTTGAGGAATGGACCGTCGTCAACGAGCATGACAACGATCATGTATTTCATATCCACACCAATCCCTTCCAGATGGTCGCAATCAATGGCGAGAAGCTCTCCGAGCGGGATTGGCGCGATACGGTGGTGGTGCCGCGGAACGGAAGCGTGACGTTCCGCAGTCGTTTTCTAGATTTCACCGGGCGCTTCGTCCACCACTGCCACATGATGAATCATGAGGAACTCGGCATGATGCAAGTTGTCGAGGTGTATGCATCGTGAGGTCGCTCAGCCGCCGGGTCTATCGACGGCGGCCAATAGGCTTCCACCCTCACCTCATGCTATCCGGGGAATATCGGATCAGATGCTGCATCCCAAATTCGAGGCTGCCATGAACGCATTCAGAGTCCCTAGTTTCCTGGTCGCGTTGGTGCTCTCCGGCGTCTGTTGCCTCTCAGCCGAAGAGGCGGCGCGAGTGCGTGTCACTCCGGTCATGTCGGCGCGGACGACGGCGACCGGGCAGCCGATCGTCCTGCCAAAGGAAAACCCTGAGGTTCTCGTGTCCATCTTCGAGATCGCGGTCGGTGCGACGCTACCGGTACACAAGCATCCTTTCCACCGCTACGCCTATGTGCTGGCCGGCAAGTTGCGTGTGTCCGACAAGGACAACGTTAGAACATTCGATTATACGGCGGGCGATTTCCTGATCGAGATGGTCGACACTTGGCACTATGGGATGAATATCGGCACCGAGCCGGTTCGCCTGCTCGTCATCGATCAGGTCGCAGCGGGGCAGCAGAATACGATCCTGTTCGAGTGAGCGACGGTGTTTCAATCGTCGTGGATGTCGCCGAGTACTTGTTTTCAGGTTTACACGATCGATGCTTTGAGGATTTTTGTGCACCTGCTCACGGCCGGTTATGGCCCGCTGCCGTCGACTGCCGCGCTGCAGCATTGCGGCTGCTTACTGAGGTGCACCTGCCGCGCCAGCGATGTGGTCTGCGCGGCTTTTGATGACCCACAGAAGAGGCCCCCGCTCAGAAATCCGGCTTGTTCGCGACCGGGATGCGGTAGTCGAAGAAATTAGCTCGCGGTCTCGCCGCCGCGTCGGCCCTGATCGTTCAGTTCTTCGACTGATTGAAATGGCGCAGGCTGGGCGGCTCTTGACCCTTCTTTGCAGGCATCAGTTCGCCCTCGGCGCTGAGCATGAAGTTCTTGCCCTCGACGCGCACATGCTGGGTGCCCTCGGCGCAGATCGCCTCCACCCAGATCGGATTGCGGTCGCGCATATAATTCTTGGTCACCGTCCATGGCCGGGCAAGCGCATTGTCGAAGGTCGTGATCTCGTCGTGCAGGATGTCCGGGTTGGCCTTGTCGAGGAAGATGCGCTCCTTGACGACGGTCTTGTTGTCGGTGTGCAGGGGCGTGGCCTGATCGAATGCGCGCGGACCCTTGAGCAGACGGGTCTCGACCTCGAGCACATCGAACTTGCCGTCCTTGTCCTCGTCGATCCACTTGCCGATGGAATAGCCCATGAACGACGGCTCGAAATCCATCGGGAAATCCCGCCCGTCCGTGAAGATGCGGCGCAACATGGTCAGGTATTCGATCATGATGTAGGTGGTCTTCGGCGTGATCACGATCTCCATCGGAAAGATCACGTTCATCGCGCGCGGCATGCCGTCCGGGATGCACACATAGGTCGGGTCGGAGCCCTGCCCGCCGAGCGCCTGATCGGCAAGATTGGCCTCGAGGACGGCCTGGTATTCCGGCGTCAGCGGCGCCTGCTGCCCACGGCGCGGCGGCTTGCTGGTGTCCCACTGGTTGCCGACCCCGGCCGGCCGCTTCCACTGGCCCATCAGGTCGGGGTATTTCGACGGATCGAACACCTGTGCCGATGCACTCGTCGTCACCAGGGCAACCGCCAGCGCCACAGCGCCGATCAAGCTTCGTTCAAACATGGTCGTCGTCCCCCTTGCGCTATTCTCGCCACGCTCTTGCTGCGCAAACCGGGGAACCGCGGCACCGGCGAGCGGGTGCCGAGGCTCCCCAAGGCATCATCGTTGCGATGCCGCCGCGCCGGCGACACACTATGCTGTCATGTGCGCAACGTATAGCGTTTGCGAACTATGCGCCAGCCGTGGATGAACGTGCTTGTTGATCCTGATACCCTGACGGCGAGCTCGCCGGAGGAATTCAAGGCTTCCGTCCAAAGCGATGGAAGAACGTTATTCGGGCAGCGAATATCTCGCTCGAACAGCTTTTCTGGCGAATGTCCGAAGGGATTCTCTCAATGACGACAGCCAACATTACCGGGCAGCTGGCGCGCTACATGGCGCAGGCGCGGGACCTGCGTCTCCCGCCGCAGGTCGCGCGGGAAGCAAAGCACCGCATCCTGGACACGCTCGCCGCAATGGTGTCGGGCTCACATCTTCAAGCCGGGGAAATGGCGATTGCCTTCGCGCGGGCGCAGGGCGGGGTCGCAGAAGCGACGGTGCTGACCACGGACATCAGAACATCCGCCGTGAACGCCGCGCTGGCCAACGGCATGTTCGCGCACGCCGACGAGACTGACGACTTCGAGCCGGTGACCAAGGCCCATCCCGGCAGCCACGTCGTGCCCGCCGCGATGGCGATGGCGGAACGCGATGGCAGATCGGGGACCGAGCTCCTCGCTGCGGTCACGCTCGGCTACGACGTCTGCTGCCGTTTTCTGCTGGCGCTCGGCCCGGACCTGGTCCGCGGCAGCCATCGCAGCGCCGAGGGCACGAGCTCGACCATGGGTGCCGCAGCGGCCGCAGCCTTGCTGGCTGGCCTGGATGAGAAGGGCATGCGCTATGCGCTCTCGTATGCCGCCCAGCAGGTCTC
>Ga0137379_10004462_pt1 | contig 13168 bp, 10 predicted proteins | sample SagtaG_18_FD_104812 | JGI IMG/M metagenome (GOLD analysis project Ga0137379, IMG submission 104812) | Vadose zone soil microbial communities from Sagehorn Ranch, Mendocino, California, USA - Sage2_L_80_16 metaG | ecosystem: Environmental > Terrestrial > Soil > Vadose zone | place: USA...
GAGGGAATGCTGAGGCTTACGAGGAGCAGTGCTGCTGGAACCGCCATCCCATAGTGCGTCATGGCGACTCTCCCTTCTCCGGCGGTTTTTGCTTGTCGGAGTCCTTCTTCTTACCCCCAAAGATACCAAAAACCTTCTGTAAAGGGTTCTTTTTCTTTTGCGGAGCGGCTTCGGTCTCAGTCGGAAGCGGCTTGCCATCAGGGCCCATCGCGGGAGGCTCACCGTTAGCCGAAGGAAACGTTCCAGTTTTCAGCGGCTCAGCCGGCGGCTTTGGCGACCCGCCACCAAAAATGTGCGATAGAAAGGACCCGGTCGAGGAAACGAATCCGTGTCCGCCGTGCAGTTCGCAAAGCTGCGTCGGCGCCGATCCCGCGACGTACACTTCTGATCGCGTCGCTGGACAACTCGGAGTCGCCAATTCCGAGGTCTCCGGATCGATCATTACGGACTGCACGCCATCTGGCGCATCAAAGTCTTTCACCGCTTTGTAGCCAGGAAGCGTGGTGGCCTTCTTCATGAATTCCGCCCAGATCGGCGCAGCCGTTGCGCCACCGGCGAGTCCGAGGTCCCGATTATCGTCAAATCCAATCCAAATCACCGTCACCAGGTTTGACGTGAATCCCGCAAACCAGCCGTCTCGAGAAGTTCCCGTCTTCCCGGCTGCCGGCAAGGTGAATCCCTTCGCACGCACTGTGGCACCGGTGCCTTTATTCAGCACATCTTTCAGCAGGTTCGTGACCAGGTAGGCCACACGCGGATCGAGCACTGGATGCGTTTCCGGCGCAGGCCTTTCCAGTACGGCTCCGTTGGAGCTCACCATCTCCCGCAGGAATTGCGGCTCTGCGCGTACGCCTCCCTGTCCGAATGCGGTGTAGCCCGCCGCTACATCGACAGGTGTCATCTCATACGCGCCCAGCGCCACGGCCGGAGTTGCTCGAATATTATTTCCAAGACCCATCTGCCGCGCGATTTGCACCACGCGACCATATCCGATCATTTCTGCGACCTTCACCGTCGCCACGTTCAGCGAATTTGTCAGTGCGTCGCGGACGGTGACATGCCCCATGAATTTCTCGCCGTAATTATTCGGCGTGTATTCCTGCCCATCGAACTCGAACGTTGTCGGTTCGTCGTCCACCGGCGTCGCAGGCGTTATGATCGGCTGCACCCCGTCCACGGCGTTATCGAATGCTGCCGCGTATACGAACGGCTTGAACACCGAACCCGGTTGCCGGTGCGCGATCGCGTGATTTAATTGGCTCTGTCCATAATCACGGCCGCCGATTAGCGCTTTAATTTCACCGGTGCGCGGATCGAGCGACACTAGCGCTACCTGCACCTGCGGAATCGGATCGGTATTCCCTTTTTTCGCCTTCTCCTTCTTCCACTTCGCGTACTTTTTCTCCAGCAGCGCGTCCACATTTTTTACGCCGCTCTCTACCGCAGTTGCAGCGGCGCGTTGCAATGCAGGGTCTAGCGTGGTGTATACGCGAAAGTTCTGGCTGAGCAGATCGTTCTCCGAATATTTGTCCAGCAGGTGATCCTTCACCATGTCCACGAAATAAGGCGCTTCACTGGACGTCGCGGAGGTACGCACAATTTTCAACGGCTCGCGTTTTGCGTCCTGCGCGTCCGCTTCGTTGATGTATTTGTTCTCCACCATCTGCGGCAGCACACGGTCGCGCGATTGCAACCCGCGCTCCGGACGCCGGTCGGCGGAGGAGTAGTAATTGGGTGCACGGATAATTCCCGCGAGAAACGCACATTCGCCCAACGACAGTTGCCGGAGGTCCTTTCCAAAATAGACCACGCTAGCTTGCGCAAATCCTCGAACACCAAAACTTCCGCGATTTCCCAGGTACACTTCGTTCGCGTACATCTCAAAAATCCGCTGCTTCGAAAAGCGCTGTTCCAGCTCAAAGCTCAGCATCGCTTCGGCGATCTTTCGCCGCCAGTTGCGATCCGTGCTCAAGAAGAACGTCCGCGCCACCTGCATGGTAATCGTGCTCGCCCCTTGCAAGTGCGAACTGTGCCGCAGGTCCGCCCAGGCTGCGCCAAAAATGCGGATAAAGTCGAAACCCGGATGCTCGAAGAATCGCTTGTCTTCCGCGGACAGAATCGCGTTCACCAAGTTCGGTGGCAAGTCGTCATAGCGAACCGCGCGCCGCTTCTCTCTGGCACTGTCAAACAAGTTGGTGATGAGCTCCGGTTCGATTTCAGCCGACACTAGTTCGGACCCTCCGCCTAGCGGGCGGATCGAGCGGACTGTCTTTCCGCGAAACTGAACTTCCAGCGCGTTGCTCGCCGCAAAATAGGACAGCTTCGAAGGCCGGATGTATACCACTCCATCCTTGGCGATGTATTGTCCGAGCGAGGCGTCATCGGCTTCCGGACGGTAGCCGACTCTCTGCAAATACGTCGTTAAATCATCGGGACTCAAGACCTCTCCAGGCGAAATCTGCGCTGGAGCTGAAAAAATCTGAGTTGTGTTCTGTAGAATATGTCCCGAAAGGCGGGCATCGATCATGCGCCCGTACTTCACGTAGTAATATCCAAAGACGCTTGCCGCAATGACAACACCGCCAAAGACAACACCGAGCAGAGTTAGTCCGTACCTGGACGTCCAGAACCCTTTTTGTATGCGGATACGCAAGGCTTCTCCAACGGGCTGAACTTATATTGTCTCTTACTGTTCCATTCTAGGAAAGGCGCAGTTTCCTCAGCGAAGAAGAGCAAAACCACGACTCCATTAGGTGAGCGACTTGTTTTCGCTCGATGGCGTGAAATGCAGATCCACGTGATACATAAGAATGTCTACCGGGACGGTGTAATCCACCAGGATCGTTACCTTTGACATGCTCGCCGTTATTTTTATGTCTTCACGCTTGGCCGGTATTTCCAAATCCTGAATGGTCTTGAAGACCGCCTCGCGAATCTGCTCTTCCGTTTGGCGATTCACCACCGCAAAGCGAGCGATTTCCTGTATTTTGTCCGCCAATTGGTATTCCGCGGAGTACGGCGGGACTACCTTCCATGCGGCAATGATCCCAATCACTAAAATCGCGGTAACAATGATTGCCTTTAGCTTACCTTCTCCCCGCTGTGCTCGTTGTCCGCGCATGTGTTTTTGAGTCGGAGACAATTGTCCGCTCCTGCTGTGCTTTTTCACTGATTGGTTCTACATGCCGAAGTTAGCACCGCGACCCTTACCTGTCGATACTTCCGGCGGGCAGGTGTTTCTTGGGGCTAACCCCGTCTTCTGGACAGTTCCCCAATCGAGCTCCCGCGGTGAGCCTAGTAGGCTCGCGCAAAGATCGCTCGTTCCCTGGCGTCCGTGCCGCAATACACACATTTCCCACTCGCCGGGGACTCGCCGTTCCCCAGCACGTCCGTTGGATCGACAGGAATGCACCGCATCGTCGCCCGCGTCTCTTCCTTGATCTTCTCTTCGCAATCTCCGCTTCCGCACCATCCCGCAAACGCAAATCCTGTCTCTACCGCTTTTTTGAATTCATCGTAGGTCGCAGTTGCGTGCGTGTTCAAACGCCGGAACGCCATTGCCTTGTCATACATGGACTGGTGAATTTCGCCGAGCAATTTCTCGATGGTCACTGGCAAATCCGCAAGCGGCGCGGAAATCTTTCCTTCCCTTCCCGGACGGTCCCGCCGCGCCACCACCGCCGCCTGCTTTGCAACATCCTTCGGTCCTAATTCCACTCGCACGGGTACGCCACGCATCTCCCAATCATTGAATTTCCAGCCCGGGCTCTGCCCTTCTCGCTCATCCAATGTCACACGAATCTTCGCCTTCGCAAGTTGCGCCTTCACCTCCTTCGCTGCGCCAAGCACCACCGCCTTCTCTTCGTCATTCTTGAAGATCGGCACGATCACCACTTGATACGGTGCAAGCTTCGGCGGCAGCACCAGTCCCTGATCATCGCCATGCACCATAATGATTGCGCCGATAAAGCGCGTCGAAAGTCCCCACGACGTGGTCCAGCAATGCTGTTGCACGCCGGTGTGGTCCAGATACTTCACTTCAAATGCCTGTGCGAAGTTCTGTCCCAGAAAATGTGACGTTCCGGCCTGCAGCGCCTTCCCGTCCCCCATCATCGCTTCAATCGCATACGTCAGGTCTGCTCCGGCGAATTTCTCCGCGTCGGACTTCGCTCCAGGAATTACTGGAATCGCCGCATCGTTCACCGCGAAATCCGTGTAGATATCCAGCATCTGCCGGGTCTCTTCCATCGCTTCCTGCTGCGTCGCGTGCGCGGTATGCCCTTCCTGCCAGTAAAATTCCAGCGTGCGTAAAAATAATTTCGTCCGCAGCTCCCACCGCACCACGGAGTTCCACTGGTTCATCAACACTGGCAAATCCCGGTAAGACTGAATCCATTTCGACCACATGTGGCCGATAATCGTCTCCGAGGTTGGCCGCAAGATCAGCGGCTCGGCCAATTCCTCGCCGCCTCCTATCGTCACCACCGCAAGCTCCGGTGAAAATCCCTCGACGTGGTGTTTTTCCTTCTCAATAAAACCCTTTGGGATTAACAGTGGAAACGCCACATTCTGGTGCCCGGTCGCCTTAAATCTGCCATCTAGCGCCTGCTGAATGTTCTCCCACAGCGCCCAACCATAGGGCCGCACAATCATGCAGCCTCGCACCGGCGCGTAGTCCGCCAGTTGCGCCTTCAACACCAGTTGGTTGTACCACTCGGAAAAATCCTGTGCTCGTGTAGGAAGTTTTTCTTCTGCCATGCGGCGCTCTATCGTTCCTCAGCAAAAAGAATTTGTATCTTCGAACAAAAAAGCGTAACGGACACGCCGCGGAGTGTCAACGAACGCCCTGCGCGCTCCCTTGGGCCCGCGCTGCTTTGAATTCCGCCGCCGTCAAGGTAGCATCCTTCGCCAAGGCATACGCGTGACCGACCAGCAAACGAAAACTTCCTCTTCAACCAGCCCCATCCGCACCATCGGTTTCCTTCCTCTGTTGGCGATTTTCTATGGCTACACCGCTGGAGGGCCCTTCGGCTACGAAGATATTTTCTCGCAGTCCGGACCGGGCATGGCTCTGGTGTTCCTCACCTTCGTGCCGTTCTTCTGGAGCATCCCAATGTCGTTCGCTTCCGCCGAGCTCAACAGCATTCTCCCAGTCCAGGGTGGCTTCTATCGCTGGACCCGCGCCGCGTTCGGCGACTTCTGGGGATTCCAATGCGGTTGGTGGAACTGGACGGGCACATTTCTACTGAACAGCCTCTACGGCGTGCTGGTCATGGATTATCTCGTGCACTACTTTCCTGGACTCACGGGAAATGCAAAGTGGGCCGGCGCTTGTCTTGTGCTCTGCTTCCTTTCCTATCTCAATATCCGAGGCATCCAGGTCTCTGGCTGGCTCTCTGTCGCCATGCTGGTCGCTATCCTCATTCCCGTCGTTTGGCTTTGTGCTGTATCCCTCCTGCATTGGCATTACAACCCATTGCTCCCTTGGACTCCGCCCGGCAAACCATTCGGTGCAATCTTCGGCGTGGGGCTTGCTCTCGCTATGTGGAACTATGCAGGTTACGAGCAACTGTCCAGCGTCACTGCCGAAATGCGCGATCCGCAAAAAACTTTTCCGCGTATCCTGCTGTGGAACACGCCGATGAACGTCCTCACTTACATACTTCCGGCTTCGCTTGCCATCGCAGCACTCGGCAACTGGCAGGATTGGCAAACTGGCTACATAGTCGAAGCCTCGCAAAGGATAGGCGGACCTGTGCTCGGCATCGCCATGCTGCTCGCCTCCATTATCGGCACAGCTTCCCTCTCAAACAGCACAATTCTGTACACCACTCGGATCCCCGCCGCCATGTCGCAGGATGGCTACCTCCCAGCCTGGATCGGCAAAATTCATCCACGTTACGGGACGCCAGCCCGTGCTATTGCCGTCTCTTTAATCGTGTATTGTCTGCTTGCGCGATTTCGGGTAGCCGATCTTGTCAACATTTATATCTGGGCGCGCATTGCCACTTCCATGCTCACTCTTTTGGCCGTCTGGGGCATGCGTAGCAAACTCCCCAACGCTCGTCGCGAATTTCGCGTCCCCGGAGGTTCTCTCGGCCTGGCCTGCGCCATCCTCTTTCCCGCCATCCTCTGTGGAGTGAAAATCTATTACAGTGAACCGTTCGTCTGGCGTTGGGCGCCATGGCTGCTAGCAACTGGCCCAATCGCCTTTGTGATTTTGCGCTGGGGCTTTGGCCTGAAGCCTAATCCAATCGGAGCAACTCAATGAAGTCATTCACTCGTCGGAATTTCCTGCAGCACGCTTCCGCAGTCGCCCTGTCGCCGGCACTAGCAAAGTCCGTGATCGGAATTTCCGATTGGCTCGGGCAAAGCGCCGGACCCAACGTTCGATTTTCTACCGAGCCCCGCGAGCGTATCGCTGTCGCATCCTACCCGTTCCGCGAATTTATCAGTGGCAAGCATGAGGACAAGTCCGTCACAGCTGCGAAAATGCCCCTCATCGACTTCGCGGCGCACATCTCGGCGAAGTTCGAGGTTCGAAAAATCGAACCTTGGAGCGAACACTTTCTTTCACTCGAACCTTCCTACCTCGATGAACTCCGCGTCGCTGCCGCCAAAGCAGGCAGTTCCTTCGCCAACATCGCCGCCGACGGGGACAACAGCCTCTATTCACCAGACTCCGCCAAACGCCAAGGTGCTATTCAGTTTGGAAAAACGTGGGTCGCCGCCGCGGCTCGCCTCGGCTCACCCAGCATTCGCATCAATATTGCCGCTTCAAAAGCTGCAAATGCAAAACCGGATCCCGCGCTCGTCGCTGAAGGACTCAAGTCCATAGCCGACCACGCTGCCTCCAAGAGTGTCGTAGTCCATCTCGAAAACGACAATCCCGTCAGCGAAGACCCCTTCTTCATAGTCAGCGTCATCGATCGCGTCAAAAGCCCCTGGCTTCACGCACTTCCCGATTTCGGCAATAGCCTCGCTGCTCTTCCCGCTGAAGATGCTTACCGCGGGCTCGACCAAATGTTCGCGCGTGCATACGCCATCTGTCACGTCAAGGAAACCATCACGACTCGTTCGAATACCGTGGCGCACGTGGATCTCGCCAGAAGTTTTTTACTGGCTGCGAAACACGGCTACAAAGGCAACTTTTCCATGGAATTTGATTCGGAAGGCGATCCTTATGAAGGGACTGGCAAACTTATCGCGGCAACAATTAAAAATCTCTCTTAGCTCTCAGACTATTGTGGCGGGTTTGCTAAACAGTTTTCTTCCAGTCATCGGGCGGAAATTCCAATCCCCAGAACTTTGCATCAGCTCGCAGGAATTCCACGCCAACTTCGCTCTTTCCTTGCGGCTTTTCCTGTACACGTACGACTCGGCATTCTTTGTCCCCCGCCACGGCCGAATTCCTCACAAATATGCGCGATCCCGCCTTGACCTTCATAGCCAGCGCAATCAAAGCTCCATGCGCGTTCACAACAAGGGTCACCGTTTCTTCGGTAATGGCCAAATCGCCCTGCGGTGTCCAACGCACGTGGATCGGCAACCGCAGCGCCACGCGCTGGCTGCGCCGCATTTCGATTCCGCTCGGTGCTTGCTCGTTCACAGGGGGATCGCTTTCTGTTGCGCAATTCATCATAGAACCGATAATCCCGTTCCAGTATCGGAAAATCCCTGATTTCTCGTTCCGCATCCGTCTAAGAACTATTTACAGGCTCTCTGCATCGCGCTACTTTCGACGTCCCGGCATGCGCCCTCCCCCAGCCCAAACTCATTGGGTAACCACAAAGGAGAGCTTCATGGCCACTGCAAGAAAAGCGAAAGACCGCAAACGTTCAAGCGGCGAACCCCAGCATCCGCTGCGCATTGTACCGCTGCACTCGGCTCCTCGCGCCGCCGCAACGGGATCTCCGCAGCTCACGTATCGGAATGGTCCGCTGCTGACCAATGTTCAGGTCTTCTCGATTTTCTGGGGCAAAGCCTGGCAGGACTCCACAAATTTGCCGTTCATGACTCACATGAACGATTTCTTCGATTTTATTGTCACCAGCAAACTCATGGACCAGCTCTCCGAATACGGCGTCCCCGGCAAATCCATCGGCCACGGCGCGCGCACCGGTTCGGCTGTTCTCACAAATTCCGAACCTGCCAAGACCGTCACCGACGCAGCCATCCAAAAACTGCTTCAATCCGAAATTGCCTCAGGTTCGCTCCCTGCGAACACTCCCGATTCTCTCTACTTCGTTTTCCTTCCTCCCGGTACACAGGTCAGCCAGGGCGGCGCCAAATCTTGTGACACTTTTTGCGGCTACCATGACGCCACAAGCGACAATATTTTTTATGCTGTTATGCCCTATCCCGGCTGCACAGGATGCGAAGGCGGCCTTGCGATCCCTGACGCGCTCACTTCCACTTCCTCGCACGAACTCTGCGAAGCCATCACCGATCCCATTCCCGGTACTGGCTGGTATGACGATGCGAACGGAGAAATCGGTGACATCTGCGCGTGGAAAACCAAGACTCTTGGCAGCTACGTCGTCCAGTTGGAATGGTCCAACGAAGCGGAAGCCTGCGTCTAGCAAGTTCGCCACAATCGTGTAATTAGTTGGACAAACGGCACCCTTTAGCTCCGCTCCGCCCGGTGCGCCCTTGTTACGCTATTTCTGACTACCAGCACGTAAACACTTGGGACGCAGTGAGCAGCGGCGATTCTGCCGCGCCGGCTGATCGGAGCAACCTTTGCGCACATTCCTCTCACGATTCTTCCGCATTTTGTCGGGCCTTCTCGTTCCACTCGCGCTTTCCGCGAGCGCAATTTCGAGCCAATCCTCGCCGCCCGCTGCAGCGGTTGCTGCTGCCCCGAGCGTTCAACACAGCACCAAAGCGATCAACTATCGTCGCGCCGGCAGCACTCTGAGGATCAATTTTAGCGGTACACCTCTATTGCCAGCGGCTTCCGGCGAAGCCGAAGTGAAGAATAAGGGCAATCGCGTGGAAATCTCCGCAAAGTTCACGAATCTCGAAGACGCCACAAAATTCGGCCTGGAGTACCTTACTTACGTTCTGTGGGCCGTCTCCCCACAAGGTCGCGCCGAAAATCTCGGCGAACTCAGTCTCAAAAGCGGCAACGGTGAAGTAAAAGCCATCACTGACATGCAAACCTTCGGCATGATTGTCACCGCCGAGCCGTACTTCGCCGTTTCTCAGCCCGGCGATACCATCGTCCTTGAGAATGCTGGCGACTCCCCCGGCGAAAATATTGAAGCACGTTACGAACTTCTAGCGCGTGGCGTCTATTCCTCGTCCAACACCAAAATAGAAAATGCTATTTTCGGCATCGACCGGAAAACTCCTCTCGAACTCTTTCAAGCGCGGAACGCCGTTCGCATCGCGAGAAACGCGTCTGCCGAAAAGTATGCAGCCGCTTCCGAGACCAAAGCTCAACAGCAATTGCAGGCTGCGGAAGATGCCTATCGGCAAAAGCGTGATCGCAAACTCGTTGAAGCCGCCGCGCGCGATGCCACGCAAACCGCTGAAGAAGCTCGCGTGATCGCAGTCAAGGCCAGGTCGGAGGAAGAAGCACAGGCAAAAACCGCCGCAGACAAGCGCGCCGCAGAGGCACGCGAAGCGAAAGCTCGCGCTGACGCTGATTCTGAATCGAAACGCCGACAGGAAGCGGACCAAGCCCGCGCCCAGGCCGAAACTGCAAAAGCTGAAGCAGAGCGCCTCAAGCAGGAGGCCGAGAAGGCCGCGGCGGAGGCCGCAATAGCAAAAGAAGAAGCGGAGAAGGCCCGCGCCGCCGCGCTAGCCGAACAACAAGCCGCCATCCAGCAACGACAAGCAGCAGAAGCAGACGCGGAAAAGGCGCGCCAGGCCGCGGCCAAAGCCGAATCCGAAAAAGCAGATCTTCGCGCTCAACTTCTCGGTCAGCTTAATTCCATTTTGCAAACTCGCGACAGTGCCCGGGGACTCATCGTCAACATGTCCGATGTTCTCTTCGACACCGGCAGCTCCACGCTGAAATCTGGCGCTCGCGAAAAGCTCGCGAAAATTTCCGGCATTTTGCTCGCGCATCCCGGACTCACGCTCCAAATTGAAGGCCACACGGACAGCGTCGGCTCCGATGAGTTCAACCAGCAGCTCTCCGAACGCCGCGCCGACAGCGTCCGAGATTTTCTTGCGGAACAGGGGGTCTCGCCGTCTGCTATTTCCGCGCGCGGCTTTGGCAAGACGCAGCCCTTCGCGTCCAACGACACTTCCGAAGGCCGCCAGCGTAATCGCCGTGTCGAACTTGTCGTCAACGGCGACGCCATCGGCAAATCCGCGTCCAACGCGACTACCACTTCAACCCCTTAAAATTTTCAAGCTTTGCCGCTCGATTCGGCATCCGCGGCAGACTTCTCTTCGCACTTTTTGCAAACCAGCGCGGTGCCGATCCGCGACCGCCTGCCCTCGTCCGTCATCACCCACAATCTGTTCATCCAGGGCGGATTGTGCCGCACGTGCTGCGTGTGCCCACATTCCAAGTCCGCCACCCAATTACTTTGGTCGTCTTGGTGAAACCCGACAATCTTTCGCTCGTACACACTTGCCCTTTGCGGCGGATCGTTCGTCAACCCATTCATTCGATATTCTTACGGCAGTCCAAATGTAAACAGTGAAGAGCCCGCCGCCACAGCCACATATTGTTTCCCATCGATCGCGTACGTCATCGGCGATGAATATATTGAGGCTCCGCACTGGAAATGCCACAGCGCCTTACCGCTCGCCGCATCCAGCGCAATAAAATTCCCCTCCGCGTCCCCGGTGAACACGATTCCGCCTGCCGTCGACAAAACTCCCGACCATGTCGGCGAAGGATGTTTCCACTCCCACTTAATTTTCCCAGTGTCAGGATCAAGTGCCCTCAGCGCGCCATAGAACGGAGCGGCGTCGTCATTCGGAAAGTATGCCGAGCCATAATAGGCGTGTCCCGCGTCGTAAGGCTGCGGTGCCGTTGAGAACACGTCGCACTGCTCTCGCGCCGTCACATAAAACAATTTCGTCTGCGGGTCGTAGGTCGGCGACATCCAGTTCGTCGCTCCCGCAGCTCCCGGGCACACCTTGTTCCCCTCAAGCGTCGGCAAGCCTTCCTTCGCGGGGACCGGCCGCCCGTTCGCATCCTTCTCCTTGGCCCACGAAACTTTCGCGTAGGATTCCGCCCGAATTAATTTCCCATTCGTCCGGTCAATCACATAAAAAAATCCGTTGCGGTTCGCCTGCAGAATCAGCTTTTTCCCGCCATCGTCAACCATCACCGGCACTTGCGTCGCATCGTAGTCATGTTCATCATGCTGCGTAAACTGAAAATGCCATTTTAATTTTCCGGTATCCGGATCGAGCGCCAACAGCGAATTCGAATACAAGTTATCTCCGGCGCGTCCTTCTCCGCGATTTGATGGCGAAGGATTTCCCGTGGTCCAAAATGTCGTGTTCGTCTCCGCGTCGTATGTTCCCGTAATCCACGCCGGCGATCCGCCAATTTTCCAAGATTCACCTTCCCAAGATTCATTCCCTGGTTCACCCGGCGCGGGAATCGTGTAGAACCTCCATCTCTTTTCCCCGGTATTTGCGTCGTACGCGTCAATGAATCCGCGAATTCCGTATTCGCCACCAGAAACTCCGACCAGTACCAGGTTCTTGATTACCAGCGGCGCCAGCGTGAAGCTGTATCCTTTCGTGTAGTCCACTGCTGACACATCCCACAGGACGTTCCCGGTTTTCGTGTCCAGCGCAATCACATGAGAATCGAGCGTCCCCATAAAAACTTTGTCGCCCAAAATCGCCAGACCGCGATTCACCCGACCGCAGCACGGACGAATATCTCCCGGCAACCCTCGCTGGTATTGCCAGATCGGCCGCCCAGTTCGCGCATCCAGCGCAAACGCACGATCGTCCTGTCCTGTCCCATACAGAATTCCATCCACCACCAGAGGCGTGGTTTCAAATTTTCCGGCCGCCATCGTCTGGTAAGCCCACTTCGGCACCAGCTTCCCGGCATTCGCCGCATCAATTTCGTGCAGAGTCGAATATCTCCGTCCCGTATAATCGCCGGAATACATCAGCCAGTTCTGCGGCTCTTTCCCCGCATTCAACAATCTCTCCGCCGTCACCTGCGCTCGTGTCGCGGCGGCAAATGCGAGCATCAAGCTCAAACAAAACGCCAGTCTGATTCTCACTTGACACCGCCCTGCCCGCCGCCAACCAGAAAAGCCAGCAAATCCTGCAAGTCTTTCTCGGGCAGCACTTTCTCGTCATAGGCTGGCATTAATGACTCCCGCGACTTCTGCAAGGACTTCAACGACGCCTTGTCCAACGAATGCACCTTCTCCCGCATATCCATAAATTGAATCGTGAAGCTATCCTCATTCAGCAATGTTCCCTGATACTTTGTCCCGTCATTCGTCACCACATTCACCGTCTCGTATTCCTCCGTGAACTCTTTCATCGCCTCAATGATTCCCTGTGCCAATCGCCTGCTCGGGTTCCTCAAGGACTCCGTTAGATACTCCGTCGACCGCGCCGTCCCTGCTCCCGTCAAATCTGGCCCCAGCCTTCCGCCTTTTCCTTTAAACATATGGCATGTCCCGCATGCCGCACTTCCGTAATACAGTTCGCGCCCATGTTTCGCGTCGCCACTCACCGTGCTGGTCTTCTTCTCCACGCTCCGGATGTATGTCACCACCTGCCACAGCTCTTCCTCGGTCATTCCGACGCCTTGCTGCGTCGCGCCATTCGGCGGCATCGCCGTTCCCGGCACTCCGTTGTTAATCGTGTTGAATATGTCCGCGTCAGAGTCGCCGTGCTTTTTTGGAGTTCGCGTCAAATCCGGTCCGCGTCCTCCTCCCCTTGCTCCCAGCCCATGGCAAAATGCGCAGTTCGCGCGAAACTCGAATTCCCCCAGCTTCGCCACTTTCGCGTCACCCGCATACGGATTCTTCGCTTGCGCCGCCCCCGCAGATGCCGTTACAAGGCACATCAGTATCACCACCGCAAAATCAAAAACAAAAAATAAGCGCGGTCGGACATTCATTCGTTGACTCCTTTGCGCAAACCGAAACCGAGGCAGGCACGCGTCACCTACATTCAGGACGCGATCATTTCGCGGGAAACTATAGCATCACGC
>Ga0137379_10004468_pt1 | contig 13161 bp, 10 predicted proteins | sample SagtaG_18_FD_104812 | JGI IMG/M metagenome (GOLD analysis project Ga0137379, IMG submission 104812) | Vadose zone soil microbial communities from Sagehorn Ranch, Mendocino, California, USA - Sage2_L_80_16 metaG | ecosystem: Environmental > Terrestrial > Soil > Vadose zone | place: USA...
AGGGCTTCAATGAACGTGTGAAGCTGCCAAGGCTTCGTAAGCGGCTCCCAGCACCGGGGCATCCTCGTTTAAGACCACATACATGGGGATTCGCGCGAGTTGTGTACTGAGTTTGGCTTTGTCGCTGAACACGCGCACAAAGCTTCCGTCCTTCAACTTGGGAAGAATTTTCAGAGCAATACCTCCAGCCACGTAGACTCCGCCGAAGGGCAGAATCCGCAAAGCCATATTTCCCGCTTCCGCTCCGTAGGCTTCAGTCCAGATTTGCAATGTCTCGACACACGCGGAGCACGAGCCCGCCAGCGCTCTCTGGGTGATTTTTGCCGCGGCATCCCCAGCGCCATCGTCAAAAAATGTGTGGTGTACTCCCGGAAAAATGATCTGATGAATGGCGCGAAAGCCACGCCCGGAAACAATTTCTTCCGTGCAGACGCGCGGCATACGTTGCCTGAGAGATTGCAACACCAGGAGCTCCCGATCATTCCGAGGCGCGAAGTCGGTCAAGCTGGCCTCTGAAGGAGACACCCTGTAACGCTGACCATCCCAAAATAGAATCGCTTCCCCCAGCCCGGTTCCAGCCGCGATTAGCGCCTTCGGAGCCTGCGGTTGGACGCCACCATCATTGAGCAGTAAAAGGTCTTTCTGTGGAAGGTGCGCCAGGCTCAAGGCGGTAGCCACCAGGTCGTTCAGAAGCAATATCTGGCCCACGTCGAGATCCAGACTCTGGGCAAGAGTTCCGGCTTCCACACTCCAGGGGAGATTGTTGGTTAGAACGTGCCTGTCCACAACGGCGCCTGCTACCCCAAATGCCGCAGCGGTCAGACGTGTGCTGGCCCGGTCCGGGTCGGCCTTGATGAAGGCCGCACGGAAAGCGTGAATCAGGCTTTCCAGACTGGCAAAATCTTTGCTTCGGAAGCTGAGACGGAAGACGGGTTCGAGACCAGCCCCGTTCTCGAGAAAGACCATGAGCGTGCATTTTGTGCCGCCGATGTCGCCCGCCAATATCATGATTTCGAGTTCACCTCAAACTCTGACCACTTCTTAAATAGAGTACCGCAAAGCACTAGAGAAAATGTGAGTTGCGAAAGAAGATCGGTGAGAACTGCGGCGGAATCTTAGGGGCCGCTTTGATACCGGGGCAAGGCATTACAGTCGTAACGCGAACCCAAGTCGACAAGGCGGATGGCTGGTCATTGGATTCCAGGTTTGTCGCTTAGATGTCGATTTCTCTGACCGCTTCTATGCTCCAGATACACTTCCGGATGCAGTGCGGGTCTGTACAGAACGAGCCCTTCGCAACTCCTAAGCCGGGCGGCTTCCTGTCATGTTGCAGGCCGGCAACCGCCTCGTCAGTGCCGCGAAACTAGGAGTAAGCCGAAACTCCGAAATGAAGGCAGCTGTTACAGTTTCCGCGACAGGGCACGGGTGGATCTGAGAGCGCTTGTGAGTAACTGAGAGTATGGAGGCGCGGGTCGGAATCGAACCGACGTATAAAGGTTTTGCAGACCTCTCCCTTACCACTTGGGTACCGCGCCCCTGCAGATTGTTATTAAGGTAGCGTCCTGCACTGAAAATGTCCACATTCAGGACACAAGCGAATTCCTGGAGCGGGAGACGGGATTTGAACCCGCGACTTCGACCTTGGCAAGGTCGCACTCTACCACTGAGTTACTCCCGCTCAGTTCCCTCAGTTTACAGCACTTACGCATTGCGCGCCAAACGCCAGAAGCTCACTGCACCCATACTTGGACCCGCAATTCCTTTCCGTGCTCGTCTCGCTCGCCGGGACTTGCTCCCAGTTACCGTTCGGCAGAAAGCGCTCAATGAACTCGGCTTGGGCGTTCTGTGCCTGGCGGCTATTGTGAACGTAGTGCATTGTCATCTCGACATGTGACTGACGGAGCATACGCTGCACGGTTGGGGAATCCGCCGATTCAAGACTGCGGAGAGACGATCCCATCGCACCTGTGCGCGTTGGCCGCGACGGACAAGGACGCTCCGCCGCAACCAGCAGCGCCTGAACCCGAGGAAAACAACCGAAATTGAAAAAAACGCACCTTGGTAATTACGGCGCAACAGTCGTTCCCACAAGCACTTAACCTCTTCTTTCTCTTGTGTGTGATCCAGATCACATGCAAACGGGTATCGGGTCACAGAGCTTCTATCTGAGCCAATGCAAGACTGGCGAAGCATTGATCCTAATTGTGTTGGAGGCCACTCATGACAAGGTTTCTAAGAATTTTCTTACTGGCGATGACTCTTTGCTTCGCATTGGGTCCGCAGGGTGCTAGCGCCATGCCGCTGTTTGCGCGCAAGCTGGGTGTTCCCTGCGAGACCTGCCACACAACTATTCCGCGGCTAAATGAAACCGGCTACAAGTTTCGCGCGGCCGGCTTTCGACTGCCAGAAATGATCGGCAAATCGGAAGACAAGGCCTTTGAACTGGGCGACTACTTCAGCGCTCGCCTGCAGGCGCGCTACGACACGCAGGTGACAAACCAGCCGAATAGCGCCCCCGTCGCCAACGTCATTAACAACGTTGCCGGCGCTCGCAAGACGACCAACGCTCTCAGCTTCCAGGAATTCACGCTTTACCCCCTCACCGGCTCCTGGGGAAAATACTTCGGTTCTCTCGCTGAACTTTCGACTTCGCCTGAAGACGTCTTTGAAATCGAGAACGCCTATGCCCGTTTCGTCTTCGGCAAGTCAGACAGGTTCTTCACGTCGCGAGTCGGGATATTCCACCCGTGGGAAGGTTTCGGAGCCTCAGACCGCCCATTCAGCAATGCGCGTCCTTTCTTCCAGACCGTTCCCATCTCGGCTGGAGGCAGGGGTATCCCGTATGTATTTCAACCCTGGGGCTTGGACGAGGCAGGCGCCGAAGTGGGTGTTGATGTCAAGGAGCTCTCGCTGCGCGCTGCAGTGTTAAACGGCACGCTAGTCCGCTGGAACGAAGAGGCGAACAGTTTCTTGCCATTCCCTGCACAGACTGGGCCTTGGAAGGGTGCCAATCAAGCGGTGTCGGCCCTCAACAAGCCCTTCAACTCGCCAGCTCACAGCACGCCTGACTTTTCGGCAAACGCCACTTACCTCCTGAATTCAAACGGAGGCGGAATCTCGCTTCTCTACTATCGCGGCAATGTGGCCACACCGACTCACTGCACCGATGGCACCGCTATTGGCAAGACCAATTCCGGTACCGGCGAGGCCTGCGGCGTGACCGCTGCCTCGGCGAGTGCGCCGTTCGGTACGGTGGGGAATACCGAATTTGACCTCTCCACAGCCACGGCTTTTCGCAACAACCTCGATCGAGTAGCGGTGTATGCATCCTATCCAATCGGTAAACATTTCCTGCCGCAGGGCGGATACCAGTACGGACGCGACACCATACCGGTCAGTGCAGCTACCTTCCCGGTGAACCCGGCCCTGAAGAAGTTCGACAGCAAGGGCGCATTCGCCGACGGAAGCTACATGTTCAACCAATACTTCACCGCTGGTTGCCGGTACGACTGGTTTAAACCCAAGTACGCGGTGTCAACCTTCAACACTCAGTGGGCAGTCACTCCCTATGTGAACATCCCCTTGCAAAACGGGTTCCAGGTTATCGCCGAATATCAGCACCGTGATTTTCAGCTCAACGCCTCGAACCACCGGCAGAATGACACTTTCCAGGCGCGGATGATCTTCATCAAGTGACGAGGAGAATCCGCTTGGAAAGATGTTGGGGCTCGCAGACGGCTTCTTCTGTGAACAAGCTCACGGAAGAAGCTGTCCCGCGATTCACAGCTAAACATGCAGTACGATAGCCCAGCATGAAAAGCTCAATCTGGCTGGTGTCCGTGCTTCTCCTCGGATGCTCTGCGGCGTTGCCTCAGGAGATCGGGAGCATCTATGTGACAAATTGCTCTAACTGTCACGGCGCCGATGGCCGCGGCAACACTCCCCTGGGCCGAATCTTGAAATTGCCGGATCTCCGCTCCACGGTAGTGCAGCACATTTCGGAAGCCGAACTGGCTGGGATTATCGCGAAAGGCGCAGCTCGCGGAAAAATGCCGGGTTTTGAAAAGAAGCTTGGGGCAGAAATCGTCCAGCAGCTTGCCTCCTACGTTCGTGAAATTAATCGCCAGCCTGAGCCGATTGAAACGGCGCCCGCTTCAAAGGAAATCAAACCGATGGATGTCAAGAGCGTTTATTCCGCCAAGTGTGCGAATTGCCACGGCGAGGATGGAAGCGGAAACACGGTTCTTGGCCGCGAGATCAAGCTCCGTGATATGCGCCTGCCGGAAGCGCAAGCATTGTCCGACGCAGAGCTGATTGCGACCATCGCGAACGGCACAGCCCGCGGCCAGATGCCCGGTTTTCAAAAGAAGCTGGGCCGGGAAATGGTTCAGCAGCTTGCGTCATATGTCCGGGCACTGGCTGGACGCTCGCCCAACACAAAATCGGAAACGCCTCCTGAAGCGAAAGCTTCTTCTCTCGAAGATAAGGCGGCGGTGGGGAGTGCAGGCGCTACCGCACTTTCTGAACCTGTTCAAGCTGCAGAACCGGTTTCGAAGGATGCATTGCCAGTAAACGTGCCATCACTGCCGAAGTCGCAGAATGAGCAAGCCGCAAATTCCGCAAGTGTTCGCATTCCGGTGCCTGCGGGCGCCCGCGCCGGGAAGCCCAAATTAGTTGATTTGAATTCGGCCAGCAAGGAAACCCTAATGACGCTGCCGGGTTTAACTGAAGCGGAGGCTCTGGACATCGTTAATGGACGCCCCTACAAGTCAGTCTTGCAGTTTAAGATCAGAGCTATCGTTGACGCAGAAGTGTACGAACGAATCGCGGGCAGAGTAATCGCCAAGCAGCCGGCCAAGAAAAAGCCGGCAACAAATTAATATTTTGGCTTCCGCAATTTGTTGGAGTAGAACAGGTGTGCGGCGGCTATTATGGGAGGCTCGTCCTTCCTTAAGAAACGGCAAATCCATAGGTACCAGGGAGAAACAATGAAAGTGAATATGACGATTGCCCTACTTCTGATGTTTGTGTTCATTGGCATTGCGACGGCGCAGGAGGGGGCCGCCGGAAAGGCTATTTTTACGCCTAAGTGCGGTATCTGCCACGGCGCGGATGCGTCAGGCAATACTTCCATAGGCAAGAACCTCAAGATCAAGGATCTTCACTCGCCCGAAGTACAGAACGTGTCCGATGCCGATCTGAAGGCCATCATCATCAATGGAAAGAATAAAATGCCGGCATTCAAGGCTAAACTGACCGACGTCCAGATTGATCAGGTGCTCGCCTACATCCGGGAAATTGGCAAGGGTAAGTAGTAGAACCTGTGAAATTGGCGAATCTCCGGAACTGCACCCGAATCCGATTTATGAGATGGGTTGTAGGTTCTCAACGGTGCCCAAGGTTCTCTTGCGGAGTGCGCGTTGTTTCATCATGACGAAAAATACCGGTACCAGAATCAGCACGTGAATAGTCGAAGTAATCATGCCGCCAACCACTGGCGCTGCGATTGGCTTCATGACGTCGGACCCAATGCCGGTTTCCCACAGGATGGGCACAAGGCTAGCAAGGACCGCTGTGACCGTCATGAGTTTCGGGCGAAGGCGTTGCACTGCGCCTTCGATTGCCGCCTGCTCGATGTCGTGTTCCGTAAGCTCGGCACCGCTATGAATGCGGCGATCCAGCGCCTCGTGCAGATACACGACCATCACGACGCCGGTCTCGACCGCAATTCCAAACAGCGCGATGTAGCCTACCCAGACTGCCACGCTGAAGTTGTAACCGAGCAGCCACTGCAACAGCAGCCCGCCGCTGACCGCATAAACGGTCGGGAAGATTAGCACCAGTGCTTCCCCAACCGAACGAAACACCAAATACAGCAAGACAAAAATTGTCAGGAACACCACGGGCAGGATCAGCTTCAATCGTTCCTTGGCCCGCAGTTGAAATTCATACTCTCCCGACCACTGAAAACTGAAGCCGGTAGGCAGCTTCATTTCACGAGCAAGCAACTCCTTCGCTTTGTTAACGAAGCTGCCGTAATCATTCGTTTTGAGATCAATAAAGACATATCCAGTGAGCTGTCTACCTTCGTCGCGAATCATAGCGGGACCGCGGGAGAAGGAAATGCGAGCCACCGAATTGAGTGGCACTTGCGCACCTGACGGCGTAGCTACCAACACACGCCCGAGGTCTTCTGGTGTATCGCGAAAGTCTCGTTGGTAGCGCACGTTGATGGGATATCTTTCTCGGCCCTCCACGTTCTCGGCGATGTTCTCGCCGCCGATGCCCGACTCGACTGCTCGTTGCACGTCTTCAACAGTCATGCCATAACGCGCTGCCTCCAAACGGTTCACGTCAATATTCAGATAAAAACCTTGTGACGCTCGTTCCGCGAAAACAGCACGGACTTCCGGTAAGCGCGAGAGCAACTGCTCGATGCGAGAGCCTGCGGCTTGAATGCCTTCGACAGTTCTCCCCTGGATCTTCATGCCAATTGGCGTCTTAATCCCGGTGAGCTGCATATCCAGCCGGTTTTCGACCGGCATGGTCCAGGTGTTCGACAGGCCGGGAAATTGTAGTTTCGAATCCATTTCCGCGATGAGTTTGTCGTAAGTCATCCCGGTGCGCCAGTGCTCGCGCGGTTTCAGCATGACCGTGGTGTCATACATGTCGAGCGGTGCGTTATCGGTTGAGCTGTCGGATCGGCCGACTACACCGAATACGCTGTCAACTTCAGGAAAGCTCCGAATGATTCTGTCCTGCTCTTGCAGAAGCTGCGTAGCCTGAGTAATCCCAATTCCAGGCAGGGAGGTCGGCATATATAAGGACGATCCTTCATAGAGCGGAGGCATGAACTGGCTGCCCAGGCGCAAGGCCAGCGGAATCGTCACCGCAAGGAAGACAAGATTGACAGCAATGGTCAGCCAGCGATGACGGAGTGCAAAGCGAATGATGGGTAAATACAGCGCCTGAGTAATTCGAGAGACTGGGTTCTGGGCCTCGGGCCGTAGTCGGCCGCGAATAAAGAACAGCATTAAAGCTGGTACAACAGTGACCGCTAGCAGCGACGAAAAGGCTACCGACAAGGTCTTAGTCCAAGCCAGCGGCCGGAACATTCTTCCTTCCTGTGCTTCGAGTAGGAAAACCGGCAGGAAGGAAACCACAATGACCAGCAGTGAGAAGAAGAGCGCAGGACCGACCTGCTTGGCTGCGTCAATCAGAATTTGACGGCGCTGTTTCTCGCTTACCTGACCTGCTTCGGAAAGATGGCGGTATCCGTTCTCGACGATCACAATCGAAGCGTCGATCAGCACTCCGATCGCAAGCGCAAAACCGCCGAGCGACATAATGTTGCTACTGATGTGCAGGAAATACATCGGAATGAATGCGGCCAGCAGAGCAACCGGCAGCGTCAGGATGGGTATGAGCGCCGAACGGAAGTGGAACAGGAAAATAATCGTGACGAAACTGACGATCACACACTCGGCGAGCAAGTCGCGTTGCAGTGTTCGGATGGATTCACTAATCAGGCCAGAGCGGTCGTAGCCGGCATGGATCTCAACTCCGGCGGGCAGGGTGGAAGCGATCTCAGCAACCCTTGCCTTAACTCCATTGATCACGTTCAAGGCGTTCTCGCCGGTGCGCATCACAATAATGCCTCCGACGGCTTCTCCCTCGCCCTGCCACTCCGCTACACCTTCGCGAATATCTGGTCCGAAGGTTACCGTCCCGAGGTCGCGCAACAAGACCGGGGTGCCGTTCTTTGCATTGACGGACACTTCCTCCAGATCCTTCAGGGAAGTTAAGTATCCAAGGCCTCTGACCATGTAACGCGCGCCATTCATCTCCAGCACCCGTCCACCGACTTCATTGGTGCTGGCGCGAACCCGATCGATCACGGTTGAAAGGGGAATTCCATAAGCCAGCAATTTGTTCGGGTCGAGCTGCACTTGATATTGCTTGACGAATCCGCCGATGGTTGCAACTTCTGCCACACCGGGTACCGTTTCCAGTTGGTAGCGTACCTGCCAGTCTTGTATCGCCCGTAAATCGGCTAGGCTGTGCTGGTGTGTGCGGTCAACTAACACGTACTCAAACACCCAACCGACACCGGTCGCATCCGGGCCGATCATGGGCTGTGCACCCTGTGGCAAGCGTCCAGCGAGCTGCTGAATGTATTCGAGAACGCGCGAACGCGCCCAGTAGAGGTCCGTCCCGTCCTGAAATACGACAAACACGTAGGAGTCACCGAACATGGTTTGGGCACGCACCGCTTTCACATGCGGTGCAGCGAGTAAGGTCGTGACAATCGGATACGTGACTTGGTCCTCAATGACATTTGGCGGGCGCCCAGACCAAGGCGTATGCACAATAACTTGCACGTCGGAGATGTCCGGCAACGCGTCAAGCGGTATCCGCTGGAGCGACCAGATGCCGGCGAGCAACAGGAATAGAACTCCCGCGAATACCAGAAACCGGTTTCGCGCGCACCATCCAATGACACGAGAGATCATGGTTTACATCCCTCCCGTTGCTGTGACGTTCATGCGCTTGGTCAACACGAGTTTTTGGCCTTGCTCCGCGCTGATTGTGACCTGCCACGTGCCGCCCGACCCGAGTTCCAACTCTCCGGTGTAAGTTCCATTTCCTTGATCGTTCGGCTGGGCCATCGCATTCATCTCTGCCATGCCCATCTCGGGCATGCCTGGCATATGAAATCGGACAGTGACTTTGACTCCCGATAACGGCTTGCCTTCGGGTGACGTGAGCTTCACCTGGATTCCGTTCCTCCCTTTGTGCGGAGGCGACGGATTGGTAGTGAGGTCGGCAGATATCTGCTGCCCTGTGGCACTCATTTCGGTGCCTGCTCGCGGCGGAGGCGGGGTGTACGCTCCTGCAGCTGCCTGAAGCTGGCTTTCGGAATCAATCAGGAAGTTGGCCGAGGTTGCAACGGTGTCGCCCGCCTGCAAGCCTTTGAGCACCACGAAACCGTCGTCAGTACGAGTGCCCAGTTGCACTTCGTGTGGCTCGAAAGAACCTTGGCCGCGCGCAACAAAAACCACCTGCCGGCTTCCGCCCTGTAGCACTGCTGACGCTGGGACAAATAGCTGGCGTCCCAGTGGCGCGCGCAACCGGACATTCACAAACATGCCAGGCTTGAGCAGCAGGTTCGGATTAGGCATCGTCAGTCGGACGCGCAGAGTGCGCGTCGCTGGATCAATTTGTGGCAGCACCTGTTCGACCCGCGCGTGAAACGCGCGATTGGGATAAGCGTCAACAGTGACTTCAGCCGGATTGCCGGGCTTCAGCTTGCCCGCGTCCTCTTGAAAGACTTGCGCGTTGACCCAGACGCCCGACAGATCGGCAATCGTGTATAAGCGCGTCTCCGGTTGCACATAGGCGTTCGGCAATACCACGCGCTCAATCACATAGCCAGAAACCGGCGAGGCGAATGTGAAATCCGTCAGCGGTTTTCCGTTGGCCTCTAGTTTGGAAATGTCTGAATCCGACATACTCCATTGCAACAACCGTTCACGTGCCGCTCCCAATAAGGTGTCCGCGCCGGAAGAGACGCCTTGCACAGAACTCTGGCCTACGCGCTGTGCAATGGTCCTGGCAAGCAGGTATTCTTGCTCGCTGGCCACAAGTTCCGGACTGTAGATCGTAAAGAGAGGCTGTCCCTTTTTTACGAGTTGATAGGTCGCATTCACCAGAACGTCCTTGACCCAGCCTGGATAGCGCGTCTGCACGTAAGCTACTCGTCTTTCGTCCACATCTACTGTGCCGGTCGCTCGAATATCCGAATTGATGGTCTTGTACTCGATCCGTCCGGTGCGCACGCCAATGCTTTGCATCCTTTCCGGCGACAATTCGACCGGCGTGAGGGGAAGAGCGGAACCTTCTGGAGGGGTGTTGATGGTGAAGCCCTGCATTGGTGGATGTTCCACTGCACTCGTCGAGCTGGGCGATGGCCTCGATGATTTCCAAATCCAATAGGTGCCGAGAGCAAGCGCCATATTGAGCACGACTGCGAACATGAAAAGTTTACGGTAGTTCATTGCAGTTCCTCCCCGATCAAGCCTTCGATCCGAGCAATGGCGGCCTCATGTTCAGCTAGCGTGCGTTCACGATCGATGGAGAGCTGGAGAGTATCGGAAAAGGAGGCCAATAGGCCCTGATACTCCTGCTTTCCTGCGCGGTATCCAGCCAGCCCGGCGTTCAGCGCTGCTTCACTTTGAGGAATCAGTCCTTCTTCATACACTTTCAGTTGCTGTTCCGACGTTTGGACAATGGCGAGTTGCTCTCCCAGATCACTCTCCATTTGTTTCAGTCGGGATTCCTTTTCCGCTTCTGCCTGTGCGAGCTTCGCTTGCGATTCACCCTCGGCCGCGCGCACGCGAGAACGGTTGGGAAGCTTGATCGAGAACGTCCCCATGTAGTAATCACGGAAGTTGTCGGCTGTATGCTGCCACATGTACTGGACGCCGAAATCGGGCTTCTTTTCACGCTTTGCAAGTTCTACGGCTGTGCGCGCTTGCGAGATTTGTTCCGCGGTAACCTGCAACTCAGGGTTCTTCTCTCGCAGTTTGGCAATCAGCGCGTCGGACCCTGGAATATGGCGAGCAGACAATGGCTCCGGGATAAGGTCGGGTGATTCCGCCGGCCGATTGAGCAAAGCTTTGAGCACAACCTGCGCCTGGGTACTCTCGCGCCGTTGCATCGAGAGTTCCTTGAGCAACTTAGTGCGTTCGAGTTGGGCTCGGAGCACGTCCTGCTGCATCCCTTCTCCCACACGGTAGCGAGCCTCGGCGCCTTGCTCGATCTGATCTGCGACTTGCTGATTTTTCGCAAGGACGGAGATGATGTTTTGCGAGGCCGCGAGCTGGAAATAAGCGAGCTTAAGCCGGTTGAGCACATTCCAGACGACAGAGTTCTTCTCCGCCCCTGAAATTGCGATCTCGTGCTGGGCCACATTCGCCCGCAAAGCGCGTTTACCGGGATAAGGAAGCTCCTGTGACGCTCCGAAGCCGATGTACGCAAAATCACTGTTGCTGTACCCGGCGAAGGGTCGCGGACTTCCCACCGTGAAATGCTGCACCATGACTTCGGTGTCCGGCAATGCAGACGCCTGCTTAGGCATGTATCGGGTTGTCTGAATCGCGCTTTCGGCAGCTTTGATCGCGGCGTTGTTCTGACGCGCTTCCGCAATCAGCGACTGCAAACTTGCTGGAGCGTTCTGGCCGAAAGCCGCCGCGGCCCAAAGAACAAACACGCAGATTTTTCTGATCTTCGTCATTTCGCCTCACACGTTTGGAGATGAAGCCATGCGAAGAGACGCAAATGCGTCCTCGCGCTTCTGTTGGGCGACAAAGAGATCAGATTCTTAGGACGTTGCTTATTTTGGGAGGACTTTCGGGCGGCGACTCCGAGCCACGCACCCTGTTGCCAAGCATTGGCACCGGAATGGGTCGAGCTACTTCGAAGATTAAGACAGCAGGAGCAGCCACATCACCGTTCCGCACCTTTGAACCCGCAACTGCTTGCGGCGACACAGTCTGCTTGCAGCAAGAGTGTGACGCGGGCATAGTAGAGGTTTCACACATGCTTGCCATCTTCAGGCAGCAGTTGTGCTCCTCTTCGGTCATGCTTCGTCCGGATGCTAAACAGGCTGCGAGAGGCTGCGCCAAAAGAACCAGCATCAGGACTGTGACGAGGATTTTTGAAGCTTTGTTCAACATTGTGATTTTACCGCACTACAACCAACAAGGTTCGCTTTTAATGCAGGTCGCCGTTCCCGACCTAGGACTGCTAGGAAAGGCGACCTCGTGGTTTGTTTCACTGCCGCATCTGCTCCTTCGCTGTCGCTATTTCCTCGTGAAGCGCAGCGAGGGCGTCTGCTTCCTTGGCCTGCTCGAGTGCCAGTTCAGCAAATTTCTTGCAGTGGCTGGCGCCTAGCGGGAAGCTGGGTCCATGCTTCGACTCCATTGCAAGAAAGGGGTGCGTTTTCTGATAGATCGCGGCCAACTCCGAGTGCTCCTTTGCGCTTTGCCTAAGACGCGCAGCCTCTTGCTTGTAATATGCCGCGATTCTGAGGTGCTCAGGCGGCTCGTTGGCCGTCTTCAGCAGATTAACCAGTTCTTTCTTGGTGGGGACTTTCTGGGCTTGCGCCACGGTGTAAACGGACGTGAGCGAGAGAGTAAATAGAGCAGCAATCAAGACAGCGGTCGAAACCAGATTCTTTGTGCTTTTCATAATTCCTCCAATGGACCTGTGGTCCGGCAAAAGGTTGGGTCGTCAGTGGACAATTCAGTCCAGACCAAATGCGCATGATGGAGAAGCGGGGATTAGATCAGGAAAACGCAGAGAAGTGCCTGCCTGGGAGAGCTAGGTGCCCGAGATTGCCCAGCCGATCTCGTTTCCGGTGTGGATCGGGGAATCTCAAAGGTCGAAAGAACCAACGGCGAAAGCGCATAAACGGCGTTGCTCGTAGGAGATTGGAACGGAGACTGGGCGACATTCTCTGGCCCCGACATTTCACAGCACGGATTGCTTGCGACGGTTGCAACTCTTATGGGTGGTGAAACCATTCCCATCATCGGGGAGGAAGAATCATGTTTTCCCATCCCACCCATGTTTTGTGTGCAAGACGTCAGTGCCGCTCCTGGTACGACCAGTAGTGCCCAGTCCCGCTGCTACGAGTTTGGAATACGGAGTCATGCTACTGAAATGATGCTATCGAGTAGTACCCAACCTGCTGTGATGGCGGTCACAGATGTACGTACTCAACTTCACAATTCTGGCAATTCACGGTTGAACTTCACCCGCCGGCTCAACACCGAGAGCATCCCGACTCGCAAGGAAAGCGCTCGCTGGGAACGCTCGACCGTCTGGGCGGTGCTGCGCAACCCCGCCTATCGCGGTGTCGCGTGTTTCGGCCAGACGCGCGTCTCTTCTCGGACGCGCGTTATCCGCCCACAGCGTCGGCGAGGTGTGACTACGCCCAGCATGACGGCAGGCACGAACGCCCTCGCTCAGCAATCTGTACCTGCGACGGTTCGTGCTGGGGTGGAAGAAACTTGGGCACGAGGAGCGTTGGAAAGCGTACATCGTGAACTATGCCGATGACCTCGTCATCTGCTGTCGAGTCCGGGCGGAACGGGC
>Ga0137379_10004476_pt1 | contig 13153 bp, 11 predicted proteins | sample SagtaG_18_FD_104812 | JGI IMG/M metagenome (GOLD analysis project Ga0137379, IMG submission 104812) | Vadose zone soil microbial communities from Sagehorn Ranch, Mendocino, California, USA - Sage2_L_80_16 metaG | ecosystem: Environmental > Terrestrial > Soil > Vadose zone | place: USA...
CAGGCAGAGCTTGCGAGGCTCAATCAAGATATGGCCCAGCGAGAAGCAGTGTACCAGGTGGAACTTGCCAGGGTTAACAAAGATATGGCCGAGCGGGAAGCAGTGTACCAGGCAGAGCTTGCGAGGCTCAATCAAGATATGGCCCAGCGAGAAGCAGTGTACCAGGCGGAACTTGCCAGGGTTAACAAAGATATGACCGAGCTTGCTAGGCTTAACGACGAATTTAAAAATCGTTTCGAGGATATGACTCACCTGCTTCACGACAAAAGTGTGAGTCTGGCTGAGCAGGAGCAGCGCGTTATTGAGCTAACGGACCGGTTGCGAAAACAGCTCTGGAGCACCAGAAAACTTTCTCGCTTACTGGATGACACAGAGAAAGCTGCTGCACGCCTGCGGTCCTCGCGGCGGTGGAAACTCGCGAATCCGATGACGGCGATCGAAGCCAAATTATTTTCGGGCAAAGGACCAATGGGTTATGGCCATCTTGAGAAGATCGTTGATGCCTATGCGCAATGGCGAGCTCTTCATCCCGAAATTGGGAAAATCAAAGAAGAAATCAGCGCGCTACAGACCGCAGCCGTATCAAAATACGCAGGCGTCGATGCGGAAAAAAGCGCTCTGGTGTCTCAGATTGTTGGACCTCCCGTGCCGGTGCTGCCTGTTGAATCAATCTCCTTCCCCACTCACGAAGATGTTGCTGTGTCAATCATCGTACCGGTGTTTAACCAATTTCAATACACGCACGCTTGTCTTGCTTCACTACAAACCGTCGGAGATAAGGTCGCTTTCGAAGTGATTGTGGTTGACGACTGCTCCACGGATGAAACTACTGCGCTGGTACAACGGATGGAGGGCGTTATTTACCTGCGCAACGAGACGAACTCCGGCTTCATCGCTTCGTGTAATCGCGGTGCGAACAAGGCGCGCGGCAAATACCTCTTTTTTCTGAACAATGACACGCTTGTTAAGGAAGGTTGGCTAACTACATTGGTGGATACCTTCGCAGAGGAACCAGGAGCAGGCATCATCGGTTCGAAGCTTGTTTTCCCAGATGGTCGCTTGCAGGAAGCAGGCGGGATTATATGGCGAGATGCCTCGGGATGGAACTACGGCAAGTTCGATGATCCAAAAAAACCGGAGTACAATTATCTCCGGGAGGTCGATTACTGTTCGGCAGCGGCGCTCATGGTCCCAAGATCGCTTTTCCAGAAGATCGGGGGATTTGACGAAAGGTATGCGCCTGCTTATTACGAGGACACCGATCTGGCGTTTAAGGTTCGCTCGGCCGGCTACAGGGTGTTATACCAACCACTGAGTCAGATCATTCACTACGAAGGGGCAACCGGCGGAACCGATCTCTCAGCTGGCACGAAAAAGTATCAAGATATCAACCGCTCAACCTTCGCGGCAAGATGGGCCAGTGACCTGTTGACGAGACCAGTTACTGGGGACTTGGCATTCCTACGTCAACCTTCGCCGGGGCGAAAGAGCATTCTCGTAATCGACCATCATCTCCCAATGCCCGAACGCGATTCAGGATCGCTTCGGATGTTCCAAATTCTCAAGCTACTCCGCCAACTCGGTCATCGCGTTACTTTCATTCCCGATAATCTGGCCGACATTCCACCATATACTGGCGAGCTGCAAAAACGGGGGATCGAAGTGGTTTATCATCCCTACATCAAAACGGTGCGCGACTATCTCATGTCGCACGGCCCTGACTTCGACGTGGTAGTGCTTAGTCGATGTGACTTCGCTCGCAAACATCTCGCATATGTTCGTCTGTATGCCCCGCAGAGCCGCGTTATTTTTGACACGGTTGATCTGCATTTCCTCCGTGAGGACAGAGAAGCACGCCTAACCCGAGACCCCGAGGCGCGGCAGAAGGCGCAGGACAAGCAGCGCCTGGAGCATGAATTAATCGACGAAGCTGATGAAACATGGGTGGTAAGCAGTGTCGAACAGCAGTTGCTTCAACAAAAGCGGCCCGACAAGTCCATCCAAATCGTTTCAAACATTGTAGATATTCCAGGCTCAAACACGCCATTCGCTCTGCGTCGGGACTGGCTTTTTATAGGAGGCTTTCAGCACACTCCGAATATTGACGCTGTCACCTTTTTCTTGAATGAAATTTATCCACTAGTACGCCACCGGCTTCCCGGTGCCAAATTCTACATCATCGGCGACAAAGCGCCGCCAGAAGTAGTCGCAATGGCGAATGAGAACGTCATCGTCACAGGATTACAGACAGATGTGCGGCCCTTCTTCGAGAGCGCTAGGTTATCCGTTGCACCGTTGCGCTTTGGCGCGGGAGTGAAAGGGAAGATCAACCAGAGCATGGCTTTTGGCGTGCCGGTGGTCGCAACGTCCTTAGCCGTGGAGGGGATGGACCTCACAGACCATGAGGACGTTCTGGTCGCAGATCAGCCGGAGGATTTTGCGCGAGCTGTGATCGAGCTTTACGAATCGGAAGAGCTTTGGAGCCGTCTCTCGAGAAACAGCATTGCTAAGACTCGGGCGCTCTATTCAGTTGAAGCGGCTCGGGAACGGCTCAGCTTTTTATTGAGCGAAGAGCAAATCAACACTGCGCGAAAGGTGAGAATGCCAGCGTCTGAAGTGGAATTAACAAGCGACGCGTCGCCACCAAGTCCGTAGTAAACGTTTTCCAACAAAATGCCGTCTTCGATGAAACGAACAGAACGTCCCATCTTTATCGTAAGCTCAGGCCGCTCGGGCTCGACGATCCTCACATGGTGCCTTGGCCAGCACCCGAACATCATCCCCGAGGAAGAGTCAAATTGGCTGGGACCGTTTGCGATCGATGCAGCCGTCGCGTTTCATCGTGGGAGTGTGCGTGGTGAGCGCGGACAACTCAGTGCAAACTTTATTCAGCGCGAAGAATTGCTCTCGCGTTTGGGCCAAGCTATCAACGAGTTAATCGTTAGCCATCGAAGAAAATTCGAGGATATAAACCTCCGAAAGCAAGCTGGATGGTATCCGCCAGCCTTCAAAGTCTCCCGCTCCCCGGAAGAGCCGAAGTCCCGGTGGGTGGATGGAACGCCCGAATACTCTTTTTATATTTGCGGACTGCGGAAACTGTTCCCCCAGGCCCTGTTTGTTCATCTGGTTCGAGACGTCACTGCCGTTGTGCGCTCGTTGCTAAACTTCTTTCCGGACGGCCGGAACCGCCTAGTAGCTAATGAACAGGCCGCCTACGAATATTGGCTGCGCAGAGTAACTCACTGCTTCGAGGCGGAGCAAGCGTACGGTCCAGCGGTCGTTTATCGGGTGCGTTATTCCGATTTCGTGGAGCGATCCGAGTCCACGATGAGATCACTGCTCGAATTCTTGGGAGAGCGGTACGCTCCAGAATGTTTGGAGCCTCTCGCGGAACGCATCAACAGTGCGAATGTACCAGCCAACTTCAATGAACGTGAGCCGCGGACTGATCCAGCGATCATGGAAAGAGCTAAGCAATTGAGCAATCAACTTCAGAGTTCACCACAAATCCAGGGAAACTCGGCAAGAATTGCTGAAAAGTTGGAATCTGAATTTGATCACCGTGTGCAATATTTTCTCAACTTGGAGCGAAATTATAACGAAGCCCAAAAAATGATTACCAAGCTTCAAAAGGAACTCGAGGCTATCAAGACTTCCCCGATGGCAGAAGGATATCGCCCTTGCTAGGACAACAGGCCAGCCCTTGATATTTGCAACGATTTGCCCCGCACAACGACTGTCTACCGGAATGCAGAACAGGATAAACAGACCGATCTTTGTGGTGGGCTCACCTCGCTCCGGAACCAGCATTCTCACTTGGTGCTTGGGTCAGCATCCGAACATATTCCCAGTGCCAGAATCGAACTGGATGGGAGAATTCGCTTCAAATGTCGCCATCAGCTACCGCGTTGGCACAGCGCGCGGCGATCGAACAATCTTAAGCGCCATGGACATATCGACCGAAGAGTTCTTCGCGAATTTTGGCCGAAGCATCAATGACCTAATTGTGGGCCATCGGCCAGACCTCGAAAGAAGGCGCAAAATGACGCGACCGCCAACTGAACCTAAGCTGCGCTGGGTGGATGGGACACCAGAGTACTCGTTACATATTTGCGGACTGCGAAAGCTCTTCCCGGAGGCGGTATTTGTTCACCTGCTACGCGACGTACGCCCCGTTGTTCGTTCGATGCTTAATTTCCATCGCGTCGCGGGGACACACCTTGTGCAGAGCGAAGAGCAGGCCTACAAGTACTGGCTACGCATGGTCAAGGCGTGCGTACGTGCCGAGCAGGCCTACGGTTCACGCGTCGTCCATCGTCTGCTCTATACCGCTTTGATCGACGATCCAAAGTCTGCAATCCGTTCCTTGTTAGACTTTATTGGCGAGCCCTATTGCGCCAGGTGTCTTGAACCGCTCAGCCAACGCATCAACAGTTCTAACGTACCGCCCGACTTTGTCGCTGAAGATCCTGCTACTGATCCGCATGTCGTTTGGGAGGCTACGAATCTTTACGGCCGCTTGCAAGAAACGCCACCGCCAGCCAAAGGGTCGTCAGTCGTAGCTGATGAGATGGAGGCTGCATTTAGGAAACGGGTCGAATATATGGCGACTGTAGATAGCGAATATCAAAGGGCCAAACGGATGATTGCAACGTTGCAAAAGGAAAATGCCGAGCGGACCGCCTGAGCGCAGAACCTTGCAGAAAACCTGAACGAGAGGGAAGCCAATTCAGCCCCTTGTCAGTCAGCGCCTTCAAAAGCGAGCGCGTGAACGATCACCGCGTCTTCGTCTCTCTTTGTTGCGGGAACGAAGTCGTATCCGCAGTCGCAGATTTTTTAGGACGAGATTGCCAAGTTGGCAGGCTGGCAGTTGTGTAATCGGTGCCTTTAGGATGTTCTGACTCGTTCAGATCCGCAGCTCACCGCGGTGGGTTAACTTCTGCCTCAAAATCGTATCGGGGAAATGCCGCCCGCGCTTTCAACGATAAGTCGAAATGCGAACGCCTGTTTGTTATTTTGACGTTGTTGCCGGTTTCATAAAGAGTAATAGAATGTCGATTGACACAATTACGCACCTGGAGCCGATTTGATCAGGTTATCGTTAACTGCGTCGTCTTCCTCGTTTCACATTTTCTCAGACGGTAGTAGTCGCCCTGTCTTTTTCTCGTAAGGGGCTCGCAGGATGCATCGATTATTTGACTGGCTACGAGCGTTCGCTACTTCTCTTTTATCTTTTGCTGATTTCTTTGGCGGCGTGGTTTGGGGAGCTTGCTCTTCGGCTCGGCGATCATCGTTGTCAGCGTCGTAGCGTGGGTGTTATCAGATCTTTCGGCTCGCATCCCAGCTGTCGGTTCTGGAATGCAGGACGGCTTTTGTTTCCTTCAGGATCATCGATGATGAAATCGGATTTCGAAGCAGCTTCAAGAAGGCGACCGATCTCGGTGACGGTGAGGATGCCGGGCACTTCGCTCTTTGTCCGCGCCTTTGCGGTGCGCTCCGCCGGATTGTCGGTCGCATATCCCGGCTGCAGGGCAAGATTGAAGAAGCCGATAAGCACGCACCGTAGAATCGATAGCGAAGCGGCTGAGACGGCTGCTAATGTCTTCGAGATAGTGTTTGGAAGCACCGTCAGCTCTCTTCGCTTTCATACATTCATCAACCAGCTTCGCAACTGTGCACCTTGTAGAGACCAAATTCGTAACTCTTCCCCGGTATGATGCTTTCTCATTCGAATTGATTGATTGTCGCGATAATCTTAGCCACGTCGTCATCATGAAGCTGCGGATGGCATGGAAGAGAAAGACAGCGTTCTGCATGAGATTCGGCGTTTGGAAGACCGCGCGGATCGCAGCGGACGCTTTTCCGGAAAATTCTGGTGATGCGCGAGAAGCGGATAATGAATCGAGGTTTTAATCCCATGTTCCTTTAAAAAGTGGGCCAGGCGATTTCGCTCGGCGCACCGGACAACGAACAAATGGTAAACGTGACTTGCTGCGGGCGAGCGTCTTCGCGAGGCGTGACCGTCATGGGGAGACGGTTTCGAATTTTCGGACGTTACGGTAATTGGCGCTGAAAGAAGCTGGATTCGCCGGTTTCTTATCTCGGCGAAGTATCGTTGCGCGATTTCCCGTCGGCCCGCATTGAACTGGTCCAGCCAGTTCAAACGCGTCGAAAGAATCGCCGCGTGCAATTCATGGAGGCGGTTATTCAATCCTGTCTCGAGATGCTCGTACCGCTTGTTCGCGCCGTAGTTTTGCAGCGTCTTGACACGGCTCGCAATTTCCGCCGAGTTGGTTACGAGCGCACCCGCATCGCCTTTGGCACCGAGATTCTTAGTCGGATAAAAACTGAAAGCGCCCCAAGCGCCGAAGACGCCGGCGTGTTGCCGCGCCCAGACAGCTCCATGTGCCTCGGCGCAATCCTCAAGGAGATGAATTGTTGCCTTTTTACAGAACGTCATCCAACGCTCCATCTCGCGGACCCATCCGTACAAGTGAACCAGCAACACCGCCTTCGTCTGCGGCATTAGGCATCGCTCAACACTCGCCAAATCGAGCAGCGCCGTTGTGGGGTTGATGTCCGCAAGTGCCGGCGTCGCCCCAGCCTGGATGATGGCCATAACGGTAGCGATGGCTGTCATCGGCGTGGTGATGACTTCGTCGCCGGGGCCAACATCCAGCGCGCAAGCCGAATTCGATGGCTTCCATTCTATTGGCGACTCCGACGCAGAATCTCGCGCCGCAAAATTTTGCCCAACCTTCCTTGAACTGCTGTACTTCATTTCCAAGAATAAATCGGCCCGAGCGAAGACCGCGTTCGATCGCCGCCAACTCCTGCCGCGACAATTCCTCCGGCTCGGATGTGAAATCGTTCATCCAAATCATGGCGTGGAACCCCAGTAGTGCGCACCATGTTTCTTGTAATATTCGAGTGTGTGCGCCAGCCCGGTACGGAGCGACACTTGCGGAGACCAACCTAGGGCAGTCTGAATCTTGCTGAAGTCGCCGTAGTAATCGCCGATATCGATCGCCTCACGGTTGGCAGGGAATGGAACGATCTCGTACTGTCCACCGTTGTTCAAACGAACGAGCAATGCTGCCAGTTCCTGCAAACTGATATGCTCGTTGTGACCCAAGTTGAAGACCTCGCCTTCAGACGCCGCCTCCGCCGCGGCCAGTAGGAATGCCTCGACGACATCGTCAATGAAATTAAAGTCGCGCCGCTGGGTTCCACTGCCGAAGATCTGGATCGGTTTGCCTTCAATTAAGTGACGAATCCAAACGCCAAGGAACGTCTGGCGCGCGTCTTTGACGCGCATTCCGTGACCGTAAGTATTCGTCAGCCGCAACGCGCAGGCCCGAATTTTGTAAACGCTGTTGTAAAGTAGGTGATATCGTTCGCCGGCCAGTTTATTGATGCCGTTCACATCGACTGGATCAACAGGATGCTTTTCATCCACGGGCAGATACTGCGGTCTGCCGTAAAGCTGACGCGTGCTGGCAAAAACAATTTTCACGTCCCGATTGTGCATGCGGCAGGCTTCCAGGATAGACAATTGTGCCGCGGCGTTGATGTTCAGATCGGTCAGCGGATCGGTCATTGAATCCAAGTGGCTGGTCTGGCCCGCCAGATTAAACAGGAAGTTGCGTCTTTTGATCAAGGACGTCATGGTTTGCGGGTCGCGGACGTCGGCAAGGTTCACCGTAACGCAGTCTCGAATGTCATGAATGTTGAAGAGGTTCCCGCCATATTCCGGAATCAAACTGTCAACCAGCGTCACATTTGCATCTAGCGTAACAAGACGCCGCGCCAGCGAAGAGCCGATAAAGCCGAGCCCGCCTGTCACGAGAACATCCGATCTCGAGAAAATTTTGTAGTCGAAGGGCACAGCGAATTGTAAGCTCCACGCAAGAGAATCTCCTATAACTTTTTTGACGAAAGTTCCGCATAACTGCCAACCAGACATGAACACCCGGCGATGACTACTGAACGAACAATGCCGGGATTGGCTCCCGAGTTATCATTGGTGATCCCCGTTTACAACGGCAGTCAGACCATCAGCCTCGTCGTCGAGCGCATCCACACGGTTTTCGCCTCGATGCAATTTGACGTCATCCTGGTGAATGACGGCTCGGAGGATGACAGCGAAGTGGTTTGCGCGAAGCTGGTGGAAAAATTTCCGCACATCGTGACGCTTGTGCAGCTGAGCCGCAATTTCGGCGAGCACAACGCCGTCCTAGCTGGACTGAGCCATGCACGCGGCCAGTATATCGCCGTGCTCGACGATGACGGTCAGAACCCCCCCGAGGAGGTGGTGCCTATGTTGGAAGAGCTAAAGCGCAGAGATTACGACGTCATTTACGGACATTACATCAAGAAGAAACATTCGTGGTTTCGCAATGCGGGAAGCTGGTTCAACGATCGTATTGCCACCTTTATACTGGATAAACCGAAGAATCTTTATCTTTCGAGCTTCAAAGTGATGACCCGCTTCGTGGTAGACGAAATCATCAGGTATCGCGGGCCGTTTCCCTACATTGACGGTTTGATTTACCGCACGACCCGGAAGATTGGTCAGATACCAGTCCAACATCGCGCCAATATCAGCGGAGCCTCGCGTTATTCGTTTCGAAAACTGGTAAGGTTGTGGCTAAACATGTTTTTGAATTTTTCCATCGCGCCGTTACGGTTGTCGGTTTACGTCGGGCTATTCACATCTTGTTTGAGTGTCTTGGCGCTGGTCTTGATCTTGATAGATAAAATTTGGCTCTCCCCAAACCTGACGATGGGTATTCCGACAGTACTCGGAAGCATTGTTTTCTTTTCAGGCATTCAACTTATGATTCTCGGGCTCGTCGGTGAGTATCTTGGACGGCTTTATCTGGATCACACGGGTACGCCGCAATATATCGTGCGCTACGTGACGCCGGCCGATTCCAAAGCGAAACCGTCCTCTGCACTTGGCCAACGATGAACATCGGGACCGATACTACGACATCGTTTATGTCGCCAAAGGAGGCTAGCGCAATCGTTGGTACATGGGTTAAAGAACATTGAGATGGTGTTGCCGTTCTCGATGCCCTTTGGTACGTCGATCCTCGCGTGGCGCTGGCTGCGCACTTCACCGAATGCATAAGTTTGCCGTGTTGACTGAGCGGGCGGTCCAGATTTGCGCGGCTTTGGCAGCGCTCGCCTTTTTTACCTCGGGCGCCGTCTATCTCTACCTGGGTCGGTGGACCGTGACGCACTACGATTACTGGTGGCAGTACGATTTGAACCGCACGTGGCTTGAGACCGCGCTGCTTAAGGTCAACAATCATTCGCTGTTTTTCCCAAGCCTTTTATGGCTGGCTGATCTTCGGTTTTTTCGAGGTGACCAGCTGCCGCTTTTCATCGCCGGCGCCGCGCTACTTGTTATCACTGCGTCGCTGCTGCTGACGCCGGTTTGGCATGATAAAACGGTAGGTCTCACTGCAAAAATCATGTCCACTCTTGTCGTGATCGTCGGCAATTTTTGGATGGGGCGAGCCACTATCACTACGTCGGGCGGCTTTAATTGTGAAAATTCGTTGGCGATGGCGGCAGCAGCTCTTGCTTTTCTCCTACTGCCAACGATGTGCGCCAGGCCGACCCGGTCGTTGCCGGCAACGGTGATCGTGGTGTGTGCCGGGTTTGTCGCCTCCTTCAGCTGCGCTGAAGGCCTGGCGACTTGGCCAACCCTGGTGTTGCTGGCATGGTGTTTACGCCCGTCGAGATATTCTCTGGAGTTACTGGCTCTGGCTGGTCTAACAGCAGCTATCATCTTCATCCTACTTCCGCCGCACGACGTTTACCCTCTTTTAGCAACTTTTTTTTCTCGATCGCTGCCGTCTATGGTCTATGGTTCAGTCGTCTGGTTGTGTCGGCTGCTAGGCAGTCCATTTTCTCATGCAGTGTTCGCTTGGTGGCCTAACAAATTCTACGTTCACCTAGTCAAATCGTCGGGGTTGGCCGAAGCTTCCGGGGCAGTGGGCTTGGTCTTAGCATTACTTGTAATCCTGCTGCAAATCGTCAGGCGCAATACAGAAAAAAGCAGTCTGGAATTTACAGGGGTTGCTCTGATTGCTTTTAGCCTTTTCGCGATGGCTCTAGTTGTCATTGGCAGAACAGAATACTTTCATTTTCCACCCTCCAAAGTTTTCGGACATCCCGGTTATTTTTTCTGGAGCACGCTTTTCTGGTCCGGGCTGCTGTTGGTCGCCATTCGGCACGCCGAATCCAAGCAGTGGCTACGCTGGCCAATATATCTCGCTGCTCTCGCATTGCCCGTTCTGGTTTTCCCCAAACACTATAAGGAAGGGCTGTTTCGGAGACAGATAAGGAGTGAGGCCGAATCCAGTGCGACGAGCTTGGTTAATGGAGTCCGCTGCGATGAGCGACAAATAGGGATCCTGAGTGGTGCAGTTGGGCGCGCAGAAACAGTTTACCACCGTGCGGAAGAGTTGCGAGCGCGCCGATTGGATATGTTCGCGGACGGTTTACAAGATTGGATCGGTCTTGGAGACACAGATTTGTTTGGGGGACGGCAGAAGCCGGAAGGGTTAAAGGGTTGGTGCGGCGTTGTTGCCTTAGGTCAGTGCGATAATGGTGCCCCAGCAGCGCGGGTGCTCGGTCAAGTTTCAAAACACCGGAGTCTAATTCCGAAGACGTTGGTGATAGTGGATCCAACTGGAGTGGTCCGTGGAGTGGCGCACTCTTCATCGACAAGTCAGTTTATTAATTACGCATTTTACCTTGGTAAACTTAGCCCCCTCAGCACCGATCGGTTTGTGGGCTACATACGAGATTACAATCCGCAACTACAGTACGCAGTCCGCAGCGCGGATGATGGGATTCTTTCGGAGGAGAAGATTCCTGTGCAGCGATGGTTTGGAAGTCAATGATTCCGATTTTATCGGGTGATCGCGAGGGAGGCAAGTGGATTGGACGAGAACTACTTGCCGAATGTCGCCGTCATCACCGAGCGGCCGATGAATAATTTTGATCGGCTGGAAACGCTCGATGATATCGTTACTTCCGAAGAGCGCGAGGCGATAGCCCGGGAGTAATTTCACGCCGCCTGCATCGAGTTGATTTTGTCCGATTTTCTCGTCCGCCACTGAACGATCCTGAAATAGTGCTGCGGGCCGTTCGGTATCACGCATGACGTTCCCCCAATTCGGAATAATACTTCTTGGTTCCGCGCGAGTCTTTCGACATTGGTGTTGCTTGCCTGTCCAGACGAACGGAGCGTTGAACGCGGCCTGTGTACAGGCGATTCAGGATCTGGCGATGCAAGCCGCGAACGCAGCGATTGTTAGCGCATGACGGCCTCACTCGACGACTTGGCTATTGCCGACAGAGCAAAGCCTTTGGAAGATTAAGTTGGCTCAACGTCCCAAGTCGTTCTGGTATCCATACGGAACATTAAGAAACGTCGCGATTCTCGAGCGGCGCTCGAGGAAGGTAGGGCTTAACCTGCTGCAGTTGTGCGGAGCCAAATATGAGAAGATCGCGGATATTGAGGCTGGGGATGGTGACCTCGTATTTTTCCTGGAGAAACAGGGCCTTTCTTGGAATTCTCTATCACTTGAAGTTTCTCGCCAAAGCTGCCGTTACCAGAGCAACACAATCTTCAGGGCCTTCTAGCAAAATTTTTCGTCACCCATCCGTCACAAGACGTTTTTTTCCCACACTTGTCACCCGACGCTGTGGTGCTCGTCGCATCTCGATACTCCTTCAAGTAAAGGGGTCACGCTCTGCACGTCCCATGGCAAAGGCGATCGCGACCGTTGCGGCTGATCGCCCCCCCGGCCACCTGTGATAATGCCGATCCTATCCTGTGATTTGCTGCTACGGCAATATTTGCCGTTGTCGGATTTCGGGGGCGGCCTCATTCTGTCCTCGCGGCGGTCGTTGAACTTGATGTTGGGGACGGCTGAAGTTTTCTGTCGAGGCCTGTCGGGCAAATGTTTCGCGTAAGTCTTTGCAATATTGCTAGTTATAAAAGGCGGGAATTTTTCGAAATTTAGCCGAATCCAATTTGACCGAGGGCCCAAATTAGAGTACGCTACTTGTCCTGCCGGAAGCGGGACTCCTGTAATTAGGAGTGCGTTCTACGTACATTAAGGGACTGCAAATTAGGGCTCAATTTTGTCCCGGCAAGGAAAACAAGCCGCCACCGCGGGAGGCTGTGATTTTTGTCGGTGCGAGATTGAGTTTTTTTTGTGGCCTGAAATGTGCGTAAATGCCGGTTCTTTGACATCTACATACAGGGTAGTAAGAAATACAACTTTAAGAGCTGAGTCTGAAATATCTGTAGCGGCGGTCTGTGACCGCTGTTCAGGAGAGTTTCAGTTATCAAAAGAATCTCCCCAGCTACTTCAAGTGCTGAGAATCTTTCGGAATTTCCTACACGCAGGGCCGCTAACGAATTTCCCTAAGTGCAGCAGCATTAGAAGTAGCTGGGGAACAGATTGATCAAGCTACAAAGAGCGCATCATGGATGCCTTGGTGCCAATAGGCGATGAAGGACGTGGTAAGCTGCGATAAGCTACGGACAGCGGCAAACACGCTTTGACCCGTAGATCTCCGAATGGGGTAACCTGAGCAAGATAACACTTGCTCGAGTTCCTGTGAATCCATAGCAGGAACATCGCGACACCCGGCGAAGTGAAACATCTCAGTAACCGGAGGAAGAGAAATCGAAAGAGATTCCGTCAGTAGTGGCGAGCGAAAGCGGAACAGGCTAAACCCAGCTACTTCGAGCTATTTGTACAAACTCCCATGTATTACGTTTACATTCTCAAACATCCGACCGAGGACCGAATCTACATTGGGTTCAGCACGGATTTACGGTCAAGAATGAAGGACCACCAGTCCGTGCATCGTGACTGGAAACTGGCCTACTACGAAGCTTACGCTTCGCAAGAGGATGCCAGGGAAAGAGAGCGACGATTGAAGGCTTACGGCAACGTAAAGCAATTGTTGCGGAAACGGATCATGCGAAGTCTGCAGATGGTTTGAAGTAGCTGGGGGTTGTAGGAGCCCGACGTGGTAGTGCAAAGGTTAGGTGAAGCTTCTGGAAAGCTGCGCCATAGAGGGTGAAAGGCCCGTAACCGAAAACCGGAGCACG
>Ga0137379_10004477_pt1 | contig 13150 bp, 8 predicted proteins | sample SagtaG_18_FD_104812 | JGI IMG/M metagenome (GOLD analysis project Ga0137379, IMG submission 104812) | Vadose zone soil microbial communities from Sagehorn Ranch, Mendocino, California, USA - Sage2_L_80_16 metaG | ecosystem: Environmental > Terrestrial > Soil > Vadose zone | place: USA...
ATCGGCGCCAATACCGCGATCTTCACGCTCATCGATCAGGTTCTGCTGCGCAAACTCCCCGTGAATCGGCCCGATCGGCTCGTGATGCTTTACCAGCGGGCGAACAACATGGGCAGCAACATGGGATCCCGGATGAACTCCTACCCGCTCTACCAGGATCTCCAGCAGAAGGGGGCGCCGCTCGCGGAGGTGCTCTGCCGGCGGCTGGTGTCCGCGTCCCTCGCGGTGGACAACCAGACGGAGCGGGTCGAAGCCGAGATGGTCTCGGGCAACTATTTCACGGCCCTCGGCGTCAGGCCGGCGATCGGGCGCGTCCTCAATTCGACGGAAGACGACCAGGCGTACCGCGGACATCCCGTCGTCGTCCTGAGCTACGGGTACTGGACGAGCCGCTTTGCGCGCGATCCGGGCGTCGTCGGCAAGAAGATCCTGGTGAACGACTATCCGATGACCATTGTCGGCGTCTCGGCGGAAGGCTTCGCCGGACTCGATCCGACGCAGTCGCCGCAGATCCGCGTGCCGATTCTGATGAAGGAAATCATGATGCCGGATTTCGGATGGCTGCATCCGGCGGATCGGCGCGCCAGATGGGTCCAGGTGTTCGCGCGTCTCAAGGACGGCTATACGGTGGAATCGGCGCGCGCCCCGCTGCAGGGACTCTACACGCAAGTCCGGGCGTACGAAATGACGCTGCCGGCCGCGAAGAACTGGTCGCAGTATTCCCGTGCGGAGTTCATGAAGGGACAGTTGCTGCTCACCAGTGCATCGATCGGATATTCGCCGCTGCGGAACGATTTTTCGACGGCGCTCGTCGTGCTGATGTGCATGGTGGGCCTGGTGCTCCTGATTGCATGCGCCAACGTCGCCAATCTGCTGATCGCCAGGGGCTTCATGCGCCAGCGGGAAATTGCCGTGCGGCTGTCGCTGGGATCCTCGCGCGGGCGGCTGGTGGGCCAGCTTCTCGTCGAGAGCATCGTGCTGTCGTGTGCCGGCGGGCTGCTGGGGCTCGTCATCGCCTTCGTACTGACCCGCGGCCTGATCGCGCTCGTGCCGCAGCAGGGACAGCCTCTGCTGATTTCGGCGAACCCGGATCCCCGAATCCTGTTGTTTACGCTCGCGCTGACCTTCGTCACGGGGATCGTGTTCGGCCTGTTGCCGGCGCTGCGCGCCAGCCGGCCGGATCCGTGGACGACGCTCAAGGACACGATGGGCTCGATCGCAGGCAGCGGCGGATCGCTGTTCCTGCGCAAAGGGCTGGTGACCGCGCAAGTGGCGCTGAGCTTTCTGCTGCTCTTCGGCGCCGGCCTCTTCGTCCGCAGCCTGCAGAACCTGAAGGGCACCGACCCGGGCGTGTCGCTCGACAACCTCGTCACGTTCCAGCTCGCGCCGGCACTCAGCGGCTATAGCGACGACCGGGCGTCCATCTTCTACCGCGATCTCCGCGATCGGCTGCGCGCGACGCCCGGCGTGCAGTCCGCGGCGGTGGCGACCGTGCCGATCCTCTCCGGCGACGAATGGGACAACTCGATGGCGGTCGAGGGCCATCAGGCGAAGGATGGAGAGGACATGCAGGCGTTCATGAACGCCGTCTCGCCGGGGTATTTTCAGACGATGAAGATTCCGGTGCTGGAAGGGCGCGATTTCAAAGACAGCGACGCGGGGGACTTCGATCAGAATAAGGTCGCGATCGTGAATCACCGCTTCGCCGAGCATTTCTTTCCGGGCCGCAGCGCCATTGGCAAACGCATCGGCGGCGGCGGCGGCCCTGGGACAAAACTGACGATCGAGATCGTCGGCGTGGTCGCCGACTCGCTGTACGAAGGTCCACGCGAAGGCGTCCACCGGCAGGTGTTCGTTCCGAACTGGGGGAAGAACAGCGGGGCGTTCTACGTGCGCACGCAGACGGCGTCCTCGAGCGCCTACAACATGATCCGCAGCGAGGTCAGAGAACTGGACCCGGCGATCCCCGTCTACGGGATCAAGACGGTTGAAGGGCAGCTCGACGAAACGCTGCTGACAGATCGGCTGATCGCGATGTTGTCCGCCGGATTCGGTCTGCTGGCCACCCTGCTGGCCTCGGTCGGTCTCTACGGCGTGATGGCGTTCGTCGTCGCGCGGCGGAGGAAGGAACTGGGGATACGGCTGGCCCTCGGTGCGCAGCCGGGCTTTGTCGTCTGGATCGTCATGCGCGAAGTCCTTCTGCTGCTGGCGATCGGACTCGCGATCGGCGTGCCCGCGGCGATGGGTCTGGGCGGCTACGTGGCCTCGCAGCTTTACGGCATCAAGCCGCACGACCCGGCGATCGCGATATCGACGGTTGTGCTGCTGGCCGTCGTCTCCGCTGCGGCGGGTCTCATTCCGGCGCAGCGCGCGAGCCGGATCGATCCGATCCTCGCGCTCCGGCACGAGTAACGCCGCGGAGCGCCGCGGATCACATTGCACGGCGGAACAGACGGAATTGCGGTGCGTCATAACTTTGTGATACAAAGTTAAACGGTGCCGATGATGACTAAAGGGCACGGACGGCTACTAAGAGGTCACGGAGGCCAGGGAGCAATTTGGTTATCTCTTAATGAGGCTTCTGTCCGTGGCCTTCGGGCCCTCTGAGTTCAGTATCCCGTGGCCTCGGGGCCGCACGTAGGCGATGACGGAGCAATTTGGTGATCTCTAGATGAACGTCTTCGAGCCGCTGTTCCTGCTGCTGGTGCTCGTGACCGTCATCACGCTGATCGCAGCGGTGGGTATGGCGATCAGCGGCCGGTTCGCGCGCGCGGTCAGGACCCTGAAACGGCTGGCCGTCGGCGTCGCGGCGTACTTTGCGGTGGTTGTCCTTGTGTCCATTGTGAGCCCGCGCCGCACGTACCGGGTGGGCGACGCGCAGTGTTTCGACGACTGGTGCATCACCGTGACCGACGCCCGATGGACCGCGACGCCGCCCGGCACGGCTTACGAGGTCGTCCTCCGCCTGTCGAGCCGGGCCAGACGCACACCCATGGGCGAGAAGGGGACCGTTGTTTATCTGACGGACGTACGAGGACTTCGCTACGATCCTCTGCCGGATCAGGCGGCGGTCCCATTCGACACGAAGCTCCCGCCGGGCGGGTCGGTGGTCGCAACTCGCCATTTCGACATCCCGCGCGACGCGCGCGGCCTCGGTCTCGTCTACACGCACGAGGGCGGATTCCCGATTGGCTGGTTCATCATCAGCGAAGGCGGGTGGTTCCAGAAGCCGCCCCTCGTGCGGCTCGACTGAAACCCGGTTTCTGAAACCTCCGCAGGCGCGACGGCGTCTCACGACTCCAGAGGCGAAGATCCATGCAGAAGATCGGCGTCATCGGGTCCGCGGTCGTGGGGCAGACACTCGCGCGCGGTTTCAAACAGCACGGCTACGACGTGCGCATCGCGAGCCGCACGCCGGCAAAGCTCGCGGAGTTCACGTCCGAGTCCGGCATTCCCGCGGCGACGTTCGCCGACGCGGCGGCGTGGGCCGATGTGGTCGTGCTGGCCGTCCACGGCGGCGCGGCTGAGGAGGCGCTGCGCACCGCGGGCGAAGCGAACCTGCGAGGCAAGGTCGTGATAGACACGACCAATCCGATTGCCGACGCGCCCCCGGTGGATGGGGTGATTCAGTACTTCACCGGTCCGAACAGCTCCTTGCTCGAGCGGTTGCAGCGCGCGTTTCCGCAGGTCCGGCTGGTCAAGGCGTTCAATAGCGTCGGGTACGCCCGCATGGTGAATCCGGTCTTCGCGGGCGGCCGTCCCACGATGTTCTTGTGCGGGAACGATGCGGACGCGAAGGCCTTCGTCGCGACGCTGTTGGAACAATTCGGCTGGGAGCCCGCCGATATGGGGACGGCCGTTGCCGCGCGCGCCATCGAGCCGCTCGCGCAGCTATGGTGCATCCCCGGCTTCCGCCAGAATTCCTGGACGCACGCCTTCAGGCTGTTGTGGTCGTAGCCCCCGCGCCCGACTGTGCCCGGTTCCTGCGGAGGACCGCCGCTGAGACGAGCGCCACGAGGAAACCGATGGGAAACGGCTCCATGAACGTGATGGCAGCATTGAACAGCGGCTGGTCGTACTGCTGCTTGAACTGCTGCATCTGACGCGCCGTCGCTTCAATCTGCTGCGCGCTGGCGCCGGACGATCGGACGCGCTCCACGGTGTACGCCGCGTACTTGTCTGCAAATCCTGGCGCCAGCTTGAAGTAGATGATCTCCCACGTGACCACGTAGCAGGCACACGACACGAGCGTGATCAGGAGCCCGACCCCGAGCGCGCGGCCGAACGTCAGCGTTCCGCCGGCGCTGTTCTCCCGATACGACCGCACCCCGAAGAACACGAACAGACACGAGAGCACGATGGTCGTGTAGCCGAGAATCTCGCCGTGATCGAACCCGATACGATCCAGAAACGGCACCGTCGCCAGCATCATCAGCGACGACACGGCTCCCGACAGAAGCCCGAACGTGATTACCGTCTTTCTCATGGCGCATACTCCTTTGGCCGCCCACCGTATCGTGCGCCTGGATTGACCGCGTCATCCGGAAGGGTGATTTTGCGCATCGTCGCAGAAAATCATTCGTTCGGGTGACCCGGGGCCTCACGGAATCAGCCCGAGCCGCCGTCCGGCCTGGACGGCCTGAGTCCGGCGCCGCGCGTCGAGCTTGTCGAACAGGCGGCTTGCGTGCGTCTTCACCGTGTTTTCGCTGACGAAGAGCGCCGCCGCGATTTCGCGCGTGCTCATGCCGCTCGCGATGTGCTCCAGAATCTCCAGCTCGCGCGGCGTCAGGCCCAGTTCCGCCACCGTGGCCTCGTCCCGAACGAACGCGTCGGTGGACGCCGGTGCCAGCACTTCCTTGACGACGAGGATGTGCTTGGTCGTGGTCAGCGTCTGCCCGAGGCGGATCCCGATCGCGGCGAAGACGAGGGCGACCAGCCCGCCGTACATCTCGAGTGAGTGCTCGACCACGAGGAAACGGTACTCGACGAGTTTGAGCGCCGCAATGAGCAGCCCGCCGGCGACGCCAAACACCAAAACGGCGCGGTTCACGGTGAGAGAATACGCGAGTTGACCCGCTACGGCTACACTCACGCTATGGCGGAAGTCACGATCTCGTTGCGGCACCAGCCGGCGTCGGAGGAGCAGCCCTGCGGCGTCTGTGGCGCGCCCTTCGTCCCCGCGGAGGACTCCGGCTCACGCGTGCTCGGCCTCAAGTCGGGCACGCAGGAGTTCGGTTTCCTGATGTGCGGCGGCTGTCACTCCAAATGGACCCACGGCGCGACCGTCAGGGTCCGCTCGATGCCCGTGTAGGGGCGGTTCGCGAACCGCCCCTACTCCTTTGTCAGAAACGGTACCCCTTCGGTGAGCCACCTCGGTGCGGGTTTGTCCTTCAGGTAGTGATCGAAGAATTCGAAGTACCGGATCGTCAGGTCCTTCCGGTTCGCCATGCCGCGCAGGCCGTGGCCCTCGCCGGGGTACGCCAACAGCACGGCCTTCTTGTTGTTGTAGCGGAGCGCGTTGTACATCGCGAGGCCGTTGGTGAACGCGACGGTGGGGTCCGCGGTGCCGTGCATGATGAGGAACGGCGCCGTCACTTCCGGCACGTGCGTCAGCGCGGACTCGAACATGTACATCTCCGGCTTGTCCCACGGCGACACCGCTTCGCGTCCCTGGCTATAGAGGTAGTAGTCGGATCCGTTGGCGCCGCTGCCGCCGGTGACCTGGTACGACCAGCCCCAGTTCTGGTTGAAGTCGAAGTACAGGTCCGTCACGCCTGCGCCCATGCCGACCGCCGCGAAGAGCCGCGAGCGCGTGCCGATGAACGCCGCGCCTTCGCCGCCATAGCTGTGGCCGTTGATTCCAATCCGCCGTGGATCGATGTACCCCATCTCGATCACCTTCCGCGTGGCGGCTTCGACGGCGTCGAGCATGTCGCTGTGCGACGCGCCCGTGTGGAAGTACACGTCGGGGACCATCGTGATGTACCCGTCGCTGACGGCCTGCATCGGCGACGATCCCATGCCGGTGAGGTACGACGGCGCGTTGTAGCGGTGCAGGTTCTGCGAGTTCTTCTCGTAGAAGTTCACCAGCATCGGCCGCTTCTCGCCGGCTTTGTAGTCGTCCGGAATCGAGAGCATACCCTGGAGGTGGTGCCCGTCGCGGTCCCTGAAATCGAACAGGACGCGATGGCCCCAGAGATACTCCCCCTGCTGCGGATTCGCGTCGGTGATCTTCTTCGCGTCCTTGAAGGTTGGTCCCGACACGCGCAAATCGGGGAAGTCGGCGTATGTCTGGCGCGTGAACAGATACTTCTCCGATTGCGCCGCCTTCACGGGATTGCTGAACGCGGCGCCCTCGTAGACGAGCTCCGTCAACTGTCCGTTCGTCAGCTCGTAGAAGCCGGCCCTCTTCGTCCACTCGCCGTATGCGGACACCGTGATCGGTTTCGAGAGATCGATCGGCTTCTCGCGCGCGGCATTGCCGCGGCCGCCGCCAACACCACCGGGGCCGCCGGGACCCCCCGGACCGCCGCCGGGTCCGGCGCCGCCCGCCGGCGCCGTGGGCGGCTCGCCGGGCTCGGTCCGGACGTATCTGAAGCGCACCTCATCCTTCGTTCCGGCGCCGTTCGTCAGATTCTTCGCCGCCGATCCGTCAAGCGGCAGCGCCCAGAGGTCGTAGCGCTGCTCGACAATGACCGACTTGCCGTCCGCGGTATAGCCGGCGACGCCGTAGGCGGGCTTCGGACCGGGATGATCGAATTCGGCGTCGATGAAAGTGATCGGCGCCGGGCCGCCGAGTGTGCGCGACGTGCCGGCGTCGAGATCGTACGCCTGGTACCTGCTGTCCTTCCAATACAGAAAATGACGCCCGTCCACGGAGATGCCGAACGTGTGATTCCCGGTGGACGTGTTGATCACCTGATTCTTCAGCATCAACGTCCGTTCGCCCGTTGTCGTGTCGACGCGGTAGATGTCGGCGGCGGGACGCTTGTAGTCGTTGATGTAGCCGCGCGTATCGCGGCCGACCGCCCAGCGGCCGTGCTGCGCGACGTCGAGATCTCTCATCGTCTCGTCGGCAAGCTTGACGAAGCGCCCGGCGGAGACGTCGAACGCTTCGCGGAACGTGACGTTGCGATCCTGTTCCGCGCGAATCATCTGGACGGACTGGATCCGCTCGTCGGCGGTGTTCCACACGTCGACGTCCGCTGCCTCGTCGGTCGTCTTGCGCTCGGCGGACGGCGAGGGCGCCTGCGCTTTCATCCCGAAGAACACGCGGCGGTTGTCGTCGCTCCAGTCGAGCGGGGCGCGATCGCTGATGACCCAGCCTTTCGGGAAGGCGTCGGTCTTCTTCGGATCGAGGGTCACGGGCCTGGCCTCGATGTCGTCGCGTCCGACGGTGGCCGGCACGTCGCTGAACGCCATCAGCACGTTGTCGCGTTCGCGCATTTTTTCGACATCCGCCCCTTTGAGCACAGCCAGCGCCGTCCCCGCCTCGTTCCACGAGAGCCGGCTGTAGCTCTTCGCATCGTTGTCGAGTGGCGAGATGCGGCCGCTGCGCGCGTCGAACACGAACACACCGTTGCCGTCCTTGACGGCGCCGTCGACGGTGTAGGCGAGCAGGTCGCCTTTCCTGGTGAAAACGATGTCGCCGACGCTGCCGAGAATCTGGTGACGCGACGTCTTCAGATCCACGAGGATGACGTCCGTTCCGCGGGGCCCCGACGAAGCGGGCGCCGGGGCACCGCTCGCATTCGACCCCGCGCCGGTTCCAGCCGCCGCCGTAGATGCGCCCCCGCGACCCGCGGCATTCGCACCCTCGGCCGGACGCCGCTTCAACACCAGATGCGACGCGCTCGGGGAAAACACGAACGACTGGACGTCCTGCCACGACTGCACCGCGCCGGTCGCAAGGTTCCGCAACTCGACGCGTTCCGGTGGAACTGGAGGTGTGGTTGCCGCCCCTCGTCCGCCCTGCGCTCCAGGCGCCGGCGTCGCTCCCTGCGGTCCGGGCGGCGTGATGCCCGGCGCAATCGGCGGCGTCGTTCCCGGCGTCGTTGGTGTTGTCGGCGATGGCGCCCCGGGCGGCACGCTTGGGTCCGGCGCCGGCACCGCCGGATCTGCGGGTGTGCCGCTCCCGCGTCCGCCGCGGCCGCGGCCGCCGCGTCCGCCGGACGGATCGACCGTGTAGGCGATCCACTTCGAATCGGATGAGAAGGCGCCGCCGGTGCCATCAGGGACGGCGACATCCTCGTGCGTTTCAAGATTCAGGACGTGGAGGACTGGTTTGGTCCCGGTGGGCGCGGTGTTGGTCAATTGCAGCACGTAGGCGACCCACTTGCCATCGCCGGAGATCTCCTGTCCGTTGATGCTGCGCCAGCGTGTGTAGTCGTCGATCGTCAGCGGCTTCTTCGCCGCCGTTTGGGCGGCCGGTAGCGCGTATGTGCTGGCAAGCGCGGCCGACAATGCGACGATCAGCGTGGCGGCTTGGCGGTGCGCGCGCGAGCGCAATGATTTCATGCCGCGGATGATACATCCGCCTTCGCGCTTCGCGCTACGGCGGGACCTATAATACGCGGGTGACGAACCGCTTCGCGTTGCTGGCGTTGAAAGCCTGCGTGTGTGCCGGTCTTGCGGGCGTGGCGGTCCTGCCCGGTGCGGCACAGTCGCAACCGCGCGTCCGCGTCGGCTATTGCACGAACCTGAAGAATCTCGACCCGGCCAAGGCCGCCGGCTTCGAGTACGTCGAACTGTCCGCCACGGAAATCGCCGGTCTTTCCGACGCCGATTTCGAGTCGGTGGCCGCGCACCTCAAGCAGCTCGGCATCCCGACACCGACCGCCAATCTCTTTCTCCCGTCAACATTGAAGGTCACCGGACCCGGGATCGATCCCGGGCAGCAGATGCAGCACGTCCACAAGGCCCTGGCGCGGCTATCCAGCCTGGGGACGGAGATCGTGGTCTTCGGCAGCGGCGGCGCGCGTCGCGTGCCGGACGGGTTCCCGATGGACGAAGCGTTCAAGCAGCTCGTCGATTTCGGACGCCGCGCCGCGCGCGAAGCGCGCGCGAACGGCATCACCATCGCCGTCGAGCCGCTGCGGCATGAGGAAACCAACATCATCAATACCGCGGCGGAAGGCCTCGAGCTGGTCAAGGCGATCGACGACCCGAATTTTCAGCTCATGATCGACTTCTACCATCTGGCGAGCGAGCACGAGGCTCCCGCGATCGTCCTGACCGCAGCGGATCACATCCGTCATCTCCACATGGCCAATCCGCACGGGCGGGTCTTTCCACAGAAATGGGACGAGTACGACTACGCGCCGTTTTTCGCCAATTTGAAGAAGATCGGTTACGGGAAGCGGATCAGCGTAGAGGCATCGACGACGGATCTGGCCACGGAGGGTCCGCTCGCGATCGCCCTGTTGCATCAGGCTTTCGAGCGCTAGCCGCAACCCTGCGGCGCGTTCTGCCGTCCAAGCCACCATGGAAAAACTCGTCCAGGACCTGCGATTCGCCCTGCGGACCCTTCTGCGCCAGCCCGGCTTTGCGTTGACGGCAATTGTCACGCTGGCGCTTGGGATTGGCGCCACCACCGCCATCTTCAGCGTCGTCGACGCCATCATTCTGCGGCCGCTGCCGTTCGCGCGCGCGGATCGGATCGTCGCCGTCACGAGCCTGTGGACGAAGACAGGGCACCGCGGACAGGTGTCCGCACCGGACTTTCATGACTGGCAGGCGCAGAGTACCAGCTTCCAGGCGATGGCGTACTACGCCGGCGACGAAACCAGCGTCACGCTGGGCCGCGCGGCGGAATACGCCACGGTCTACTTGGTGACGCCAGCGTTCTTCGACGTACTCGGCGCCCACGCCGCGATCGGCCGCCTGCTGAGCCAGCAGGAACAGCAGCCGAACGGGCCGCTCGCCGTCGTCGTCACCGACGCGTTCTGGAGGAAGCAGCTCAATGCCGATCCCGCGGCCATCGGATCGACCCTCAAATTGGACGACCGTTTATTCGTCGTCGCCGGCGTGCTGCCGCGCGGCATCCGGTTTCCCGCGCGGGCCGACGTCTACGTGCCGGCGTGGCTACTTCCGGAGACCACGTCGCGATCGGCGCACAACTATCGCGTGATCGCGCGCCTGCGCGACGGCGTGACGGTCCCGCAAGCCCGGGCCGAGATGACGGCCATCGCCACGCGGCTGGAAGCGGCGTATCCCACGTCGAACGCCAATAAACTTGCCGACGTCATCACGATCCAGGAGCTGCTGGTGGGCACGACCCGCACGACGCTCTATACGCTGCTCGGCGCGGTCGGCCTGGTCTTGTTGATCGCCTGCGCGAACGTCGCGAACCTGCTGTTGTCGCGCGCGACGTCACGCGAGCGGGAGATGGTCGTTCGCGCCGCCGTCGGCGCAGGGCGCGGCCGCCTCGTGCGCCAGTTACTGACCGAAAGCGCCGTGCTCGGCCTTGCTGCGGCATTGTGCGGCGCGTGGCTCGCCCGGCTCGGCATGATCGGCCTCCTCGCGCTCGCGCCCGAGAATCTCCCGCGGCTCGAGGAGATCCACGTCGATCTCACGGCACTGTTGTTCGCGATGGCGGTCGCCATCGTTGCGAGCATCTTTTTCGGGCTTGCGCCGGCGCTTCAGGCATCGCGCATCCAGCTCGTCGAGGGATTGCGGCAGGGCGGCAAGGGGTCGTCGATCGGAGTCCGTGGCGGCCGGGCGCGCAACGCGTTCGTCGTCGCGGAAATTGCGCTGGCCGTCCTGCTTGTCGTGGGCGCCAGCCTGCTCGCCAGAAGTCTGGCGGCGCTTGCGTCGATCGATATGGGCTTTGCCCCTGAGCGCCTGGTCGTTCTTCGCACCGCCGTACCGGTGCGCTCGTCCGAGGACGCGCCGCGCGCGACGGCCTTCTATCGCGATCTGCTGACGGAGCTGCGGGCGCTGCCTGGCGTCAGCGCGGTCGCCGGCGTGACGAGCCTGCCGACCGACGTGCGCTCGGATGGCGGCTACTGGCTCGAAGGCGGCCCCGGCATCGACGACACGGGGGTCCGCGCGCCGCAGGCGATCCTCAACGTGGTCACGCCCGACTACTTCAAGACGATGCACATCGCGATCAAGCGCGGGCGCGACATTTCGGACAGCGATCGCCGGGACGCGCCGCTCGTGACCGTCATCAACGAGGCGCTCGCGCGCGAGTCCTTCGCCGGTCAGGATCCGATCGGCCGCCGCATTCAATGCGGCCTGGACAGGCTCGACTTCATGACGATCGTGGGCGTGGTTGGAGACGTTCGCACGTGGGGCCCCGCCCAGCCGCCGCAGCCGGAGATCTACATGCCGTATCAGCAGCACGCAGGTCCGGCCAGCGCGCTGAATATCGTCGCCCGCTCCGATACGACGGATCCGCTCGCGCTCGCCGACACGATGCGCCGGAAGATCAGCGCGCGCAACGCCGACGTGCCGGTCAAGGTCTCGACGATGGAGTCGGCGCTCGAGACGGCGACCGCGACGCCGCGCTTTCAGACGTTCCTGCTCGTCGTGTTCGCGGGCGTGGCCCTCGTGCTCGCACTCGCGGGTGTGTATGGAGTCATGGCTTACAGCGTCAGCCAGCGCGTGCCCGAGCTCGGCGTCCGGATCGCACTCGGCGCGACACCCGGTGACATCAGGCAGCTCGTATTCGGACAAGGCGCGCGGCTCGCGGCCGCCGGCCTTGTCGCCGGCATCGGGCTGGCGCTGCTGGCCGGACAAGTGCTGCAGGGGTTTCTGTTCGGCGTGACGCCACGGGATCCGCTGATCCTCCTTGCCGTGACCGGCGCCGTGTCGATCGCGACACTTGCCGCCTGCTACGTGCCCGTCCGGCGCGCAGTGCGCGTGGATCCGATGGCCGCACTCCGCGCCGAATAGCGCCGCGAGCGGATCTGCGATAATGCGGCGCATGAAAACCCTCATTTCCTTCGGCTGCGCCGTGTGCCTGACCGCAGGCGCCGCGCACGCCGCCAGCGGTGTGTTGATCGTCGAGAAGACCACGAGCGGCGGAACGCCGCAGACGACCCAGATGCAGATCGAACCGAATCGGATGCGCGCCGGGTCGGCCGATCCCGGCGCCGCCAAGAATGTCTTCATCTTCGACGGAACGAAACAGGTGATGTACATCATCGACGGGAGCAAGAAGACCTATAACGAGGTCACCAAAGCTGACATAGACGCGCTCGCCGGACAGGTCTCCGATGCGATGGCGAAGATGCGCCAGCAGATGGAGAAGATGCCGCCCGAGCAGCGCCAGCAGCTCGAGGCCGTGATGAAGGGCCGCGGCGGCATGGGCGCCGGGGCGCCGGTGAAGCCGAAGACGACATATAGGAAGATCGGCACCGATACCGTCGGCAAGTGGACCTGCGACAAGTACGAAGGCTACGATGACGGCCAAAAGACGTCGGAGGTGTGCACGGTCGATCCGAAAGTCCTCGGCTTCACCGCCAGCGACTTTGCCGTGACGGAAAAGTTCGCCGAGTTCTTCGGCAAGCTGATGCCGGCGAACGCGCGGCAGATGTTCACGTTCAGCGCCGAGACCCAGGGGTTCAGCGGCGTGCCCGTACGCCGCGTGACGACGGTCGCCGGCCAGGCGGTCACCAGCGAGATCGTGGAGGTGAGCCGACAGTCGTTTTCTGACGCGACGTTTGCCGTGCCCGCGGGTTATCAGAAGATGGAATTCGCAGGAGGGCGCCGGGGACGCTGAATCGCTCATCCCGCGGATCTCGTGTCACGCCTCCTGTCACTCTGCCCGGAGCGCGGTGACCGGCTCGATGCGCGTGGCGCGGCGCGCGGGCGCGTAGCTCGCGGCGAGGGCGATGACGGCCAGGACGGCCACAGCTCCGGCGAGCGTCAAGGGATCGGATGGGCGGACGCCGAAGAGCAGCGTGGCGGCAGTGCGGCCGGCGGCAACCGCGAGCAGGACGCCGAGGACGGCGCCCGTCGCCACGAGCACACCTGTCTCGCGCAGGATCAGCCGCGCAATGACGCCGCGGCCGGCGCCGAGCGCCATCCGCACGCCAATCTCGTTCGTCCGCCGCGTCACGCTATAGGCGACGAGTCCATACAGGCCAACCAGCGTGAGCACGCCCGCCAGCGCTCCAAACGATCCCGACAACATCGCCAGCAT
>Ga0137379_10004481_pt1 | contig 13144 bp, 11 predicted proteins | sample SagtaG_18_FD_104812 | JGI IMG/M metagenome (GOLD analysis project Ga0137379, IMG submission 104812) | Vadose zone soil microbial communities from Sagehorn Ranch, Mendocino, California, USA - Sage2_L_80_16 metaG | ecosystem: Environmental > Terrestrial > Soil > Vadose zone | place: USA...
CCGGGCGTCTCGAGACCTGGTGTCTGCCGCCCGCTTACCGAGGCGGGCAGGATCCGGATCCAGAACGGACGGTCCACGGCGGTGACCCAGGGGCGCAGGCCAAGGCGGCTCAACCGCCGGATCTCCGCGTCTTCGTAGATCGCGCGGGCGCGGCCGTTGATCAGGACGCTCCAGCCGGACCGGGTTCGCTCGTCGTAGTCGTCGGCCTCGAACGCCACCACATTCTGCCCTTCGGCGGCGGACAACTTGGACCCGGGAGCCGTGCGGAAGACCGGATCCTGGCCATCCATGACGTGATTGACCGGCAGGACCACTATCTCGCCCTCCGCGAAGAAGCTGACCCGTCCGACCGGGACCGTGGTCAGCAACTGCAGGCACCTGTCGAACGGCAATATCTCGAGTCCTGCGTGATCGGCCGGGTATGGTGACATCTCGCGCTCCGCTGAGCTGGGCGGCGGACGGCCCGGCGTCCGCCGGGCGGCACCCCCATGCGATCGGGTGCCGCATCTGACGCTGGCCCGCGGCGGCGGGAACGGGCAACGGGCTGAGGTCCCCCCGATTAGGGTCTTTCGGCTCCACCTGCCGTGGCCAGCATGGATCCGGGCTCGGCGCAAGTCACGACACAGCCGCCTGGTGTTCAGCCCAGGCTAAGGGTGGTGATGAGGAGCCGAGCGGCGGCGCCGCCTGCCTCGATGGCCACCTCGAGCGCGCGGGGTACGTCCAGGTCCGTCGCCAGCAGACGGCGTATCTCGGCGGCGGCGGATTGGCCGCCCGCGTGCGTGCGGCCCGCCGCCTGGTAGAGGTCCGCGAGACGGGCGGCGGCGGCGTCGAGAACCGCGTCGCTGTACTCCCAGTCCCTGGCCCAAGGGCGGTCCAGGATCATCAGCCGGATCGCGGCCGCCGTGTGCCCCGCGAGAAGGTCGCTGACCAGCACCAGGTTGCCGACTGACTTGGCCATCTTGACGCCGCCGACCGTCACCGTCCCGGCGTGCAGCCAGGTACGCGCGTAAGGCCTGACCCCGGTGAAAGCCTCGGCCATGGCCGCATGGTAGGCGTGGTGCGGAAAGCGCAGGTCGTTTCCGCCGGCATGGACGTCCACGCCGACGCCGAAGATCGACAGCGCCATGGCGGCGCATTCCGCGTGCCACCCCGGCCGGCCCGCTCCCCAGGGCGAGTTCCACGCGGGATGCCCGGGCTCGGCGGCCTGCCAGGCCGCGGCATCGAGCGGATCGTCCTTGTGCGGATCGTCGGGACGCCCCCCGTACTCCGCGGACAGCCGAAGCGTTTCGGCCTCGTCCAGGCCCGTCTGGGCGGCGGCGGCGCGGCCCCGGAAGTAGACGCTGCCGTCGCGCTCGTAGGCTGCGCCGATGGCGATCAGACCCCGGGCCAGCCTGATCACGTGCTCGACGTACCGGTGCGCACGCGGTTCGTGCCGGGGCGGCTGCACGTTCAGGGTGGCGAGGTCGTGCTCGAAGTAGTACTGCTGGATGGCGGCGAATTCGTCGTAGGGCGCGCCTGCGCGAGAGGCCGCCGCGTCGAGTGCGTCGTCGACATCGGTGACGTTGCGGCACATCTGCGGTTCGGTGCCCAGCAGGCGCAGCACCCGGCCCAGCGCGTCCACCCAGACGAACGTCGCGGCGTGCCCGAGGTGCGTGACGTCGTAAGGGGTGATCCCGCACACATATATGCGGGCGCTGTCCAGCATAGGCGCCCTGCGCCCGGTGAGGACCAGGGCGCCGGGATCCGGATCGCCGGCGGCGTGAGCTTCTCTCATACTCTCAGTGTCCTTCTTGACGTCCTTCCCCGCGTGAACGTCCCGAAGATGCGGGTCAGCTCGTCCCACGGAACGGCGGGACCTTCTCCTTCGGCGCGGGCCGCGCGACGCGAGTTGCTGACGATCGTCAGGGCCGCGTCGATCATGAGTCCCAGTGCCGCGCCGCCCGCGACGTCGAGCGGCAGGTGTGCTCCGACATAGATCCGGGTCAGGCCCACGGCGGGAACGGCGCCGAGGGTAGCGGCGCGGCCGGCCGGGCCGAGCCGCGGCAAGGTGGCCGCGCCCAGGGCGACGGCCACGGCGGCGTGCCCGGACAGGTACCCCAGGCCGGTGGCTTCGCGGCCGCGAAGCCGGGTCCCCGGAAGCAAGCTGGCCGGCCTGGGCCGCCGCGCCAGTCGCTTGACCACCTTTGACAGGGCCCAGGCGCTCGTGCCACCCGCCAGGAGCCGGCCCGCCAGCTCGCGCTCCCCGGCCAGCCACGCGGCGCCGGCCGCGGCGGGAGCGGCGCCGAGAGTGCCCAGCTGCATGACCACCCAGGCGGGCGGGTAAAGCCAGCCGGGCAGCTCGTTGACCGCCCGGAACGCCGCGGCCTCACCCGGACCGACACGATCGTGACGCACGGCCAGGGCCGTGACCAGCAGGGCCGCCGTGCCGGCCCCGAGCCGGACCCGGGGATCGGTGCGCGGGGTCATGGGCTCAGCTCCACTCCGAGTTCCCGTTTCAGGACGAGCCGCAGCTGCTGCCGCGGGTACAGGCCGACGGCCTGCTCGAACTGCTCCATCAACGCGACCTGCGAGCCGTCGGCGAAGTCGAACTCGTAGCGTACGCAGCCGCCGGAGAACACGTCGTACAGGGTCCCCGCGAACCGGGGCGCGATCGAGTACAGCCGCGTGTAGGTGAGCACGCCCGGGCCTCGCGACGGGGACGGGCTGGCGTTGCCGGTGTTGCAGGCGACGGTGAGCCGGACCGTCACCGGTCGGCCCGGAGACCGGTCGGAGTTGAGCAGGAAGCCGGTGCCGTCCTGGGACGGGTCGAACCCGGAGGTGCTCCAGCCCGGCGGCAGGTCGTGGAGACAGGGCACATAGGAGGCGCCGGGGACGGACTGCGCGATGATCGCCAGCCGGAGCGGATCGCCGCAGCCAGGTACGGTATCGCCGACCGCGGCGCAGCCGGTGAGCACGGTGCCCGCGGCGAGCAGCACCGTCGCCAGCACGACGCCTCGTCGCGGCGTCATAGCAGCCCCGCCACTTTCAGGTAGATGCCGGACAGGATCACCGCGGCCGCGAGCGCCGCGACCAGGGCCGCCGTAGCCGCGGCCCGCCGGATGTCCCAGAGCTGAATGGGGACCGGGCGCCGGGCGGGAGCGAGCTGGCGGAAGCGCCCGGTCAGGTGGCGCCCGTCCGCGCGCATCAGCGAGCGTAGCTGGCTGGGGATGGTGATGCTCCGGCACGCGGCGAAGGCCTCGGCCACGTCATCGGCCGCGAAGACCGTCAGGGCCCGTTCGTACACGTGCTCCGGGGTGCTGGCCAGGGCCAGGGTGAGCATCATGTTGGCCAGGTCCACGGCCTGGCGCCAGGGGGTCGGCCGCACCGCGGCGAACGCGACGTCGATGAGCAGCACCTTGCCGTCTCGCACCAGGATGTTGGAGGGCTTGAGGTCGCGGTGCGCCACGCCCGCGTCCCACATTCGGCGGACCACGCGCAGCGCGTCGTCGATGACCCGGTCGTCGACGTGTGCCCTGCGCATTTCCTGGCCGCCGTCGAAGAACTCCATCACGACGAGGTACTCGCGTTCCGGCGTGATCTCCGCGAAGCCGTGGGGATAAGGCGTGGGCAGCCCGGCGTCTCGCATCAGGCGCAGCAGGTGATCCTCGTACTCGGCCAGCCTGCGTACCGTGGAGAACGGCTTCTCGTCTTCGAGCCGCCCGTAGATCACCGTCCTGGCCAGCTTGTACCAGCGGTCGGACCTCAGGTGGCTGAGCGCGTAGAGCTTGCCGAACAGTGCGCTCTTGGCGCCGTCCGGCTCGCGGACGTGGATGCGCAGCGGCGTCGAGCCGGCCGACGCCTCCAGGCCGAACGGTTCCACGCCGGTGACCGCGAGACCGAGCTGATGGTCCAGGGCGGTGACGATCGCCTCGCCGCGGCGGCCGCCGATGTCCAGGTGGGCCTGGCGGCCGCCCCGGTAGGAAACGGGAAAGACGTCGTGGGGGACGGCCAGCCAGAACCCCACCACGGCGAGCGGCCACCCGAGGATCAGCGCGGTCACCTGGTCGGTGGGATGATCGACGGCCAGGTACAGGCGGGCCGCGCAGAAGACTCCGATGACCACCGCGGCTACCCACCTGCCCCGGTTCCGCCACCGGCCGGCGGGCACCAGCGTGTAGAGAACCCCGGTCAGCGCCAGAGTCAGCGTGGCGACGGGCCGGGACGGCTGTGCGTAGCCCTGCCAGGGCCCGAGGACAGTGACGCCGACGGGCCGCATCCGGCCGATCTCCTGGGTCACGGCGGACAGCAGCAGCGTGGCGCCGGGGACGATGACCAGGTAGGCGGCGAGATGCCGGAAGCGGTGGAACGCAACCAGCACCGCGATGGTCCCCCACGCCATCAGCCGAACGGTCCACGGCGACGCCAGGGCGTCGACCTCGAGCATCACCCGGGTGAGCTAGCCGGCGCGCACCATGGCCACCGCGTGCAGGATGCCCAGATCGGCCCGGGTGATGAGGCCGAGGACCGCGCGCACCGGCTACGGGTCCAAGGAGCGGGTCATGGTCGGCACGGGGGTCCTGACCCTCGGGGTGGCCGCGCTGTTCACCGGCCTGTTCACCAATATCGCCAGCCGGGTCCTCGTGGTCGGCGCCGGCGCGCTGCTCGTCTTCTTCGGCGTGTCCGTGCTGGGCCGTACCGTCTCGCTGCCGCTCAGCCGCGCGGTCGGCGCCCCGCTGCCCAGGCTGCGGGGCGTCACCGGGATGCTGGCGCGCCAGAACGCGATGCGCAATCCCAAGCGCACCGCGGCCAGCGCGTCCGCGCTGATGATCGGGGTTGGCCTGGTGGGGTTCATCACCATCCTGGCCTCCTCCAGCACCGCGTCGGTCAACTCGGCCATCGACCGCAGCTTCGCCGGGGACGTCGTGATCGACTCGGGCGGCGGCCTGATGGGCGGGGTGGACCCGGGCCTGGCCCGGCAGCTCGGCAGACTTCCGCAGGTGCAGGCGGCCACTGGCGTGGCCGTCGGCATCGCCCAGATCTCCGGCAAGGTCGAGCAGGTGTCCGCGGTGAACCCGCGCGCGGCCAGCCAGATCTTCGACGTCAGCCCCGTCCAAGGCTCGATCGCGGGCCTCGGCCGCACCGGCATCGCCGTCGACAAGGACGTGGCCGCCGCCGATCACCTGAAGCTCGGCAGCACCGTCCCGGTGCTGTTCAAGGACACCGGGCCGCGGCAGCTGACGGTCGCGCTGATCTACGGGGAGGCCGCGGGCGCGCCGGCCCCGCGTTACTTCATCGGCGATCAGGCCTTCGACGCCAACTTCGCCGTCCGCTACGACACGAAGGTCTTCGTGAAGAAGGCGCCCGGCGTCAGCACCGCAGTCGCGCTGGCGGCCGTCCGCGCCGTCGCCACCAGGTACTCGGGTACCACGGTCATGGACCAGGCGGCGTTCAAGGCGGCGCAGGCCAAGCCGATCCAGCAGATGCTGACCCTGGTCTACGCCCTGCTCGCGCTGGCCATCCTGATCGCCCTGCTCGGCATCGGAAACACCCTGGCGCTGTCGATCTTCGAGCGCACCCGTGAGCTCGGCGTCATGCGCGCGGTCGGGATGACCAGGCACCAGCTCCGGGCCATGATCCGCTGGGAGTCGGTGATCATCGCCCTACAGGGGACGGTCCTCGGCCTGCTGATCGGCGTGTTCTTCGGCTGGGCTCTGGTGCTGGCCATGAAGAGCCAGGGCATCACCGTGTTCAGTGTCCCGGTGCTCAGCCTGGTGTATGTCGTCGTGCTGGCCGCCCTGGCCGGTGCCACGGCCGCGGTCTGGCCCAGCCGCCGGGCGGCGAAGCTGAACATCCTGCACGCCATCGTCAGCGAGTAGAAGGAGGCTGCGAACCATGACTACCGACCAGGCCGACCGCGAGCAGGTGTTTCCCAGCGCCTACCGCCAGGTGGTACGGATCTTCAGCCAGGCGAGGGCGGTCCGGCCCTGAGCGGCCTGGAACTCACGCAACGTGGGCAAACCCGGAGGAGGTGGCTGACGGGACTGCCACACGAAGAATCCGGTGAGAGCAGCCAGAACGGCGGTTGCTGCGCCGGGGTCTGCGGTCTTGCCGACAAGGTGATCACCGAAGAGCGTTTCGGGTGATGGGCCGCCTTGCATATGGACGCTCGGCAGCATCGCGACCAGGTCGAACCACGGCGCGGCCAAGCAAGCCCACGGCCAGTCGACGACGACCATACGGTCACCGGCTAGCAATATGTTGTCCGCCCGAAGGTCTGCATGGACCAACGTGGGACCTTCGGCAGCGGCCTCCCAGCCGGTCTCCAACGCGGCCAGGTCCACCAGGTGACGGCACGCCCAGGCGTCGAGGCCGAGCAGATCATCCTCACCGCGACGCTGGGCTTCCACGAGACGACGCCAGCCCTGGAATTCCTCACCGAAGCGGTCGGCGACGGTCGGCGCGTCGATCGGCGCAGGTGTCAGGGCCACCGCCAGCTCGGCCAGGGCATCTAGCACGCGGGCCAGCTCGGCCGCCTCCCACGGCAGGGCCGGCGGGGCGCCCTCGATATCCTCAAACACCAGCACAACCCAGCCATCTTCGTCGAAGAACCCGAGCAGCCGCGGAGCTGGCGTCCCCTCGGGAAGCGCGGCAGCAATACGCGCTTCGGCCCGGTGGATGCCCGGGGACTCAGGGTTGGGTTCCGGCCCGACCGCCTTAACGAAGGCGCGCCCCCCCGTTGCTGTCTTCAGCCGGGCCGCCACACCCGGGGAGAAGCCTCCCGGTTGCGTGACCGCCTCCACCACCCGCCCACCGAGTTGCTGCTCAACGGCATGCCGCAACCCCGTCGGCACCGACGGCCACGCCAGACGCACCCCGACGGCGGGCGGCGGCGCCTCCACGCCACCCCCGTCCCTGACGGACGTGCCATCGCTCGCACCGCTCATCCAATCATGAGTCCGGGCGCTTAACCGAGTCGCAAACGAGTTCTCCCCACATGACGGATGCAGGGCTGGGCGCCGCGATCGAGACCACCATGGCCGTCGTCGGCGAGGTCCATGAGCCTTGCACCTTCCAGGGGAAATGCGCCCGGCGGGTTCCCGGTCCTTGCACCACTGGTCAGCCGGTCACTTAGTGGCGGAAGGAGACGTGCCAGGGGGTGCTCTGGTCGCCGTTGCCGAGTCCCATGACCAGCGGGGTGCCGTCGGCGATGCTGCCGCGGGGGTAGCTCAACACGGTGCCGATCCCGGCATTGGTGACCGGACCGAAATCGTTGGCGGACACCTGGCCGATCTCCCATTTCTGGCTGGCTGCCCCGGTGCAGGCCGCCACCTGGACCTTGGCGCCGATCCCCGGGCCAGTGACGTCCAGGCACCTGCTGTTGATCCGCAGCGTGCCGTCGCTGTAGCCGGTCCACTGCTGGGAACTGGCGCCAGGGCTGCATTTCCGCGCCACCACCGTGGTGCCGTCGGCGGCCAGGGTCATGCACATGCCATTGAAGGGGCCCGAGACGGTGCCGGCGCCGGCCGGGAAGGGCCCGGCCGGCGCGGCGCGCAGCGGCCAGGCGGCGATCTCGCCGCCCAGGACCGGGCCGCCCGGCCAGACTGCCAGCAGGTAGGCGTGCTCGTCGGGCGGGGTGATGTGCACGAGGTCGGGATTGAACGGGGCCGGGCCAGTAGCCGTGTTCGCCCGCCAGGTCAGCAGGGCCTGCGCATTGCCGCCCGGGCGTAGCACCACCGTGGCATGGGAGTCTTTTGGCCTGGAGGGTATGCCGGTCGACCGGGACGAAACCGAGCTCGTCGCCGAGGCCGGGGGAGCGGCCGACGTAGGCGGCGCCGCCGTGCAGCGGGACGACCACGGCCAGGTCGAACGGCACCACCCGGTCGTCGTAGGAGACCAGGCGGCCTTCGCTGCCCGGTTCCCCGGAGGCCTGAACGGTCCCGGTGCTGAACTCGGTCACCAGCTCGATGCCCTTGGCCGCCAGCAGGCCGCCGAGCCGGCGGCTGGCCACCGGCTTGGTGAACGCGCCGTCCAGCGGCGTGACGTAGGTGAGCTCGACGCGGTCCCTGATGCCGCGGCGGCGGAAGTAGTGGTCGGCCAGGAAGCAGAATTCCAGCGGCGCGACCGGGCACTTGATCGGCATGTCGACGACGCCGACGACCAGCCGGCCGCCGGCGAAACGATCCAGGGCCCGGCGCAGGGCCTCGGCGCCCTCGGGGGTGTAGAAGGTGAACACGTCCCGCTGCCAGCCGGGCCCGGTCAGCCCGTCGGTCTCCTCCGGCAGCAGCTGCGCGCCGGTGGCCACGATCAGGACGTCGTATCCCAGTACGGTCCCGTCTTCGAGGTGCACCTGGTCGTGGTCGGCGTCGACGCGGTCGATCCCGGCCTGGCAGTACGTGATGCCGGAACGGAGCTGCCGCCCGCGCGGCCGGGTTATCCGCCGCACGTCGGCCCGCCCGAACGGGACGAAGAGCAGCCCGGGCTGGTACACGTGGTCGTCGTCGCGGTCCACCACGACGATCTCGGCGTCCTCCGGGCGGCAGGCCCGCCGCAGCCTGTTCGCGACCAGCGTTCCGCCGGTGCCGCCACCCAGGATCACGATGCGTTTCACACCGTCAATCTGCTGCGGAAGCGCTGGTGACGTCAGGGGCGTTGGTCCCGGATCCGGATGACGATCATCCCGGATCACTGGTTCTCCCTCGCGGAAGGCAGCGGCAGCCCCGGCCGACCTCATCTGCCTCACAGGCCCCACTCATCGCCGATCACTCTGCCCGAAGTGGGGTCTGTGCGCCCCTGGCCCCATAGTGCGGGGCCTGTGTGGCCCAGGCCCCATTACCGGCCGAGGCGGCGCTGCCAGCACCAGGCCAGTTCCACCGCCATCCAGGCCACCAGCAGCAGGCCGGCAGGTACCCGGCCCCCAGGCTCGATGGACCCAGGTAAAGGGCCTTGGCCACGCCGTCCTGTGACATTCGGCTCTGGCCCGCTCGCTGACGACGCCTTAGCGTCGCGACCAGGAGGTGGCTCAGATGTTTGCTCCTGCGTATCCGGTCCGCGTCGACGGCGCGCCATGTCGGCCGAACCCTACGACATCCGCTGAGCGGAGGGATGAATGATGGCCGGTAACCTGCTCACGGAGATCCCTCCCCGCACTCCCCGCCCGCCGTCCGCGGCCGGAGACGGCTGGACGCCAGGGCGCGTCATCGCGCTGGTGGCAGGCTCGCTGCTGGCCCTGGTATCGCTCGCCTTCATCGCCGGTGGCGGCGCCCTGACCTGGGCGGACGCCGAACAGCTTCACTCCGGCTACCTGACCACGGGTACGTCCTCCTACTCCACCAGCGGGTACGCGCTGGCCAGCGACCCGATCGACCTGCACGGGGCACAGGGCTGGCTCAGCAGGCTGGCCGGCCAGGTCCGGATCCGGGTAACCTCGGTCGGCCCGTCCCGCCCGATCTTCGCGGGCATCGCCGCCGCCGGTGACGTCCAGCGTTACCTGGCCGGCGTCAGCTACACCACGGTGGGGACCCGCAGCGGACATGACGTCACCGACCATCCGGGCACCGGGGTCCCTCCGGCTCCGGCCGCCGCGCTGCCCTGGGCCGCGCGCGCGGCGGGGACCGGGCACCTCACGCTCACCTGGACGGTGGCCGACGGCGACTGGATGGTGGTGGTGATGAACTCCGACGTCACCCCGGGCCTGGCCGTCCGGGCCGACGCGGGGGTCTCGTCTCCGGCGCTGCCCTGGCTGGCGGGTGAACTGCTGGCGGCCGGCGTCCTGGTCGGCGTGGCGGCCGCCGCCCTGATCATCGTGCCGGTGCGGCTGGCGTCCCGGCCGGAGTCTCCAGACCCGGCATCGCCGGCGTGACGCCGCCATGATCGTTCCCGCCGACGTCGCCGTGACCGGCCTGAGCGACCTGGCCGTCCGGGCCAGGGTCGACGCCGGGCAGGTCAACGCGGTGCCTGCGGCGCCCGGCCGCAGCCTGGCTCAGATCCTGCGGGCGAACGTGCTGACCAGGTTCAACGCGATCCTGGCGCGCTGTTCGTCGTGGTCCTGGTGGTGGGGCCGCCGCAGGACGCGCTGTTCGGCGCGGTGCTGGTGGTCAACACCGGCATCGGGGTGGCACAGGAACTGCGGGCCAAGCGGGCGCTGGACCGGCTGGCCATCCTGACCGCGGGCCGGGCCCGCGCGCTCAGGGACGGCGCCGTCACCGAGATCGCGCTGGACCGCATCGTGCTCGACGACGTGCTCGAGGTGGCCCGCGGCGATCAGATCCCGGTGGACGGCCCGGTGCTGTGCGCCGACGGGCTTGAACTCGACGAGGCGCTGCTCACCGGGGAGGCCGAGCCGGTGCGCAAGGAGCCCGGCGACACCGTCCTGTCCGGCAGCGTGGTGGTGGCGGGCAGCGGCCGGATCCGCGCCGCCCGGGTGGGCGGCGACGCGTACGCCGTCCGGCTGCAGGCCCAGGCGCGGCGGTTCAGCCTGATCCGCTCCGAGCTCCAGCAGGGCACCAACCAGATCCTGCGGCTGGTGACCTGGGTGATGATCCCCGCCGGGCTGGTCCTGATCCTCAGCGAGTTCCTCCGCAGCCACGACCCGCTGCGCGACGCGGCCCGCGGCTCGGCCGCCGGCCTGGTGGCCATGGTGCCGGAAGGCCTGGTGCTGCTCACGTCGCTGGCGTTCGCGGCGGGCGCGCTGCGGCTGGCGCGCCGCCGGGTGCTGGTGCAGGAACTGGCGGCGATCGAAGGGCTGGCCCGGGCCGACGTGCTGTGCATCGACAAGACCGGCACGCTGACCGAGCCGGGCCTGCGCCTAGTGGCCACCGAGGTGATCAGCGGCTGGGCGGGCGCGCCGGTCGTCGAGGTCATCGGCGCGCTGGCCGCCGTCGATGAGGCACCGAACGGGACGGGCCGATTGCTCGCCGCCCGCTACCCCGCCCCCGCGGGGTGGACGATCCTGCGGCGGATCCCGTTTTCCTCGGCCCGCAAGTGGAGCGGGGCGACGTTCGACGGTCGCGGCACCTGGCTGCTCGGCGCGCCGTCCGTCATCGCGGGCGCCCGCCTGCCGGACGACGTGGCCGCGGCGGTCCGGGACCACGAGGCGGCAGGCCGGCGCGTGCTGCTGCTGGCCAGCACGGCACGGCACCTGGACGGTGACCGGCTGCCGGACGACGCGGCGCCTGCCGCGCTGGTCGTGCTGGCCGAGGAACTGCGCGAGGATGCCGCCGCCGCGGTGCGCTACCTGCTCGAGGAGGGGATCACCATCAAGGTGCTGTCCGGCGACGCGCCGCGCGCGGCGGCGGCGATCGCCGCACGGGCCGGCATCCCTGTCGGCGGGCCGCCCCGCGACGCCTTGGCGCTGCGCGAGGAGGAGATCGGCGACGCGCTGGCCTCGACGAACGTCCTGGGCCGGGTTCGGCCCGAGCAGAAGCTGGCCGGCGTCCGGGCGCTGCAGGCGGCCGGGCACGTGGTGGCGATGGTCGGCGACGGCGTCAACGACGTGCAGGCCCTCAAGCAGGCCGACCTGGGCATCGCGATGGGCTCGGGCAGCCAGGCCAGCCGCTCGGTGGCCCGGGTGGTGCTGCTCGACGGGACCTTCGCGGCCATCCCGCCGATGCTCGCCGAGGGACGCCGGGTCGTCGCCAACATCGAGCGGGTGGCCCGGCTCTTCGTCACCAAGACCGTGTACGCGGCGATCATCGCGGTCGCGGTCGGGACGGCCGGGATCACCTACCCCTTCTTCCCCCGGCACCTGACCATCGTCAGCACCCTCACCATCGGGGTTCTCGGGTTCTTCCTCGCCCTGGGCCCGGGCGCACCCCGGGCCAGGCCCGGCTTCACCCAGCGGGTGCTGGCGTTCACCGTCCCGGCCGGGGTCGCGGCGGCCGCGGCGACACTGGCCAGCTACGCCATGGTCCGCGGCGTGCCCGGCGCCAGCGTCGCCGCGCGCACGGCGGCCCTGCTGGCGGTCTTCGCCGTCGGCCTGTGGGTCCTGGCCCTGGTCGCCGGGCGCCCCACGCCGGGCCGGGTCGTCCTGGTCGCGGCCATGGCCGCCGGGCTGGTACCGCTGCTCGCCGTCCCGCTGGCCCGGCGGTTCCTGGCGCTGCAGCTGCCGTCGGCGGCCGCCCTGGCCGCGGAGGCGGTCGTGGTGCTAGCCGCCGTCGCCGCGCTCACCCTGTGGCGCCGCGTCAGCTCACGTACAGCTGGCCGTCGCCGCCCTCGGCGATCGTGATCCTGGTCAGGCCGGTCGCCGCCGGACCGGTCTCGACCGCCCCGGTGCTGGCGCTGAACTGTGAGCCATGGCACGGGCAGACGATCACCTTCGCGGAGGGGTCGTAGTCGACCGTGCAGTCGGCGTGCGGGCACACCGCGTCGAAGGCCAGGAACGTGCCGGAGCGCGGCTGGATCACGATCGACGGATCGACGCTAGCCGGGTCGCGGAAGGAGGCAGCCTGACCGACGGGCACGTCGCGCGCCGGGCCGATGGCCGTGCCGGCGGGCACCGTGCCCGGCTTGGCCGCCGCCTTCGTGTCGCGGGGCCTGGCCGCCGCCGGCCGGGCCGAAGCCGTCGGCAGGCTCGTCCCGCCGGCCTTGCCTGTCGTCCCCCGGCCAGCCGGCCAAGCCCCGCGGCCAGCCCGCCGACGACCAGGCTCCCGGCCGCGACCGCGGCGGTCACCATGCCGCGGAGCACCACCTCGCGGCGGCTGGCTTCCCGCGGCGCGATCCCGGATCGCCGCGCCTGCCGCCGGGCCGCGCTGGCCTGCTTGTCCGCCCAGTCCGCGATGGCCGCGTCCATGGACAGGACCGAGCCGGCACCGGCCAGCATCAGCGGGGTCCAGGCGAACGCGAACACGATGTCCGCCCCGGTGTAGTGCGGAGCCGAGTGGAAGCTGACGGTCAGGAACAGCATCAGGGACAGCGCCAGGCCCCCGGCCGCGGCGAGCCGCGCGCGGAGCCCGAGCAGGGTGCCCACGCCGATGGCCAGCTCGCCGAACGCGATGAGGATGCCGAGCGGGACCGCCACCTGAGTGAGCGGTGAGATCAGCGCGTGGATCGGGCTGCGCCGCGCGGCGCCCGCCAGCTGGGACTGGATCGAGGCCGGGTTGGTGGCGTCGAAGAACCCGGGATTGGCCAGCTTCTGCAGGCCAGCGAAGCAGAACGTGAACCCGAGGAA
>Ga0137379_10004489_pt1 | contig 13131 bp, 10 predicted proteins | sample SagtaG_18_FD_104812 | JGI IMG/M metagenome (GOLD analysis project Ga0137379, IMG submission 104812) | Vadose zone soil microbial communities from Sagehorn Ranch, Mendocino, California, USA - Sage2_L_80_16 metaG | ecosystem: Environmental > Terrestrial > Soil > Vadose zone | place: USA...
ATGCAAGACCGCTTGATTCTGGGAAGGGCGGGATTGCCACCAGCCTCTCATGCGCCAGCGTTTCTCTTAGCATTCTCGATTTGGACGATCCTCTACTTGAGAGAAAGATTGGACGGCTTCGGTGGCGAACGATGGTTCCCGACTGTCTTTGCTCAGATAACAACCGCGGTCCTCTATATCCTTGGTGCGCAGATGGTCTTTGCATTCCTCTCGAAGAAACACGATTCACGTTCAGAGCTCCTTTACATGGGAGCTCTGCTGCCATTGGGATTTATGGCCATCCGTTCTTTGGCGTGGTGGCTGGTCACGTCACGACTTGGCGGTAAGACGAAGCGGCGCGTGGTTATTCTCGGCAGTGGACAACTCGTACACGACCTAGCGCGCAAAATTTCCAGGCATAGGGAAATGCCGATGGAAGTGGAAGGTATCCTGTTCCCCGGCGATTCCGAACCTTCCAACCGAGCCACTACCTTGCCTACGGGAACAATGTCCATACGGACCTTTGGCATTTTAGGGCTGATGCAGAAAAAACAGGTGCAGGAGCTCATCGTTGTGGAGCCGCTGCCACCGGGCCTGGAAAGCGAGAAGCTCATCTCCAATTGTCGAAAGGTCGGAATCAGAGTGCACCTTGTACCTCAGCGCTATGAACTTTATCTCTCGAAAGCCAAATTAACAGAAATCGAGGATGTTCCGCTGCTCTCTCTTGAAGAACAGACACTCTCGACAGTGGGACTAAAGCTAAAGAGGGTCGTCGACTTGCTGAGTGCGTTACCCGTGCTCGTTCTCAGTTTGCCTTTGCTGGCCGTTTCCGCAGCCGCTTTGCGCTCGCGGAAGGACAAGGTATTTAGGAAGGAGCTCCGCTGCGGGAAAAAAGGACACCCGTTTTGGATGTACCGTTTGAATGTTGATCGTGAGGCACCAGACTTGTCAGGTTGCGAGTGGGTTCTTGTTCGATTCAGTATCACTGAGCTACCGCAGATCTGGAATGTTTTGAAAGGGGACATGAGCCTGGTCGGCCCCCGGCCGGAATCACCCGAGCGCGTCAAACATTATTCCATGTGGCAACGCCAACGGTTGACTGTCACGCCGGGCATGACGGGACTCGCACAAGTAAACGGGCTGCGAGAAAATCATTCTTCTGAGGAAAAGGCTCACTTCGATCTCCAGTACATCTTTCATTGGTCTCTATTCCTCGATCTCTCCCTACTGCTGCAAACGATGTTTACGCTCGTGGCGCGATTGACTGAGGGAGATGACGGAGACATTCCTGCGGCCGAGCATGTAGGGAAACCGACAGGCAATGCCGTGTTTGGCATCCCGAAGGTCTTGAATGCTGATCGTACGTAGTCCAGTGCGTATTAGTTTTGGCGGTGGCGGAACCGACCTGCCTGCCTATTACGAAAAATTCGGCGGCGCCGTCCTGAATGCATCCATCAATAAGTACTTCTATACGATCCTACAGAAAAGAAGCGATGGCAAAATCCAGATCATTTCTTCTGACCTGCGCGTGGTAGAAAACTGGCGAGATATTTCCCGGATGGACATCAAGCGCAGCGAGCTGGAAATACCCCTCGCAGTCATAAAAGAGCTTGGATGCGATCTCTCGGTTGACCTTTTCTTGGCTTCTGAGATTGTCGCCGGCAGCGGATTAGGCTCTTCCGCTAGCGTCTGTGTCGGGGTCTTAAAGACATTGGCACACTACCTCGACCTGTCACTGTCCAAGCACGAGTTAGCCGAACGATCGTTCCACATCGCACGAAATGTTCTGGGCAAACCTGTGGGAAAACAGGACGAATACGCGGCAGCCTTTGGAGGATTGAATTTCATAACCTTTCGTCCTGACGGGAGCACCGATGTAGAGCCTGTCCTGCTACGAACTGATCGTCTGCGCGAGTTCGAAAGTAATTTGATGTTGTTCTTCACCGGAGCTGCCCATAACTCCTGGGAACTTCTCCAGCAACAAGAGCAATCGACCAAAGGCGGAATCCCCTCTACGGTCGATTCGTTGCGCGAAATTCGAGAGCTGGCTGACCATCTGCGTGGCGCGCTGTTGAAAGGCGACCTACAGACGTTTGGCGCCCTTCTGCACCAAGGTTGGGAAGCGAAAAAGAAGATCTCTTCTCACATTTCAAATCCGCTCATCGATCAGGCGTACACCTCGGCGCGCCAGAATGGGGCTCTGGGCGGCAAGATCACCGGAGCTGGCGGGGGTGGTTTTCTTCTGCTCTTCTGCGAAGAACGGCACCAAGAAAAGGTCCGCGATGCGATGGGGCAACTAGGTCTGCGCGAAGTGGCGTTTGGGCTTGATTTCCAAGGCGTTCACGTGGTGGCCAATGATCCGTTCATCGACGGCGACGAGGAATGCGGGATGCGCTGGACCTTTGTTCCGGGTTTGCGTCACGAAGCTCCGCCGAGCTTCCTTTGAACAGATTGTGCCAGCTTCATGGGTAGCACCAAATAGTATGAAAGCTTTCATCCTAGCAGCAGGCAAGGGCGAACGTCTGAGGCCGCTGACGGACACGATCCCCAAGTGTCTGCTATCCATTCAGGGCGTACCTATTCTCGGTATTTGGCTCGAACTCTGTCGTCGGCACGGTATCGTTGAAGTTCTTGTAAATACACATGCTCACGCGGACAGCGTAAAGGCCTATCTCCAACATCATCGCCAGGATGTCAGGTTGCAGATCGCTGAGGAGGGAACTTTGCTCGGAAGTGCGGGAACCGTGCTGACACACCGCCTTTGGGTTGGCGGCGAGCGCGACTTCTGGATCTTTTACGCTGACGTTCTGACGAACACTAACCTCACAGATATGTTGAAGTTCCACCGTTGCCAGAGGCAGGTAGCAACAATGGGAGTCAATAAAGTTGCGAATCCGCACCAGTGCGGCATCGTGACGGTTGACCAGGAAGGCGTTGTTCAGGAATTTGTGGAAAAGCCAGCAAAACCTTCAGGCGATTTAGCTTTTTCCGGAATTCTGCTGGCGACTCCAGCCATTTTTGATGTGATCCCGAAGCGCATTCCCGCAGATATCGGCTTTGACGTGTTGCCCAAGCTCGTTGGAAGAATGGCGGCATACCCTGTTTCCGACTATCTGGTGGATATAGGAACCCCGGCCAGCTACCAATACGCGCAAGGGACCTGGCCTGGCTTCGCTGTCCTAGCGTCGTAAGACCTTCCGCATGCTCAAGAGCCTCATCTTTGACCTGGATGGCGTGATAGTAGACAGCCATCGGGCGCATATGCGCGCCTGGAACAAATTTCTTCTATCAGTTGAAAAGTCGGTAACCGAGGCAGAGCTTGAATTTGTTCGTGACGGTAGAAAGAAAGAAGACATCTTGCGCCATTTTCTTGGAGACCTCGACGTACGTGAAATTCACGCTCATAGCCACAAGAAAGATCTGTTCTTCAACGAAGAAGTGAAGGGCGTAAGGACAGTCGCTGGTATCGGGGAGCTGCTGAACGAACTCAACCGCGCTGGTCTCCCCGCTGCCGTGGCATCGTCTGGCGGCAGCGAAAGAGTTCATTACATTCTCGATCTCGTAGGGCTTCGCCAGTATTTCGCGACAGTGGTGACGGGAGATGAGGTTGCCAAGGGTAAGCCCGACCCAGCCATTTTCTGCAAAGCGGCTGAAAGGTTGCGGGTCGCACCAAGGGATTCGCTCGCGTTCGAGGATTCTGTTTCAGGAGTTCTAGCGGCAAGGGCAGCAGGCATGAAGTGTTTGGGAATTGCGACACCACAGCGTGCACAGAGTCTGGTCAGAGCCGGCGCGCAGGATGTGCTAATCGATTTTGTCGGCACGTCAGTGAATCAGATTCGCCAATCTTTCCTTCGTGCTGAGCGGAGACTAGCTGAGGTATGTCAAACATGAAGAACGATGGATCTCGTATTCCGAGCCTGGAGACCTTCTCCACGTGCCCTCAGGTTAGTGCTGCACCTAGAGAGGGTTACCTGCAGAACGTTGTGGATGTCGCTAAATGGAGTGAGGAGCATGGTTGCCGGGGGATTCTCGTCTATACGGACAATTCCCAGGCCGATCCTTGGCTGATCGCGCAAATCATCATCCAGAACACAAACCGGCTCGCACCCTTGGTCGCTATTCAGCCAGCCTATATGCATCCTTACTCTGTCGCCAAAATGATCACCACGCTTGGTCACCTTTATGGAAGGCGAATCTACCTGAACATGGTCGCGGGCGGTTTCAAGAACGACTTGGCGGCGCTGAACGACACAACGCCTCACGATAAGAGATACCAGCGACTGACCGAATACACGCACATCATTAAGCAGTTGCTGGATGGCCAGGGTCCCGTCAGTTTTTCTGGAGAGTTCTACGAAATCAACAATCTGCGACTGACGCCACCGCTGCCGCCCGAGCTCTTTCCTGGAATCTTCGTCTCCGGGTCATCGGATGCTGGATTGGCTATGGCTCAGGCGATTCGGGCGACGGCCATCAAATATCCGAAACCCGCCGGCGAATGCAGTCAAGAGCCGCCGGATGCAGGACTCGCTTCCGGCATTCGTGTCGGGATCATCGCCCGGCCGGACGAAGCGGAAGCGTGGCTGGTCGCTCATGAGCGATTCCCCGAGGATCGTAGGGGTCAACTCACGCATCAGCTGGCCATGACGGCGTCGGATTCCTCCTGGCACCATCAGCTGTCCGAAATGGCAAAGGAAACGAAGTCGAATCACAGTCCATACTGGCTGGTGCCGTTCGAAAATTACAAGACCTTCTGTCCATATCTGGTCGGAAGCTATGACACTGTCGCAGAGGAAATCGCGCGTTACGTCGCGGTCGGTTTTCGGACGTTTATCTTGGACATCCCGCCCGATCAAGAAGAACTGCGGCACACAGGAATCGTCTTTCAGCAGGCATGCCAGACAGGACACCCAATTGAATCGGCAGCCATGCCAAGCAGCTTGTTCGATCGAGCAGAAGTCGTGGTCAGCCGTTCCGGCTGGGAGTGATATCCGTTTCTGCCCCTTTCAATAGGAAACAGATGCAATCGACTGAACCCCTAGTGGCGACCGTCCCTCCTGTGCAGCACGGTGAACAGTTTGTGCGAAGGACAGACAGCCAGCAGCGTTCGACTCGACCCGTTTTAGCTGTCGCCACACGCACGAAGCACAGAGGCTTGATTCAAGGCTTCTTGGAATCCGCTGAGCGGTTCGCGTCTCGCGACGCCCTGGTTGTAGATAACACGAGCTTAACCTATCGCGAGCTTCGAGACCGCGCCGCCGCCATCGCCAAGACGATCCTCGACCAGGAACCAGACTTGTTACCTCTCGCTGCAATGCTCGCCTCCCGGAGCGCGACGGCATACGCTAGCGTGCTAGGTATCCTCGGAGCCGGGAAGGGCTATGTGCCACTCAATCCCAAGTTCCCTGTCGACCGCACACGGAAAATGCTTCTGCTTTCCGGATGCCGAGTGTTGGTAGTGGGTGGGGAAGCCCTGGGGCATTTGCCCAGGCTTCTGCCAGAAATCGACTGCTCCTTGACCGTGATCATGCCTGACTGCGGCGACGCTGCGGAGCTCCGCGCCGCGTTCCCCCGGCACCGGTTTGTTTCTTCAGGGCAGATGTCGCAGGGCGAGGGTCTTGCCCTCGACACCGAAGTGGATTCCTCGGCCGTCGCTTATCTGCTGTTCACTTCAGGGAGCACAGGCGAACCTAAGGGTGTTCCCATCCACCAGTCCAACGTGCGGTCCTACATCGAATACATCAAAGACCGTTACGAAATAAACGAGCAGGACCGCATCTCCCAGCAGTTCGATCTGACATTTGATTTGAGCGTGCACGATATGTTCGTGTGCTGGGAGCGGGGAGCCTGCCTGTTCTGCGTGCCCGAGAAATCTGTGATGCTGCCAGCCAAGTTCATTCGAGATCGCGGACTGACGATGTGGTTTTCCGTTCCTTCCGTGGCGGCCCTCATCTCCAAGATGCACCTCTTACAACCAGGATGTTTTCCAAGCCTGCGGTACAGTCTCTTTTGCGGCGAACCCCTGCCGGCTATCCACGCGCAACACTGGCAGGAAGCGGCTCCCAATTCTATTGTGGAGAACCTCTACGGGCCAACGGAGACCACGATTGCCATTTCACATTACCGCTGGGATCCAGTGAAGTCTCCGCGGGAGTGTTTGAACGGAATTGTCCCGATCGGGCGGGTCTTCGCAGGTCAGCAGGCTTGCATCGTCGATTACGAGCGAAACCAGGTTTCCGAAACCGGCGAGCTGTTCCTAGCGGGATCGCAAGTAACCGACGGTTATTGGAACAACCCCGAGAACACTCGTCGTCAGTTCGTTCGTTTCCCAGAAACCGGCGAGACTTCTTGGTACCGCACGGGGGACCTGGTCAGGCGGGGAAAAAACGGCTGGTTGTATTATCTCGGGAGAATCGACCAGCAAGTCAAGATTCGTGGTTACCGGGTGGAGCTGCAAGAAATCGAGACCGTTCTTCGCAAGGCTAGCGGAGCCGAACAAGTGGTCGTGGTTCCTTGGCCCGTCGCCCTCGGCAGCGCGGACGGCATGGTTGCCTTCGTATCCGGCGTCGCCAACACAATGGATGACCAGCACATCCTGAATCACTGCCGGGAGACACTCCCGGGTTACATGGTGCCGCGAAGCATCTACCGGGTGGATGAGATGCCGCTGAACGACAACGGAAAAATCGACCGGAAAAAACTTATGGAACTGCTGGGGGATGCATGACGATGGCCATGTCAGAAGCGCACCTCGTCGATCTAGTGATCAACTGGGTTCGGAGCAATCATCGTCCAGGAAATTCACCGAACGGTGACATTTCTTCCGATACGGATTTGATTGCCAGCGGCATGCTGGACTCCTTCGGATTCATCGATCTGATTGTGTTCATCGAAAGCCGAAGCGGCTGCAGGATCGATCTCACGGACGTCGACCCGAGTGAATTCTGCATCGTGAAAGGTTTGTGCCGAATCACCTTGAGGAGCCAACAGAATTGAGCTCACCGTCATTAAGACTCGCCAATCCGATCGTCGAGACTTACTCCCGACTTGCCGAGCACTACGACGACGAGCCGAATCTTCACTCGTGCTGGGGTCAGGCCTCCGACAAAGCTTTGGGCTCAATCCATTTCAAGGATGATTATCGACTCATCCTCGATGTTGGGAGTGGAACGGGGAGAGCACTCGCGAAGCTAGCCCCCCGAGCCAAGTCCGGCGTTCAGTTCGTGGGCATTGATCCGGCTGAGAACATGCGGTCCCTAGCGGTTAGCAGACTCCAGCCATTTCGCAACATTCAGATCTGGAAGGGATCTTTCGAGCACATTCCTCTGGAAAGCGAGTCGGTCGATTATCTATTCAGCATTTTCGCGTTTCATTGGACCACTGATCCGGATGCCGCGGTAAAAGAAGTCCGGCGCGTGCTCAAACCTGGAGCCGAAATGGATCTGTTCTTCATCGGCCGCGATAACGGTCGAGAGTTTATCCAAAAGACGACTCCGATTTTCTTGAAATACATGGGTCCGGCCTTGCTCCTGGAATCCGCACGCATGCGGAAACAACTCACCCGAGAAGCCGCTCACAAACTGTTCAGTAAGGCGTTCCCTACACCTGAACTATCCATTGAGGAGTCCTACGAAACCTATTACGACTCCTTGGAAGGACATTGGGGCTGGTGGGTACGAATCGAAGGCCACTTCATGCGTATTTCCTCCGATAGGAAGAAGCAGTGCGACCAAGAAGTTAAAAAGGCCTTGCAGGAGCTGGCGGAGCCAGCAGGAATCCCTTACACAATCCACCAACTTCATGTACGGTTGCGGCGCGGCTAGATCCACCATGTGCTTCTGCTCAGCTATTTCCAACTTGTGCGGCGTTCGATTGACTTTCTATCACCGTGTCAGTTTTGTCGCAAGCTGTTGCCAACAACAGTGCCGAGCCGCCTGGCTCTCGTTCCCGAACAGTCGAACGCCGATAGGGGGAAGCCTGCCGTGCGGATGATCGAGTACAGCCCTGAGCATTTCGACGCTTTACAAAGGGTGGCCAAATGTGTCGGCCCAAATTGCAACCTCGGCCACCGACCATTTGTCGATTACTACTATGCGAGCAGTGACTGGTGCAGGCTGTTCATGATCTTGACTGACGATGGGAGCGCAATCGCCACGATCGGCCTGGAGAGGATGCCGTTCCAGTATGACGGTCACAAGATTATTGTTGGATTCGGCAGCAATTTCCATTCGCTGCGCTCCGGGCTAGGGACCTACCTCTTTCTCCACTGGCAAAAATCCTGCCCTGTCGGCTTGGTTTATGGGGGCAGCGAGGAGACGCATAAGATCATCCGCAGACAAAACTGGAGTTTTTTTACTGGCGTGCGCAACTACGAACTGAACAAGACGTACCTTCCCCACCCAGGGCAGCCAAAATGGCGAGTGGCCGCGAAATGGGTCCTGCGCCACACGGGAAGAAGAAAGAGAATCGCCGAATTCGCTTCAAGAATTCCCGCGAGCGTTACCGAAAAGCTGTCGGTGCGAGAGGAACAGAACTTTACGCACGACCTTCTGCCCTGTAGATCGCCTTTTCGTTTCCGCTTTGCGCCCTCGCCGGAATACCTCAACTGGCGATACAATCCCAGTCTTTCTTTCGTGCGTTATCGGGTTTTTCGGGTTCTCGACGAGGAAAAAACAGTTGGCTATGTCATCCTGAATGAGTCAGCCGAAAGAATTCTGGTCGCGCAGTGCGATGGCGAGGACGCCGAAACATTGGCATATGGCACCTTGCTCAGCATCCTGCAAGCCGGTCACACGGATACCAAGCCACGCTTTGTGTCCTTGGTTTCCTGCCATCCGGGAATGCAAAAGATCTATGAGCGCTTCGGTTTCAAGAAAAGTGGGCCGGACCGGCCATTCGCGCTGGGGCTGTCAGGAGCCAACGTCCGGATACTTCCGGACACTTCAAACTGGCTCGTGAATCTCGACTGGGGCGATAACGGCTTACTAGGTCCATTGATCGGCCAGTCATGCCCCGTTGTGCTAGCATCACGACCTGCTGCCATGTTGGCCACGATTTTGGGGACGCAGAGACACAGCTTGTAGTCCGCTATTCTTATCGGTGTTGCCCTTAGCCAGCTACGAAGACCGTTTCGCCCTGAGATGCACAAACAATTGAAATGAACTCCTTCCGAATGTTGATCTTGTCCAGTGCGCGGCCTTCACGAGCTTGGCGGATGGCTAAACGAATTATGCGAGAGGTACCAGGCGCTGAAATCTGTGGGGTCGTCCAGCGACCTCTCGAGCAGCTTCCGCTGGCGCAACAGCTCCTCATTAACGGCTGCACACGCCCGGCGTTTTCCTCGTCACGAGTGCTTTCGAAAGCTAAGTTTTGGTTTTGGTCTTTATCAGAAGGACTGATGCACTGGGCGTTCTGGTGTATTCAGGGCTGTCCGCGGCGAAACAGTGCGAAGAAATTTACAGCGGAAATCTTAGCAGAGGAATGTATGCGCGTGAGATGGCCATTCCTGCTGGCAGCCGATGCCCATGGCGGGAAAGTATTACAGTTCTTCAGTCAACGGAGCATCGACTTGGTCATTGTGCTTGGAGAACTCGCGCTGCCCTCAAAGCTCTTAATGATTCCACGACGCGGTACTGTCCGAGCCTCGCAAAGCGCAGTGGCGGAAACCAAAGGCGTCCACATCAGAGTGGAACACCTCCCGAAAGAAGCACAGACGCCGCAGGCCATCGCTTCTCTAACCCTCCCCTTGCAGCTTAACGATAGTTTGCTGGCATTGACATTAAAAGCAGATTTGATGGCGGACGATCTACTCGTACAAACCGCGAAGAACCTGCAAGCCGGGGACACGAAGCAAACGCCAAGAGAAGTAGAGGATTGGATGCAGAGGAATTTGTCTCCCTATTTGAATCAGATCGAACCTGCTTCGATTAAAGACCAGAAGCCGGCTCCCATGTGTCAGCGATGCCGCGCCGCCTGGAAGCTATGCATCGAGACATTGTTGCTCTGCTGGCCCTCTATTGTCCTGCGGAACTGGTACCGCTCGTTGCGGAGCCGTTACCCGGTACTTATTCTCGCACATCACCTGGTTACTGATCGCGCTCACCGGATGGGCGTATCTACAGAAACTTTCTGGCGCCAGGTTCGCTTCTTACAGAAACATTATCGAATTGTGAGTCTGTCTGAGAGCTTTGAACTCCTGCGTTCCGGTGCAGTGCACGTCCCCTGCGTTGCCCTCACCTTCGACGACGGCTATGGAGACAATTTTGTGAGTCTCCGAGCGGTTGCGGAGGAGACAGAAATCCCGGTCGCTTTATTTGTTGCAACGCAACCAGTCGAAAATCACCTGGAGTTCGAGCACGATTTGGTCAAAGGGACCAGGGGTTTCTTCCCGCTGACTTGGGATCAAATCCGCTACTGGAGTCGCAACGGGGGTGAATTTGGCAGCCACACGCATACCCACTTTGACTGCGGTTCCACCGATCGAAAGAAACTTGAGGGAGAAATTGTAGGATCCAAGAGTCTGTTGGAACGTCGTCTGGAGAAGCCTGTCAAGTTCTTCGCTTTCCCTTTCGGTGACCGACGTAACATCTCTTCGGAAGCGATGCAGTTGGCAACGTCTGCCTATCCACATGTTCTATCTGATTTTGGCGGAGAGAATCTTCCTAACATAGGGATAAAGAAAGCGCACCTATTTCGCAAGAACGCTTACTTAGATTTGTGGGAGCTAATACTGGAATTGCAGTCTGTTTTTGATCTGATCCCCGCCATAAAACGGCCGTTTTCTGATGGCCGTGGAAACTTTTCAGGTTTCCGTGGCAGGTTCAGTGCAGCTTCCATCTTCAACACAGCCAAGAATGCATCACGCAATTCCTGAACTCATGCTAGCTGATATCACAGAAGCTACGTCCAGTAGGTTCCCCTCAGAACTTGGCGAAGAGTCGCCACGGTGCGCCTGGCGTGGCCGAACGGAACGGAGAAACACGAGGCAGCTGATGAGTGTCGCGGAGTGGACGCTGACTCGGGGAATGGCGGCCAATGAGAGCTCTCTGCGTTTGAGCGAGCATATCGGGCTAGGTATCGTCTCTGGGGAGGATTGCTCGGACAACGTCCTTCACATCGAAGAGTTGGGAATGCTGTCACCTCGAGCTTGCAGAAGAAAACGGATCGAATTCGCCGCAGGGCGAGCCGCGGCGCATTGGGCCTTGAATCAGATCGGGTTCTCGAACGCTTTCCCCATATTGCGTGGCCAAAAAGGGGAGCCACTCTGGCCTGAGGGAATCGCAGGCTCGATTACGCATTGTTACCCTTGGAATGTTGCTGTCGCGGCTAAGTGTTCCAATCCGATGGCGATCGGCGTGGATTTAGAAACCACGGGAAGGATGAAAGGAACAGATATAAGCGAATTGGTTTGCCACAGTACCGAACTCAACTGGGTCCGTTCCGGCAACTTGCAAGAGCGTCTCACGATGATTTTTTCGGCCAAGGAGGCTGTTTACAAGGCATTCTATCCCCTTTGCCGACGCTATATCGACTTCAAGGATGTCGAGCTCACCTGGGTTCCCGCACAATCCTGTTTCCAGGGAAAGTTTTTAGCATCTTTTGGGCCTAACCTTTCCAGAGGACAGGCCTGTGAAGTTTATTGTGATTCGTATGCCGAATTGGTTTTCAGTTGTGTGATCCACGGATCGCAATAAAAAGCATTCATCAAATGCCTGGCTCCTTGACTCACTCGTTGCACCTAATCCATCACGACAGATTTGGGGATCTCCTGGGGAGGGCATAATATGTGTGACACGACAGCAAACTCAATTGAGCAGCAATCATCGTTTAACCGTGCAAAGCTGCAAAGCACGAGCACAGCGATTTCTCAGCAGCTGGACTCGTTTTCACAACTAGGTGTGCCTGAGCTCGTAAGCGCTCAGGCTGCTATTACCCCGCGCGCGACCGCGCTTACGCATGGGAGACGATCGCTAAGCTATCAAGAGCTTGATCGTCGGGCCGATCGAGTCGCACACGTCCTGCGCTCGCTGGGCGTTGGCCCTGACGTTGTGGTCGGGCTGTATCTAGATCGTTCCCTAGCGATGATTGTGGGGGCGCTCGCCATTCTCAAAGCGGGAGGTGCCTACCTCCCATTGGATCCAAGCTATCCCACAGACCGGTTAACGTTCCTGTGGAAGGATGCGCGGGCGACGATTCTCGTGACTGGGGAGTGTATGGTTGATGCGTTACCGCTGCGGCCCGAACGCGTCGTAGCGGTAAATCCGGAAGGACAGTTAGCACTCGACCAAATCACAAAACCGGTTGCCGTTCAGTCTAAAGCGAACGATCTTGCCTATGTCATTTACACTTCTGGCTCAACCGGCCAGCCCAAGGGCGTCGAAATCACACGCGGCGGCCTGCTCAATCTTATCCGCTGGCATCACCGTGCTTTCAGAATCACTCCCAACGACAGGGCAAGTCATCTATCGGCTTTGGGGTTCGATGCGGCGGTGTGGGAACTCTGGCCCTACCTTACCAATGGAGCAAGCATACATCTACCTGATGGTGTCACCGCGAATGATCCGGAAGGAGTTCGCGACTGGCTCATTTCGCAGAAGATCACCGTTTGCTTCCTTGCGACTCCTTTAGCGGAGCGGATCATGACCCTGGAGTGGCCGACAAAGACCAGCCTGCGCGTGATGCTCACCGGAGCTGACACCCTTCACCACTATCCGCCGCGAAAGCTGCCGTTTCAGTTGGTAAATAATTATGGTCCGACGGAGTGCACTGTGGTGACCACGTCGGGGACCATTCTTCCGAATGAGCACGCGGACCGGTTGCCGTCAATCGGCAGCCCAATCGATAACATGCAAGTCCATATCGTCAATAAAGATATGCGGAAGGTGCCGATTGGCGAAGCTGGTGAAATCTACATTGGAGGTGCAGGTCTCGCACGCGGTTATCGCAACCACTCCGACCTAACCGCGGAAAGATTTGTACTGGACCCCTTCGGCTCCGAACGGGGGGCACGTTTATTCCGGACAGGCGACTTAGGCCGTTATCTGCCAGATGGCCAGATCGCATTTCTGGGTCGAGTTGATGAGCAAATCAAGATTCGCGGCTTCCGGATCGAACCGGCCGAAATCGTAAAGGTACTCGACGAACACCCGGCCG
>Ga0137379_10004491_pt1 | contig 13128 bp, 18 predicted proteins | sample SagtaG_18_FD_104812 | JGI IMG/M metagenome (GOLD analysis project Ga0137379, IMG submission 104812) | Vadose zone soil microbial communities from Sagehorn Ranch, Mendocino, California, USA - Sage2_L_80_16 metaG | ecosystem: Environmental > Terrestrial > Soil > Vadose zone | place: USA...
AAGTTCGGGGTGATCCTGCTCTAGCTCCTCATAGAGCTTGTCCATACGCGATCCGGCGTCAGCAAGTGAGAGGTTGCCCACGAGGCTTTCCACCCGCCCATCCTTTGGCCCTTTGATGTACTGAATGCTTTCCTGGTCGCTTGACGGCTCGCTCTCCTCTATCGTAAAGGGGCGCTTGGCGGTCTCATCGAGCTTGCTCAGTCTGCCATCCGTCCAAAAGATGGATGGAGCACCCACACTCTTGTGGATGTGGTCATGCACCTGGCTGGCCAGGTTATTCAGCTCGTCAATCTTGCCAAAGGAGCCAGACATCGCGGGACTGCCATAACGCCCGCCCACATCGATGTGCTTAATCCACACGGATGGGACAAACCCGTACGGGTTTTCAACCACCTGACCCGCGCCATAGTCGTAAGGTTCCTCATCTCGGAAGTAACGGAAGGCTTCGTGGTCCACCTCCTTGCGATAGAGGTAGCCACCCGTCTCATCTTGTGCCTGGTACTGCAAGACGTAGCGTTTGACGTTGCCAGCGTTGTCCGTTTCGAGATCCACCACAAAGCCCGGCCAGATGATATCGGCACTCACACACCCATGTTCCACATCATCGACCACTTCGATGAGCACGCTCCCAAGCGCTGCCCCGTAACGCACCTGCACGGCCTTCCTGGCCTGCCAGTTGGAGGACTGCCAGAACTGAGCGATGGCGGCTCTCAGTTCTTGTGGTGTGTCTTCACTGAAGGGCACCGCCAGCGAAATACCGTCAGGCAGCTTCTTGCCGTCAACTGAGAGAACGCCAGGGTACACCTGTCCAGCGTAGAAGTCGACGAGGCGACGCGTTGGGTTGTAGATGAGACGGATATTTCTGTACAGGTTGTAGTTCGACTTGTACGCCTGCCATCCACCGGCGTAGATGTTCCAGTTCCACATATTGGCAGCGCCCACGATGCGCTCGAACATGGAGCCGTTGTAGTAGCTCCAGAGCAGGTTGTACATCGCTTGCTGATTGAGATACAGCGTTTGGTTATGCGCTGTGGTTGGGTCTTCAAAAACCCTTCGAGCTGCGGTATATGCAGCGATTCCAGCCTGTAACATAGTGCTCCATAATCCCATCGCTATTCGCCTTGTTCCCTATCAATCCATACAATCGCCATTGCACCCATAAGCAACCCCACAGGTACCCCAAGAATTTCACCGATAATCAGCCCTATATCGCCACCATTGGCTTTCCCTATCAGACCACAGGCTCCAACAAACGCAAGAAGCGCCAACCCGAAAATCACCAGGTTACGTGTGTTCGTTCCCATCGCTAATAGCCTCGGTAGCGACGCAGTGCCGCGAGCGTGTCTCGGTCGGTGTCGGTGACGCCAATGGACAGGCGTTCTGAGTACATGCATGCGTAGCGTGCCGCGTCCATCGAATGGTCATTCCCTGGCGCCGGTACTTCTTTGAGCACCTGTCCATCCTGACCTTTCGGCCAAACCAGCTCGTTAATCTCGCCCTCGAAGCACACCGGTTGATGCGCTTCGTCCCTAAGTTCGTCGCGGTCGCGCAGGGAGTATTCATAGATGTACATGCGCGTTCGCCCATCGCCCTTGACTTCCATGCGCGACTTCATGTTCTTGATACCGAACTTGATGGCGTTGTCGGCGCCAATGGTCGGCAGTCCCGCCTCATTGAACGTACGGATATCGCTTGGCTCTGAGGGGTCAGCAACCCATTGCTCGACACCAAACTCCTGGTCAAGAGCCTGCGCCTGCTCAACCCACCAGTCAGTCGTACGCCTTGTGCGATAGATTTCTGCAAGCAGATACATGCGCCAATCGCCATCGATGCCCCATACCTGCAAAACACCCGGGTTGGTGTACCCCCAGTCTATCCCACCAATAATGTGCCGAATGACTTGCCTGTTCAGTGTCCCGTCGGTATAAAAGACTTCCCGAGCTTTCAGTTGCTCACGTGTGACGAGGTGAATAGACGGGTTCCATTCATCATAGACTATGCCTTCCGCTGCTGCCCATATCCCGTCACAAAGACGCAACTTGCGCACACCCGTAAGCGCCTTGAGACGTGCAATGCGTTCAGGCGTGATTGTCGGGTTGTCCTCGTGGCGAGCCATCAGCATGCGAGTGACGCCGCGGTCACATCGGGCTTTGAGCCAGTGCGTAGGATAGGATGGATTGCAGTCAGCTGCGAGTTGTTGGTAAGGCATGACGCCATTGCGCAAGCACTTGGTCATTGTTTCCCAGGCATCCAAAGACAGCTCGGTTGCTTCCTGAGCGTATATGAAATCCCATTCCGACGACTGAATCTTTTCAGCGTCATCCATGCCAGCCACCGCGATAATGGAACCGTTGGGGTATTCGTACTGCTGTTCTTGTGTACGAAAGTGGATGAGGTTCCCTAGCCAGCCATCGGGCAGCACCTTCTTCTCAAACGTCACCATGGCACTTTGGGTGAGTGAGTGGCGCGTCTTGCGCACGATGAGACCACGCATACCAGGGTAGCGGTCGGCGCAATGATGAATCTTTTCCAACCATGTACGCGATTTGCCACAGTCAGCCGGGCCAGCAAGCAGACACTCAGAGGCACCTGAACGCCAGGCAGTGAGGCCAGCTCCATAGGGACGGAAGGGAGCGCGTGCTCTGTTGTTGGGGCGAGTGGTAAGAGCGGTCGTCATGGCTACACCTCCTCCCACAAGCTAAGCGGCACAATGGGTTGACGTGGTGTATCAATGGCTTTCGCGATACGCCCAAACTGAGAGAAGACTTCGATGAATTTTTGTTCGTTGGGGCCGAGATAGATGAAAATTGATCCAAATCCTAAACGGTCTGTATCATGATGCTTTCTTCCTGGTCGCTTAAAAGCAATGCTGGTTTCATGAACACAAATAGGATATTCCCATAATGAGGGAAACCATTGCTTAAATAGCGCGTTACCTAGAAGCAAGATGATCGCCTGTTCTACTTCTCCATACAGAAAGTCTCTTAGTAGTTTCTGGATAAAAAGCGGTTGCCAGCTTCTTGTAGAACCGGTTAATTCAGGGTGTATTCTTCCATACGGCGGATTGAGCCACACTCGCCCGTACCATCCCTGCTGTAGCCCATTGTCCTCTTTCGTGTAATACCTCGTCGCCTTGACCGTCTGGTTAGCCACAGCACACGACGCCGGGTCAAGGTCTATACTTCCCATGACCTCCCGTGCTGCCTCAATATAGCGAGCGGGAGTATACCACTCGTTTGACTTGCCTCCCTCTTGCGTGAGGGAAGGTAACTCGACGATGTTGTCAAACAGGCAGGTAGCTGTGGCTGTCGTCATGAACGATCCTCCACGCCGTCTTGTGAAGGATCAAATTCGTAAACTTTGGGAAGGACGTTGTTAATCGTCACGCCCTTCTCACGATACTCCGGCATTTTTTTCTTAGCGTAAAACATGAGCAGCACATCGCTATACTCACGGATAACGACTTTTTTACGCTCCTTGCCTTTCCCCTCATAGACCATGCGCCCCATGCTCACGAGTGGCTTTTCCACACCATCAACCGCCCGGCGGTGTATCTCTGCCTCTATGTTGAGTTTGGCGGCTTGCTCGGCAAGCCCATAGGCGAGCAAGAACTGTTCATCATGTTCGAGCCAGTAGTACACTAAGACGCGTGATATTCCTGTTTGTTCAGCAGCTGTTAGCACATTAGCCGTTTTCTCATAGGTTGCAAGAAACGTAGCCTGTGCTTCTATGCGCTGTGCTGGGGTCATGCGCTGGCCTTTACGCCTTTTTTTAAGTGTTAAACTGTAAAACTCTTTGCTCATACTTCAGTCACCACCTTCCATGCCGCGCTTCTGTGCTCTTCGTTTTGCCGACTCGCTCATCTTACGACGTGACTCTTCAGACATAACCCGCCCTAAAGCAGCTTCCCGCATCTTTCGTTTCGTCTCTTCAGATGTAACTTTCCCTCTATTTGACCCCATGCGTCCACGATTTGCCCTACTTATTTTCTGTTTCGTTTCTTCTGAATGGCGGTATCCTCTGCTTTTTCTTGTCTCGACTATTCTTTGGATAGTCTCTTCTGAGTGTCGAAGGTCTCCCTTTGCACGTAACTCATTGAATTGCCGTAAGCGTTCTATATTAGCAGGACTACTAGCTGCCTCACGTCCCCTCCGATAGGCTTCTTCAGGAAGAGGCAGCCCTTTCTTAGCCTCAGCTATATTCCTTCTATGCTCTTCTGAGAAGGGCTTTCTAGGTTTCCCCTTATACATCTCGCTGTACTTACGTTTCAACTCTTCTGGGCAGATATGTGTCCGCCCACTTGCTCCCTCACCTCCATCAGTAAGATTTGCGAGATGATCATATGGCCTCATAAAGAAAATCAAGGCAACCTCATAGAGAAATGCATGTGCCTCATCTTCAAAGAAAGCGAGTTTCTTTTTGACAACTTTTCCGCCTTCACGCCATATCTTTCTGATCACATTGGTTTTATGAGAAGGACAGCACGCGCTTTGCCTAGCATGTATTTCATGCTCATATATCCTATTTCCTTTCCCTTTCCCGACGTAAAACACAGATCCGCCCATCAATTCGGGATACGCTAACGTGTAGACATAGTAGGGGGTTTTTTGTGACATGAGGTCATGAGGTGATAAACTATCCATGGTAATTCGCCTCCGCAACAGGTGAGTTACTAGCCAGAGGGTATTAGCCGTACCCTCTGACACAACAATATTTCTGCTCATATTATAGCATACATTGGCTTGTAGAGCAACTTTGCTCATGGCTCAAGCGTCTCCTCATCACAAAAAGCATCACGGAAAGCTTTGGGGACCTCGACGTCTGACTTCTTCAAGGGAGACGTTGACATACCAGCCGTTCCGGCGGCTGTCGTGAAACACATCTTGTAGTGGCCAGACGGACAGGAAACGGTCAGAGGCCACGAGTCAATTTTCTGTAACAGCGCCCCACAAATGGGGCAATTACCGAAATCAGTTAACATCATGAGATTTCACCTCCCGACCAGCCAGGCTAACCAGAGCGCTGGCACCAATACGAACACAATCGTCGCCAGATAGAGTAACCAATGTCGCATTACACACACACTCTTTTCTTTATGCTATACTGGCGGCAATCCGATAATTCGGAGGTGGAAGGCACAAGCCTTTGAGCAGCCCTTTGGGGCTGTTTTTCTTTATGCATCAATTCCTCCGCTATCACGCTCAGTTTGCATGCCATTAGGTTCTAAAACAACCCACGTAGGACTTCCTACTAAATGTACTCCTATTTTCCCTGTACTATAAGAGTTTGCATGTACACCAAAGGCTATTTGACCTTTCTTTCCATTAAGGATACTTTCACCAGAAAAGAAAGAAAATGTATATACTCCGTCTATACAAGAGAGCGGAGGATACATAATGGTCATATCCTTAAAGTACTTCTTTGCCCATTCCTCAGCCCAATCGAAAACATCGGTGTCTGCAAACTCAGCTTGTATCATGTGTTTTGTCATAGGGCATCAACAACCGTAGCGTCAATAATAAAGGGACGTTGTACAGGTTCATTAGGATGAGAAGTGAGTTTATCAATTTCTTTCACCATATGGAGTGCAACTGCCTTTGCCTCGCTTAAACGTTGCCAGTCGTCAGCTTCAAACACATCAGTATCAGAGAGGGATGGTAAGCGAGATGAGAATACCCGTGAAAACCTGATATAGTCTCGTGTCGCCTCAGCAAACATGGCACGAATACGATCCGCATTCTCACCTTCCCTCTGTTCTCTTTGACGGGCGTAACTCGTAGATCGCTCTTCATCAAGCTGCTTACGGTAACTATCTCGTTCACGGGTGAGTTGTCGCTGCCTATCTTCTAATCGACTTATCTGGTCTCTCAAACCATTTTCTCGCAAGAGAAGGTCAGGAGGGACTTTCTCAACAACCTTCTCTACCACTTTTGGTTTTTGTGCGGCTTGTTGTGCTATAGAGAGTTGTTGGTTTGTGTAGGCAAGTTGACGATCAAGGGCAGCCGCACGGTCAAGGGCGGAACGCTTTTCATCGCGTGCAATCTGAACATCACGCTGATAGTTCGCAATTTCCTTAGCTTTCTTTTCCGTGATTTTCCCTTCAATCTCTTGACGGATAAGGGCTTCATCTACGGCTTCCTTCGGCTCCGGCGCTTTGGCAAGTTGGAGTTGGGCCTTCATAGGCATATCTAGATCGAAACTATAGTTTCGATCTAATTGTTCAGCTATTTTCATAAGGTTACGTGCATGTTGAGGGGTATACCCAAACTTCTCTTGTACCCATGCCTCAAAACCCCATTTATGTTGATCGACAAACCATTGTCGTACTTCCTGAAGTTCTTGCCCAACTTCGCCAGCAGATTGCATAAGGATACTTTTAATGCGGAGTTCTTTCCGAGATAGATAGATAGATTCATCCCCAGTTAACGAGGTTTCATCAAACAAGGCGGGCACGTTATACGCTTGCATGATCATCTCCTTGTCCTAACAGGATAATTCTTGGAACGCCTGGGGGGAGTGGTGTTAAAGGAGTAGGAAGAGGGGCAAGCCGTAACAATTCAATCGCTCCCTGACGCTCTTCCCTTGCTTGAATGAGCATATGTTCTGTCTTAACTTCATCCCACTTATGCTTACGTGCAGCAGTATACACGGCCCTACGCCGGATATTATAATCGATACGAAAGTGATAACACTCACGAAGGAGTTGATAAACAAAAGGATAGGCGAAAGCTGTTTCACCTACAGCATACTTTTCCTTAAAGATTTTTTCAATCACGGTCAGTTGAGACATGATAAGAAGATGCTGGTGAACTTCAGGAGATGGGTCTCTATACTGTTTTGTGTAAAACCTCATAATGAAGTCGCTATAATCCGGATACGTCAGTACAAAGGCTCGACTCAGGAAACTATGATCATGCTGTGGATTATAAGTACGACAATACTTATCCCAAGGATATTTATTAATCACGCCTTGAGGACAGATTGTAATGGGAGTACCCTTACGAGGGCGAAACTTTCCCGTGTCAATTTTCACAGGGACACCATACCGCATAGCGGCGGCTGTATGTGAGAGAGCGATAATCGCACGCACTCCATCAACTTCTGCATGTTGTTCTTGTAGATACATAAACTGATGTTGTTCAAAGGTAATGTTTCCTGCTGTCGTAACCATAAATGGTTGCCTTTCTTTTATATACTCATATGTGACATTAACTAACTTTGTTTATCCTCTTTCATCCATCAATTCCTCCGCTATCACGCTCTTCCTGCATGCCATTGATGAACGGCTCGCACTCACTATGTTCTCGACAGAATGCCGCCAGTTCGTTCGTCATGGCCTCGCTGCTTTCGTGTATGAGCATCCCTTCGCGCTGGTAATTGATTTCCAGGCACGCGCCACACCAGCAGTGGAAGACGGGGTTACAACCGAGCTTCTCTACCATCGTGAAACGACGCAAGCCAGGGACTTTGCGCAGGGCATGAGCCTGTTTCCTGATCTGTGGCATCGGATCAGTGATGAGCAGGCTGTCAGGGTTGCTATCATCAATGGGGAGGGCGATACGATTATCGATGTGATGACGCTGTCTTTGGCTCATGGCACACACCCTTTCATGATTATCGCAAACGTGAATAACATTTTCCTTATTATCAGTTCAGGGGCGCAACCGATAATAAGCCAACAAAAAAGCGCAGATCGTAGTAGTACGATCTGCGCCCGCAATTGCTCCGAAGAGTGCTTATCAGCACAGGAAAAAGAGAAAAACTAAGCTAATTTCTTGCTGCGACGATTCGGTGTCTTCATGCTCGTCTCGAACTCCGAGACGTTGCCGCCGGACAGCGTCAAGGTGATACGTCCGTTGCCGTGAAACAGGCTCTTAATCATCCCGATGATTTTGTTGAGATGTTCGCCCGTATCGGTATCAATATGTTCAAAACGAATGGCCTGATGGCCGCCAGTATCGCTGCATAGCATAGGACACACACCCTTTGTCTGAAATATACCATGAATAGCTACCGCACGCAAGGAGCGCGTACGTCTTTGTTGGTAGAACGTGTGAGCGAGCGGAATGTTAACCTGCTCACCAGATATGGTATACTAAGGATGGAACGGATACGGTTCGAGAGACTTGTCATTGATCTCCCTCCTACATTGGGGAAAGCGCGGTTAATCTGCCAGGCGCGATAGCTAGCTTAGGCTAGCACTGGCGGATTTTTTTGTGGCTCACACCTGCTTTGCTTCCGCTCGTCACACTCTGACTTCCAAAAATACACATCTTTTGTACGTTTACTTGAATGTACCGTCCCTGTAGCCCGTTTCCCCATCTAAGGTGCTTATGCCACAGGAACACCTATTTGACCATGATAGCCCGTGGCAACGGTGCTATACGGACTTCTTGCGCCAGCTATCACGCTCGCCTTCGCACGCGACACAAGTGGCCTACGCTGGCGTACTGAGGCGCTTCTTTTGCGATGCAACGAAGTCACCTGAGCAGTACACCCGCCAGGATGTCGAGGACTTCATCTATGGTGCCTCAGACAAGACCTGGACACGCAGTCCTGACGGTACAGTCACTCCTGCTACAACCAACTTCAGGCTGAGTGTGCTGAGCAGCTTCTACAAGTATGCCGCGACGTACAGGAGCGGAGACCACACACACACTCTTTTGCAGCATCCTAGCCCGACTACAGGAGTGCATCGCCAGCAGCCAGAGAGGACACACCGCGCACTGACTGACGACGAACTGAGAGCATTCTTTGGTGCGATTCCAGATACTGTGTTGGGGCTGCGAGATCGTGCGCTGTTCTGCTTCTACTTTTTTGCCGCTCGCCGACGGTCCGAAATCCAGCGATTGCGTTGGAAGGACATCCAACGCTCGTCAACCGTCTCATCAGGCTGGCAGTTCCACTTTCGTGGTAAAGGGAAGTCGTATCTGGATGACAGTATAGAGCTGCCTACGCCAGTCGTAGAGGCCCTAATGCGCTATTTAGAGTCGTCGGGTCGATTGGATACAATCAAGCCAGATGACCCAGTATTTGTGGCCATCGGGCGAGAAGCAGGACAGGGAGGGAATGTGAAACCAGGAGAGTTGCGTGCGCTGACAGAGGCAGGGATTGTGCGCCGTCTTGAGCATTATGCACGACTGGCAGGTATAGAGCATATATCCATACATATGTTTCGCCATTCATCTGTGCGTGAAAGATATTCTCAAGGCGAGGATATCCGCTCGCTACAGCATCTGTTACGCCATGAGAGTTTAGCAACGACCGATATTTATCTGAGGACGCTGGTCGGCACGAAGGACGACGGAGCGAAATTGTTGGCAGCAAAGTGGTCAGATTTGAGTAAGCCCAAATCTGACCACGAGCAGTCACGGGATCGGCAAGGTTAGCTTTCCAGTGCGCTATGCGTGTCAATCCTGGTGGAAGTCCAGGTTTGCATCGTGCCAGAATTGATAAAGCACATGAGTTGCTTGTTGAAGGTCACAAGGTAGTCGTCATCGTTGCGGATACCCACCATGGAAGGATGATATTCAATCTCACACTCAGCATCAAAGCTTTCAGGCTGGCCATCATCTGGCGTCCACTCAATGAGACTGTGCTCAAAGGCTTGGAATAATGTCTCTTCGACAAGCTTAGCTATCCCGGCAAAGAACTCACCGAGCGTCACCTCTAACCTGCAACGAAGGCACTCCCACCCGCCATTGTGAGTGCCTTCATGCTCCCAGCAATACTCATCGTTGATTCCAGATTTCCACAATTCAGAGGTATTCATAACAACTCCTTCTTAAAATTTATCCAGCCAGTATGAAATGTGGATCGGAAAACACGGGATAATGCATATCCAGATGTCCCGACTCCGTGGTCCTTGGTCTACCGTATCGTGCCAATAGACCCCGATCCACAAATCATTCAGCTTCGACTCCCATCGTATAAAATTCAGCATCTCAACTCCTTTGCAGACTGTAGGTCGCCTGCTCACCACTATGAGACTACTTACAACACTTGTTACACCGTTGCCGCTTGCCTAGGTCGCGCTGCGACCAACCTACGACCTTTTGCGCTTTTTCAGGCGTACCCCAATCTGCCTCATACTCATGACCGCATGAAAGCTTGTTGACCACCTTGCTTCCATGGGCTTCTACATTAACAAGACGACTCAATTTGTACCTCTGATTTGTGTTACCATAATTCGCCATGGTTCAATCCTTTCAGGAGCGCCCCGTAGCTCAGACGCCCCACTAGACACTATTTTTCCAACAGAGCATCGTTACGCTTGCCGACGCACGGATAACACAGATGCTCATCAAAGTCAGGAGGAAAGTCTCGCCTATCCTCATAACATATCCATTTACCGCAATCGGGACATTGTGACTCAGCTTCTTTTCCACAAAGGTAGCATCGTGGTACCCCTATAAGATCTTTGCCCTTCTCACTAAGCCGATAGACAATCGTCCAGCGTTCCCACTGGCGATCTCCCTGCACAGAATTACCAGACATATACCGTCGTTCTTCCTCGACAAGTGAGAGTCGTAAGAGGGCTTGCAATGTTGAGGGAAGAACACTCTTGTACCTGCTATGCAAAAAGAAATGCTCAGGCCAAAGAGAGGGTGAGTTGCCAAGTCGGGTCTCTCCTTTCTCTACCTCATACTCAGAGTGCAAGCTCCAATTTTCAGCCATGGCTTGCAGCACAGATCTCTGAGCATCGCTGATTTTGAGAGGATGTACGCAACAATCATCTTCTCCTTTCAATATCTGTCTTCCTGCCTCAGAGATGCGATAAACAGGCACATAATGCCCTCTTTGATCACCGCCATCCATATACGTCTGCCAAGGCACTTCTCCACATGACTCTAAGAGCCCTCGTGCAATCAATGCTTTGACACTGTGTCCATTCAGGAAGGTCGGGCCGAGCGTATCAAACGTGTAACCAAATGCTGTTACTTTGCCTCGTTGCAAGTTCTGTAGTGTTTTGAGCATATTTGGTGAAAGTTTCATGGTTCAATCCTTTCAGGAGCGTCCCTTGCGAGATGCCCCACTCTGTCCTACTTGCCGCTCGTGCCAGCGGCTTCTTTTTGCTTCTCTTCCACACCAGAGAGATAGCTCTCAATCAGGTCAATCTCCGCAGTGCCACGTATCTTGCTAATTTCCAGATAGCGCAACAGAGAAGCCCACTTCTCATTGGTATCTATACCCAGCGCACGAGCACGAGCCGTCGTGGCCTTGAGCTGGTCGGCCAGGTCATTGGATTGCCCAGATGGTCGCGCCATCTGGTGCCCATTCTGGCGTGATTGTGAGTCCTTGGATGGTGCACCATCCTCTTTGAGCAAGCCGTGATAGGCCCGATTGCCTATCGAGAAATACGATAAGGCTTTCTTGAGTCCGTCCGTCTGCGCTGATTTCCTGGCGTCGCCCAAGTCTCCTTTTGTGACTCTTCCTTGCCCCCATCCGGTGGGCTGGAAGTCAACGCCTTTGAGCCAAACTTTCACCTTGGCAACGGCAAGAGTCGCTTTGTCCGCGCCTTCAATCGTGCTTTCCAGCTCCTCGAAGCCCCAGCCGCCATAGCCAAAGGCCTCGTTCATCGCGTCTACAACGGCTTGCGGACGGTATCCGATGTATCCCGAATACGTATCTACGCTGATATTGCCCGGCTCACCGGCTTCAAGAAGCGCATTGACGGCTGCGACCTGGCTGGCTGTGGTGGTGTTGGTTTGCTGTGTCATGACTACGAGTCCTTTCTCTGTGTGCGTGTGGGAGTAGCGACCTGCTACTCCCCTCATCGCATCCCCTACCAGGGGCTATTGAATATCCGCATGTAGCTGTCTGCCGTCTCGCGTGCCTCACGCTCTTTGTTCTCTACGCGCCTTTTCAGCGCCAGGAAGGTCTCAGCGCGATCAATCTCGGCTTGGATCTGGCTGTTTGCGCTGATTCGATGTTTACAGATATGTCCGGGCTTATGTCCGCGGTACTGATGGTCAGGGCATGTGCAGCTGACTGCCTGGCCATTCTCAATCGTGACGTCGTATTCGATGTTGACATTCGTAAAGCTCGCAACTACCATGATAGTATTCTCCTTGTGAGACGAGGTAGATTTTGAAAGGTTTGTCTCGTCTCATCTAGGATAATTATAGCATACTGTCGTTACCTTGTCAATACCTTTTAGCTGATTTTGTGACCAATTTCACCCTCTTGAAAAACTCATTTCGCTATGATATACTTGTACCTTGTAGATACCATAACGCGCAGGAGCAGGAGGGAACGTATGCCAGTTCTGTACACAAAGAAGAACATTAACGATGTCCTGAAAGAATTAAACATTAAAACCATAGATGGAAGGGTTGATGCAGAGGAAGCTGCTCGTATTCTTTCATGGAGAGCCAAACGCGAGCGGCAGATTGAACACACGTACACCCCAGGCAACATCCGCAAACATAGAAGTAAGCTCGATCCGATCCACCCATTGAAAGAGGACGGCTCACCAAATACAAGAGCAAACCTCTATCCTGTCGAAAAGGTATTCGATCTGGATATTGAACCACAGAGAACCAATCCAGGCCGTAAAAAATAAGGTATTGACAGGGCAAAGAAGTTAAGCATTGCCCTTCCCGTTCGTTATCATGTTGTATGTACAAGAATACATCATTATGTAGTTAAGAACTGGCATGTGTATGTACTCACATCATGATGTTTGTTCTTTATGAACAGGAAGGTATTTATGAAATGTAAACCTCTCATCTCTTCACTTGCCGTGGTCATGGCACTGGTGTGTGTGCTGCTCGGCAATGTCAGTGCATCGGCACATACGGCTATGCCTGCTGCAAGCTATAACTGCAACAATCAAAATTGTTTTGCTGACCAAATCTGGAACGGAACAACGAATGGAGGAGGTGTCCAGTTTACCGTCGATAAACCAGGATTTGTTGATAGCGTAGCGTACTATAACAAGTATATATACTTAAAAGGGCAAGCTGGCAGTGAGAGTTTAGCTATTGGTGAAGCACGCACAAAGAGCAACACGTTTCCTGCAAGCACGAACTATTGTGGTGGAAGCAATAGTTCTATACTCTGGAACTACTTCATCTACGCCAAGGACTCACATGGCTTAAATGCCACTGCCAGATGTTTCCCCAT
>Ga0137379_10004492_pt1 | contig 13127 bp, 12 predicted proteins | sample SagtaG_18_FD_104812 | JGI IMG/M metagenome (GOLD analysis project Ga0137379, IMG submission 104812) | Vadose zone soil microbial communities from Sagehorn Ranch, Mendocino, California, USA - Sage2_L_80_16 metaG | ecosystem: Environmental > Terrestrial > Soil > Vadose zone | place: USA...
CTTCCCGCCCGTCCGCTGGAGAAGATCACTTGCCACGACATTCTGCTGGCCATGCGCGCCGGTCAGGGTCAAGAATTGGCCACGCGAGATGAGCCGGCGCGTAGCGAGGTGTACGGCGAGTTCCACCGGATTCAAGAAGCTGAGCGGCAGGCTGCCGCCTCGGTCACCATGCAGGCCCTCGCCACCCGTGCGCAGGCGATGCCGAAACAGATAACGCAATGACATCCATGAAGCCGGCCATTCAAGTATCCACCAATCCATTCGTCCACTAATCGGCGCTTCCATGACAGTCGGCGTACCCAAAGAAATCAAAGGCCAGGAATATCGCGTCGCTCTGTTGCCTTCAGCAGCCTATCAACTAATCCAGCGCGGCCACCAGGTGATCGTCGAACGCAACGCCGGCGCCGGCGCCGGTTATCCGGATGCCGACTACGATCAGGCCGGCGTGACGCTGGTCAGCGAGCATGCCGCCGTGTTTGAAAAAGCCGATTTGGTCGTCAAGGTCAAGGAACCCCAACCCTCCGAATACGCACTGCTGCGGCCCGGCCAAATTCTCTTCACCTACCTCCACCTGGCCGCCAGCCGCGCGCTGACCGAAGCGCTGGTCAAATCCGGCGCTACTGCGCTGGCTTATGAAACCATTGAAATCAATCGTCGGCTGCCTTTGCTGGAACCGATGAGCGAGATAGCCGGGCGCATGTCAATCCTGGTTGGCGGTTATTTCCTGGCCAAACATATTGGCGGCAGCGGCGTGCTGCTTGGCGGCGTGCCAGGCGTGTTACCCGGCAGGGTGGTCGTGCTCGGCGGCGGCGCTTCGGGGATCAACGCCGCGCGCATGGCCCAGGGCCTGGGCGCCGACGTGACCATTCTGGAAGTGGACTTGGAACGAATGCGTTTCCTGGACATCACCCTGCACACGGCCCACACCCTTTACTCCAACGAAGCGCATTTGCTGGAACTACTGCCGTCGGTGGACTTGCTAATCGGGGCGGTGCTGGTGCCGGGCGCAAAAGCGCCTAAACTCATTCGCCCCGACATGCTGCGGCGGATGCGTCCCGGCAGCGTGCTGGTGGACATCGCCATCGATCAAGGCGGCTGCGCCGAAACCTCACGACCGACCACGCACGACAATCCGGTCTTTGTTGAGGAAGGCGTCACCCACTATTGCGTGGCCAACATGCCGGGCGCCTATGCGCGAACAGCGACTCAGGCCCTGACCAACGTGACCTATCGCTACATCGAGATGGTGGCCGATTCGGGTCTGGCGGAGGCCTGCCAGCGCCAACCCGCCCTGGTCAGCGGCATCAACGTCATGAACGGCAAGCTCACCCACGAGGCCGTCGCCCAGGCGCATGGGATGGAATATTCGCCCCCAAACCTTTAGCATCAGGACCTACAATGAAAGCTATAAAGTTCAAACTGGGGCAGACCGTCGTGGAAGCCAACCTGCAAAGCAAAGTGGACAAAAAGAGTCTCTACGGCTACGCCCGCAAGTCGGTCGAGAAGGATGGCCACCCGCTCGCCCGGGGCATTCTGTGTCCGGACGGGGTCGTCCTGATGCGTGAGGAAATCGCTTCGACCTACGTGGATCCGGAAGGCTCGCCAGTCGAAGAGGTCACCACCGAGCTGGATGGCAAAGCAGTCTTGACCCAGCCCAGTTCCTTCGAACAAGAGACCCCCCTCGAAGAGGTCCCCTTGAACACGCTGGTCGGCTTCAACGTCCAGGATGTCTATCCGCTGGAGCAATCAGTCCTCAAGCCCAGCCTGTATCGCACCCGGTTTTCCTATCGTAAGGCATGTTTTATGCGGCAAGCCTTCATTTTGGTCCGGGACGCCGACGCCTTCCTGCTGGTCGGGCGGATGAAGAACAGCGCTTTCGTGGGCCTCAACGTGGCCTATGAATTCTTCGATGCCGAATCCGAGATTGCTGAAGAATCCGAGGAACTGGATTTTTCGATGCTGTGACTCGTTCCGTCTTCGGCCCGCAACCGTTTTGGACGGTCCCGAAGTTCTCGACCGAAGGGCGTCCACCATGTCGCAGCCGAAACCTCGGTGTCATGGCGCGGGAGGAATTCAACAAGCAGAAACGGAGCGTCCACCATTTCGTGTCGTCCGTCCTGGCCACTCCGAAATTGTTTGCTAAAGGATCCGCGCCCCCAACGATGTTGACCTGGTGGCGGTCCTGCGACCTGGGCATGACTTCGAGCGCGACCTACCCATGTCCGAGTATTCGCTCGTATCGCGCGCCCTCTTGCGTCGCCGCTTCGGCTTCGACGTGGTAGTTGCGGAGCGGGACAGCGCGTTGTATAAAACATACGTCGAGTTCTTCAGCCGAGTGCGCGAAGCGCCGGAATTGAGGAAGGACTGTTGCGGGTGCGCCTATGAACAAGACCAATGCCATCCTGACCCAGACGGTGGAGGAACTGGAGCGAATGAATGAGGCCTTGGCCGCGTTGCGCAAGGAAATCCTCCCCGGCCAGCCAAAGAAGTTCGCGATTCTTGCAGAGGGACCGCTCGAGGATATGCGCCGCCTGCAGAGCGAGATTTGAACAACTCACGGCCGAAATTGCTGCCGGGTCTCCCGCCGCGGCCTGAGCCATCAAGCGCCAAGCTAGAAGAGGCCGATAAGCACCAGAGAGAGTTAATAGGAGGAGCCGCTGTATGGGGGACTTGACACGTGACCCGTCGTAAAACATAGTATTACATTATGGTTAAGACGATCAGTAAAGTAGGCAATTCGCACGGCATCATTTTTGACTCGGCCTTGATGGAATTGGCCCACCTCAAGGCCGGCGACGAGGTGAACGTCGAGGTTCACGCCGGCGGCACCATCACACTCACGCCCCTGCGCGCGCAACCATCGCGCGCGGAAGTCTCCAAAGCCATCAAGTCCACGATGAAGGATTACGCGCGCACGATGAAGAAGCTGGCGTGAAGGCCTCGCCTGAAGATTGTTTCCACCTCACTGTGGAAATAGTGCGCGAGATTCATGCTGAGGCCATTGCACGGTTCGGCGGCTTCGATGGTGTGCGCGACACGGCCTTGCTGGAATCCGCTGTGGCCGCGCCTCAAGCGAGCTACAGCGGCAAATCACCTTATGCCGACCTCGCGGAGGTTGCAGCCGCGTATTTGTATTACCTCTGCAGGAATCATCCGTTCATGGACGGCAATAAGCGCGCGGCACTCGGCGCCTGCATCGTGTTTCTCCGCTTGAACGGGATCGAGCCGGGATCCGACGGGCCAGAATGGGAAGAGTTGGCCTTGGCGGTGGCGGCAAGCGCGATCGACCGTGACGAAACAACGATGCGGTTGAGAAAATTGTTGCCCGAAACCAAATAAACCATCGGCAGCATCCAGTTCGGTTTCGAAATAGCCTGGGTCAACTCGGCAGAGGCGAGTTTTGGGCGCTCCTGTTCTGCACTCTTCATTCTCCATTCTGCACTTTGAAACAAACCGTCGTGGGTCGCCACGGTGCTGCCTCGTGCTCTGCGGTTTAAGAGACCGCTGCATCGCTGTAATGCTTGCAACCCAAGCGCGACACGAAGGCGGAGTTGAACCGCCGTCCCGATTAGGAATCGGGATGAAGTCCTGGCCGGCACCGGGATTCGCGTCGCGAGAAATGATGGCCATCAAGCGTGAAAATAATGGTCGCTTTTTTGGGGGAACTGAGCAATATCAATTTTAGCAATTAGTTTTACGCATCAAAAAAATCGAAAGAAAAATATGGCATTAAGATTAGGAGATACTGCGCCCAACTTCACGGCGCAAACGACGGAAGGTGAAGTGGATTTCCACGAATGGCTGGGAGACAGTTGGGGCGTGCTCTTCTCGCACCCGGCCGACTACACTCCGGTATGCACCACTGAACTGGGGACGGTGGCGAAAATTAAAGCCGAGTTCACAAAGCGCAACGTGAAATTTCTGGCGATCAGCGTTGACCCGCTTGATAAGCATCAGGGGTGGATCAAGGACATCAACGAAACTCAGGCCTGCACCGTGAACTTTCCGCTCATTGCCGATCCGGAGAGGAAAGTGTCCGCGGCTTACGACATGATCCATCCCAACGCGGACAGCACGGCGACCGTGCGTTCAGTATTCATCATCGGGCCGGATAAGAAAATCAAGCTGACCCTGACTTATCCCGCCAGCACGGGCCGCAACTTTGCCGAGATCCTGCGGGTCATTGACTCGCTCCAACTCACGGCCAATTACAAGCTGGCGACGCCCGCCGACTGGAAGGCTGGCCAGGATTGCATTGTGGTGCCTGCGGTTTCCGATGAGGATGCCGCCAAGCTGTTCCCGAAAGGGGTGCGGAAAATCAAGCCCTACCTCCGCTACACCCCGCAGCCCATTCGCCCTGAGGCGCCGGCGCTTGCCCGGTCACTGCCAATCCCTGCATCAGCACGCACTTGACCGCTGACGCGCGACCGTCCGTGGAGAGTCGAGGCCGCCTCCGCCCGGGGTCCTATCTTGGAGTGGAAGGCCACATCGGCCGCACGCCACTCCTGCGCCTGCGGCGTGTGTCCGAACTGACCGGTTGCGAAATTCTGGGCAAGGCGGAATTCATGAATCCGGGCGGTTCAGTGAAGGACCGGGCGGCCCTGGGGATCATCGAAGACGCCGAGGCGCGCGGGCTTCTCCGACCAGGCGCGACGATTGTGGAGGGGACAGCAGGAAACACCGGGATAGGCCTGGCCATGGTGGGGCAGGCCAAAGGTTATCACACGGTGATCGTTATCCCCGACACCCAATCCGTCGAAAAGATCTCCCTGCTGCGCACGCTGGGAGCGGAAGTCATCACTGTGCCGGAAAAGCCATACAGCGATCCGGGCAATTACAACCGGCAGGCGCGGCGGCTGGCGGAAGAGAACGGCTGGTATTGGGCCAACCAGTTCGACAACCTGGCCAATCGGATGGCTCATTACAATACTACCGGTCCGGAGATCTGGGAGCAGACCTCGGGAGAAGTAACCGGCTTTGTCGCTTCCGTCGGCACCGGCGGCACGCTGGCCGGCGCCGCCCTGTTCCTCAAGGAACAAAACCCGAAAATCAAGACCGTTTGCGCCGATCCCTACGGCGCAGCGATGTATTCCTGGTTTAAATATGGAAATTTGGAGACCAGGGACGGCGATTCTTTCGCGGAGGGCATCGGTCAAATGCGAGTCACCGAAAACCTGAAGGGGATCGTCATAGACGACGCCTACCGTGTGACCGACCAGAGCGCATTAAGCGTTGTCAACCAACTGCTGCGCGAGGAAGGGATTTTTGTCGGCCTCTCTTCGGGAATCAACGTGGCTGGCGCGCTGCGCCTAGCCAGGGAAGACGGTCCCGGCCAAGTGATCGTGACGCTGCTGTGCGATTCGGGCGTGCGCTACATGTCGAGGATTTTCAACCCCGAGTGGTTGCGCGCCCACGGTCTGGACCCGGAAGAGCGAATGACCATCAATTGAGCGATCCTATGAAAACACGCATCCTCGTTCTCGGCGGCGGCTTCGGCGGGCTCGACTTTCCTCTCCGCCACGTCTCCATCCGAGTTCCCTGGCACGATGGCGGCTGGGCTGGTACCGTCTGCAATGCCCCTCACCTCAACGGCGCGTGCGCTAAACTCAAGCGGATTGCCGCCCATAAGAAGGAAGATCATGAAATTCCGGTCGCCGGCCAGACATTCGAAAAACTGCCACGTGAACAATGGCCATGCTGTGTCGAGGAACGTGCCGCCTTTATGGCCCCATTCGAGCTGGAGGTTATCAAGCGTCACGCCCTCGCCGAAAAGAACAAGGAACACTACGGCCATTTCCAGCCCACGCCACAGCGCTTTCCAGCCTACTCTGCCGGGCTTGTCCCGTTCCGTTGGTTGATGCAGGAAAATCTTACCGCCTATGGCGACCTCCTCAGCCTCGACGTTGATGCCGACCGTGAGCCCGACCTCGGGTACAAAACCGCCTGGCTCCACGAAGCGAGCAATCAGAGCGCTCTATTGAACGGCTTCGCGGCGCACCTGCGTCCCGAAGATTCACTCTGTTTCTTTTATGCCAAACACGTCCCCTTTGTCGAAGGCACCGGCCGCATCATCATTGGCGTTGGGAGAATCACCAACATCGGTTCACTTACAGAATTTCGTCGCAACGGGAGCGGCATGCGCGGCATGGTCTGGGAGCGGCCCGCCCAGCACTCCATTTGGCCCAATGCCAAAGACGGTTTCCTCCTCCCGTATTATGACTTGCTCAAGCGCGCGGAAGCGGACACGTCGTTGGATCTCGAACACTACACCGCCAAAGCACCGGACGACCACTGGGACGAATTCTCCTACGCCAGCGAACTGGTGACGCACGACGGTGCCATCGCCGCCCTGCTGGCCGTCGAGTCCGCGTTGCACCGCATGGAAGCAGAACTGGGCATTACAACCAAAGCCCAGCAACAATGGATCCATAACGAACTCATTCGTCTATGGAAGGTCCGCGGGCCATTCCCTGGCCTGGGAGCAGTCCTCAGCGCCTTCGGCCTCTCGCGCGGCATCTTTGTCGCGCACGCGTTGCAACAAAAAGCCGGCGAGAACGCCGACCCTTGGCCGCTCGTTGACACCGCGTTTAAATCTCCAGCCGCTACACTCCCAAAACCGCTCCACGGCGATCTCAAGGAGCTTGCCCCAACCTGGAACGGCCTCATGCAGGAGCGAAGAGCCTTCCTCCGGCTTCTGAGCCGCTTTGAGCTGACGAAGGACCATGCCGCTGCCCTGTACGACAAAGGTTCGCGCGCGGAAAGGGGCTGGGGTGGAACAGACGCCGAAATCCTGAAGAATCCCTACTGTATCTACGAGGTCAGCCGCCACGATCCACTAGGTGTCCGGCTGCTCACCATTGACCGCGGCGCTTTTCCCGACGACGCAATCCGCCTGCAACATCCGCTCGAACAACCGTCGCTGCTCGAATCAGCCGTTGACCTACGCCGTGTCCGAGCCTTCACCGTCACCTGCCTCGAAGACGCTGCCCTAAATGGCCATACGCTTCTCCCAAAAGATAAAGCGGTTGATGCTATCAGAAACTGGCCCGTCCGCCCTGAATGTCCGGTCACTGCGGATGTGCTCTCCGCCCGTGTAGCCGACATGAAACCCGTTGTCGTTCCAGCCTCGGTCGAGAATGACTTGGCTCTGCAACTTGCGCGCTACGAACAAATCGGCGAACTCGTGCGCAAGCAGGTCAACGGCCGTATCGGCGGTCCGCGCCATTCGCTGACACATAGCTGGAATACGCTGCTCGACAAGCAATTCGGTCCCGCGACCGATGCTGAGGAGAAGCGCGCTCGTCAGGAAAAAGCCGCCGCCTTGAAAGAACTGTCTGAGGCCCGTCTAAGCATCCTGGCCGGTCCTGCTGGCGCAGGAAAAACCACCGTTCTTGGCATTCTCTGTTCCCAGCCTGAAATCCGTGGCGACGGCCTGCTCCTGCTCGCACCCACAGGCAAAGCCCGCGTCCGCATGCAGCAGCTCGCCGCCGGCGGCAATGCCAAAGCTCTCACCATCGCGCAATTCCTCAATCAGCACGGCCGTTATGACGGCGCGTCCGGCCGCTATGTCATGAGCGACCGTCCGAAAGCCACCGGCTTCAAGACCGTCATCGTCGATGAATCCTCAATGCTTACTGAAGACATGCTCGGAGCTCTGTTCGACGCCCTCCAGGGAGTGCAAAGGTTCATTTTCGTTGGCGATCCCTCACAGCTTCCTCCGATTGGTGCGGGCCGGCCTTTCGTTGACATGATCGCAAAACTTCGCCCACCAAACATTGAGTCCCTCTTTCCCCGAGTCTCCACAGGTTACGCCGAGCTTACCATCGAGCGCCGCCAGGTAGGAAGCGAACGTCCGGATCTGCGTTTGGCGCGCTGGTTCGGCACCGCAGCCCCTTCCGCCGGCGAAGACGACGTATTCTCTGCCGTCGCCGATCAGGCCCGCATTCGCTTTGTCGAATGGCAAAAGCCAGAGGATTTCCAGCACAAACTCACCGATGTTCTCGTCACCGAACTGAAGCTGACCAGCCCCAGTGACATCCGTGGCTTCAATAAAGCTGTCGGTGCAACCCCTAGCGGCGATTACGACTATTTCAACACGACACGGGACGGTAAAGCAGGGGCAGTAGGCGCCGTCGAGGCATGGCAAATTCTGAGCCCACTGCGCGGAATGCCTTTTGGTGTGGGCGATATCAACCGAATGATTCACGAGCGATTTCGCGCTGAATTCCTCAAGCTCGCCAGTGCATCATGGCGTTCCATTCCAAAGCCGATGGGCGCCGAACGCATCGTTTACGCGGACAAAGTCATCAACCTGAGGAATCACCGCCGGGATGGCAGAAGAGTTTATCCGCAGGAAGGGGCTCTCGGCTACCTCGCCAATGGTGAAATCGGAATCGCCGTCGGTCTCTGGCAGACACGCAAGAATCCCAAAATCCTGAAAATCGAATTCTCGTCACAACCCGGCTTCATGTACGATTTCTACGCCAATGATTTTAAGGAGGAAGGCGATGCCGCCCTCGAACTAGCGTATGCGCTGACGGTCCACAAGGCCCAGGGCAGCCAATTTAAACTTGTCATTGCTGTCGTCCCCGAAGGCCACCCGATCCTCTCTCGCGAACTGATTTACACTGCCCTCACACGCCACGAGGATCGCGTTATCATCCTGCACCAGGGGCCGCGAGCCCAGCTTAAGGAATTTGCCGCACCCCACCGGTCCGAAACGGCTCGCCGCATGACCAATCTCCTTCAGCCCTGCCGCATGCTTGAATTCCCCCAGCAAAAAGGCAGCACCTTTCTGCAGTCGGGATTGATCCACCGCACCACCAAAGGCTTGGCGGTTCGTTCCAAATCTGAATTGCTCATCGCCGAGGCCCTCTCGAACGCCGAGATTCCTTTCGAATACGAAAAACCGCTGACTCTGGGCAGCAGCATCCGCTACCCCGACTTCACCATCGAAGACGATATCTCTGGTCGGACCGTCTATTGGGAGCACCTTGGCATGTTAGAACGCGAAGACTACCGGCGTAGCTGGGAAGAAAAGCTCCGTTGGTATCGCGCCAACGGCGTCACGCCCGCCGAAGAAGGCCAGGGGGATCGCCTCCTTGTCACTTCCACGGAATCGAGCACCGCAGGCTTTGACTCAGCCGCCGTTCAGACCATAATCCGAAAATATCTAAAGAATGCCTGACACCAGAAACACGACGAAGCCGGAACCGAATAAACCGGCTAGGCAGCCACCACCGGGGCACCCAAGCGGACAGGGGTGAAAGAGAGGACGCATGTCGCTACAAGATTTAATTAGGGACTTCACACAAGAGACGCGCGATGCAATTAGTCTTCATGAGACGAGGCAGGCGAAGTTCCAATCAGATCTCGCTGCCGCTAGAGGGCGCGCAGAGGCTTGTGCCTCTGACGTAAAGGGAAAGCAGGAGGTAGTGGAAGATCGGAAGCGTCGTGCTGCGGGGCTGATGCGCGAAGTGGAGGAAGCACGCAGGCAGTTGCTGGAAAAGGAAAAACAGCACGAAAAGGCGCAGAAGGAGGTTTACGAGGCTGAAGAGGCGGCTGGCAAATTACGGAAGGACAGGAAGGTCGCCTTGGATGAGGCGGGGAGCTTTGAGCAGGCGACGCGTCAGTTAGCAGAGGAACGGGATGGCTTCGATGTCGCGCTGAGGAAGGCCCATCGTGAAGCGCTTCGCCGCTACACAGAGGACCTGCAACGAGGCTTGGCACTGTTCACGTCACAGCAGGAAGGGCGTCAGACTAAGATTGCGCAATTGCAGAAGTTGCGGGACGTGCGCCACAAGGACCAGGCTGTGGGGAATCTCTGCGATGCACGGGAGGAGCTCCGAAGGCTGCTCAAGACCACCCGTGTGCCAGCCGTTAGGGGGACACTCGACTCCCAGTTATCGGAAATTGAGGCGGAGTTGGAGAAGTTGTTCCCGGGTGCCTTAGACGCCGAGCTGTCCGAGGGTGGGAACGCCGAGGAAATGCAGGAACTCTTCTTTGCCCCGGAAAAAAATCAGCTTCACATGCAAATCTTTCTCCCGCTCGATACGTCCACCTGGAGATCGCTTGAGTCAGGCGCGGACGGCTTGCGCGAAACGACGGCTGTCCATGTCGCTTGGTCAATCGCGAAGGAACTGAAGCCGGAGTCGGAAGAGGTCTGCTTCACCCACTTGTCCTCGTGCGGTCTGGTTATTTTGCGCGCTCCGTTGGACGAGAAACTCAGCGAAAAAAGCGTCGTGGTGAAGCTGCCCAAACTAGGCCTGGTCACATTCATGTTCTCGCCTCTCCCCGAACCAGTTCAGAATGCGATTGGTAACGACTATGAAAACGAGTGACGCTGCCAAGTCTTTGGGTATTCACCCGCTTAACCTCCTGCTGAAGCTGCAACCGTTGGTGCCCTCGCTAGAGGAATGTTGGCCCATGGTCGACGACGGGTTCATTGAGACGCTCAAACATCTGGACCAGAAAACCGCTTTCCTGGGAGAACACATTGAACGGGGACCAGCCACCGGCGAGCACAAGGAAGGTGGGGGTCGGCTCAGTCAGCCGCAAGTCAGCGCCGGTGCCGCTAAGGTGATTGAAAAACTTTGGCGAAAAAGTTATTGGGGCAAGAAAGAGGTCTCTTGGGACACATTGCGCAGCCACTACTGCCAAGGCATTACCAATCTGGAGGGGGCCGTTGCGGAATTGGTGCGATGCGGCTATCTAACGCGAGCCTCGGGTGGCCACGCGTATAGTCTCAATCAGGCCTATAAGGCTGCAATCGAGGACATCGCTAGCAGCAGTATCGCAGCCCACAGTCGCTCGTGATTGGACATTCTTCAGACTGAACCTGCCAGCTGGCGGAAGGGAATTAGTCAATGATTATCCGCTTAGCCGCGCTGCGTCACGAATCGGCAGGACGTAAAAGGAAATTTTCGATTAGGCGGAATTGTTTCAACGTCAATAGTTTAGCCGCGGAGCGGTAACACTAAGTGACCATTTAATTCACCAATCCTATGAAAACACGCATCCTCGTTCTCGGCGCCGGCTTCGGCGGGCTCGAGCTCAGCACCATGCTCTCGGAGGCGTTTGGCGACGACATCGAAGTCAAGCTGATTGACAAGAGCGACTCCTTCTATTTCGGCTTCTCGAAGCTCGACGTGATGTTCGGGCATGCGAGGCCCAACGCGGTGCGGCTGCCGTACAAGAAATTCGTGAAACCCGGCGTGCGGCTTCTCCGGGAAACGATCTCGTTGGTCGATCCCATCGCGAAACGCGTCACGACCGATCGCGGAACCCATGAGGCGGATTTCCTGGTCGTCGCGCTCGGAGCCGACTACGATTTTGCCGCCACGCCTGGCATGGCGGATGCCACCGAGTTCTATACCCTTGCGGGCGCGACGCGGCTGGGTGAAATCCTTCCTTCGTTCACAAAGGGCCGCGTTCTCATCGCCGTCGGCGGGGCGCCTTTCAAATGCCCGCCGGCGCCCAGCGAAGCGGCGCTGATGATGCACGATTACCTCTCGACTCGCGGAGTCCGCAGCGCCTGCGAAATCACGCTCATCCTCCCGCTCGAAGTTCCCATCCCTCCGTCGCCTGAAACCTCGCGGGCGCTGCTCGCCGCGTTCGCGGAGCGGAACATCACTTTCGTGGCCGACCATGAAATGAGATTGGTGGACACCCAGCGCCGGGTGGTGACCCTCGACGATGGCCGCGAGTTTCCCTACGACCTTTTCCTTGGCGTGCCGGCCATCCGTGCCCCGAAGATGCTCGAGGATAGCGGAATGACCGAGGACGGCTATGTGCCGGTGAAGCCCAAGACGCTCGAGACGCGCTTCCCCAACGTTTATGCCGTAGGCGACTGCGCGCGACAGGGCACGCCGAAAGCCGGCGTCTTTGCCGAGGGGGCCGCGCGCGCGGTCGCCAGGGCGCTGATTGCGCGCCTGCGGAACCAGGAGGTTCCACTGACTCACGCGGGAACGGGCTCGTGCTATATCGAATTCGGCGCCGGACGGATCGGTCGCGTGGATGTGGACTTTTTCTCCAATCCCGATCACCCGATCGGCACCTATTATGAACCGTCTGTCGCATTGCGCGCCGACAAGCAGCACTTTGGTTCGAGCCGCCGCGCCCGCTGGTTTGGACTGTAGGCCTTATGGCTTTGTTGTGGTCGAGCATTTCAACCACACGGAGCGAATCGCCGGCGCGACACATTTGCACGAAGAGGACCTTCTCGAATGCCTGAACACGCTCCTGGGCCCGGGTCACCTTTGACCCCTCGTTCAAGGAACGCGCCCGCTGATGATGACGTTGGGGTCCGCGAACGCGTCCATGTTGCGGTACAGGGCGCCAGCCGCGTCGCTGTTACTTGATTAGCTCAGCGAACTCTCGCAACTCGGCAGGATTAAGGTCCGATACCGCCCAAAAAGTCATCCCAGACTCGTTCCAATGAATCAGATTGCAGCCCCGGCCCACGGCGGGCTTTTCCGTCGTGTTCGAACTGCGCGTCGCTGGCCAGATAAACAAGTTAATCTTGTGCTGATTGCGCTGGTAAACCAAGGCCGCCACGGGCCGGTCTTGCAAATAATCGAGACGTCCACCCACCAGTGGAAATCCCTGGGCCGAGAGATCCTTCACCGGCGGCGCAAAGTCGATCTTGCCGGCAAACCACGGCTTCACCGTGTGTTGGTCGGAGGAGACCACATCGGTCAGGTGGTTGGCCATCAAGGAACGCAAATGACTCGCCGTGACTTCCTGGGCAAGGCGGTCGTCCCCAGAAGGCCCGATCAATGAGGTTGCAAGCAGGAAGGCGATCAGAGCGGTCCCAGCGATGGGAATGCCCCATTTAAGCCATTGCCACCAAAACGCCATTGGAGCGTTGGAGCGCTGGAGCGTTGGAGCGTCCTTGTTTTCCGCATTTAACGAGGCGCGAATACGCCTCCTCAAATGCGTGGGAGCTTTGAAATAGAGATCAGAGGACTTGAGCGCGGAGCTCAAGGCCCTGATGTTCTCATACACCTGCGAGCAAGCGCGGCAACCGCTCAAGTGCCGTTCGATCTCGGTAGTGCGAACCAGATCCAGCTCCCGGTCCGCATACGCGTGTTTTAAAGCTTCGATTTCCTGGCAATTCATTTTGAAAC
>Ga0137379_10004493_pt1 | contig 13127 bp, 9 predicted proteins | sample SagtaG_18_FD_104812 | JGI IMG/M metagenome (GOLD analysis project Ga0137379, IMG submission 104812) | Vadose zone soil microbial communities from Sagehorn Ranch, Mendocino, California, USA - Sage2_L_80_16 metaG | ecosystem: Environmental > Terrestrial > Soil > Vadose zone | place: USA...
CGCTTGCGCAGCACTGACCGGCAGTGCAGCAACGTGCTGTCCCAGGCTCATGAAATTCTTCGGTTGCGACCACATCGCGCGCACAATTGGCAGGATCGGTGCAGGCAACTTGCGAATCTCACCTGCAATCCGTTGTGCCGCAGCTGCCGTGTCGACGCCGAACGCGCTCACAGCAGCCCTTCCCAGCCTGGGCGAACCTCGCGCCAGCCGCGCTAGGCAAAACCGAACAAAACCCAATCGTGCCAGCCACGCTGCAATCCAAGCGTATCGCAGGCCCACTTCGATCATGCGCAACTGCTCTTGGGTCGGATTCTCCCATTCGGCTGGGTGAACGGAATCGACCAGCACCATGCCAACGACCTCATCGCGATACAGGTGGGCGAACGCCCGGTTCACATATCCGCCGAACGAGTGCCCAACGAGAACGTATGGCCCGGGCACACCTGCTGCATCCAGCAGTACATGCAACTCCTGCGCAACCTGCTGTGCGGTGCGCGGCTCGCGCGCCGGATCGCTCCAGCCGTGCCCGGCGCGGTCATAGCTCACCGCGCGAGAGAACCGTGCCACCCGTGGCTGCACCAGCGTCCAGCTCAAGCAGGACGCGCCCATGCCCGATTCGAAGACCACAGTCGGTGTGCCTTCTCCGGTTACGAGGATGTGCATCCGCCTCTCGTTGAATCGCACGAGGTGCCCCGGAGGCGGAAAGCGCCGGCGATCCCGCCACGTTCCAGTGATCTGGTAGACGGCGCCAGCCGCCAGCAGCAGAACTAGCGTGCCAAGGAGAACCACGAGAATTATGATAGCCGTCTCCATGCGATATCCCTGAACATCGAACGATACGCTCAAACACTTCCTTCACATCTTCTAACCCCTTTCCTGAGGTTAGTAACGGCCATCTGTGCATTCACATCCAATTTGATGGTTTCCGGAGGAGGTATCCATGGCTGTTTCTGGAGCAAAAGAAGGAATCGATGCCGCTCTGCAAAGCTGGTCCGGGATCACATCCCAACCGCATCGCTTTGGAGGTACAGAATACTGCCTGGGGCGACGAGAAATCGGCCGCGTACATGGCGACAGCTTGGTGGACATTCCTTTTCCGAAGGAAGTCCGCAATGAGTTGGTTACCGCTGGTCGCGCCGAACCCCATCACATCCTTCCCGAGAGTGGCTGGGTCAGTATTTATCTGAGGCAAGCCTCCGACGTGGACCGAGCAATCGAGCTCCTACGCTTTTCCTTTGAGATTGCCTACCAGAGGACTACGAAATAGGGAAGTCTGCAAAACGAGCCTTGGCCCAATTATTTGTCCGGGGGACACGCACCGGGCAAACCCCTGCCCGCCGGGGCATGCGCTCTGTCTTTTCGAACTTCGGACCCGTTTTTGGGCCATTAATCCTCGCTTCATGCCCCTTCACTTTTTCGTGCTCGCCGTCGCCTTGCCGGCTTTGGAGCGAGGCGCGCGATGAAACCCAACGATTTTTCCATGGGAGTGTGGCAAGGGGAAGGGACACCGTTCTCCTGCACCCCACTCCCCAAAAAAACAAACCATGGCCGTTTACGCAGAAGAATCAACGCACTCTCCGCTGCATGAACGCGAACTCCTCCGCTGATTACTCGTCGTCTTGTATAGACTTCAACCCGTTGTCACAAAATATTGACATACTGTTAAAGAAGCTTTTTACTTGTCGCGGCACAGTGTACTCGCGCTTGTGGCCTGTCTTGCTGCACTCATTTGCTTTTCTGGGCCAAACCGCGGCGCTGCAAACCTAGAAGTTAGTTTCGGTTGTATACCTCAGGCGGGCACTGGCAAGCGATCGCGTGCTGTCGCGCTCTGTTGCCGGTCCTGAAACAATCGCCAGCCGTCAACAATTTCGGGCGGGCTGAGATTCGGGAGGGAAGATGAAGAAGGCAACCGTCCTGTCAGCGGTTCTTGTTGTTGCGTCATCTTTGGCGTTCGGGCAGGTTAACACCGCAAGCCTTACGGGGCTCGTCACCGACCCATCCGACGCCCCCGTTTCTGATGCGAATGTCACGTTGACAAACATGGATACCAATGTGGCACAAACCACGCAAACAGGTGCAGCCGGCTATTATGAGTTCCCCGTGATTCAGGTGGGCACCTACAAACTTAAGGTGGAACGACAGGGATTCCAGACGGTAATCTCAGCACTCACGCTCGATATCGGCCAGCGTGCGCGGTTCGACATCCCGTTAAAGATCGGCTCCTCGAGCGAATCCGTAACGGTGGAAAGCACTGTCCCATTGCTCTCCACACAGGACGCTATGCCTGGCGCAGTGGTGGAAAATGAGCTCATCAGCGGCGTGCCGCTTAGCGCCCGCAACTGGGATGACCTGCTGGGCTTGGTTCCCGGTGTTCAGGGAGATCGCTACACCGAGCAGGGAGGCGGCACCGCCTCGGGACGCACAGGCGCCGTGAATGTACATGGCGTGCGTTCCTTGCAAAACAACTTCGTGCTCGATGGCATTGACAACAACTCTTTTTCCGAAAACGTTCAGGAACTTACAACGCAGATCGTTCGGCCGTCCGTAGATGCAATTCAGGAATTCAAGATTGCCACCAACCCTTACTCCGCGGAGAACGGCCGTAGTCCCGGGTCGCTGGTCACCGTCACGACGAAGAGCGGCGCCAACGCCTTTCACGGGCTGGCTTACGAATATCTGCGCAACAAAGTTTTCGATGCCAATGACTTCTTCACGAACCGTGTGGGCCGCCCGCGGCCAAAGCATGTGCAGAACCAATACGGAGGGCAAATTGGCGGACCGGTAGTTAAGAACAAGGCGTTTTTCTTCTTCAATTATGAGGGTACGCGCATTCGCCGCGGCCGCTTTTATCAGGCAAACGTGCCTACCGCTGAGGAGCGCATCGGCGATTTTTCGCTCGCGACTGCCACTAAGTACAACATCAAGGCTGATACCGTCAGCCCCGGCTGCTCGTCGTCTTCGCCGTGCACCGGCTTTTTGCCGATGGTGGATAAGGTCGGCGATTGTGTTGGCGCCGGCAATCCCTTCCCCAATAACCAGATTCCCGCCGGTTGCATTGATCCGATAGCCGCCAAAATCCTGGCGCTGGTCCCACCGCCGAACTTTACCCCTACGAGCGGTGCCCTCAACATCGGAAACTTCATCAATGTGCGCAACCTTCAGGACGACAGCAACAACTACGTCGGCCGCTTCGATTGGAGTCCGACGAATAGCGATACCGTTTGGGTTCGCTACACCAATGTTCATCGCTTCCGGTTTGTGCCCGGCACTTTTGGCGGCATCCTCGACGGCACCAGTTCATCCGCGAATGGCCGTCTGACCATGAATGGCCAAGGCGCGTCCATTGGCTGGAACCATATCTTCACTCCCAGGTTGGTCAATGAATTCAGGATTGGCTGGGGGCGCAACTGGTCCCATGGCGTACAGGACCCGTTTGGCCAAAACACGCTGGCGGGATTCGGTATTCAAGGCGTGCCCGATGATCCACTCTTCAGCGGCGGCATTCCGCGCATTGCCGTCAGTGGACGTGGAGGAACGCAATCCAACACGACCCTTTCCATTGGCGGCGTGGACAACTGGGGCTCGCCGGACTTCCTGCCCAAGTTTCAATACACCAACGAATATCAGTGGGTGGACACCCTCAACATCTCGTTGAGCAAGCACCAGATTAAGGTCGGCGTCGATGCCCGCATGCCCATGCGCAACATCTTCCTTGACGTCCCCGCCCTCCGGGGCCAGATGAGCTTCGATGGCGCTCGTACCGGCATCGGCCTGGCTGACTTCCTGCTTGGCTACCCGCAGGCTGCCCAGCTTTCGAATCTTGCCGTCTCTGATGCGCGCTTGTGGATGCTTTCAGAATTTGTGCAGGATGACTGGAAGATCCTCCCCAAGCTAACCCTCAATCTCGGCCTGCGCTATGACTACGCCACCTGGCCTTACAGTGGCGCCGACCGCATGACCAACCTGCTCGACCCGAATCCCACTGCCACGGCCGCGACCGGTGTGCTCTTCTGTTCCGGAACTGTCGTTTCCCCTTGCAGCGCCAAGTCCACCGTGGGCCGTACGCTGGTAAAACCAGACAAGAACAACTTCGCCCCCCGCATCGGCATTGCTTGGCGTCTGTCGGAAAAGTGGGTAGTGCGCTCGGGATACGGTCGCTTCTATATGCTGTTTGAGCGTGCCGGCAGCGAAGACCAGATGTATTTGAATCCTCCCTGGTTGATCAACAACTCCGTAACCGCAGCCAACACTGCCTCGACCGCAAACAACATGCGGCTCGACACCGGCTTCAACCTCTCGCTCAATCCTGCCACGCTGAACCTGACCACGATTCGTCTCCGCGCTGTCAATCCCAACAACGTGCAGCCGGAAGTGGACCAGTGGAGCCTCGGCGTCGAGCGGCAAATGCCTTGGCAAACCGTGTTGACTGCAGAATATGTCGGCACCAAAGGCACGCACCTTTCGATTCTTCGCAACTTGAACCAGCAGTATTTCGACGCCGGCGGATTTCCCACTGGCGTCATTCCGTACGCGAATCTCGGCGCCATCGAATTTCGCGACAATGTGGGCAACTCTACCTATCACGGCCTGGAGTTAAGCGCCCAGAAGCGCTTCAGCCATGACTTCTCGCTCACTGCCGCCTACACGTGGTCTCACTCCATCGATCAGGTGCAGGAACATCTGATCAGTGGCAGCGGTTCCAACAGCTTCCTCCAGAACGAGCACGACCTGGCCCAGCAGCGTGGAAACAGCGACTTCGATTTCCGGCAGCGGCTCTCCTTCAGCTATCTGTACGAACTTCCTTTTGGTCCGGGGAAGCATCTGGTCCAACAAGGTCCGGTCTCGCACATCCTCCGCGGTTGGCGCGCCAGCGGTATCGCCGCCTTCCATACTGGCCGCCCATTCACAATCTTTTCGAGCAACAACAACAGCATCGTGCAGGTACGTGGCGGCCTGACAAATGCCCTGGCCGACTGCCTCGGCGGCGGCACCTTGCCTTCCGACCAGCGGACTGTGGATAAGTGGTTTGACACGAGCAGATTCGCCACGCCACCGGGCCGGCTGGGCACGTGCGGGCGAAATCAGGACCTGCGCGGCCCTGGCATGTCTGATGTGGATTTTGCGCTTTCGCGAACCTTCAGCTACTTCGGCGAGGGACGCAGCCTCGAATTCCGCTGGGAGACTTTCAATCTTCTGAATACGGCGTATTTCGGGCTTCCCACGAACAATGTGAACTCTGGCAGCTTTGGCAAAATCACAAGTCTTGCCGGCGATCCGCGCGTGATGCAGTTTGCGCTTCGCTTCGCCTTCTGACCATTTCGCAACGCATGTGACCAAATACTTGTGCCCGGGAGAACGGCTAAGTTCGCCGGGATTTTTTCTGCGTTTCTGTTCCAGCCGCTTTTGTCAAAATCGCTTATATTGAATTCCCTTGAGACTTATTCGCTGCTGGAGACTCCTAATGCGCATTCGGTTTTTGCGGATTCTTACCTTGTCCGTCAGTTCGTTTCTGTTTTCTTTCCCGACGCTTTTGGATTCCTCGCCTGCGCCTCTCCGTCCCGGCACTCGTGTTCTCCTCGACGCTCACAATTGCTATCCCTACTACGAATGGTGGTTCGATCGCATCGACCGTGCTCTCTCAGTGGGCACTCCGCTTGCCATCGAGCAGGACTTGCTTTGGACGAAGAATCCAAAAACGGGCACGATGACTTCGCTCGTAAGTCATGGAGCCCCGCCGACGGGAATGGAGCCGGGGATGCGGGAGTATTTTTTCGAACGCGTTCGCCCCATCGTCGAAAAAGCCTTGCGCGAGAGAAATCATGGGGATTGGCCGCTAATCACGCTGAATCTCGATCTCAAATCGGAGGAACCGGAACATCTCGCCGCGATTTGGCAGTTGCTGTCGCAATATCAGGATTGGCTCACCACTGCTCCACGCACCGGCACCATCAACCGGATGGAAACGCTGGAAGTCCGTCCCGTTCTCGTCCTGACGGGCGAGTCCGACGCGCAAAAAGCCGTCTTCTACGACCAGGTCGCCGAAGGCGGACAGCTGCTCGTTTTCGGGGCCGTGCGCACTAACACGCATGACCCCTCCGCGCCGCCTGAAGGGCTGGCGCCGAATCGCGCTGACAACTATCACCGCTGGTGGAACAACAGTTGGCGCGTCGTTGAGCCCGAGGGCCAGTCCAAAGCAGGCGACTGGACTCCGGAAAAAGAATCACGCCTCAAACAGCTTGTTCGCTACGCACACTCCAATAACTTGTGGATTCGCTTTTACACCCTCGATGGGGCCACCAAACAGGAGCTCAGTTGCAACGGCTGGTTCAGCTCCTGCAACTTTGGTTCAAGGGAAGCGGTTCGGAAACGCTGGGAAGCCGCAGCCAGAGCGGGCGTGGATTACATCGCATCGGATCAATATGAAGAACTCGGCGCCTTCCTCAAATCCCTCAAATAGCGACCAGGACCACTCGCTGCGCGCGTGCCCCGCTCTCGTTTTTGAAGCTGTGAAGGAAACCCTCCCAAATTCCTTTTTGCAAAGAGAGGGGCGAGAAGTGAGCTCCCAGCATTGCCACGCAGAGCCGATTGGTCCTGTCCGCATTTCACAGCGTGTTTTAGCAATGTTCACGGCCCTGCGCAGTCGTGCCGTCTTGGAACACGGCGACGACCCTTCGTCCATCGGCGGAAACGGCTCGATTACAGTGGAGAAGATCTGTGAACCAACTGGCGTGTCGGTAGCGACCGTAGTTTGTCTCAGATCAAGAAAACCTGAGCCTAGGCATCAAGCCATACTTTCTCACGAAATTGCAGGTATTGAATGGAGCCACATGGAGTTATCATACGTACCCGAAAATCCCTGCGAATGGTGCAAACTATGAACAACGATTCGGCAGTCACTCGTCGTGATTTCCTGAAGAAAAGCGCAAAGACGGGAGCTGGCTTGGCCGCTCTCGGCGGAATCACTCTTATTACTGAGCCAGAGCGAGTCTTTGGCGCAGGCGATCGCGTGCAGGTTGCCATCATTGGCCTGAATGGTCGAGGCAGTGACCACATGAAGGAGCTTTCGCGGCTCGCGAACGCTCAGATTGCCGCGCTCTGCGACGTGGATTCAAGGGTGCTGGACAAGCGTTTGGTTCAAATGGATAAGCTGGGCTTGCCCAAGCCCAAGACTTACGCGGACATTCGCAGGCTGCTGGATGACAAGTCCATTGATGCCATCACGATCGCCACTCCCAACCACTGGCATTCTCTGATGGCGATCTGGGGCTGCCAGGCCGGCAAAGACGTATACGTTGAAAAACCGTGCTCGCATAACTGGTGGGAAGGAAAGCAGCTCGTCGAGGCTGCAGTTCGGTACAACCGAATCGTCCAGCACGGTACCCAGAGTCGCTCTGGCAAAGGAGTCCTCGAGGGGATCAAGCAGCTAAACGACGGACTGATCGGAGAGGTCTATCTAGCTCGAGGGCTGTGCTACAAATGGCGTGACACGATCGGACATGCAACCGAAGAGGCTGTTCCGCCCGGGGTCGACTACGACCTGTGGACGGGTCCCGCGCCTATGAAGCCGTTCACGCGCAACCGCTTCCATTACAACTGGCACTGGACTTGGGATACCGGCAACGGCGACATTGGCAATCAGGGCGTTCACGAAATGGACAAAGCTCGCTGGGGTCTCGGAGTGAAGTATCCCACCAAGGTCTCAGCCATCGGCGGCCATTTTATGTTCGACGACGACCAGCAGACCCCGAACACCCTGAATGTCGCCTACGAATTTGTCACGCCAGATGGAAAGCGCAAGATGCTGGAGTTTGAAGTCCGCCATTGGATCACCAACAACGAAGCCCTAATCGGAACCAAGGTTTTCGGGAGCGAAGGCGTTCCGGCTGCAGGCTTGGCGGCTGCAAGCTCCGCTGACACAAAAGGCCCAGCTATGGCCGGATTGCCTACGGCGGCGGGTTCCGCACCACCCAAGCCCAAGACCGGGCCCGATGCCGGTGCGCACAATGTCATCGGAAACATCTTCTACGGTTCCAAAGGTTACCTGGCCATGAGCGAGTATGATTCCTACGAGAGCTGGTTGGGCAAAGAAATGGAGCCCGGACCTAGCGGCCGTGGCGGTGGCGATCACTTTGCCAATTTCATTGATTGCGTGCGCAGCCGCAACAAAGAACATCTGCATTCGCCAATCGAAGAGGGCCATATTTCTTGTACCCTGATTCATCTGGCTAATGTCTCCTATCGGTTGGGACGCACCATTCATTTTCGGCCCGAAACCCAAGAGATCAACGGTGATGAAGAGGCCATGCGTTTAATGCGAGAGGCCGACCGCGGCTACCGCGATCCCTACGTCGTCCCTGAAAAGGTATAAGTTGCAATTGGGTTTTAGACCAGAGATGCTCTCGTGAGCGTTTGAGGCGACGTTATAGTACGGATTTCCGGGCGATCTTTACTGCCGTCGGTGAGCGTCGGCGACAATTTGTTTCCTAGCCGATGCGGAGTTTTAACCGCACGCGCCTTCCCCGGGACGCCCGCCGGCTAGCATGTGGGACGCACATGAAACGATTGGCACTCCTCTCATGCGTCATTTGCGTCGTGACGCCGCTCGTGCTGATCTGCGTGAACCTTATCGGCCAGAAGCCGACACCCGGCAAGGTCTATGTCGTCCTTTGGTTCGACACCGAAGACTACATCCTGCCGGAGAGCGATGACGCGGCCAAACGGCTGGCGATATTTCTCACCGAGCAGGGTATTCAGGCGACATTCAAAGTCGTCGGTGAGAAGGCGCGCACGCTCGAGCGCCGCCATCGCACGGACGTCATCGCAGCGCTGCAGAAGCATGTCATCGGCTACCACGCCAATACGCATAGCCAGCATCCGACGCCGGCAGAGTATGAGTCGCTGTTGAATTGGGAAACTGGCGCGGCCGAATTCACGCGGCGTGAGCGCCCCGGCTATGACGACGTGCAGCGCATCTTCAAACAGAAGCCGTGCTGCTACGGACAGCCGGGCAACTCGTGGGCGCCGCAAGCGTTTCCTTCGCTCGCCAGTTGGGGTGTGGGTCTGTATCTCGACGAGGCGGCGCACGTCGGGCTGAACGGTCAACCCTTCTATTACGGCGGGCTACTCAATATCTTCAATACCAAAGAGGGCCCGCAACTCCGGCCCAATGACGAGTGGACCAACCTTGAAGAGAGCAAGACCAAGTTTCGCCAGTTCTACGAACAGATGACCACTAGCGGCGGCGGGCTGATCAGCCTTTACTTTCACCCGTGCGAGTTCATCCATAGCCAGTTCTGGGACATGAACTTTGCCCGCGGCGCCAATCCGCCGCGCGACCAATGGCAAAGCTATCCCCTACGGCCTCCGGATTCGCGTGAGCGCGCGTTCAGTTACTTTGAACAGCTCATGCGCTACATGAAGTCATTTCCTCAGGTACAGTTCATCACCGGGCCGCAGGCCACACGCCTGTACGCGGACGGCGCTCGCGGACACAGGTTTAGCGCGAGCGAACTCGCCGAAATCGAGCGCCAGGTGGAATCGGAGGTCAACTTCCAGGTTCGCGGGGAATACACGCTCTCACCCGCCGAAGTCATGACGCTCGTTGCTGAGCGGATGGCCGGGCAGCCGAGCGCGGACACCAGCGTGGCTCTTCCGTTTACCGTTTACGGACCGAGCCTGCCCTCGCCGCGGCTGACCGAGTCGGTCGAAGTGCCATGGTCGCAGTTCGAGCGCAGCTTGCATGACCTTCACAGGTTCATTCAGCGCCACCACCAAATTCCCAACGCGGTCTGGTTGGGTAGTAAACCCGTAGCGCCCGAGGCCTTTCTCGTCGCCATGGCGAAGGTCGCGAGCAAGGCCGCGAATGGCACCGCGCCTCCGGAAAAAGTGACGATCACGCCAGCGCGGCTCGCCACGGAAAAGTACGTCGCTTTTGACTCACCGGAGATCTGGTCGTGGCCGATCTTCCCGCCGGGATTCCATTCCGAACATCTTATGGAACTGGCGCGTCTGCAGGCGTGGACCCTCAAACCCGCGAAACGAAGCCAGTAGCCTGAAAGACGGTCCTGCGGCGTCATAAACCTGTGGTGTCGCTGATCCCGTCGTCTCTAAAGGAAAGTGCCGCTACTGCGGATGCACCGGAGAGAAGCCTTGTCGCTACGTCCCAACTCCCCACGGTCCAAATGGCGGTCACCTGAAACGTCTCCTGTCTGAGTATATTCGCTACTACCACGAGAACCGCACGCATCTCGGACTCGGGAAGGGAACACCCAACGGCAGAACTCGCACCATAGACTCAGGTCACGTCCTTTCTCATGTGCGACTGGAAGACTTGCACCACCGCTACGAACCGGCCGCCTAACCCAAACGAACGTATGCCGCGAACACGCATGTCCTGGATTCCTCGGTCCTTATATATATGCCCGACACGCCTGGCGGTTTTTCTGTTAGGTAGGAAGGACCTTCGCGCTCTCGGAGCACTCCGGATCGATGACAACCAAGCCTTTACGACGGCGAACCGCGCCCTTTTTGGTGCGGATGAAATTTTGGCGAGCCACAGGCACCACTGGCAGTACCCGCACCCGCATCGCAGGGCGCTGCTTTTGCAATCCTGGGAGCAGACTCTACGGAATGGAAAGGACTCCCGCGTTCTTCAGGTCGGTGACAGCCTTCTGAGCGATGAGTTGGAATCCGCCGCGGGAAGCTTCCCTTTGGACAGCCATCAGATTGGCGCGGCCCGCGTCTCGCTTCCCGAAATTCATCTCAATTTCTCCGAGCGCGAGGCGGGCCTCGAGAGCCACGTGGGCAAATCCTGCTGTCGTGGCCTGCCGCACCGCCTCGTTCAATCGCCTCTCTCCCTCCTCGCCTCGCGTGCGACTTTCGGAAGCCGCCTCCGCACGGGCCGCGGTCAACTCGGCAGAAAGTTCGAGTTGCCGGTCATGGGCGCGCTTTGCAAAAGTACTGGCTTTATCCACGCTCTCTCGGGCTTCCGCCATTTTCCCTTGCGATAGCGAAGTGCGAGCCAGAAAAACATTTGCTTCGGCGACTTCGCGCATCGCCTTGGTCTTCTCGAAAATCTCCGCCGCGTTTTGCGCCAGAGCCGCAGCCTCGCCGGTTTTGCCTTGGTCCAGAAGCATCTCGGCCAGACTCAAATCCGATTGCGCCACTTGCGATTTGTCTCCGAGCTCCTCAAAGATCGCCCTGGCTTCCGTTTCGTTTTTCCACGCTGCGGTTACGTCCCCTTCCACCCGCAGCACTCTGCCCAAACCGGAAAGAGCGGCCGCCACCCTGCTTCGATCACCGATCTGGCCGCAAATCGCCAGAGACTCCTCAAAAGCCCTTCTTGCCTCAGCGTGTTTTCCAACTGCCAAGAATACGCCTCCGAGACCGTTCTTCGCCAAAGCCACTCCGTCCTGGTCCCCAATCTCCCGATAAGTCGTCAGCGCCTCCTCATAGCTCTTATGGGCCTTTGGCAGCTCGCCGAAATAAAAGTAGATATCGCCGAGATTGTCATACTCATTGGCGACGCTGAGCTTGTTCCCCAGTTGCTGATAAATGGCAAGCGACTCTTCGTATCTCTCCTTCGCGCCAAGGTAGTCTCCCTGTAACTCCAGGGCAATCGCCTCCAAAGTCGCCGCGCCCGCCACGCCCGCCCGGTCGTTCGCCGCGACGTAGAGTTGTCTAGCCTCGCGCACGAGGCCCTCAACCTCCTCAAGCCGGCCCAGGTTTTCATACAGCCAAGCTTGATGCCGCCGGGCCTCTGCGAGGAGTAGCGATGCTCCAGCCACCTGCGCTTTCTCTCCGGCCCTCGTCATTGCTGCTTCGGCCCTCTTCATGTCCCCGAGCGATCGGGCCGCATGGCCTTCCGCCAAATCGATGCGCGGATCGTCTCGAAGCGGCGAAGGCAACCCTCGTAGCGCCCCAACCGTACCCAACGCGTCCTTCCATCGGTTTGCTCTGACTTGAGCGTTCGCCAGCGCAAGCCCATAGTCGAGGTTGTCTGGGAAAAATTCGAACAGGGCACGGTAGATCTCGATGGCTTTGTCCCAGTCACGGGACGTTTCGCGATAGAGCCCCTCGACCAACAGGCGCTCGGCGCGCGACAGGTTAGAGGAAAGATCAATGGCCTTGCTTGCTTCATCGGCCGCGTTTTGATCGTGGCCTAGCTGGGCCCAGGCCTCTGCCAACGCCGCATGGGAGAGCGCGAAGTTCGGTTCGGCCGCGACCGCTTTGGAGAGCAGATCATGTGCGGCTAGCGCATCGAACATACGAAGTTTCGAAAGACCTTCCGCGTAGAGCCGCGCAGCCTCAGCGTTCGAAGGAAGGGCTGTGGCCACTTCCGCCGCTTCTTCGCGCGTAACCCCGCGCACACCCAGCCTCGAGCGCAATTGCGCGCCCGCCCGGGATACGAGGTCGAAGAGATTTGCCTCCGTGCCTGTCTCGGAAAGCGCGTACTGTGTCTCGCCAGTCCGGGCGTCCAGCAGCCGCAAGTCGAGGCGAATCCGGCCTCGGGACTTCTCGCCGAGCATGGCATAGGACCCCACGACAACCAGGTCCATGCCCAAGTTCTTGTGGATTCGCGCTAGGCTCTCGCGTCCCAAACTGTCGGGATCGGGCAGTGAGAGCTCCGCTTTCATCCGCGCGATCCTCTCGGCTGGCAACGTTCGCAGTTGTTCTCCAGCCGAGAGTTCCGTGGTCAGCCAGTCGGAAAGAGCGGTCGAAAGCCAGGCTTCCCGGGCATCTCCAGACAAGTTTCGAAATCCCAGCACGGCGACGGACGTCCGTGGGCTCACAGATGCCACCATTCCACTGAAGATCGCGGGCTGCCTGAAACGCAATGCGAAGATGCCTGCTAGGGCGACAAGGGTGACAATCAATCCCAGGAGGAGCGAGAAGCCCCATCCCTCCGCAAGCGAATAAAACAGTTGCGCCGGTTTTTCGACACTTATGAAATTCAACTTCGGCGTTGCCGCAAACGGAACCGCTTCCGCTCCTCCGGTGGAACGCACTTTCACGGAACCGAAGGAAGCATCTGCCTCTCCGTTCTGACCGACCTCGACGGGAACGAGAAGTCGGTAGCCGTGACGCGGGATGGTCTCAATGTAGCGGGGACACTCTGCCGAATCTCC
>Ga0137379_10004510_pt1 | contig 13099 bp, 10 predicted proteins | sample SagtaG_18_FD_104812 | JGI IMG/M metagenome (GOLD analysis project Ga0137379, IMG submission 104812) | Vadose zone soil microbial communities from Sagehorn Ranch, Mendocino, California, USA - Sage2_L_80_16 metaG | ecosystem: Environmental > Terrestrial > Soil > Vadose zone | place: USA...
CGGCGGCCGCCCGCAGCCGGGTGCGCCACACGTACGCGGCCGGAATCGCGGCGACCGCCCGTTCCAGCTCCCGTACGTCGTCGCGGCCGGGTGCCGCGACCACTGCGCACAGGCACCGTAGCGCGTGGACGACCGGGAGGTCGGCTCGCGGTACTGCGCCGATGGCGACGACCGTCTCGGCCCGTGCCTGGAACCGGTCGGTCAGCTCGCGCAGCGTGCCCCCGAGGGGACGCCGCTCATCGACGAAGGCGCCGAGACCGAGCAGCGCCGTCACGGTGATCGGGTGCTCCGGTGGCAGCGTCTCGGCCGCGGCGAGCAAGTGCTCGGCGCCGGCGCGCAGGTCGGTGTCGCGTCCGTCGCCGACCCAGGCTTCACCGCCGGCCCGGTCTCCGCCCGCGACCGTGCCGCGTAGGAACAGGGCGACGGCCAGCAGGTATCGGTCGGTCCCGGCGAGCACCGGCGCGATCGCCTGTCCACTGTGGACGATGGTGATGGCGAGTGCCACGCACTCGTCGACCACGTCAACCGGCAGGGAGGCGATGTCCGGGCGCAGCAGCTCGGTCGCTGCGGCGTTGGCGTCCGGTACCTTCGCCAGATCGGTCAGCTTGGCACGCAGTGCCAGCCGCGCCTGCTCGACGTCGGGCGCCACCGGAGCCGTTACGGTCACCGGGGTGTCCGGTACCGCCCGCGCGGGTGGCTCCTCGCCGTGCAGCACCGTGACCGGGCGGTCCATCGCATCCAGATTGACGAGTATGTCGATGCCGACGAACGGCGCGACCGGCGGACCACCCTGGCCCGGCGCCTGGAACAATCGGCCGTACCCCTGCCCGCCCGGACGGGTGAACTGCTCCTGCAGCTTCTGCAGCGTGGTGAACGCCTGCACCCCGCGGCTGAGGTCGAAGCCACCGGCCCCGTGGCCGAACCCGCTGAGCATCACCTGCAATGCCTCGGCCATCTGCAGCATCGCGTGGGCGGCGCCGGACATCTCCGCGCTCAGCGTTCCGCCGGTCAGCACCGCACGGAAGCACTCGACCGCACGGTCGGCGTCGACCGCGGACGCGGGCGTCGTGTTGCCCAGCATCGCCGCGCGCATGCTCTCCGGTCCCAGGCTCTTCGTGACCCGGGATAGGTACATCTGGCCGAGAATCAGCTGGCAGGCCGCGCCGAGGGCCGGCGGGAGGGTCGGGAACGCAAGCGCCTCGGTGAGCAGGTGGATTGCGGTGTCCCGGTCGTGCTCGGAGGAGTCGTACACGCCGTGCCGGATTCCGTACAGCCAGCCGGCCATGCTGGCGACCCGGCCCCGCATCGGGTCTCCGAGGTCCAGGTACCGGCACGCCTCGTCGAGCGCCGCGATAGCCGCGTCCAACAGGGCTCGCGCGTCGGGCGAGCCGATCCTCGCCTCCCAGGATCGGCTCATCTGGGCCTGACCGAGCTCGACGAGCGTACCCGTCCGGGCCGGGCCCTGGAGCTTGGCCAGGCGCGCTTCGATCGCGGCGATCGCCTCATCGGTCGACGTGTTCACCTGTGGTCCTCCACGGAGTCGAGGGCGCGTCACTGTCCCCAGTGGACGAACCCCGCCCACGCGACTACCCGGGCCGGGTCCGTCTGCGCCAACTGTCGGCGAAGTGCGGGCGGCATCTGGTCGGGTACCACCCGATCGGGGTCGAGCATCCACAACTGCGCCTGGTATAGGGCCGCCCAGACCGGGAGCCGGTCGACCATAAGGTGGTGGTGGAACATGAACATCAACACCGAGGTCTCCCGGTCGGGGATGCTCCACTGAGTCGACAGCACAGATCGGACCCGACCGGCCAGGAACGCCGTCCCCAGGCTGTACGCCTCGTCGTACCCGTGGATCGAGCGTCCGGTGTTGCAGGCGGCGAGGACGACCAGCCCAATGGCCCGCTCCGGTGCGCCTGCCATCAGGTCGATCAGAGTCTCCGCGCTGAGCGGCTCCCCACCGGCCAGCAGGAGGTACGACGCGCGGGCGTCCGGGCTACCGGTGAGTACCCCGTGGCACGCGAGGTGGAGCACCGCCCCGGCACCGGGTCCAGTCGTGGTGAGCCAGTTCCGTACCTCGGCGGCGGTACCGGCACCGGATAGGCTCGGGCTGCCGTCAGCGCGCCGGCCGACGTAGCGGGCGCCGAGGTAGAAGGCCTGCCGGATGGCGTACGCCTCCACTCCCGCGGCCGGCAGCGCACCGTCCGCCGAGCCGGTGTCCGGGTTGCCGACGACGAGACCGACCGGCGTGACCGGTACCGGTGCCAGTGCGGCCGAGTCGCACAGCATCCGCGCGGACACTGCTTGGGAGAAGGCGGCGAGCCGGACCGCGTAGGTACCGTCCGGGCGGCGAGCCGCCTGCCACGGTACCTGGGTCAAGTCCCCCATCGGCACCAGGACCACCCGGGGTGGGCGTTCGGAGTCCGGTACCGGCAGGGTCGGCAGGTATCGCTCCACCAACGGTCCGATCGCCGCCCGCCAGGCCCAGTCACACAGCCCGTCCAGGCTGTCGACGAACCGGGTGTCCCGGGCCTCGATCATCAGGTCCCTGGTACCGTCGCTCCCTGCCGGCGACTCCTGCGCGGGTTGGTCGCTGACACCGCGGTCGGCCGCGGCCGTCAGGTACGACTCGACATCCGACGCGCCGACGATGAGACTCGGCAGAACCATGAAGCTCGGCGGCCCCTGGGCCGGGAGCATGGCCGCCCAGCCCGCCCCGGCCGGCTGGCCCGGTACCAGGTACACCAAGGCGTCCACGTCGAGTCGGGACAGGGCGGTACGGATCTCCGGCAGGGTCGGCGGGTCGAATACCGCCGTCGTACCGGCCCTGTCCGACAAGGCGGCGAGCAGTTCCTGGCGCAGGCCCGGGGGTAGCCGGTCCGGCCCGCGGTACGGGCCGTCGGCGCGCAGCCGCTCGACGAGCTCGGGCCGGTCCGCGTCCCGCAACCGGGTCGCAAGGTCACGAAGTTCGGTCGCGGCGAAGAGGATCAGTCCGCGGCCCGCGTCGAGCGCACGGACGGCGTTCGCTCCGTCGTTGTCGGTCAGGCACTGCCGGGCGGTGCTGACCGCGTCGCGGGCGGCGTCCCGCGCGGCGATCCTCGCTGCGGCCGCGTCCGGCTGAAGCAGGACCCGCCACGCGTAGCTGCGCAGCCCGTCCAGGACGGCATCGCGGGAGCCGGCCACTCCCCCACGGCGATGGTGGATCCACGAGATACCCTCATGTACGAGTGTCCACTGTGGATGGTACGGGCCGCCCATCAGACTCCGCGCCTCGTCCAGCAGGCCCAGCGCCTCGTCAAGCCCGCTCAGATTGCCGGTCACGTCGGCGCGCCGGACCAAGCCGAGGGCCACCGACGCGAGGTAGAACGTCCGCAGCGGGTGTCCCGGGCCGGCCTTGCTCAACGCCTCGCGGAAGCGCGCGATACTCTCTTCGACCTGTTCGGGGGTTGCCGCGTCGTTGCCGGCGAGCGCCCCACCGGTAGCCGCCTGCCGGAACGCCTGTTCGCCGCCGGTGGCCGGGGTGTCGGCCAACCGGCGCAGCGCCGCCAACTGATCCTCCGTCGCCGTCGACGGTAGCGCGCCCGATGAGCGTCCGCTCAACGAATCCCGGAACGGGCCCATCATCGCGTCCAACTCAGCCATGACCTCGTGCATGCGGTGCCCTGGCGGAAGCTTGTCGGTGGCCGCCCGCAGCCGCTGAACGGCCGTCAGTACGTCGCCGCCGCCCTGATGTGCTGTCATGACCTCTCCGGCCAGGCTCAGCACATCGAGGTTCGCGCCCAGCACCGGATTCGCGGCGTACCCGTCGCGCAGGCCTTCGATGTCCGAGAGCATCTGCCGGACGCCACTCTCGTCGCCCTCATTCATGGCGACGAGGTAGCTCACTGCCGAGCGGGCCGACCGGTGCAGCATCGCCAGTCCCGGGTTGTCCGGTGCGTCGGCGGCGATCGCGTCCAGCTTGGCCAGCGCGGCCCGCGGATCGGGCAGGTCGAACTCCGCCGCGGCACGCAGGATCGCCATCATCCGGGCGCTGGCACGGAGCGTGCGCCAGCTCGGGTGGGGAGGCGGGTTCCGATCGGCGATCGCGAGGAGGCGGTCGACATGGCGCAGCCCGTGCATGTCCGCGTTCGGGTTGTTGAGGACCAGGAGGCGGAGTACCGACGCGGCAAGCGCTCCCGTCGCAGGCAGGTCGGAGGGCAGCCGGTAAAGGTTCTCGAGTACCGCGTCGGTGTCGGCTGACCCGACGTCCTGCTGCAGCCGGGCCACGTCCGCCTGGCACCCGGCCAGGATCCCGGCCACGTCCTCGTCGTCAGGCACGGCATTCTCCTCGGTCCGCGGTGGGGCTCGTGGAGGTACTGACGGACCGGGGTACCGCGGTCAGCGTGCCGGCATGGCCAGGAGGTCGAGCACCGTGGTCACGATCCGCTCGACCACGGCGGGATCGGCGAGCAATAGGGCCACCTGTTCGTCGTCACGGGGACCGGTGGCGGGCGGGCGGTCGAAGTCCTCCGCACCGATACGGACGCCGAAGACGCTACGAATCACCTCGACCACGACGGGCCGGGGCTCTTCGCAGCGCAGCCGAACGCCGATCGCCTCGAACGGCAGTCTCCGCGAGCGCGAGGAGCCGGGCGTCGTCGACCTCCTGCCGGTGGACCAGTGGCAGCGGTGGCAGCTCCCGAACGTCGTCCTGGTCGGTATGCAGTACAGGCAGGGCCGGCGCCTGCTTGTGGCCGAAAGGACGCTCGACGTACCTCAGGTACCACGATCGGCAGCGAGGCGGACCAGCCGCCGGTGCTGTCCGGCGGCGCGAGGAAGAACGGCGTGCTCAGCACGACGCCGACGACGAGCGCGACTACCCAGAGCACTGCGTCGGCGCCGAGCACCGCCGTACGGCCTTGCAGCACAAGCACAGCAGCCATGATCGTGACCAGGCCGACCAGCATCGAAGCGCACCACAACAGGAATCTGCGCACCGCGCGGCTCCTTTCGCGTCTGGATAGCTATCCGTGGATGAGGAAAAAGCCGCTCCACAGGAGGAGGAACACGGCGACCGCGACACACAGCCGGCTCGCGAGGCGAGCCACGACCACGCGCGCCGGGAGCCGGGCGTCTAGCCGGCCGATCTCGGGTCCGGTCAGGGTGTACAGCAGCGTGATGTGCCGTACGACGCGCGGGTCGCCCCGGATCGACCACCGTCCCGGGATCCGGACGAGGTCCCCGGGCCGCAACTCGCCACGCGCGAAGTCGCCGTACATGACGCATGGCACCAGGTCGCTCGACCCGGTCTGCACCTGGAAGCGCCGTACCGTCACGCTCATGTTCCCGCCCGTGCCCGACCACTTCCCACGCCGGGCCGCGATCACCCCGGTCAGGACCAGCACCGGCGGCCCGAGCGCGGTGACCGCGGATCCCGCGGACAGCCGACCGAGCACCGTGGACCCAAGTAGCACCACGGTCGTGAGGGCGCAGGTACCGGTAAGGATCGTCAGGCCGGTGGAACCGGAGTAGGGCGTGCTCGACGGCGATGCGAGCGATGACGCTGCCGACGAGTTCCCGTGTCGGCGTACCGCCGGCCGGTGGGCCGGCAGCCGACGGGGTCGACGGCGGCGGCGATGTCTTGCGGGCGGGCGACGGCGAAGCGGCGCTCCGGCCGGACGGCTGCGGCGGTAGGTTGCCGGCGGACGCCGGTGGAGCAGCACGGCCGCGCCCAGAAGGCGGTGGCGACGGTGGTGCACCGCCGTGCCCGGACGGCGGCGGTGAGCCGGTCAGGAAGGGCGGTCCCGGACCCTGTGGCGGCGGGTCGGGAAACAGGGGGCGGTCACCGGCGTCGAGGGGCTCGGGGACCGGTTGGTCAGCCACCGACTGGCTCCAGCCGCCGGGGGGTGCAGTAGTCGGCGAGCAGCGCCCCGGACAGGCCTGGGAAACGCCGCGCACACCACTGCTGGACGGCCGCCGCCGAGCCGAAGTCGCCGAGCGCGAAGGTCACCCACAGCGGTTGGCCCTGGTACAGCTGGCGCCGGCCGTAGTCCGTACTGAGCAGGAGGACGATCCGGGTATCGAGCGAGTCGGCCTTGCGCAGCCTCAGGTGCTCCGCGAGGATGTCGGTGGCCTGAAAGGTGTGCGTACCGTCGGCCGCCACCTGGTGCTGGTCGACGATGCCGGCGCTCTTGGACGCGAGCTGTGCCACGTACTGTCTCTCGAGAGGCACCGTACCGATGTCCGCGTCGCGAAGCTGCTGGAGCTCCTTCAGGGCGGCGGCCTGACCGTCTACTGTGGGCGATGGGCCCGGACTGGGCGGCGGGCTCGGTGTCGGGGTGGGGAGAGCACCGTCGCCAACCGAGGTCGCCGCGGTCGTCACCGCGACCGGTGGTGCCGCCGGCGCCGGCGGCGTGCTGCCCTCTCCCCGGTTCAGCACGGTGACGGTAGCGCCCGATGCGGCGACCACGAACACGGACGCCACGGCCAGGGCGACGATCGTTCGCGTAGTGAGGCGGATCCGCCGGAGCCGTGGCGGGAACGGTGGCTGCGGTGCCGGTATCGGTGAAGCCTGCGGCGGCGGTGGCTCGGTGGGAGGCGGCGTGAAGAGCGCGATCGGAAGGACGGGCACCTGTTGCGAGGATGCCGGTACCACGGGTGGCACCAAGCGGTCGGACTCTTGCGCGACCCGCTCCTCGCCGACCGGATCCTCGGCGACCGGCGCCGTGACGGGCGGGCCGGCCGGCGGCTGCGGCGTGGTACCGGCGACGAGCGCGCTCAGGTTCCACAGCCCGCCACCGGTACCCTGTCCCTCGGTCATCTCGCCACCGTCCTCAGTCGTCCATCACCAGGACCCGGCGGCCAGCCTGCGCGGGTCCGACGGTCGGGAGGGACCGCCCGGCCGGTACCGCGCGCTCCCGGCCCCAGGTCCGGATCTCGTCGATCTGCTCGGGATTGGTACGGATGAGCGGGAACGTGTTCGCGAAGGCGTCCACGACGAACTCCGGCCGCAGGCTTTCGACGCCCCCGTTCAACAGGACCTCGGCACCCACCTCGTGCAGCGCGGACTCGATGTCCGAGCCGGCGAAACCTTCGGACATCTCGGTCAGCTTGTCCACGAGGTCGCTCGGCGGCTCCTGGCGCACGTACCGCGAGTAGTAGAGCCGGACGATCTCCTCCCGGTCCCGGGCATCGGGCAGGTCCACGAAGAACAGCTCGTCGAAGCGGCCCTTGCGCAACAGCTCGGGCGGGAGGGACCGGACGTCGTTGGACGTCGCGACGACGAACACCCGCGAACGCGACTCCTGCAGCCAGAACAGGAACTGGCCGATCAGCCGGCGGCTGACACCGGTACTGTCGTGCTGCCCCGACAGCCCCTTCTCGATCTCATCGATCCACAGCACGCAGGGCGCGACTCGGTCAGCGGTATCCAGAGCGTCGCGCAGCCGGCCCTCGGACTGCCCGACGAACTGCCCGAGGATGGCCGAGAGGTCCAGCCGGTACAGGGGAAGCCGCCACTGTGCCGCTATCGCCTTGGCGGATAACGACTTCCCGCAGCCCGGTACCCCGACCAGGAGCACCCCACGCGGCGGCCGCAGTTCGCTGCCACGCAGATCGGCGACCATGAGCTGGTGCTTGCGGATCAACCAGTGGCGCAGGTTGGTCAACCCTCCGACCTGGTAGTCGGCCTCCTTGAGGGCAACCCGTTCCAGGCCGGCCAGGTCACCGAAATGCTTGTCCTTGAACTGCGCAAGGTGCTCGACGTCCTCCCGGGTGACCGCGCCCCTGGCCACGATGGTGGCGAGAACGTTGATCGCGGTACCTTCCGGCACACCGACGAGGAACTCCGCGGCGCGCCGGGCGTCCTGTTCGGTCCACGCGATCGGTACTACGCCTTGCTGTTCGCCGAGGAAGCCGACGATCACGTCGTACATCTCGGTTGCGTCTGGCAGGTCGAGTGCGACGTTCATCCCGAGCCGGAGCAGGTTGCTCCACAGTGGAGTGTCGCTGATGATGACCACGCACCCGGAGCTCGCGTCGGCGAGGCGGGCCAGCTCCGCGAAGTGACGGCTGACCGCGCTGTCGCCACTCAGGTCCTCGGGATCGACGAACACCACGGTCGCCTGCGCGCGGGTGGTGAACTGGCCGGCCGCGTACTCCATCGCACCGGTCAGCGACCGGTCCTCGGACACCGGCGTGTTGGTACGCAGGTCCCGGATCCCGGTCGCCCGGGTGTAGATCCAGAACGGGAGGCTGGCACGCTTGGGGTTGCCCGCCACCTCCTTGGCCAACCGCATCGCCCGCACCTGCTCCAGGCTCCGGATGCCGATGAGCGGAACCCTGGCGGCAACGTAGCTGTCGAGGTCCCGGCGGCACTCGGCGAAGGTCGACATGCTGCCTCCTATGTCGGGGTTGACCGGGGGTTGACGATGACCTGCCGGCGGCTGGGCGATGACGGGTCGACGTACCACGCGTCCCGGCCGGCCACCGCCAGGGGCGGCTTCTGGCTGACCAGTGTCAACGGGTTGTCGCGGATGGTCCGCAGCCTCGCCTCGACGGCGTCGCGGGTGACCTCCGGGCGCCGACGCATCCGGTCGACCTCGGCCTCGAGCGACTTCTGCGCCGAGTCGACCTGGCTGTCCACCATCCCAAGCAGCCGCGCCGCCAGGTCGGGCGGCAGACCCGAGTGGGTCGCGAGGGCACGGATGGGAGCCAGGCCGAGCCGCCCGTTGGCGAGCGCGCGGGCCACCCCGTACTCGTCACGCGCCTCCCCGAGGCCCGCGGTCAGCGTGGCGGCCCAAGCGACCAGCCGCCGGCTGAGGGCGTCGGACAACCGGTCGGCAAGCCGCGACCAGGTGTCCCCGGTGAAATCCTCGACGCGTAGCGCGGGCAGGGACGAGGGATCGAGCCGCTCCCCGGCGGCCCAGCGTTCCAGGAACGAGGCCCAGGTCTGGTACAGGCCACCGCCGCCCCACATCGCGGTCACGGCTGCCGGCCCCGTTGTACGAGGATCTCGCCGGGAGGCAACGGATCCCACGCCGGAAGGCCGTCGACCATGCGACGTATCCGTTGTGTGGCACGGGGATCCGCGCTGATCGGCTGGCGTGCCCAGGGCACCGCAGCCTCCGGTATCGACGTCGGACCGGTCCCGGACACACCGCTCGTCGTCATGCCTTATCCCCTCCTCCGACGGTCTCCACGCTGCGCCGCTCATACGGCGAGCCCACCTGACCGGCCGTGGCGAAGTCGGCGACCAACGCCCTGACCCGCTGCTCCCCGGCATCGGCCTGCTGGAACCGTGTGGTCCAGTCGGTCAGCTCGGACCCGGCCGCGCGCAGCTGCCGGATCGAGTCCTCCTTCGCCCGGGCGACGAACGCCCGCGCCTCGTTCTGTCGTTTGACCGCGTCCTTCCAGCGGTAGTAGAGGACGGCTGCCGCGATCCCGCACCCGGCCAGCCCGAGGACGATGCCCACCGGCCCCAGGCACAGCGTGAGGAGCAGGAACGCCAAGCCCCCGATGACGGACGCCACGATGACCCGGGTCTTCAAGCCCGCGGTGAACGAGTCCAGGTACAGCTGGGCGAAACGGTCCCAGTACACGGCGAGGGACCGTTCGAGCTGCTCGGCAGGGAGCGTGAAGGACCCGGTCCACGGCGGCATCTGGAACGCTTGCGCGCCCGCGTTGTGCCCGGTACCCAACGTCGCATCGACGCTGGACGGCAGGGCGCGACGGTAGTCCATGGTGAACCCGGCATGCGCCTCGCCGAACCAGTCCGCGCACGCGGCGACCGCGACGCGTTGGGTCTGCCGGGACACCCCGATGTCCTCGGGCGTCAACGCCGACTGGGTCTGGATCGACAGGTAGTCCCGGGTCGACTCGAGCGCGGCGATCCTGGCGTGCACCATCTGCCGCGCCTGCGCGACGTCACCTTCCTGCTCCACGACGGTCTCGTTGTACGCGAGCTCCCGACGCAACGGCAGCTCGTCCGGGTCGTAGTCGCCGACGAGGCGGTCCAGGATGTCGTCGATCGCGTCCTCCAGGCGGTCAGAGACTGGGAGTTCCTCGGCGAACATGGCGGTGTACTTCTCGACAAGGGCCTGATGCACCTCCGCGCAGCCGAGTGCGCGATCCAGCAACGGCCACTGCGGCGATACACCCATCAGGGCCGGGTACCGGTGGCCGTGGGTACGGGTGACGTGCTTGTCGATCTCAGCGCGCCACTGCCGTACCTGTGCCGCCTGGATCGACTCGTCGGTGAGCAACTGCTCGCGCCAGCCGTCGAGGCGTTCGTGCATCAGCTCGACCCCGGCCGGACCGAAGGCGCCCTGCGACACGGATTCGAGGATCACCGCGAACTCCCGGCCGAGCTTGGCCGGGTCCTGTGCGTTCAGGTAGTGCCGCAGCCAGCGGACGGCGCCCGTCTGCCGGCCCTGCCGGCGCAGAACCAGCGCCATGAACAGCGACGTACGGTCCGGTGACCGGCGGAACGCCTCCTCGACGCCGCGCCGGCACAGATCCTCGTTGTCGCCGGCCCAGGCGGCCAGTGCCACAAGCACGGGTGCCAGCCAGTATCGCGGGGTCTGCACCATCAGCTGTTCACCGACGTTGCGGATGGTCTCCTCCGAGACCAGGCCGACGTCGAAGGCCTGGAGCATCCCGACCGCGGTGCGCCGGACCACCTTGTGGTGGCCGAACGCGCTGTCCAGCCTGCCTTCCAACACCCCGATGCGGGTCTCGGCCTGCTGGCGGTTCGCGGTGAATTCGGCGCGCCGGGCGAACGCGAGGAACTCGTCGCGCAGCGCGGTGAGGTCGTTGCGGGTCTCCCGCTGTTCCTGGCTGACCGCCGAGACCTGGTTGCCCACCACGTTGAGCGACTGGTCCAGCTGGACGATCATCCGCTGGACCTGGCCGACCTCACGGTGCAGGGTGTAGTCGATTTCCGCCATGATGCTCCGCTATAAGGAGACGACGACAGATCCGTCCGGGCGGACCGGATGCAGCTCACCGCTCGCGTACACCTCGACGAAGGCGTACGCGCCGGTCCGGACGAGCATCCGCGCCTGGGCGAAGGGTTCCGGCATGACGTCGGCCGGTGCGAAGTGGTCGACAATCGATTGGAAGACATCGAGCCGGTGGTCCACGTACGGCGGTCCGAGGAAGCACTGCGCGACGAAGCCGAGCGGAACGTCACCGAATTCCGTCTCGTACTCGTCGTGGATCCACCGCGCGAGCTCAGCCCGGCTGGCCGGGTCCAGCGTCATGTCAAGCCGGTGTACCGCATCGAGCAGGCCAGCGTGCCGAAGCTTGCGCCGGTTGCGCACCGGCTGCCCCGATACCGACCGTGCCCGCAGGTCCGGGGTGAACGCGGAGGTACTGGTCTCGATCCGCCGGCGCTGCCCGAAATCCATCTCAGCCTCCTCGCTCCGCTTCCCGCACGTCGGTGTGTACCTGACGGACAGCGGTGAGTGGCCCTTGTCCGTCACTGTTCATCGCAACCGCGGTGGAAGGACGCAGATGGCCGTGTTCCCGGTACCGAGCCTGACCGCGGCGGACTTGACGGACAGCCCGATCCGGAGCCGCCCCGCACGCGCCGGGAGGACCTGGACCTGCCGACGCCGACCCGGCGGGAGGAGCCCGCCGACCGCACCGACGGAACGGGTTGGGGCGGCGGGCTGTGCGCCTGCCCGACTCCTCCGGGCGACCTGGGAGGTGGTCAGGGACCTGCCGAGCGGCGATGAGGCCGACGTGGTCCTGGTACGCGACCGGGAAGGTCTGGAGCGGGTCATCAAGATCTACCGACGCAACGTCTCAGTGGACGTCGAGGTGGCGCGGCGGATGACTGCGCTGGACCAAATGTTCCTCATCGCGCCGTACCAGACCGGGTACGGGAACAGCCGGCACTGGGAACTGATGGAGTACGTGTCGGGCGGCAGCCTGGCCGACCATCTGGACCACACGATGGCACCGGGCCTGACCGGTACGAGATCGTCGAGGCGGTACGCCAGGTCACCGAGGCGTTGAGCGAGCTGCACCAGGCACACATCACACACAGCGATATCAAGCCGGCCAACATCCTCGTCCGCAAGCGCACCCCACTGTGGTTGGCGCTCGGCGACTTTCGGCCTGAGCAAGTACCTCGGCGACGCATCGATGCGGTTCATCCGGCGCGGGCACACGATCGCGTACGCCGCGCCGGAGTCCTTCTCCGGCCGGTTCTCCGCGGCCCAGGACTGGTGGGCGGCGCTGGGCATGGTCGTCCGCCAGTTCGCCACTGGGAAGCCGCTCTTCGCCGGGCTGAGCGAGCAGGTCGCCATGCACGAGCTGCTCGTCCAGTCGATCGCTCGACGGGGTGACCGACGAACGGCTCCGGCTGCTGTGCCGGGGACTGCTGGTCCGGGATCCCGACCACCGGTGGGGCAAGGGGCAGGTACAGGCCTGGCTCGCCGGCGAGAGTCCCCGATGTGCACGACGTAAGCGAGGTACGCGCGGGCCGCGCCCTGTCGTCGCGGACCGGACCTGCTGGACCCGGGCGGAGGCAGCCCAGGCGTTCGCGACAACTGGAACCGCGCGACGACGACGTTCCTCGACCGGATCGGTACCGCCGTGCCGGGTGAGGGGTGGCGGCTGCTGCGCTCGTGGCTGGAGCAGGTCGACGAGGACGTCGAGCAACGGGTCCGGTTGATCGACCGGGTACTGACGGCTAACCTGCCGCCCGGCGTCCGCATGCTCCACCTGCTTCGCCGGCTCGACCCGACCATTCCGCCGGTATACCGGGGCGGTTCGGTGCTCCCCGCGCACGTCGCACAGATCGCGGCGGCCGCCTCGGCCGGGCCGGGACAACCGGCCAACGTCGTCCGCGACCTGTGGGACCACCACCTGCTCGGCCCGCTGTCCCACTTTGCCGGTGGGGCGGCGCTCGTCGGCATCGACCGGGCCTGGCGCAATTCGATGACACAACTGGAGGCGGTCCACGGCGCCACCGCGATGCCTCCACCCGGGACGCATGCGCTCGCCCGGTCCGCGGTGGTGCACCGCGCGGTCCTGCTGCGCGTGGCAGCCGATCGCGGCCTAGCAACGGTCCTCACCCAGCAGGCGGTTGACGCGCTTGCCGCGATGCCCG
>Ga0137379_10004515_pt1 | contig 13095 bp, 9 predicted proteins | sample SagtaG_18_FD_104812 | JGI IMG/M metagenome (GOLD analysis project Ga0137379, IMG submission 104812) | Vadose zone soil microbial communities from Sagehorn Ranch, Mendocino, California, USA - Sage2_L_80_16 metaG | ecosystem: Environmental > Terrestrial > Soil > Vadose zone | place: USA...
GGTCGTGCCGGGGGTCACGAGCGCCATTTCGGTCCCCGCCGCGGCGGGCATCCCGGTCACGCACCGGGGTCTGAGCCAGGGGTTTTGCGTGGTCGCAGGGCATGCCTCACCGGCGGACCCCCGGAGCACGATCGACTGGCCAGCGCTCGCCCGCAGTGGCCTTACCCTCGTCCTGCTCATGGGTGTCGAGCACCTTGACGACACGGCGGCGGCACTGGTCGCGGCGGGGCTGGACGCGGGCACGCCGAGCGCCTGCGTGGCCGATGGCTGGACCCGCCAGCAGCGGGTGGTGACCGCGCCGCTGCGGGACATCGCGTCCGCGGTGAGCGGCGCGGGCATCGCCAACCCGGCGGTGATCGTCATTGGGGACGTCGCACGGTTCGCGGCTGGCTCCGCCGGCCCGCTCCCGCTCGCCGGCCCCCAGCCGGAGCCGGCCGTCCAGCGGGCGGCGGGGCCCCGGCGGGTACTCGTGCTCGGCGGCGCGCGCTCCGGAAAGTCCGCTACCGCCGAGCAAATGCTGGCAGGCTACGAAACCGTGGATTATGTCGCCACCGGAACACCGCCCGGCACGGGGGACACGGAATGGGACGACCGGGTGCGTGAGCATCTCCAGCGCCGGCCCGCACACTGGCGGACGCTGGAAACGCTGGCACTCGACGACGTGCTGGCAGAGGCCGGCGCCGCTGCCCCCGTGCTGGTGGACTGCCTGACCACCTGGCTGGCGCGGGTCATGAGCGACTGCGGCGCGTGGGACGGCAAGCCGGATGCCGACAAGGCCATTGCCGACCGCATCGACCGCCTGGTCCAGGCATGGCGGGATACCCCGCGTCACGCGGTCGCGGTCAGCAACGAGACCGGATCGGGAGTGGTGCCGGAAACCGCGTCGGGCCGGCGGTTCCGTGACGAGCTCGGACGGCTCAACGCCCGCGTCGCCGCGGTCAGCGACGAGGTCTGGCTGTGCACCGCTGGCATCGCGCGGCGGCTGCGATGACGCAGGTCCCGCCGCGCCGGCCGAGACGAGACACCGGGGAAACGCGGCCGCTCACCGGAGGGCGCGGCTCACACCGGGCGGGCCGCGGGGGGTCGCGGATCCCTGGCCCGCCACCGGATGCTGTCCTGCCGCAGCGGCCGCCCCCACCGCAGCGGCCGCCCCCACCGCAGCGGCCCGGCCCGTCAGGGTCCGCTGCGCCGCCGTGGGTTTCCGGCCCGCGGCAGGACTTCGGGCCACCACCATGGGTTCCGGGATCGCCACAGGACGCTGGGCCACCCTGGGTTCCGGGATCGCGACAGGACACCGCGCCGCCGTGGGCTCCGGGATCGCCACAGGACACCGCGCCGCCGTGGGCTCCGGGATCGCCACAGGACACCGCGCCGCCGTGGGATGACAACCCGCCACCTGGCCCCGGATCACCGCGGCCTCCCGGCCCCGGGCAGGGCGCTCGCCCGCACTGGACGGTTCTGAGCTCATTCCGGGACGCCATGAGCCTGTACACGGCCATCCCGGTGAGAGGAACCCCGAGGATCGGCAAGCCGGAGGCGGCCCGGGCCGTCCTCGCCCTGCCGATCGTCGGACTGCTGCTCTCGCTGCCGGTGGCCGGCGTGCTGCTGGTGCTCGATGCCGGTGGCCAGACCACCGCGCGCAGGCTCCTCGCCGCCACGGTCGCGCTCGGGTTGCTGGCCCTGCTGACCGGCGGGCTCCACCTGGATGGGCTCGCGGACACCGGCGACGGGCTCGGCAGCCGCCGCCCGGCGGACGAGGCCCTGGCGATCATGCGCCGGTCCGACGTCGGGCCGCTGGGCGTGGCAACGCTGCTTTTTGTCGTCGTGGCCCAGCTCACCGCCCTGGCTTCCATCCCATCCAGCTCGCGCACCGCCGAGGCACTGGTCGCGGCGGTGGTCACCGCGAGGGTCGCCGTCGTGCTCGCCACCGGGCCTTCCTCCCCTCCCGCGCGCCCCGGCGGGTTCGGCGCCCTGGTGGCCGCCGCGACATCGACGCGGGCAAGGATCGGGACCGCCGTGGTGCTGCTGGCGGCGGTCATCGTCGCCGGTGACGCCCTCGGCGGCCCGGCGCTGGCCCTGCGCGCGCTCGCCGGCGTGCTCGCGGGCCTGGGCGCCGCCGAACTGCTGCGGCGGCACGCGCGGCGGCGGCTCGGCGGCATGACCGGAGACGTGTTTGGCGCCCTGATCGAGGTGTGCACGGCCACCGTGCTGGTTGTGCTTGCCCTGACGGCGTGACGGGCTGCACCAACTACCCGAGCTGACGATGCAGACTGGCGATAGGAAGCACCCGTCCCGCCGGCATAGGCTCGCCGGACAGGAGCTCCAAACCGGTTTCCGAGGAGGGATGGATCCGTGACCAGACAGGTGACGCCACCACCACCGGGTGACCGGCCGAACTCGCCCGCCCCGCCACCCCCGCCCCGCTGGCGGAACTGGCTGTGGCTCATCGCGCTGGCGCTGACTGCCTTCTTGTGGCTGTTTCTGCCCACCATGCACTCCGCCCGGCAGGTCAGCCTCAACTACTCCCAGTTCTTGTCCCAGGTCAGCTCCCACCAGGTGAAGACCGCCACGATCGGCTCGGACGGCACCACGACAGGGACGCTGGCGAACGGCCACACCTACACCACCGTGATCCCCACCCAGCTCGCAGGTTCCACGCTGCTGGACCGGCTGCAGGCGGCGAAGGTAGCGATCACCGCCTCACCGCCGGGGCCCTCGTTCGGCTCCAAGATCCTGTCCTGGGTGATCCTGCTGGTGCCATTCCTGCTCATCGGCTGGTTCTGGCTGCGGCTGTCCCGGGGCGCCGCCGGGCAGTTGCAGGGAGTGCTCGGGGCAGGCAGATCCAGGGCCAAAATTTTCGACGCTGAACGGCCACAGACCACGTTCGCCGACGTCGCAGGTTACGAGGGCGCCAAAGCGGAGATCGCCGAGGTGGTGGACTTCCTCCGCCATCCTGACCGTTATCAGCGGGCGGGCGCCATGGCCCCGCGCGGAGTGCTCATGGTCGGCCCGCCTGGCACCGGGAAGACCCTGCTGGCCCGTGCCGTCGCCGGTGAAGCCGCGGTGCCGTTCTTCTCGGTGGCGGGCTCCAGCTTCGTCGAGATGTTCGTGGGCGTTGGAGCTGCCCGGGTCCGCGACCTGTTCAGCGAAGCCCGCAAACGTGCGCCCGTCATCATCTTCGTCGACGAACTCGACGCCATCGGCCAGCGCCGCAGCGGGACGGGCGCGGTCGTTTCCAACGACGAGCGCGAACAGACACTCAACCAGTTGCTCTCCGAGATGGACGGCTTCGATCCCGCCACCGGGATCGTGCTGCTCGCGGCGACCAACCGGCCCGAGGTTCTTGATCCCGCCTTGCTGCGGCCTGGGCGTTTCGACCGCCGGGTGACGATCCCCCTGCCCACCCTGGCCGAACGGGCCGCGATCCTGGCCGTGCACTGCCGGGGCAAGCAGCTGGGCCCGGACGTCGACCTCATGGTCGTCGCCCGCGGGACGCCTGGCTTTTCCGGGGCTGATCTCGCCAACCTGGCCAACGAGGCTGCGATCTTCGCGGTACGCGACGGGCGGGAAGTGCTGACCGCCGCGGACTTCAGCGAAGCGCGTGACCGGATCCTGCTCGGCCGGCGGGAAGGATCCAACGTCCTGCTCCCAGCGGAAAAGCGCGCCGTGGCGGTCCACGAGGCCGGTCACGCCCTCGTCGCCGCGCTTAGCGAACACGCCGACCCGGTCGCCAAGGTGACGATCCTTCCGGCTGGGCAGGCGCTCGGCGTGACCGAGCAGCTCCCGCTGGTGGAGCGCCACCTCTATGGCGAGGACTACCTCGCGGACACCCTGGCCGTGCGCCTGGGCGGTCGCGCCGCGGAGCTCACGGTGCTGGGCCAGGGCTCCACCGGCGCGGCCAACGACCTGGCTGGCGCGACGGAGCTAGCTACCAAGATGGTCCGCGAGTTCGGATTGTCCCCCGCGATCGGCCCGGTGAGCTACCCCGAGGGAGGTTCGGTGTTCCTTGGCGGCGGGGGGCCTGGCATGTCCAGCCGCCCCTTCGCGGAGGCGACCCAGGCAACGGTCGACGCTGAGGTCTCCCGGCTGCTCCGTGAGGCCGAACAGCGTGCGACCGAGCTGCTTGTTACGCACCGAAGCCAGCTGGACGAACTGGCTGACATGCTCGTTGAGGAGGAAACCGTCGATGGCTCGGCCGTGTACGAGCTCGTCGGCCTGCCAGTCCCGGCCGACGGCGCGGCCGGGGAGACGATGGCACCACGGCGCGCCGCCGCCGCCGTAACGACGGCCCATCCGAGCGCACCCGCAGTTCCGCCAGCTGGCGCTGGACCGGACCGCAAGTAGCCGGGCCAGCGCCCGGATCAGGCTGCCACCCAGGACTGGCTGCGCTCCCACAGCTGCCGGGCCAGTTCCGGGGTGGCGACCCGGCTTGGCTGGCGCTCGCGGCAATCGTCATAGAACCGCCCGCTCACCTTCGCGACCTCAGGAGACGTGGCGCAGTAGACGGGCGTTCGGGCACCCTCCTCAGTTGAGATCATCCGCAGCTTGATCAGCGGGCGAATGGGCCAGGGCACCCGCCGCCAGATGTCGGAAGCGACCACGCCGGGGTGCAGGGCGTAGGCGGTCACACCAGTTCCCTCCAGGCGGCGCGCAAGCTCCTCGGTGAACAGGACGTTGCACAGCTTGGACACCGCGTATTCCGGCTGACCGGTCACGCTGCGGGTGGGCTGCCGCACAGCGTCGAAGTCAACGCCGTTGGCCTGGTAGTGCGAGCCGCTCGCGACGTTGACCACCCGGGCGGGACCGCTGGCCGCGAGATGGTCCAGCAGGGCTGTGGTGAGCGCGAAATGGCCAAGGTGGTTCACCCCGAACGCCAGCTCGAACCCGTCCTTTGTCAGGCCGCGCCGTCCACCCACGCCCGCGTTGTTGATCAGCACGTGCAACGGCTCCCCCAGGGCCAGGAACGTCTCCGCGCAGTGCCGCACCGACGCCAGGTCCGCGAGGTCGAGCGGCAAGAAGGTAACGCCGTCATTCCCGGTGGCCGCGGCGATATCCGTCACCGCCACCCGGCCCTTCTCCTCGGAACGGCAGGCCACGTAGACCCGGCCGCCCCGGCCCGCGAGCTTGGTCGCCGTGGCGCGGCCGATGCCGGTGTTCCCACCGGTCACCAGAAACGTGCGCCCAACGAGATCACCCGGATCACCAGACATGGTGACTTTCTACCGCACCCACCGTGGCCGCGTGTGATCAGCCCGTCCGCGGGGTCATGCCGGTTTGCTCCACGGGTTACCGGTACGCAAGTCAGCTCCTGGCCGGCCCCGTACCGGCGCTGGCGGGCGGCGGCGAGTGGGCGGCGGCAAGCGTTATGCTCGGCGAAAGAGGAGGCATCCGGGCAGACCCGGGTTGCACCGGAGGGACCACGTGCCGAGTTCGGGCGGCGAAACCCAGCAGCAACATGACGCTGCCACCGTGGCGGCCGCGGGAACGCCGCCGCCAGGGCGTCCGGGCCGGACGCCGCGCGTGGTCCTCACGCTGGGCCTGGTGGCGGCGCTGCTCATCGGGGTCAGTGTCTATGTCGCCTACGCGGTCACGCCCCGGCACCACGCCGCTCCCGAGTTGCGGCCGTCCGGCATCCCGGCGAACATCTCGACCAGGCTGGCCAGCCTGATGACGCTTTCGCCGGTGCCGGGGATCCGGGCGCCGGGCTTCACGCTCACCGACCAGAGCGGGCGCACGCTGACGCTGGCGGGCCTGCGCGGCAAGGTCGTGGTGCTGGAGTTCATGGACCCCCACTGCACCGACATCTGCCCGATCGTGTCGCAGGAGTTCGTTGACGCCTACCACGAACTCGGGCCGCTGGCCAGCAAGGTTGTCTTCGTGGCGATCAACGTCAACCAGTACCACCGCTCCGTGCACGACATGGCCGCGTACTCGGCCGAGCACCAGCTGACCTCCATCCCGGGCTGGCATTTCTTCACCGGGCCGGTCCCCGCTCTGCGGGCCACCTGGGCCAACTACCACATCCTCGTACAGGCGCCGAACCGCAACGCCGACATCATCCACACCTCGGCGCTCTACTTCATCGACGCCCGCGGCTTGGAACGCTACCTCGCCGCCCCGATGGTCGACCACACCAAGAAAGGCGGCTCGTTCCTCCCCCTCGGCCAGATCAACGACTGGGGCCACGGAATCGCCATCCTCGCCCGCGACCTCGCCCGCTAACAGGATTGCCCAGCAGGATTGCTCAGCCGACAGGGGTCACCCTGGCGGTGAAGTAGGACGTCCGCTCGCTTGGGCCCACATACAGCGGCCGCGCGCCAGCTGCGGTCACCCACCCGCGCGCGTCATCCCAGTACTGGAACTGCCGCATCGGCAGATACACCGTGACCACCTTGCTCTGGTGCGCCCGCAAACTTACCCGCGCATAGCCGGCCAGCGCCTTCGCCGCGAACGCCACCCCAGACGCCGGGCTCGCCGGCGGCCCCAGATACACCTGCGGCACCTCCTGCCCCGCCACCCGGCCGGTGTTGGCAACCCGGAACCGCACCGCCAAACCGCCACCCACCGCCGTCCACCAGCTCAGCCCCGAATATGCGAAATGTGTATAAGAAATTCCATATCCAAACGGAAACAGCGGGGTCAGCCGACGCTCGTCATACCACCGGTAGCCCACGAAAATGCCCTCGGAGTACGTGCTCGTACACCCGCCCGCCCCGGCGGGAGAACCAACGGGACCAGGGCAAAGATGCCCGTCAGCGCCGACCCCGGCGGAGGTCCGCTCGGGGTGAGCCGCTGGCTGATCCGCCACACCCTGCCCGGCAGTCGCCGGCCACGTCACCGGGAGCCGCCCAGCCGGGTCCAGCCGCCCGAGCAGGACATTCGCGGTCGCCTCACCCCCGGCGGCACCCGGGTACCACATCTGGAGCACAGCCTTCACGCTGGCGATCCACGGCATCGGGACCGGCCCGGCCGTGTTCAGGACCACGATCGTGTGCGGGTTCACCGCCGCCACATCCTCGATCAACTGGTCCTGACCGTCCGGCAGCGGAGAACCGGGAGCACCGTCGCTCCAGGCGAAAACCACAGCTGCCCGGGCATGCGTCGCCGCGGCCACTGCCGCGTTGAGCTCGGCCCGCTGCTGGCCCGGCGTCACCCAGTCCAGCCGTACCTGCACGGGACGGCCGGAAGCATCCGGCGCCTCGGTGACGCCGATGATGTGCGTCCCGGCTGTGAGCCTGACCTGTGTGCGCAGGTTGTCCAGGCCATCGGTGGTTGGGAAGACATTGTCCGTCGTCGGCTGGGTGATGCCCCGGCGGGGCGCCAGGCCCGGACCGGACCGGGTCTGGGTAATCGTCGTGCCGTCCAGGCTGAGTGAACCCTTCGCGCCCAGCAACCCGAGATTGATCCAGTACGCCCCGGTGGACGGGACGGTCAGTTCGCCTGCCCAGGCATGCCCTGACCCCGGCGGCAGGGCGTCGCCGCTGGCCAGTGTGTTGTCCAGGAACGGAACCACCTGTGTCCCACCCGAACCGGCGGAGCTGCGCACCAGCCCCGGCTGCCCCTCATGCGACAGGGCTGAGGCTGGGACCGGGACGCCGGTGAGGTTGTCCGCCGCGGAGTAGCTGAGATGGGCGCGCGGATCGTTGCGCAGGTACGCGCCGAGCACCTGGTACGTGCCCGCGTTCATGAGCGCGGCGCCGTCACCGGGCCCGCCCAGTTGCCCGGTCACGCCCGCTGTCCCAACGCCTGCCTGATGTGGCTGGCCCGCCGCAGCCTGGCCCGCCGCAGCCTGGCCCGCCGCAGCCTGGCCGCGCCGGTGCCAAAGCCCGACACCGGTCGCGCTGCCCCCAGCTTGGCCAGGGCTGGCCAAGCCCGTGGGACCCTGGCCGCTGCCGGCCAATCCCGGCGTGGCTTCACCTGACGTCGCCGGTGCCGCCGCACTCGGCGGGGCCACAGTCGGCGTGAGCGCGGCGGAGGTGACCGTGCTCGACGGGGCCGCGCTCGGCGTGGCGGTGGCCGACGTGGCCGTCGTCGACGCGGCCGGGCTCGGTGCGGGAGTACCAGATGCGCCCGCACCCGGCGTGGCCGTGGCGGACGTGGCGGACGTGGCCGTGCCCGATGGGGCTGCACCTGGAGTGGCTTGACCAGGCCGGACCTCGCTGGCACCCCCCGCGGGGGCGAGTTGCCCGAAAGGTTGGGCTGGCTGTCCGTCCGCGATGATCTGATCGGCCCCAGGGCCGATCAGGGCGAGCGACGAGAGATCCCTGGCTGACAGCGGAAGCGCATGCCGGCTGTTCTTCAGCAGGGTGGCGGCGTCCTGCGCGGTGCGTGCTGCCACACCTTCATCGGCGGTGACCGGGATCACCGAACTCGCCCGCCCCGCCGTGCCAAGCAGGCCGAAGCGGTCCATTTCCGCCAGGATCGCACCCACGGCCTGATTGATCGTGGCGCGGCTCACAGATCCGTCCGCGATCGCCGCCCGGATCGCGCGTGGGCTGAACAGTGCCGCATTCCCGCGTGCCAGGCTGGCTGACGCCTCCGCGCCCTGGAAGCTTCCGGTCCCTGATGCCTCCGCGCCCCGCCCGGACCCCCGCCCGCCCTGGCTGGGCACTTGTGCGGCCTGGCCGGACGCCGCCCCCCCTTGCCTGGACGCAGGCCGGGCCTTCCCGGACGCCGCCCCTCCTTGCCTGGACGCAGGCCGGGCCTTCCCGGACGCCGACCCCCCCTGCCCCGGTGCCTGCCCGCTCAGCCCGGACCCCTGCGCACCCAGGCCCGCGCCCGCCGCTGATGCCCGCCAACCGCTGGCCGTCCTCGGCCCCGGCAACTCCGCGTCCAAACCGGAGTTCAGCGACTGGGTGGTGGGATTGGCCCCCCAATCCGAGGTGACAAAACCAGTGAACCCTAGTTCACGACGCAAAACCTGTGTCAGCGTCCCAGCGTTGTCGCAATCCGGAGTGCCCGCACTCACAGCCCCCGAGGGGGTGGTGCCGACCACGCTGACATTGCCCCGTGCGCACATGATCGCCGCGACCCTGGCCCGTACCGCGTCGGCGAACGGCTGCAGGTAGATCTCGTGCAGGGTCTGGGAATCGAGTACCACGCTGGCGCCGTCTCCCCCGGCATAGTCCTTGACCAGCGCCATGGTCTGCTGGTTCTGGATGCCCGCGACCTCGGCCGCCGCGGTCTGGCCGGCCAGCAACGGGTCCTCGCCGAAGCTGCTGCCCGCCTGGGACAAGGCGGGATCGCGGTCAATGTCCGCGAACGGCACGGCCACCACCTGCTCGCCGAGTGCTCGCGCATCACGGCCGGTCGCCGAGCCGTTGGCGTAGGCATCGGCGCGGCTGAACGTGGCAGCCACTCCGAGCGGGGACGTCATCGCGGGCACCAGGCGGCGCGAGGCTGCTCCGGGCAGGCCATCGGCGAGCCGGAGGGTGGGAATGCCGAGCCGCGGTATTCCGGGCAGGCGCGCCGCCTGGAACTGCCCGGCCCGCCTGTCCGGCACCCATTCCAGCAGCCGCAGCTTGTCGGCCAGCGACATGCGGGCGAGCAGCAGGTCGGCGCGTGCGTCCCCTGTGACCGAAGGCGCAGATACTGCCGTGCTCGTCGCCATTCTCTGGATCGCCCCATGGGCGGAAGCGACGGCGGCGGTGCTGACCACCAGGCAGCCAGACACCGCCACCAGCGCCAAGCGCGCCGGTGACTTACGCCGGCCGCGCCGGCCTCTCCTCCTGGTCACTGCTCCCCCTGCCGCCCCTGGAACGTACCGAGTGCACGAATTAACCCGAAATTGCCAGAGACTTCCGCGCTTTAGAGCGCTGTCAACGCCAGCACGCTAGAGCCAGATGGCCGTCAGGTCAACGATTTCTGACCGATCAGCAGCCGCGTTCATTTCCTGGCGGTCGCGTTTACGTGTGAAACAGGAAATGCGGCCTAACAAGCTCATTAACTGACGTACCTAGCCCACGCTATGGCGCTCCCGGCCGTACCAAAAGTATTCGGGCCAAACGGTTACACCTTGGCAGCTGAGGCCCTCGCGCGAGACACCGGAGCGCCCACCCAAGAGACACCGGAGCGCCCACCCAAGAGACACCGGAGCGCCCACCCAGCGGAAGACCCGAGCGGGGTGGACCCTGGGGGCCGGAGACGGCTAGCCGTGTCTTCGTGGTCCATGCACCAGGCCCGTTCCATGCGACCCGATCCCGGCCGCAGGCGGGCGATGACACGCGAACTGTCACCCGTTAGGCTGACTTGCGCGTGTGCTCATGAGATAACACGGAGGGCTAATGGCAACCTGGCAGGATGTGACCGAATACGTGCGGTCACATTATAAGATCGCGGGCGAAGAAAAAGGCCTCATGATCAAGCTGGTTTTCGAGACCGGCGAAATGCGCTCCCAACTGGTCCTTCTCACCCACCATACCCTCCTGGATGATGCGGAGGAGTGGCTCCAGATATCGAGCCCGGTCGCGAGTCTCGGGCAGGTTAATCTGGAGAAATTCCTGGAGGAGGTGGGAGACACCGTTTGCGGGGGCGGCGCGCTGGTTGGTGACCTGCTGATCGTCAGGCACGCGGTCCCGCTGCTCAATCTGAACATCAATGAGTTCGAGCGACCGCTCACTCTTGTGACGACGACCGCGGACCGCCTTGAGCGCGAGCTGGTGGGCGGGGACAAGTACTGAGCCGCCGCGCCTTCGTCCGACGGCAGCGCCCATGACCCCCAGCCTGGCGGGCTGTTCATGATCCCCAGCATGCGCTGCCAGCCGGCGGGGAAAGGTGTGTCGTGGGACCTTCGCCATCTTGCTCCGGGCGGCCCGTGAGGCATGCTGGAGATCTGGGGCATACCAAGGAGGACGCGATGAAAGCTAAGGTCGGCGACCGGCTGGTGATCGACGGAACCAACGTGGGTGATCGGCGGCGAATCGGCGTTGTGACCGCTGTGACACACCCCGACGGAACGCCGCCCTATGAAGTGCGCTGGCTGGACGACAACCATGAATCCGTGGTCTTTCCGGGACCGACAGCGCGAGTGGAGAGCGGCGAGGCGGCGGGAAGCGCACCGTGATCGACGCCGCGGGCGTTACGCGGCTGCTGGGAATTAGAGCGCCTGATCAGCGAATCGTTTCGGTATACCTCACCGTTCCGCTGGATCCGGCGCAGCGGCGGGGAGTGCCCGCGCATCTCGATGAGGTGCTCGCGCAGGGTCACGGCGTGAGCGACGACGGTGAGGCGTGGGCCAGCGCCCGCCGGTCGGAACTGCCGGTGATCCGGCGGGAGGTCGGCACCCACGCGCACGAGTGGCTCGGGCACAGCGTCGCCATCTTCGCCTGCGCCAAACTCCGCTTGCTTGAGACGATCCCACTGCGCGGGCAGGTCCGGGATCGTGCGGTGATCGGCACCCGGCCCTACGTCCGGCCGCTGCTCGCCGAGCTGCAGCGATCCCCGTGTTATGCGGTCGCGGTGGTGGACCGCAGGCACGCCTGGCTGTTCCGGGTTTCCGGCGAGACCATCAGCCCGGTGGACCACGTCCAGTCACAGACGGTGGGCAGCAAGCGGTTCGGCGGCTGGCACGGCTTCCAGAGCTACCGCAACGATCAGCGGACCCGAAAGCTGGCCCGCCAGCACTATGCCGCCGCTGGGGCAGCAATCGCGGGCACCGTGGGTGAGGGCGGCTGCGGGCCAATCGTCGTGAGCGGCCACGAACCCGAGACGAGCGACTTCGTGGCGGGACTCCCGCCCAGCCTGCGAGACCGGGTGGCGGGCACGTTCGTGATCGACCCGCACACCATGACCCCGGCCCGGGTCCGCCAGCTAGCCGATGAGGTGGTGGCGAACTGGGAGGACCGCCGGGTACGGCGGCTGGCCGCCGCGCTTGCCGAACGAGCGACCGGCAACATGACCGCGATCGGCGTCGATGCCTGCCTGGCCGCTGCCAACCAGCACGCGATCCAGTTGCTGGTGGTGCCGGATGACGAGGTCCGGCCCGGATTCAGGTGCGAGCACTGTGATGCGCTGGCGGTAGCCGGGGGCCTCTGCGGCGGTTGTGGCGGGCCCACCCGCCCGGTGGATGATGTCATCGAGGAACTCGCGGTCAGGGTGACCGAGGAAGGCGGCAGCGTGCACTCGGTGCGCGGCACCGAGGTGCTCACCGACGTGGCCGCCCGCCGCCGTTTCCCGGCCGTGGCCTAGCGCCAAGCGGGAGCCTCCCCCAATGCTGGGGGCCTGCGTCGCGGCAGCCGCTGGCCTGGGACACTACCGGTCATGCAAACTCTGGTCGTCGACCATCCGCTGGTTACGCACAAGCTCACGTTGCTGCGCGACGAGTCCACCTCGGCACCCACGTTCCGGCGCCTTACCGACGAACTGGTCACGCTGCTTGCCTACGAGGCCATGCGCGAGATGCGCATTCGCGCCGTCACCGTCACCACGCCGCTCGCCCCAGCGCCGGGAGCGAAGCTGGCCGGGCCAGTTCCGCTCGTGGTGCCGGTGCTGCGGGCCGGCATCGGCATGCTCGACGGCATGACCCGTCTCCTGCCCACCGCCGACGTGGGCTTCGTGGGCCTGCGCCGCGACGAGGAGTCGCTGATCGCGACGACATATGCCAACCGGCTGCCGGCTGAGCTGTCAGGCCGGGAGGTGTTCGTGCTCGACCCGATGCTCGCGACCGGGGGCACGCTCGAAACGGTCGTCAACATGCTGGTCTCGCGCGGAGCCGCCGCGGTCACAGCGGTCTGCCTGCTCGCCGCCCCGGAGGGAATCGCGCGCCTGGAGGCCGCGTTCCCCGGCGACGGCCCGGTCCCGGTGCGCGTCGTCACCGCCGCGCTCGACGAGCGCCTGAACGACCGCGGGTTCATCCTGCCCGGACTCGGCGACGCCGGCGACCGCCTCTTCGGCGAAATCTGACAGCGGCCCGGCTCCCGGCATCTGCGCCCACGCACGCCCCCCGGCGCACCGGCGCCCCGCGCCATGGCATTTCATGATCCCGGTTGTTTGATGTAGTTATAGGTGCACAAACCCACCGGGATCATGAAAGAGCACCCGCCCGGCGACCGGTCAGGCGTTGAACTGTGGTGCGGTCATCGTGAAGCGGGCCTCGAC
>Ga0137379_10004519_pt1 | contig 13090 bp, 29 predicted proteins | sample SagtaG_18_FD_104812 | JGI IMG/M metagenome (GOLD analysis project Ga0137379, IMG submission 104812) | Vadose zone soil microbial communities from Sagehorn Ranch, Mendocino, California, USA - Sage2_L_80_16 metaG | ecosystem: Environmental > Terrestrial > Soil > Vadose zone | place: USA...
ACTATCTCCATGTCGATGCCGCCAAGGGTCGTACCTTCATCCAAGTCTCAGACGGATCTTCTACCAAGAAGTTCTCCAACCTGCAGGTACGGCTCACCGTGACCGGAGCCAGGACAAGTGGTACCAACTACCAACCTCCGATCCTCTACGGTGTCGCGGCTGAAGCTCAGGTCATCGGATACGAGAACACTTGGGAACTGATCCTCCGTCTCAAGGCGCCCCAGGGGAACACTCGCGGGAGCAAGCTCGCAACTATGGACAACCCTGGTACTGCCCGTGATTACATCAGGAGCGTTATCAACTCCAAGTCTGTCGTTACCTTCCTTGACGCTTACCGCTACACGCAGCCAGGGAGATTCAGTATCCACAACGTCACCATCGAGGACCCACAGGACATCATCATCCGTAAGGGCGAAGGGTCCATGAAGATCATGCTGCGCGAGGTGCAGTCCTAGTGGAGCGCAAACACCGACTCAGTCCTAGATACCAGTCCCGCAGGGTCACGCAGGATGGCGCCCTGTCTCGTACGGCGTTCGGTCACAGCATCAGGACCAACAGCTCTCCCTTCCCCATCCAGGACATGCAGGGGAACATCGTTGGATCTGTTGGAGGCTTCTTCTCCGAAGATCCGACCGCTGAAGACCGAGGCATCTACTTCTCAGACTCCTCGGGTAACTCTTTGGCGCAGCTCAGTTCCTCTGGAACCGGCCTCTCTAACCCGATCATCGCGAACGTCACCTCAGACACCATCGTTTCTCAGAACCAGAAGACGGTGCTTCAGTTCATCGACTACACGAATGGGATCGACACGAACGATGGTCTCGCGCCCGTGGCGACGGCAGACAACTTCAACCGCACGGGCAACTGGGACGCTTCAACTGCAAGCGACACCTATCACACCTGGACGATGCTTCAAGGGACCGGCGCCAACCTCCAGACCGCTGCTGGTTCTCCGGGGACCGCGATAGGGGTTGTCCCGGCTTCTGCCGCCTATGAGATGGCGCTGCAAGCCGGAGGTATGTTCGAGGAGATCTCCGGTTCCGTTCAGACGGACAAGATCCCTGGCGCCGGTGGCTTGATGAACTTGCTGGTGTTATTCCGTGTCAGGAATAATGGTGCCTGGAGCACCAACGCTAACTACGCTGCTTTCCTGATGCAGATCCCTGCCGGAGGCGGGGTTCCTAACCTCCGACTTAGGAGACTGATCGACGGCACCCCTACTGACTCTGCGAATAACGCTCCTGCCGATGGGTTGGCCTGGGCCGCGAATGTGAACTGGAACTTCCGTGCACAGTGTTACTACAACTACGTTCTACAGACCAACATCATCCGAGGAAAGTTCTGGAAATCAACTGGGACCGAACCTGCCGCGTGGGACTTCAACGGCACATCAGCCATCACATTCTCTGATGCTGAACTGACTCAGCGTGCGGGGCAGGTCGGCCTCAGCATGAACGCTGGCGCATATGCCAACACGCCCATCACGGTGACATGGTCGAACTTCACTTATCAACTGCTTGACCCCGACAAGCTGGCTGCCGACGATTCAACGACAGGCGTGGCGGACACAACCTACTACTACTCCCCTACGTCGACGGGTCCGGTCGCCACCCTGTCTCAGGCTCTCCGATTCGTCAACCACTACAACCAGGCGAACTGCTTCCTCATCTATCACAACGGTACCGACACTCCGTACGAGAGTGGCACGCACGTTGACGGGTACGTTGGTGGTGGATTCATCTGTATCACGGGGGCAAATCCCACCATCACGGGCTCGCTGTCTTTCAATGGCAACTCCACGCAGATCCATGTCTCGGGCCTGACCCTTACTGACCCGGGCGGAGGAGTAGGAGCAGACGCTTTCGCGACTATCGTCGTGAACGCATCACGATGGCTGGAGTTGTGTGAACTACGCCTGCACGGTAACTCTAACGTGAACGCCAATATCCTTGCCACCAATGGGTCTCAGGCCCAGGTACAACGCTGTCAGATGAACTTCGCCGTGACTCGGTGTCTCCTTGCTGACCAGGCTTCTGTTGTTTGGGCCTCTGCAAACACTGGAGGCGGGGTGACCGACTCTTACAGGGCAAATGCTGCCGTCATCTTCGTGGACCTGAGCGCACCGACCGGAGGCGTAGCGTCTGGTGTTGGAGGCAAGGTCTTCGTCACCGCCACTACAGAGGCCCCGGCGTCGACAAGCGCCGGTAATACGGCGCCATCAACTGCCAAGAAGAACAAGACCTGGAACGCGATAGGCGCCTCTACCTATGGCATGGCCTACGGAACGTGGTCAGCGGGCACCGTGACGCAGGGGAGCTACGGTGGTAGCCAGAATCATAAGGGGATGTGGCAGTACCCGGGTGGCGTCCAGTCAACGCTCTCGGGTAAGACGATCAACGCTGCGTACATCACCGTGAAGCGAGCGAACTACGGTGGCACCTCTGGGTTGCAGCCTGTCTACCTGTTCTCTGCCAATGTCAACAACTTGACGGGTGGCGAGCCTGGAATCACCAGTGGACCGACCCTGCTTGGGTCCCTGGCCTGGGGGCAAACCAAGACCTTCAAGATTCCCCAGGCGATCGCCAACGATCTGAAGACGGCAGTGGGCGGCGCCACTCGGCTGCTCGGGCTGTTCCAGTCAGACGGTGATCCCTACGTCATCTGCTCGGGGACGGGGGAGTTCGCTGGCTCGGGCAGGCTCAAGGTCACCTACACGTAGACAAGGAGCAACATGAAGGTCCACCAGTGGCATGCTATGGGTTGGCTGATCTGGGCTGTCTTCACGGTCGGGTTCTTCGCTGTCTGGGAGTACATCGGCTTGCAAAGCCGCACCGACAACAAGTTCCCGTTGACGTACTACATCCGGGCCGCAGTGGGGAACTGGCGGAACCCGCTGTGGTGGGAACTCGGGGCCATCCTGATCTGGCTCTTCATCCACTTCCTGTTCTTCCACGACTGATGTGCCAGGCAGTGGTCCTCACGTCGACTGGCTTGGTCACGCTCGCCTACTCGACCTAACGCTTCAACGACAGGAGTCGCGCTTGGCAACCGAAGAAAACAGGACCAACGGGGACTTCATCCGCATCTCGAATCGTGACATCTGGATCATGCTCCAAACGATCCGCAAGGACGTGGATGACATGCGCAATGATCTCCGCAGCGCCCTTCACGACCAGACCGATAACGAGAAGCGCATCCGCAAGTTGGAACTGAAGGTCTACTCGCTGCTGTCCGGCGTCGCGGCGGGCGGAACTCTCTATGCCATCGCCGTAGCAAGGGGACATTAGGGTGGACAAGTTCTTGTACCTCGCGCTGTTCATGGCGTCTTCATTCATGATCGGGGCATCTGCTCATTCAGGATGGATGGTGGCTCGGCTTTGGAAATGGACCAAGCAGCCTAAGTTCGCATGGTTCTCCACCGCTGCTGCGGGATTCATCGTTACGAACAGCGTGCTGCTATGGGCCTTGGCTCCAGTGAGCACGACGCCATCCAATCCCCGAGCATGGTTCTTCCTCTTGGGGACGGCTCTGACCGGATCGGGCATCCTTGGCATCAACCGAACCTGGATCTTGAATCAGTTCGTTGAAGCAGAGGCCGGTCAGCACGACACGACTCACATCAACCATGACCACCCTGGCGAGATCGTGCCACAGGGTTTGAGCGAGAAATGAAGAACACCTACGCCCATCCCGAGACAACGTTCCCTCCTGACAAGGTTCTCTTGACGAACTCGAAGATGTGCGTCCACTCCTCGGCAGAGCATGACACCGGACCAGACGACATCCCCGAGGACGTGGAGTTCTGTCTGGAGCACGGAACCTTGGCGCTGTACCAGCACCACGTCTACTCGACCCTGCTTGGCGTTTGGTTCGCCGCTTACTCAGGGGAGAACTGATGGCGTTCCTGATGCCAGACGTGAGCACTAGCCACCTAGGACGAGCACTCACGACTTCTGACCTGAATCAAGCTCAAGCAGTGGTCTCCGCGATCATGTTCAAAGCTACTGAGGGAACTGGCTTCATCGACTCCAACTTTGCCGCCAATGTCGCCAGCGCGAAGACTGCGGGGCTACCGTGGGGCGCCTACCACTTTATGAATCAGGGCAGTGGCGCTGCCCAGGCCGATCACTTTTACGTTGAGGCACACCATTTCGGTCCCGTGTTCTTGGTGATGGACTGGGAGCAGGGTGACCGTCAGACGGCGCTGGACTTCGTGGCACGGTTGAAGATGCTTTCAAGCACAGAGAAGCTGGGCGGCTATTTCGGTAGCCACGCCCGGGCCAATGGCGGAGCGGTCACGGGCCTGGACTTCGCGATGGTGCCCGAATACGGCACGGCGCAACTGAAACCCGAGTACCTCCCGAACCCCTATCCGCTCGCGGCGTGGCAATACACAGATGGCCCGAGCAACGGAACGAACATGCCAAGCTCGATCCCGGGCATTGGCTCATGTGACATCAGCGTGGTCTACCTACCAGACGCGCTTGGACTGACAGGAGTAGACATGGCAGACCCTCGTGTTGACGCGATCCTTGCGGGGATGGCGGACTACTTGAATGGCGCCCCGCCGGGCGCTAACGCCACGGCGGCCGAGACTCGGACGTACAAGGTGCTCAAGGACGCGGCTTCAAAGCCCGCTCCCGTTCCTGGTCCTGCTGGCCTTACCGGACCCCAGGGGCCGAAGGGCGACTCTGCCGTTATCGCCACGGGGACGACGCTGAAAGTGAGCTGATCCTTTAGGTACCCTGACTCTCGGGAGCGCTAAACGTCGATCCTGGGGCAAATGGTGCCAAATGCTGAGGTAAATCGCACGCATGTGATTCACTGCCGGGACTCCTTCGGGGGTCCCGGCTTGTTCCGTTTCTGGGCCACCCTGGTTCCGAGGTTATTTCCGATGCGAGCGGGCCAGGATCGGTTGTTAGGGTCCTGTCCCCTATGCCAGCTCCGCAACACTACTGCCATGGCGACGACTCCGAACAATGCTGCCGGGACGGGACTGCTCATGGCTCAAGAGTCTACTGCTCTTCTTCCTCTTGGGGTTCTGGATGAAGTAGGGCGGTCTCAGAGAGAAAGGCCTTAGCAGCGTCGTACCAGTAGGTACTTAGGTCTTCGGGATGCGGAGTGCCTGTCACCGAAAGTAGGAGCCGCCGTGCAGCCTTGAGCAGTGCGACGGCGTTCTTCGCTGGCGGTCGGATCTCGCTTGTTCATCGGGTCTCCTCTTGCCCTAGGGTGGATCGATGGGTTCAGTATCCAGAAATGTCACTCGTGCCTGAGGCAGGGGTTCCTGGAACTCGACCAACACTTGACCCGGCTCTCCTTGGGGTAAGGGTGGATCGATAGGCCGCGAGTAAACGGTCGGAGCTTCGGCCGCACGCTGCCAGCGCCGATAGTCCTCGTCTTCTTCTGAGCGAGGGGCTAAGGGTGGATCGATAGGAGATGATTCGTGGAAGAAAATCGAACCGCGTTCAGTGGTATGACCGTCACAGTTAGCCGTGATGTAACCGCATTCGCACAACGGGTCGCCAGCCACGAACACGGAATGCTCTTTCAAAAAGACGTGGTGCCCGTTCACGCATCGCCCTTGAGTCACGGGTCTGTTCGCTGAATGGTGGTAGGCACCCATGAAGGTGAGGAAGATGCCAACTGAGAGAGCTGCCCATGGTTCCCAGCTATTCACGTTCCCTCTCCTTGGGGTTCTGGATGAAGTAGGCGATGGGCATCACCAAGGAGCGGGTGAAACGTCAGATCGTGCGCATAGATGTATTCCAGCAGCTCGCCGTTCAGTTTGCCCGATGCTTCCAGCCCTTCCCGTAGTTCTTCGATGCGGCGTTTCTTCTGATTGAACACGCTACTGCTCCATAGGACGATGGGTCATGCGACACGTTCCACTTCGTACCAAACATCGACGGGACCGAGGGCGGGATGCCGCTCCATCACAAGGGTTAGGTATTCATCGAGAGCGTGCGTCGGCAACGGGTACTCGTTGTAGAGAACCCGTTTGCGAGAGCTGCATACCCAGATATTCCAGACGTGTCGGGTCATGGCGTCTCCTGAACGACCGGCTTGTTGGGGCAACCGAACATCGGGTAGAGAGTCGAGCCGTCCTGCACGTACTGGAAGTAGATCTCGTGATGGATGTCGTTCGTCTCCTCAAGGCAGACCGTGCAAACGCTCGGCGCTTCGGACGCACGTTGCCAACGCCGATAGTCCTCGTCTTCTTCTGGGCGTGGGGCTAAGGGTGGGTCGATGGTAGAGAGGGCTTGCATCTGATAGCGCAGGTTGTCCTCAGCGCCCCTCCCTGGATGGTTGTACCAGTTCTCTAATGCGTGAACGATGCCTTCGTACCTCACTGCCCGTTGCTCGGCTTCGGCCCACCCCGAAAGGGCTTGAGCTAGGTCGGACTTGCAGATGTCCAGGCGTTGCTCGGCTTCGATGCCTTCGTTCTCAAGCCGCGTTATCTCTCGGCCTCCGTTATCGCAGAGCACCTTCAGCCTCTCGTTCTCTTCGGTGAGGGAGCGGAGTTGGGATTCGATGCGGTCTAGGGCTCGACTCTCTTGGCCTATCTCGCTGCGCACGGTCTCGAAGTCGTCGCTCATCCCTTTTTCCACTCCATAGGACGAGAGACCGTGCCCTCGCCAATGTCTCCGTACTGCTCCATCTTCGCCGCGAGATCCGCGTCCATGCCCTCAAAGAGGTGGCCGTACACGTCAAGCGTAGTCGTGATCGTCTCGTGGCCGAGCCGGGACTGGATCGTCTTCGGATGCGCCCCCTGCTGGATCGCCAGCGCGACCGACGTGTGACGGAGCATGTGCCACGTCCCGTCCAGTCCGTTCTTCTTGAGCGCGGCACGGAACGCGGTGCCGAGACTCTTGGAGCTGTTCAGCCCGCCGTGCGTGGCGGGGAAGAGAAGGGTGGAGGGGTAGCTGGTAGCGAGGGTTCCCGGGTCCTCGACAGGGGAGGAGCTACCCAGCCCACGACCATTGGCATCCCCCTCCACGTTCAACGCCTCGATCACGAACCGAGGCACGTTCACCGTCCGCCGTGACGCCTTCGTCTTCGGCGGACCCAGCACCGCCCTGCCCCTGACGAGGCGGACGGCCTGGACGACTGACACTGTTCCCGCGAGGAAGTTCACGTCCTGGACCCGGAGGCCGCAGACCTCTCCTCCACGCAGCCCCCCGTAGGCCGAGAGCAGCACGGCGCCCCGGAGGCTTGGCGTGATGGCATCCGCGAGGGCCATTATCTCCTGCGGCGTGTAGACCTGGATCTCACGGCGCTCGGAGCGCGGGTTCGGGACGGAGCTGACCGGGTTGCGGACTAGGACTCCGTCTCGGACGGCGGCGTTGAAAACCTTGCTCAGGAGCTTTCGGACTGAAGCTCTTGTGGGGGCTCCAATCCCCTGTTGTTCCATTTCTCCGAGTACACGACGGATGTCAGCGGAGGAAACGTCTCCGATAGGCTTACCCTCAAGCAATCCGGTATGGCTCCTACGATACGAATAGACAGCGAGGGTTGAATCTGCAAGGTCTCCGGCCCCAAGAACAAGGTCCATGTACTGCCCAAGGGGTCTTTTTCGACTGTCCAGTGGTAAGTAAGTCCCTCGGTCAATCCGTCCCTCCACATCCGACTTGAACCTCCTCGCGTCCTCGTACCGCTTGAACGTCTTGTACCGTTGCTTGCCGTCAGGCTCCCGCCACCCGATCTGGTAGCTGCCCTTCTTCGAGCGCGCGAACCAGGCCATTAGATGTCCCGGTCCTCTCCATCCGGCATCTGTTCAACCGTGGGATTGCTGGGCTCGTACAGGGTGGGGTCCATCAGAGACGTGGGCGTGGCGTACCGGAGGCGCTCTAGCAAGCGGCGGTAGGCGGCACGGAGACGGTCAAGTTCAAGACTCCGAGCCTCAAGCCGTTCCACGAAGTCGCGAGCCTCTTGATACGAGGCCGTTCCCTCGATGATCCTGTCTCTGGTACTCACCTTACCCACCTCCCTGTATCCTTGCCTGCGGTGTGCCTGCTGGTAAAGGATACGCCCTTACCTTGCAAGGCGTCAACCCTGCTAGAGTATACCCCCGTTGGGACTACGGCTCCTCGTTGTGCTGCAACGATTGTGCCTCTGAGCTGGGACGATAAACCGCTGTCTCTAAGGACATGACGGACATATCGGGCCAAGCGGACGGCGTGCTGCTTGCAACCTGCTTGCAGAGGCGGGAGATCCGCGAGAGCCTCCGTCCTCGGAACCAGGACACCACCCAACCCGTTGCGAGTGCTGTGTCCAGACCGTCGTGGATCAAGGCAATCATCGGGCCAGCTCCCTGAACATCGCCGGGATAGCTAACCAGTTGGCGTCTCCCGCCAGCAGTTGCCAAGCTCTGTCTCCTAGCTCGATCCTGAGCACCGCCATGTCCCGCAACCGCTTGTAATCGCGTGGGTGAAAGATCACCGCGCCACCCCCTCCTGCTGCCGTCCGAGCCAGTCCTCGATGTCTGTTTCCCGGAACCGAATCACTGTACCTCCGAGGCGCAACGATGGCATCCGTCCTTCGGCTGCCCATCTCCTCACCGTACGGGACGGGAGTGACAGCCTGCGGGCGACATCCTCTGCGGTCAGAAGGGGGACGGGGTTTTCCACGGACATCAGTAGCACCTCGGGCAGCACTTGAAGTGTTTGCTGACACAAGGCTCCCCGCATGGGTACGTGCCGCAGCACGAGCACGCGGAGATGTCCAGCTTCAGCCCGTACTCCTCGCTGCTCTTGGGCTCCGCCTGTCGTTGCCGCACCATGTCCAGGGTCTCGGCATATCCAGCCATATCAACCCTGTTGTCTCGTTTGTTCCTATTGACCTCGCGAGAAAGCTTCACGGCGATCATGCACATCGCTACCTTCTCCGGGGGCACGTCAGGGATTCCGAGGATGGCGCCCCACATGCGACCGCTCCGGGTAAAGTCCAAGATCGGATGTCCGTAGTCGTCACCTCTGTCTCCGTGGACGAGGCGCTGTGCTTCCTGAAGGATGGTCTCATCGCTCATCGTCATCTCCATGGAACGAATCGGGACAACGGGTTTCGATTCCCTTGCCCTTCTTGTTGCGCTCGCCCAGCCATAGGCTCGGATGCCACGTCCCTCCGAGCCCGCATGTTGGACAGCAGTTCGCGTCACCTCTCAAAGCGCCACGCCCTATCGTCCACGTAGACACCGGCCGTAGGCTTCCCCGTCACCACGTCGTACACCTTCATCTGGAGCCCCTGCATCGCGAGCCAGGACCAGATCCGTTGCTGGTGCGAGTGGGGCCTGGCCGTATACACGATGACTTCCTTGCCCTCGTCAACGAACGCCTTGAGCAGCTCGATGCCCTCCTTGATGGGAGAGCCGACGACAGGAGACGGCCAGTTGTTCTCGGCAAGGACGCCATCGAAGTCGATGACAACGCGGTCGTGTCCTTCAGCGACAGGAGGGAGCGTCATCGGTAGTCCTTCACTACTAGTTCAATGCGGTGCCATGGATAGACCCGAATCATGTTCTGGGGTACGTCAACGTTCACGAACCCGTGATCCGTGTTTTGCCCAACGAGATCCTTGTAGCTACCGTCCATGAAGTACACGCGATACTCGTCGCACATCCAGGGTAGTCGTTCACGCTTACGTCTCACGCCACCCTCCACTCCAGCTCCCAGCACGGACCACAGAGCTTCCTGAGAACCATGTGAGTGTTCATGTTCCGTTCCTCACGCAGCTCGCGGTAGTTGCCGCACCGTGGGCAGATGTCTTGAAGGAGCGTATCTTGGTAGTAGCAGTCGTCGGTCATCTCTTCCTACTCCCGTATCTCGGCACTACGCCCAGCTCTTCCATCTCGCTCCAGAGTCTTTCGGCCAAGGACATCAGTAGGCGATCCGCTCTCCTCTTCGCTGAAGTACGTCGCCCTGAGAAGCTGCGCGGCACACGCGGCCAGGGTCTTGTCCACTCGCCCTTTGACGGGAAGGAGACGTACGTCTGCGAAGAAGTAGTCGTTCGATCCTCGGCCTCGTCGGTTGACACTGCTCATCTCCCTGTGTCCTGCGCCCCAGTAGAGCGCCTCCAGCAAGGTCTCGTACACGTCAGTGAACTCCTCCGGTGGGTCCGTGCCGAATGCAGCCCGGTAGGCGGTGAGGAAAGAGCGCGCGTACATTTGCGGGTCAATCAGAAACCCACCTTGTGTTGACGAACCCCAACGATCTCCGCGTATGCCGTCGCCAAGTCCTTCGCCACGTCAGCCTGCTTGTGCTTCACGGCGTCAGAGATGCCACAGCGCAGTGTCAGGAGGATGACTTCCTCAGTGATGGACTCGTCACGAATGCCCTCTTCCCACGCGAAGTTGTCGAGCGCCTTGATCTTCTTGCTCACGTCAGTTCCTCCCATTCGAGATCGTCACACTCAGCGAAGAGGCCGAGCACCCACTCGACACCATCCGCGAATCCCTTGCCGTAGTCGTTCTGAAAAGGGTTCTCACGTAGCACCTCAACTCTCTTGAGCGCGTCGTGAAGAGCATCAGGCGACAGCAACGAGACCCTCCAGCAGTCCTTTGGCATGTGCATCTGACACGTCTAGCCCCTCGGGCAGCTCCAGGCGCCGAACGTCATCACACACATCACCGATCCACGCCTGGACCCTGTTCGCCCCTCGCTCCCCTGCCTCATCAGGATCGAAGCAGAGCGTCACTCGGTCACAGTCTCGGAACAGCCACGCCCACTCGCGTTTGAACGACGACGCACCCGGGACTCCGACTGCCGAGTAGCCGAGCGAGGTGAGGATCATCGCGTCGAACTCACCTTCGGTGAGGAAGACGTGTTCATCAACCGTGGCATCAACGTTCCAGAGATGTGCCTTGAAGCCCTCGAAGCTGAGGTATTTGGCGTTCCTCGGATGCAAGAAGCGGATGCGACCACCAATCTCCCGGCCTTTGGTGAAGTACGGGATGTGGATAGCGTCGTAGCCGGGTACATAGCCCAGCTCGTAAGCTCCGATGTCCTCGGCGGTCAGTCCTCTGTCGTAGAGGAACTGGAACGCCTCGTGGTTGGCCCAAAGGAAATCCTGGTATTCACGCAATGGCGTATCCCTGCTCACCGCAGCGGCACTCATAACCGATGTACCAACCTCGGGTGGAAGCACCGAAAACCTGTTCGCTCGGAAAGTTACGGTCGTCCAATAGCGCGTAGCGGAGGAATCTGTGTTCATGCCTCACTTGAACTCCCTGCAAAGCCACTCGATTGCCTCCGAAATGCTCTGCGTTTGAAGGTGGTACTTCGCCACGTCGATGATGTCTCCCGCCTTGCCGTTGTCTCTGTTCGGTGCACCACATCCATGACAAAGGAACAGGCCTGCCCCACGGTTCATCGACGCACTTGCTTCCTGATCGTGGTGGAACGGGCAGTTGACGGGGAGCCACTCGCCCCAGCCATTGACCCAACCCGTGCTCGCGCCGAGTTCGTTCAGGACCATGTCGATGGTGACTTCTTCCTTGATAGTTTCTATGGACAGGTGCTTCATCCGAAGGTCTCCTCGAAGATTGAGTGGAGCGAGAATCGCTTATATCGCTTCGCCTCAACGTGGACCGGCGTGCTGCGCTCGAACGTGAAGGAGCCGAACAGCGACATGAAGTCCGTCCACCGCATCGTCACGAGGGACTGACCACGGTCCGGGCGTGTCGCAAGGATTTCAAGCGGCTCGCGGCCGTAGCCCGGTTTCGTCAAGTCAAAGGTCGCGCTCGCCGGGTTACGGACCATCGGGTTGCTGTCACCAAAGCAAGCGTTCCACTGGTTGACGAGTTCCGTTTCGTAACTCGTCCCCTTCTGACGAGGAGGATTGCTCATCGCAACCAGCCCTCTTCATCGCGCCGACGCCGGTCATCGTCTACATGGATGGCTCCGAGGTACGACGACATCGGGTCTTCGGTCAGCGTCGCCCTGGAGTAGTCGGCACGCAGCGTCACGTTGATGTTGGACGACGGATCAGCCATGCCCATGCGGTTCTTGAGCACGCTTACCCGGAGCTGGTCGTTACGTGGACGCCAGAGTCCGAGGAGGTACTGGACCTCCCTGTCCCCGCCGTAGAGGATGTCAGTCTTCATCACCGGCTTCGCTCCCTGGTCCACCTCTTGCTGCCCGAACCGTGGCGGCTTCCGGCGAAGGTGGTGTAGGGCCACGACGAGAGTGCGGCGTTCCTTCGCGATCTTCCGCAGGCCACCGAAAACACGGTGGTACTCCGAGGCTGACTCCTCCTCTTCGAGTAGATCCGCCACGTTGTCGACGATGGTGAGCACCGGAGGTTGGCCCCAGAACTCCGTCTCAGCGACGACGAGGTGGTCGATCTGCTTGAGGGAGTAGGTGCTGTCACAGAACCGCAGCGGCATGGTGCGCTCCAGCTCCTTGACCTTGGAGCGGAAGAACTCCATGTCCGAGTACAGCTCGTCTGTGGTGCGTTGTGAATCCAGCGCAGCCCACCGTGCCGCCTGGTCATCCAGGGTGGTGTCGAGGCTCACATACAACGCTGGCTGGTGCAGGAGCGCAGCCCATGACAGAGCGAACATCGACTTGCCAACCCCGGACGCGGCGGCTACGGCCATCAGGTTGCCTGCCCTCGGCTTGAGATAGAAGGCAAGGCTCTGCCAGGGGATCTGAACTGGGTCCCCCAACAGATGCAATGCGCGTTCAAGGGACCGCACATTCAGACCGGGCTGATGTCGTAGCCAGGGTTGCCGAACTGCCCCGGGTAGCTGATAACCCGAACGTCGATCGGCAGGAAGCCGCCCTTCTTCAAGTCCTTCACCTTCTCGACGATGGCGACGGCGCCGGTCTTGAAACGGATCTCTTCACCCGACTGGTTCACGGCGTCGATGGTGACGTAGTCACCGAACTGTCCTGACGCCTCCGTAAAGTCGAGGATAGTGAGCTGCTGACCAACGAAGTCAGCGGCTCCTGGTCCTCCGCCCTTGCGGTTGAGGATGTCTTCTGCGCCCATCTAACGGCTCCCTTCCTGAATCATCTGTGCGGCTTCTGCTTGTGTGAGTCCCTCAAGCTCCGCATCCGTTTTCTTGAACTTCTTCTTGAGCACCACGAGCTGC
>Ga0137379_10004528_pt1 | contig 13078 bp, 10 predicted proteins | sample SagtaG_18_FD_104812 | JGI IMG/M metagenome (GOLD analysis project Ga0137379, IMG submission 104812) | Vadose zone soil microbial communities from Sagehorn Ranch, Mendocino, California, USA - Sage2_L_80_16 metaG | ecosystem: Environmental > Terrestrial > Soil > Vadose zone | place: USA...
CCGCTGTGGAATCTCGGAAGCTCGCGGTGCATTCATCATTCTCGGCGACGCCGACGGGAGCCACGACTTCTCGGAAATTCCGCGCTTCGTCGAGAAGTGGCGTGCCGGATACGACTTTGTGATTGGGAACCGGTTTTTGGGCGAGATCAAGGAAGGCGCAATGTCCTGGCACCACCGCCACCTGGGCACCCCGGTTCTCTCCGGCATTTTGAGTCTGTTCTTTAGCGCGGGCGTTGGCGACATCAATTGCGGCATGCGCGGCCTCACCAGGGAGCTTGCCACTCGGCTCGATCTGCGGACCAACGGAATGGAGTTTGCTTCCGAATCGTTAATCAAGGCGGCCAGAGCGGGTGCACGAATCGCAGAAGTTCCCATCACCATGTGGCCTGACCAGCGAAACCGTCCGCCCCATTTGCGCACTTTTCGCGATGGCTGGAGGCACCTACGGTTTATCATGCTTTCCGCGCCAAACTGGCTCTTTCTTTTGCCGGGCGGCCTATTGATGTTACTGGGTATCGGCTTCGTGCTTTGGCTGTTGCCGGGGCCGGCGTTTGCGGGAAAGATTGAGCTCAACACCAACACAATGTCACTGGCAATTATGCTAGCGCTTCTGGGAATGCACATCGTTTCCATAGGGTTTTTCGTGAAGGTATTTTGCTACACGGAAAAACTCTCGCGCCCTGAACTCAGCCTAGCTCGATGGCTGAAGCGAGTGAAGCTGGAACATGGTCTGGTGCTGGGCACGATATTCGTCGGCGCAGGACTGACAGGTGACGCGATTGTATTTGGCCGGTGGGCCGCGCGCGGCTTTGGGCATGTCGATGCCGTGAGGACGATATTCTTCTGTTCGCTGTCGTTTTTCCTCGGAGTAGAGGTTCTTTTCTCCTCCGTGTTCTTGAGTATGCTGGGAATCAGCAGAGATACGTATATCGGAGAGCAGTAGGCAGCTTACTAACATGAAGCTCACAAACGTCGCGGTCATCGGATGCGGATATTGGGGAATTAACTACATCCGTGTTTTCAGTGAACTGCAGAGAGCGAAAGTTGTAGTGGCGTCCGATGCTAGCGCCGATCGCATGGGTGTCGTGCGCGAACGGTTTCCTCTGATTTCGACGACTTCAAATTGGCAGGAAATCCTGGAAAATCGTTGGGTTGATGCGGTGGTCATCGCAACACCTGCAGCCTCCCACTTTGAGATCGCGCACAAGTTGTTGTGCGCAGGGAAACACTTGCTCGTCGAGAAACCCCTGACGACCACCGTGGAACATGGAGAGAAGCTGATCCAGGCGGCAGAAGAGTACTCACGGATTCTGATGGTCGGACACACGTTTCTTTTTAACCCAGGAATTCACAAGGTGAAGGAGCTCATGACGAGCCCCGATTTCGGAAAGGTTTACTATTTGCACGCCACCCGCACGAATATGGGTCCGATCCGCCCTGATGTGAACGCATTGTGGGATTTGGCTGCGCATGATGTCGCCATTTTCAATGAACTACTGAATGGGCAACCTATTACAGTGAGCGCAATTGGCTCGAAGGTATTAGGCAGCGATCGCGAGGACGTTGTTTTTGCGACCCTCACTTATCCAGGTGCAACTATTGCAAACTTCCACGTGAGCTGGGTCGATCCGAACAAAGTGCGCGAGATTGTCGTGGTCGGAAGTCAGCGCAGAATTGTATTCGACGATCTGAAGAACTTGGAGCGCGTCCGGATCTTCGAAAAGGGTGTTTCTCCAGAAATGGAGGCAGACAGCTTTGGAGAATACCGTCTCCTGATGAGGGACGGAGACATTGTTAGCCCCAGAGTAGACACAAGCGAACCCTTGAAGAACCAAAGCAGTCATTTCCTGGATTGTATTCAATCAGGCAAACCGCCTAACACTGACGGACGAAACGGGGTGGATGTAGTGCGGGTCTTGTGTGCGTTAAACAAATCCATGGAACTTCAGGGCGTCCCGATTGCAGTCGAGCATGCCAAGCCCGCGAGGTGCTGAATGTCTGAGTTAGTTCTCCACGGGAACGATTGCCATTTCGATCCGAATGTGTTTCTCGGCTATCGCAGTGGACGTAACATCGCCGTGCAACCTACCCAAATCGGAGATGGCGCTCATGTGCGCACGGGTACGGTTATCTACACGAACACCGTTATAGGCAACCGGCTTCAGACTGGCCATAATGTGATAATCCGCGAAGAGAACCTCATTGGAGATCGCTTTTCCATCTGGAACAACTCCTGTGTCGACTATGGCTGCGTAATTGGTAATGACGTAAGGGTCCACAACAACGTCTACATCGCCCAGTTCACCACAATTGAAGATGACGTGTTCCTGGCGCCGGGCGTTATCATCGCAAACGATCCCCATCCGATCTGCACGAAATGCATGAAAGGTCCTACGCTGAAACACGGAGCTCGCATAGGCGTGAACGTCACCCTGCTTCCACACATTACGGTCGGAGAAGGTGCTTTCATTGGCGCGGGGAGCGTTGTGACCGATGATGTGCCGCCCTATACTCTTGCCTTCGGCAATCCTGCGAAGCCACAAAAGCATGTAGATGAGTTGACCTGCCCGTTCGATTTGGTTGTGCCGTACGTTGGCGGCAAAGACGTCATGACGAGAGAGCGCGAGGGCAAACTCGTCGAGCGCGCGAAACCGGAGGTTTAGCGGGTGCTGGAGCTACAAACGCGAATAATGACTCAGGAACTGGCATCTGAACCTCGGGTACTGGTTTGCACGTTCGCCTACAACGAGGGCATTAAGATCGAAACCACTGTCAGTCGCATCGTTGCGGCCACTAATTATGCTTCGCTGGTGGTGGATGACGGTTCGAACGACGGCTCGATCGAGAAGTTGCGCCAATTCCAGGTCAATATACTCTCGAGCAAACAAAACCACGGTGTCGGCTCCTCCATGAAACGTGCTTTCGAGTACGCATTAGAGAATCAGTACGACGTAATCGTGATAATGGCCGGCAACAACAAGGACGATCCAGCCGAAATACCACGGCTTCTCGATCCCATTTTCCAAGGCGGCTGCGATTTCGTTCAAGGCTCCCGGTTCTTGCACGGGGGCGCGCATGGAAATATGCCAGCGTATCGCCGTTTGGCGACTCGCGTACATCCTGCGCTGTTTTCGTTCGTTGTAGGCAAGCGCGTAACGGAAAGCACGAACGGATTCCGGGCCTTCAAAACTTCCATCCTGCGGGATGAACGCATTCGCTGGAAGGACGAGTGGCTGGACAAGTACGAACTCGAGCCTTACCTCTTGTTCAAGGCGATCAAGCTCGGGTACCGGCATACTGAGGTGCCGGTCACGAAAATATACCCGCCGAAACATCTCGGCTATACCAAAATGAAGGCTATCACCGGATGGTGGAGCATTCTTCGACCACTGGTCTATCTGGGCTTAGGAGTCAAGGAGTAGAGCATTTCTATGAATGTTCCTTTTTTAGATTTGAAAGCGCAACATAGGGAGATTTCACGCGAAGTCTTAGCGGCGATTGAGGCTGTCATCAAAAACGCCGATTTTATTCTCGGTAAAGAGGTGACACTTTTTGAGGAGGAGTTTGCCAAGTACTGCGGAGTCGAGCACGCAGTTGGAGTCGACTCCGGGATCTCCGCTTTGGAGCTTGGCCTTCGCGCAGCGGGCATTGGAGCCGGCGACGAGGTTATCACCGTCTCTCACACTTTCATTGCTACGGTGTCGGCAATTTCTGTTACAGGCGCTAAACCGGTTTTGGTGGACGTCGATCCAGTTACGTACACCATGGACGTCGAACAACTCGCATCAGCTGTTGGCCCTAGGACGAAAGCAATTCTGCCGGTTCACCTTTATGGCCAGTCGGCCGATATGGATCCGATCCTCAAAGTGGCAGCGCGTCATGGGCTCAGGGTCATCGAGGATGCGTGCCAAGCGCATGGCGCTCGCTACAATGGCCGACGAGTTGGTGGCATCGGTGACGCAGGCTGTTTTAGCTTTTATCCAGGCAAGAATCTTGGCGCCTACGGTGACGGCGGAATGTTCGTGACCAATGATTTCGAACTCGCCGATAAAGTTCGGATGTTACGAAATTATGGCCAGCGTGAAAAGTACCATCACGAATTTCTGGCCTACAACCGCAGGTTGGATACGATACAGGCAGCGGTTCTTCGCATAAAGCTGCGCCATCTGGATCAGTGGAATCGTGCCCGCCAGAACTGTGCATCTCGCTACGGAGAACTTCTGGGCTCAATCCAGGAAATAAAGCTCCCGGTTGTGGGCGCAAGCCGGGACCATGTGTATCACCTTTATGTGATTCAACATTCGGACCGCAACGAGCTGCAGGCACGGCTCAAGGAGAACGGAGTGATGACTGGGTTGCATTACCCGATACCCGTTCATTTGCAGCCCTGTTATGCGGGTCTTGGGATTCCGAAAGGGTCCCTTCCAGTTAGCGAGGCTCTTGCCGAAACAATTTTGTCGCTGCCGATCTTCCCCGAGCTTACCAGAGCGCAGGCAGAATTTATCTCCGACGTGATCGCGGGGTCTACGGCTGAAAGCAAGGCTGCACAAGCTACGGTCCGGAGCTAAGTTTAGGGGACTCTGAATCGCGAAATTGAAAGACGGAGTATCCAGTCTGACCCAGCTTCAACCAGCCGGAGGCGAACTCCGGTACCCTCCAAGCAAGTACGCCGTTGCACCCGGAGTTCTGGAAGGTCTTCAAGACTTCGGTCTGTGTGGAGGCCGGGGCCGACCAAAAATGGTCGGTCTGATTTACCTGCGCGACAATTTGCAGTCGGGCAAGTCTGGCGACATATGCTCCACCTGCGCCGAATGCCTGGGGCGAAATGGTTGCAATTCTCTCTCCTGGCCTCAGACCATAATCATTTAGAGACCTGGCCGCCAAGTAGGACTCCGGAGTAGATCCTTTGGAAGCAATCGCGCCGTAAATCACGATTTTTGCCATGTACCAAAACGTTGTCGCCGCGACTGCCAGCAGGGTCACGCCGATGAATCGGCGCAGTTTCGCTGATTCGTAAAATCGCAGTGACTGAAAAGGGCAGAACCACAAGATAGAAAGGAAGCCTGCAATAAACCGAATCTCAGTGTGAACCAGGGAGTACAAGATGAGACCAGTCGCCGCCGGAATGATAAGTTCCCAGGGTTCGAGCGCAACATAGAAAGATCGCAAAGGGTTCAGGGAGATGAGAAGCAGAACCAAGAAAGGGACGAGCATGTTGAGATAAACAGTCTTAATCAGTTCCAAGTAAATCTGGGAACTCCGGGCGACCTCCTGCGCCTGCGCCACCCTATCATACCGACCCCTGACGCCATCCTGCCAATACGAAGGGTCGTACCAAAAGGAATAGGTTCCTATAGGCTTCTGCGCAAACGAGTACGCAGCGGGCGCGTCAAATATTCTTTCTGGAGGATGCCGTAGGGATCCGGCTTCGACTAAAGATGGACCATCGATATCCTCCGCAGTGCCACCACCGATGTTCCTCAGTCGGCCCCCGTCACCTGGATACCACGCATCAATTCCATTTATGAACGCTTCGTAAGTTACTCTCCCACTGTCGCCAAAAGTTGGTCGTCCCTTTGCATAAGAAATGGCCATGATGAATGGGCTGGTGACAACCAGAAATGTGAGGGCAGCGGTCGCCACACTTCGCAGAGAGCTTCTGGAGACCCCTCCGGCAAACATGGCAACCGCAAGAAACACAATCCCCAACGGAAACATCACCGCCTTTGCCAAATACGCCGCTCCCAGCACCACTCCGAGTACAGCAAACGTGCGACGCGTGACAACGCTGCTCCGAATCCTTAGAACTAGACCCGACGCCAGGTATAGAAAAGCGGCTGCACACATATCGGGTGTCACGAATGCCAATCCGATAAGGAGCAGCGACGAAGACACAAACAGGTTGTAGCCGAGCAGCCACCAGGCGGATTCTGGCAATCCCATCAGTCCTTTCTTAAGAAATTCCTGATCGCGCTTTTTGCGGTCGGCAATGAATGTTGCCAGGAAGAACTCGAATGACGCCAGCGCCGCCACATAGATCAAGAGATTCACCAGATGTACGACGGGATATTCCCAATACATCGAGGGCTTCAGCACTTTGAGAAAAAAACCGAGAATCCAGGAATAGAGTGGGCTCCAATAGGCATTGATGGCATTGTGCCAATCACCGCGCCAATATGCATCTCCGATATCGAGATAGGAGATGCCGTCGGGGTTCATGGCGAACCGCGTGGCCCAAGCTTGGGCTGCGCCGAGTGCCAGAGCCACAATCCAGCAAGAGATCCTTAAGAACCTGTAATTCGACGTCGCAGGGGCAGCTGTTTCGGGCTGTGCTTGAAGCTCAGACGATGTGCTCAATTACTGTGGCCTCCACCTGCTCAACTTCGGGGATTGTTCATCGGCTTCGAGCAACCAGATTTGACGGTCTTTAAAATAATCTACTAGCTTCGCATTTTCAGCGGCATCCATTTCCCGCGCCCAGACGATTTTCGAATTGTCGATGTCGGCATCGTTGTAAACCCATTCATCAAACAGATCATGATGACTGGCATAGCGCACAATGACGAGTTGCTTTCCAGGCAACCCTTTCAGTTTTGCAACCAGGGCGGCGCGACCGAAGCTCTTTGGTGCAAGCTGATGCCACGCCGGCGCGTCCGATCTTGGGAGCTCCCAGCCGCGACCGGCCGCGACCGCCCTGATCGCAAATGAAAGCAGGCAGACTACCACGACCGCCCGATTCAGACCTGCGCCCCTACGCCGTCCATTTGGTTCCCAATCTTGGAGTCGCCGCATCGCCACAAGGGTCAGTGCCAACAGCACACCAGTGATTGGAGCTGCGTAGTGCGGTTCAAAGTACGACTCTGCGAGCAGACCGGAGAAAAAGACTGCCACCACAGTGATCAGAAAACGTGTGTTCGACTGAATCGCTCCCCACGTGAAACCAAAGGGGAGAACAAAAATCATCATCAGGAAGGGAAGAGACAAAGCCGGGCCCAGAAAGAAAGACCAGATTCGCGCTATTTTCAATGTCGCGAACAGGACCAGGCCCAATCGGGAACGGGCCAGTTGAAAGTTGCTGACATCAACTTCCGCATACATCCTCTTGAATTCGAGATGACGGTAAGTGGGCACCGGCCGCGGGTGCTGCCACAGTAGATACGGAGAGACTGCGTAGGTTTCCCGTTCCACCTGGTAAGGCATGCGAAGTGGGTTGCCGGTGACCCGAAAAAAATAGTAGCCCATACCGACGGCGGCGACGATCAGAACCGCGCAGAGCGGCCCGATTACTCTGCGGACCAAGACCCGCCATGCCGGAGACTGTCTGCTGAAAATCCAGGCGAAAAGGGCGACTGCAATTGGCAGACTGAAAACCAATCCTTCATAAGGCCGGGAATTGGCAAGAACCACGAGTCCTGCGGCCATGAGCACGGCATCGCGCGGCCGCTGCGAAGAGCGGATTCGCGGCAATGCGCCCACAACCAGCGCCCCTCCGATTGCTCCCGCCGCGCCTCCCCAATAGCTGTTGGCCCAGTAACTGAAAGTCCCGAACCGAAGAATTGCGAGGATTCCGCCGAGCAGCGCCCACTCCTCCGGCACCCAGCCCTGCAGCATCCAGGTGATCACGGCACACAGGATGCCCATGCTGAGCCACACGCCACTGAACGGATGTTGCAGAATCAGTTGTCCGATAGCCAGGAGCATTCCTTGGGCGGGTTGCGCGAAGCACTGGTAGGTGGGCCTCTGAATGATGCTGAAGCTCTCGAAGTGTATCCACATCGGATGGCCGGGGTTGGTGAGTCGGCCGTGTGCAAAGGTGTCCGCGGCCAGCAGGTATCCGAACTCGTCGTGGATGATCGGTTCGGGGACGGGTTCGATCGGCAGGAGCACGGTTCGCAGAGCGAGAGCTGCGATTCCAACCAGTATTACCGAGAGCCCGCGACGCCAAGCTAATGTTCTGAAACTGCGTTCCACTCGCTCAAACCAGCGAGTGCCGGCGCTTGGGCACATGAAGGTGATCAGCAGCGCCAGCAGTGTGAGGCCAGTTTCGATCAGTAACATGCTCTCTTATCCCAATCAAAGATACGGTCTTGAATAGCCCATAGGGCAAGGCTTCCAAGTTATCATCGCCTGAGGTGTGCTGAGACGGCCCCGCAGCGCGAACACGTTATCGTATATGCAAAGAATCAAGGCACTAGAAAAACAGACCGTCTGATACTGTACTGCGATACGCCATCCGACACCGCCGCATTTGCAGTGACCAAGAAGCCGATGACTGGAATGATTCAATCCGGTGCAGCAGGGAGTATCCAACGGAATCAGCCCGTGCGCGAGAAGCAATTCTGGCCGCGCGAACTGGTCCTCGGACTGCTTCCTCTGCTAGTTGGCTTTGAGATATTGCTCTGGACCGCATACCTGCCATTGGGATTGCGCGGTGTGGCTGACTTCCGCACGCTTTATGCCTCCGGATACATGGCGCGCACGCATGATGCGCATGATATCTACAACAGCGATAAGCTGCTGGTGGTCAAGGAAAAGCTGGCTCCCATCGGGCGGACTTTCAATCAGCCCATGGATCACCCAGCGTACGAAGTCCTGCTATTTGTCCCACTTTCCCTTCTGTCCTACCGCCATGCGCTGATCGCTTTTATTGTATTCAATCTAGGTGTCGTCTTTCTGTGTGAACGTCTGCTGCGACCGAGTTTTCATGTCTTGTCCGAAAGGTGGAAGCCATTCCCGGGGCTCATTTTCGCGGCTTTTTTCCCCATCACGCGAGCCATTACCCAGGGCCAGGATTCCATTCTGCTGCTTGCATTGCTTGCGGGGGCGCTCGTCTACATTCAAAAAAAGAACGATTGGCGCGCAGGTTTTCTGACCGGGCTCGGGCTCTTCAAGCTTCAAGTCGTAATTCCGATTGCCCTGATATTTCTGCTGTGGAGGCGCTGGCGTTTCGTAATGGGATTCGCAATTTCGTCGGCAGCGGCAACCATCATTTCGCTGTTCCTGGTAGGGATACAAGGGACTCTGCGATACGCAAACATGCTGCTGGGAATGAGTCTGCACCTCAGATCTGAGGCCGACGCGCTTCGCTATTCCCTCTCGCCCAGAACGATGCTCAACCTTCGAGGGTTATTGTCGGCATTTTTCGTGGGCCGAATTCCACATTGGTGGCTACAAGGTTTAATCATAGCCAGTTCACTGGCAGTACTCTTGCTCGTGGCGCGATGTCGGCCGTCCTTACCATTGGCAATTATCGCTGCTTCACTGGTGAGCTACCATCTCAATGCCCAGGACACGAGCGTACTGATGATCCCCATGGGGTTCTTCCTTTGCGCGGACTCGGCCTGGTTGGTTCTAATTGCTCTCTCGGCGCTGATTGTTCCGGTCACAGCCATCTGGCCACTCTACGGATACATCGGAGCAATCCCCATTCTGGCGTTGTTCGTAGCCTATTTACTGAAGCGCGGACAATTTGAGTCGGCGGAGGCTGCGGTTGTACCGGGATGATCTGACCGCCCCCCCAGCGTTAGTACTTTGTCAGTTTCGGTGGGGTCTCGTCGGCTTGCAGTAGCCATACTTTGCGATCTTTGAAATAGCGGATCAAGTCCAAATTCTGTTCCGGCCCCATGTCGCGCGCCCAGACCACCTTCGCCTGAGCAATCTCAGCATCGTTATACACCCACTCACGAAATGGCTTGTGGTCAGGCTGGTAACGCACAATCACAAGCTGTCCGCCCGGCAGCGTTTCGAGCTCGCGTTGAATCGCGGCCCTGCCCACTTCGGGAGAACTTTTTTGGTACCAGGCGTACTCGAAAAATTCGCTCAGTGGGATGTGCAATGGAGGGGCCGCAGCACGAAGTACAAGTAGGAGCACACAGATCACCAGGATGCAGCGCGCGAGGAACAGGCCGGCCGCGTTCCAGCGACGCAGTTGCCGCATCGCCAGCAGGACCACCGCCAAAAATAGCCCGGTGGCAGGAGCAGAATAGTGTGCGCTGTAGAAATTGACCAAGACCGTTCCGACGGCAAAGACCCCCAGCACAGCCAACAAAGTCAGAGCGGTGCGATTTACGCGGCGCAACGAAAAATCCCGAGGTAGAGTAACCGCCAGCATAACCAGAGGCAAGGTTAATGCCGGCCCCAAGAAAAAACTCCAGGCCAGATAGATCCTGACCAGCAATCCGACCGGAGACCGAAAAACGCTGCGCCCATACATTTCCTCGTCGACATACATTTTTCGTATGACTGCGTGGTTGTATAGCGGCTCGGGACGGACGTGCTGCCAGATCATGTACGGCGCGACCGCGTAGGTTTGCCGCTCGACCTGGTAGGGCATGCGGAAAGGATTGCCGGTGACCCGCCAGAAGTAGTAGCCCATGCCGGCGGCGGTCACGGCCAGGAGCAGCGCCAATGGCAAAACCACACGGCGCAACAAGATTCTGAATGGTGGGCTCCTTTTGCTGAGCATCCAGGCCGCCAAAATTACGGCAATGGGCAGGCCTAAAACAAAACCTTCGTAGGGACGGCTATTGGCGAGAATTGCCAATCCTAGTCCCATCAACAACGCGTCGTGCAGCTGCGTTGAAGACTTGATTCGCGGCGGTGCCCCAAGGACGAGACAGCCTCCTATGGCCGCCACGGCTCCTCCCCAGTAGCTGTTCGCCCAGTAACCGAAAACGCCGAAGCGCAATATGGCCAGCAGTCCTCCCAACAAAGCCCATTCCGGCGGCAGCCAGCCTTGAAGCATCCAGGTGATCGCCGCGCACATGATCGCGACACTGAACCACACCCCTGCAAAAGGACTCCCGGCAATTAGTTTGCCTGCCGCCAAGACCAGACCCTGGGCTGGGGGATAGATTGAAGCGTAGGTCGGATGAAACATGGCATGAAATGTTTCGAAGTGTACCCACATTGCAGGAGTGGGATTCGTGAGGCGATGGTGGGCAAACGTATCGGCTGCGAGTAGGTAGCCGAATTCGTCATGAATGATCGGCTGAGGGACCGGCAAAATTGGCAGCAGTACGGCACGCAGTGTCAGCGCAAGCAGTCCGACGAGAACGACGGAGAGAGCGCGACGGCGGCTGATTGTTGCAAATTGATGTTCCAGCTTTTCAAACCAGCGAGAACCCAGAGACGGGCAGATGAAGGCGATGAGCAGCGCCAACAGTACCACGCCTGTTTCGATCCGAAGCATGTTCTATGAAAACTCCGTAAGTAGCGCCATGATCACGAACAGCGGATTGGTGCAGGCCCCACGTTCTCATCCGCAGAGGTGCGGCGAGACCGCATACCAGGAACAGGAACAGCCCCAAAACCGGAAGCGCAGCCCATTATCGCCGTCCGGGGTTCTTCCGTCCAAAGGTCCGCCCTAACGAGAGCTTGCACAGCAACGAGAGATAGTGAACAGCCGTCATGCCGTTGGCCTTGCTCTTTCCGCCACTGCGAGTGCCGAATTTGAAGGGAATTTCTGCCACCGAGCAGATGTGTCCTTTTGCCAGAATCTCGAGCAGAAGCTTGAAGCCGGTGCGTTGAAAACGCATCCCCGCTATGCAATCACGCCGCAAGACGAAAAAGCCCGACATTGGGTCTCTTACTCCTAGCCCGGATCTTTGCACTGGTTTGCTCGCGAGGACACTCAAGCGGGAGATCATGCGACGGCGCAGACTCCATGCTTCCATGCTGTCCGTCTGTAGATACCGGCTCGCGATTGCGATGTCGGAGCCCTGGCACACTCTGGCCACTAATTCAGGCAACAGCTCCGGTGGATGCTGGAGGTCGGCGTCCATAACCCCGAGAACGTCGGCATCAGTGTGTTTCCAGCCGTAGGTGATCGCTCCGGCCAGGCCTTTCGGCGCTTGCCTTTCCAGTAGGCGGATCCCCGCATGAGTCTCGCTGTAGCGGCGCACGGTCTCTGCCGTGCCATCAGTGCTCTCGTCATCCACTACCAGAATTTCCCAGTCCAGAGACAGTCGGGATAGTGATTGCCGGGCGCGCTCGAGAACGGTCACGATGTTCTCAGCCTCATTCAAGGTGGGAACAACCAGTGCAAACTCTTTGCGGATTTCGGCCATTAATCGCGCCCTTGATGCCTTTTTCCGGAGACGAGCCGCAAACAAGCGTTGTATATTTTGCGGAGACCTTGGCAGAAGTCGTCGAACGCCTGGCGCCTGCGTAGATGTCCAGAGTCCTTCGAGACCGTACTAGTCGCGCGCGGAAATCCGTATCGCACGGCTCAGCAAAGCCAGCTAATGTACCGTGAACAGCTTCTCCGAACGATCGCGGAGCCATTGGCCACCGTTGGTTAGCGGGTCGCTGGCCCAGCTCCAATCCCACTCATACTCTTTATCCCAGGTTTCCGGCAGATACCAGACTTGCTGCAACCGGTGCCAGTAAAGTGCCCGCGTTGCAGGATCAGAAGCAGCCGGACCGAGGGCCAGCGCGTCAATTCTGAACTCGGGCGGAGGGTCTGGCGGCAACGGATGCCGGTAAGGATATTTCCATTGCACGTCCATTTGCGCACTTTCCCAGTACGCCCAGGCAATCTTTTGCTCCAGTCCCCGTTTCTGCTCGGGGCTTGAATTTGCCGCGGAGAAAAATCCCGGGGGCATATCGGCATGCAGACGGTACTTCGGCTGGTAGCAAACAATCAGCAGCAGCACCGCTGCGATGAATGGGTACACTAGCTTGTCCAGATGACTACGAAAGAACATACTTCCTTCTCAGTGGCCAGGGGGAGCTGTCGACGACTGCCTCGCCAGTAGGACGCAGACTTTATCTTTGTACAACGTTTTCCAGTCCGGATCGTGCTCAAGAACGTACACCAATTCGCCTCCCGCATGAAGAGGGTTCGGGCTGTCGCTGGGGGGGAAGAGCACATACTGGATCTTATACTTGTCGAGCAATGCATCCGGCCGGCGCTGAAGGCTGTCAACGCCGAGCAGTTCCAGGTAGTCCTTGAGCACGCCAGCGTATTCGAAGATATCCACGCGGCTGTCCACAAAATCTTTCATCTCGGGATCATTCCAGCCCAGGTATCCGCCCCACAAATAGAAGTTCAACACATTGCCTTGCGGTGGATGCG
>Ga0137379_10004532_pt1 | contig 13071 bp, 8 predicted proteins | sample SagtaG_18_FD_104812 | JGI IMG/M metagenome (GOLD analysis project Ga0137379, IMG submission 104812) | Vadose zone soil microbial communities from Sagehorn Ranch, Mendocino, California, USA - Sage2_L_80_16 metaG | ecosystem: Environmental > Terrestrial > Soil > Vadose zone | place: USA...
GCTTAGGTGCGGGCACAGGTTTTTCAACTGCTTGCTGAGCTGTTGCAGGTGGTGCGGTATCGGATTTCGAAGAACGGGGGGCATGTGGCGTTTTGGGTACAGAAACGGTAGCTGGGCGTGTTGCGACTCCAGGCGGTGTGGTATCGAGTCCCGTGGAACGGGGGGGACGTGGCGTTTTGGGTGCAGAAACGGTAGCTGGGCGTGTTGCTATCCGCTTAGCGGCTCCAGGCGGTGTGGTATCGAATCCTGAAGGCTGGGAGGTAGGCGACGACTTGGGTGAAGGAACGGTAGCCGGGCCTGTTTCTGCTTGCTTGGAAACCAGAGGTGAAAGAGGCAAGGCCGGTGGCGTATCACGCGCAGGTGAAAGTTCCTCCCCTTGAGACCGCAGTGCTGTCCAGAATTGCTCCATCGACGAGAAGCGGTCATGAGCATGTATAGACATTGCCTGATGAACGACTTGAGCTACGAATGCAGGGACATCAGGTACTACCTCGTTCGCTGGCTTCAGTGGGTCGGTCCCCTCGTTGCTCAATTGTGCCATCCGTGAGTCTGTGTCAACAGGTACCATGCCTGTCAGCAGTGTATAGAATGTTGCCCCCAGACCATAAATATCTGTTCGTATGTCGCTGCCTCTGCTGGGCTGTTCAGGAGCCTGATAGGTGGACGAATGGGCAGGGTCCACAACCAGGGTTGCATTGGTGTCATATCCTTTGCTGACGCCAAAATCAACAAGTACAGCTCTGGTGCCTATCTTTGGCACAATGATGTTGGCTGGTTTGATGTCTCCGTGGATAATAGGAAGCTGTTGACGATGCAGGTAGTCAACAGCCTCGATGATGGGGCCCATGATGGTCATGGCGTCGGGCCAGGAAAACCGCTTTTCCGGCTGCTGTTGCCGCAGTGTGTCCAGATTTGGCCCTTCTATATACTCCATCAGTATGTGTACCCCTCCGTCCCCGTCATCATCGAACACTTTATAGACATGCGGGAGAGCTTCGTGAGGAGGCTGCCTGAGCAATACATCTTCGAAGATGAGTCGATGTCTCTCTTGTTTATCGAGGTCGATTACCTGCTTAAGAATGAAGAGCTGGTCCTGAGCATCTTTGATATGCTGATCTCTGACCAGGTAGATAGCGCCAGAGGACCCTTCGCCGAGTAGACTTTCTACACAGTAATGTCCTTGTATCACGGTTCCTACAGGGAAAGTATTCTGTACTTCTCGCACGTTATACCCCTTGTGACTTTTGCAAGCTGTCCTAGAAAAACGTACTCGTGTAGCTCTTACTATTATAAATGGAAACAATCTTCTAAGCAAGACCTTAAAAAAAGGAGAGAGTGGTCAGCGTCTGCAAGAGTGCCTGTAAGTCCTGCAAGAGGATGAGGCTCCATCGCAGTCGGTAGAGTGCGCCAATATTTCCCACCCAACTGACGGAGCTAGCGCAAGGCTTGAGGCGCGAAGTACGCACAAGAGGACTCGCGCTTTCAAGAAAGCATTTTTTATCGTGAATATGCTATGGTGTGTGTTCTCGATCATTCCTGGCTGGAGCCAGAAGCGAGTACCGCCCTCAGCGCATCATCGATGATTTCTACGGCAGTATCGATCTCGCTCTCAGTAACCGAGAGTGGTGGTGCCATGCGGAAGCAGTTTAACATCCCACCTGTAGAGCGAACGATATTCATTGATAAGCCGCGCCGCAGGCACTCATTGCCGACAGCCACCCCGAGTTCATCGGCTGGTTCTTTTGTAGTACGATCCAGCACCAGTTCAAGACCAACAAGCAACCCTTTGCCTCGCACTTCGCCAATCTGCTCATAGCGCTCTTGAAGTTCACGCAAGCGTACCAGCAGATAATTTCCGCACTGCTGTGCCTGCTCAACCAACCCTTCTTCCTCAATGACATCGATGATGGCAAGTCCGGCTGCGGCTGGAAGGGGATCGGAGACGTGTGAGGTGACGTGCATGAAGCCTTTAGTGTAGCAATCCTCCTCGATCGCCAAAGAAGTAAGTGTGGCCGCAAGAGGAATGCCGCCACCAAGCGTCTTGGAAACAGACAGAATATCAGGCTCGACTCCGTACAACTCGAAACCAAACATTGCGCCGAGCCTACCAAAGCCTGTCTGGGCTTCGTCCAAGATGAGCAGCATTCCACGCTCATGACAGAGTTTTTGCAAGCGCTGGAAATAGTCAGGTGGCGGCACAATGATCCCTCCCGCCGAGAGCACTGGTTCAGCAATAACTGCACAGAGGGAGCCTACTGATTGCTGGTCAATCAAGTCAAAGCCAGCTTCCAGGCAGGAGCAGTCACAGGTTCCGTTACAGTGACGAATCGGGCATCGATAGGCATACGGGGCAGGGAGAGTGAGCGAACCAGGCATAAGTGGGCCGTACCCGGAATGGCCTGCAGCCAGGTTGAGCGAGGCGACTCCAGCCTGTAGGCCGTGCCAACTCCGTGTCAACCCAACGACTTCGAAGCGGCCAGTGTGCATTTTCGCCAGGCGTAAGGCCACCTCGTTGGCCTCTCCACCTGTGTTGAGCAGGATGACCTTGTTAAGTGAAGGGGGCATGAGTCCAACGAGTCGTTGAGCGAGGGCAAGGACCGGTTCAGAGAGCATCCAGGAATTGAGATGGATAACTTCCTCGAGCGAACGCTGTACGGCAGCTACAAGCCGGGGATGGTTGTGTCCGATGGTCGAGCAGATTTGTCCTGAGGTGAAATCGAGAATACGCTGCCCATCAGTAGTCTCGATCCAGGCTCCAGAGGCTCGTGCTACTGTGAATGAAGCGAAATTATGCGCGTAACGGATTAGAAAGCGTTCGCGTTCGTCGTACATGTCCGTTTCCTTTCCCATTGTAGAGCAGATCTTTAACGAAAAAGATTTACACTGCCCCTCAAGATCAAAAATGGCTTACTAAAGAAGAGCCTGCTGCGAGAGCCATTCTGATTGCTGATTTGCATCAGTACACGTCCGCTCGGGCCAATATATGCCCCTGTATTCGCAGTTGTAAAGCTATCCTGGCTGAGCGAAATGGTATCCCATGAGTTAGTGTGCCAGTTATACAGACGGGCCTGCAGGTAACTGATAGTTGTGGACTTTCCCGACACCGATAGAGTTGGGCTGGCAAGCAGATCGGGTGTTGTGATAGTCAACCCACTTACCTGCAGATTTTGAGTGTTCGGCAAGGTAAATTCAAAGGTTAAGCTGCCAGTTGACATTGAGTATATGCTGGGGAGGAGAAGTTGTGCGTCGTAACTCTGGATATCTATTACTCGCCCCGTAATGAAGTCTGGTGGGATAGTCAAGGAGCTGGTAACGTCAATGGTGAGTGGCATTTGTATGAAGTTCTGATGTTGCCCGCCTGGCTGAGTGCCGTTGATAGTCAACTCATCTACTCCCGCAGGAGGCTGATCTGCCCAGCCGATCAAGGTGGCGGGTGCTCCTGGTATCAATAGTGGGTCGGGTTTATCGATTACATTGGGATTTGGTACACCCCCACCTGTGACGAAGATGGTTCCGGCGCTGATTATTGCATGGGTATTACATGAACCATTGCAGGGTGGGAGGGAGTAGCCTGCTCCCTCCAGTGCGGCTAGCAGGGCCATATGGCGCTGGAAATCGCTCTGAGGCTGCTCGTTATGTGAGTACGGAAAATAGGATGCTGGTAAGCCACTACTTTCGGCAATTTGATCTGCCAGGGTTTTCGCAGGTTGGTGCGATGAGCTGTTCAGTGAAAGATTGATGTGTTGTGTCTCTCCTGATGCTAAGGAGCCAATGCGAACAAAACTGTGAGCGATCAGCACATAGACATCACTGAGGGATGTGCTGAGGGTATTGGTAATCGTTCCCACCAGTCTATTGTTCTGTAAGCTCAGTTGAGCGACGAGTCCACCGTGGAGGTGACGATCCTGCTCCGAGATGACGAGGTGAAATGTCCAGGGGCCGATGTTCATCAATTTCAGATTTGTCCCATTCGGTCCAGAAACGATGCTGGCAGGCAAGTCATCGGCGAGTATTGCAGTGCGAATATGCGGCACAAATTCATTAGCAATTGGCTGTGCCAGGCTCTCACCGGGAAAGTATAGATTAAAATCGCCATGGCTGGGGACGAATATGCCTGAGTACGTCGTAATGTGCGCTGATGACCCTCCCTGGTTGATCTGGATGATAGAGATGCTGTTGTCCTTGAGTGAAGCTCCTTTCTGGTAGAAGGCAAGTCCGTAAGAAAGGAGGGAAAAAATGACAATACTACTCACGATAATAACCCAGCTCAACTGAGGCCGTTTTAGTCGCCTTACGATCAAGAGACGTATAGGGCCAAGTATCATGAGGTAGCTGAACAATACTGCGGCAATGATCCAGGGTCCGAGCAACATTTCTGGTGCTACCATGCTCAACACCCCTTCCCTGGTGAGGATCTCTCCTGGCCCACTGTAATAAGTAGGCGCTGCATTGGAAATAAGAAATTTGTCTCCAAGAGCATGGAGAAGCAGTGCTCCCCAGAGTGCATTTGTCCCAGGCCAATCGGCAAGAGGCGGACGTGCTGGATCGAATGCCAGGTAGCAGATAACTCCCTGACCCTGGCGTGCCTGAACGATAAGCGGAGTTGTGCCAGAAGCCAGCACGGTTTCGCTGTCGAAGAACGAGTTTTGTTGTAATCGTAAGGTTGCTGTGCTGGCGACCAGGGATCCCGATAGCGTATCGGCGAGTAGTTTCCCCCCAGGGGTTTGGATTGCGGAGCTGCCGACAGGCAAAAGGTGGGTTCCCGCCGGAAGCGTAGTTGTGCCATTCACGATTACGGGTAGCAATTCAGGAGGAAGCGTGCTCAGGGTGCGTTGCCATGCCGGGCCGCCAACTTCGATGAGTACGCCACCCTGGTTGACCCAGGTCTGCAAGGCTGAGAGCTGATTGGGGCTGAGCGTGCTGCTGGGAAAGTCATCGAGTATGATAACGTCAAAGTTCTTGAGTACGGTTGCTATCGTGGGGAAGGTACTGGCATCCAGCGATGAGAAAGTGAGTGAGTTGGTCTGGTTGGGAAGCGAAACATGGCTCAAGGAATCAAAGCTTGCTCCGGGATCAGAAAGAATGCCGATAAAAAGATTCCCTGGTCTTACTTCATATGGATTCAGAGCAGCCTGGGTGACGATGACCTTACCATGCTTGTCGCGCAAAGTTGCGACGATGCCTCGAGGACTGAAGGTGGTCAGATACATAGGCATATAGACCGTGGTCTGTTGCAATGCGCCTCTGGGAAGTACAACTGGTTCCTCGAAGCTCCATGGTGAGACGATGGAGATGATTGTCGAGCGGGGCGGTCCCGTGTAGGCGTTCAGTGAAAGTGTTCCTCTAAAATCAGCAGTGTGATTGCTTAATACAATATGCACAGGTGTCCAGTGATCACTCCTGTAAGTCGAGTCGAAACCGATATCCACGAGCAATGTTGGGCCAGCTGCAGTCGTGGTTGTGGTGTGCGCTGAGTGTGCCGATACATGGCCTGGGGAGAGCAATAAGAAGAGTGCCAGGGCCAGGCAGCTTCCTGCAAGTATTTTGAATATGGTTTTTAACTGGCCCCGGGCAGAGTGAATATTGAGCATGTTCCGGTGCAGCTCCTGCTGGTTCAAATCTGGTAATCCTCACATAAGAGGATTACGTTCTGGCAGGGGCGGTTTTCACACATCAGCTGGTGTTCCGCAAGGGAGACCAGCTGAGGGAGAGCCTGGATACAAGCCCCTCGGCTTTAGCCAGGGGTTGCTGGCATGGGATAATAGCGATGATATTCTCACCTGCAGATGGTGCAAATGGCACCATCTGCTTTTTGTCCTTGTTCCCGGTCACTTGTTTGACCGAAAAATAGAAGAAGCCTTTCTCTAGGCTTTCTTGCTCTCTTTCAGGAAGGTTTGCATGGTGGTTCCGCAGACCGAGCAAGTCCCCTTCATGGCACGCTTGCCGTTCTTCATCGTCACCTCATGCGGATCATTCATCTGAGTCTTCTTCTTACACTTGACGCAGTACGCTTCTGTCATCATTCTGCTCCTTCTTACAACTAACGAAACAAACATCGTATACTACTGAACGCTCCGCACCTCATAGATTATCACAAATCACAACGAGGCCGTGTGGAGACGTTCATTACTTACATACACGTATTGAAACAGGTTTCAGAATATATAGCGAAATATAGATATTTATAGCGTTTTATTGCGCATCTTCAAGGCTTCAGATACACCCTTCATAGAAAGCTGGTCCTGTTTCTTGGAAAGGAAGAGCCTGCGAACAGAGCATCTACCAGGTGATGGGAGGAGATCTATAAATCAAGTTTATTCACTTTATCACTTATCTGTGATCTTGCTCCGTCGTTCTTCTCCGCCTCTTAAAATCCTCTAAGTCGCTTTTGACCACACGATATTCTTTCTCTAACTTAATGGCTGGAAGTATTTTTGCGTTTATCCACCGTAAAATCGTTTTCTTGCTGACACGCAATTGATCAGCAACTTCATCGACTGTAAGCAACTCGTCATCTTGCATGAGGGTAGTCCCCCATAATGTTTTCTTTATTCTATCACAAGGAGTCAATGTTCTCGTTTGTCATCATACGTTCTCCATATTGATAAAAGTTCTCATATTGGTTATAATATACCTGACTTAGTTTATTAGGGAACAAACGAGCGAAGAGACGTCTTCCGCATTCGTAGCGCGACATGTCAAGCGTCAACTGTAGAAAGCCTACGCAGGAACGTAGGCCGGTAGAGAGTCTAGCTTGTAAAGTACCTTCTAGCCTCTCCACATGCTGCATCATAGCGGCAGGAGAGCTATTCGTCAAGTATTCGCAGAAACGTGTCTTGTGCTCGGCATGGGATGCTGAGATGCCGGGCACACCTTCAAGAAGAGTATATGGAGCAACAACCAGGATGAAACCGCAGCGCCAGCGCAACAGGAAAGTAATCAAGCCGCAGACGATCACCAGGGCAGTCACCCATATTCGGCTGATCGAGGCGAATGCTGGCAAGCTGGCTGGCTTGGATGAACTGGCTCCGGTCTATCTGGCGCTCTGTCAGCAATACCTCACTCTGTTTTGTACCGAGGAACAGCCCGACAAGTTCCGTGATCCCTGCTTCCAGACGCCGCTCTCCGAACGCTGGCACCGCGTCGTCATTCAGCAAGCTGCAGGGATTACCCAGTCCTGGCGCACCAATCGGGAAGAAGCCTACCAGGGCTATCTGGAGGAGGTGGAGGACTATCAAGAGCAGCAGGCAGAAGGCACGCTGGACCCGCAGGCCAAAGAACCCATCTGGAAGGAGTGGGACGTTCCCGCTCTTCAAGAGACCTGCATTCAAGCCAATGCTAACGTGGTGAAGCTCGAATCCTCAGAAGACTCCTGCTTTGATTACTGGTTGAAGATCAGTACCCTCGACAAGGGTCACCCCATCCTGGTCCCAGTCAAGCTGGCCGACTACCATCGGCAGGCCCTGGAAGGGAAAACGATCAATAGTAGTGTGCAACTCAATAGGCGCCCTGATGGGAGTTGGTGGCTCACCCTCTCCTATGATGAGGTGATTCCAGTCCAGACCGAGCCAGATGCCCCAGTGGTCGGGATTGATGTGGGGATTGCCAACTTCATCACCACGAGCACGAACCAGCACTACGGCACCTTTCATGGCAAACTCAGAGAGCGGCAGAAGCGGGATCGAGAGAAGCGCCGTCGTAAGGCCAAACTGCGGGCCTGTCTCAAAAAGAAGGGAGTTACCAAGCTTCCCTCCACCAACAGCCGAAGTGGGCAGCGCCTGATCCGGCATGTGCGTCAAGAGATCAACCGAGCGGTCAACCAGTGTTTTGCTGAGCATCCTGACGCACAGTTTGCCTATGAACAGCTGTCGGTTGCCACGATGAAGCACAAAGCCAGAGCCATGAATGCCTATCTGCGTGCCTCCAACCTGGCACATATCCCCAAGCAGATTGCCTGGAATGCCACCAAAAGTGGGAGACAAGCGATCAGGGTCAAGAGTGCCTATTCCTCCCAGGAATGCAGTGTGTGCCATTATATAGATCGTGCCAACAGACCCGATCAGCAGACGTTTTGCTGTCAGGTCTGCGGTTTTCAGGCACATGCGGACCACAACGCTGCTCTGAATCTTGCGCGTCGAGCAGGAGATGCCGAACTGCGTGCCTGCAAGGATCGAAAAGCAGTCAAAGCCCTGCTCTTGAGCAGGCATCGGGTCTGGAAGAAAGCAAACGGTTGGCCGTAGTCCAACCGCCCGCCTAGTTCGTTCGTCAACAGGCGTAGGTCAAAGCTAGGAATGTAGGCATGCAATACTTGTCTAGATTTTTAGCAACTATTCTAGAGGTCTGGAAGATACATTGTCAATTCCCGGTAGGCTTATGGGTAAATGTCCGTGTGCTTGAGTCTTACCAAATAGTATGCGCACCAACTGGCCGATTTGCCATCACGGCGCTTGCTCCCTCCTGTAATCACTGCGGTTGCAGGATCATTGGTCACGGTGTGGAAGTAAATGGAACTTCCTACTGTTGTGCCCATTGTGCGAGCAAGGAAGGGGCACGGGGAGTGCGGGATCGCAGTTGAGTGAGAAGGGTGAACCTGGCATAGGTTTCTTCCTCTCCTTCACTTCAACTCGGTGTGGCATCGATAAGGGATGCCAGGCTCTCATCAACTTTTTCTTCGTCCACAGGGAGCCATACATGGAATGCACTTCCTCCGGCAGGACAGCTTTCGGCCCAGATGACACCATTATGCAGCTCGACAATGCTCTTACAAATTGTCAGTCCAAGCCCAAGTCCATTGACCTCACGGGTAAGCCGTGTGTCTACACGATGGAAGCGGTCGAAGATGCGACCAAGATGCTCGGCAGGAATACCCAGTCCATTATCAGCGACACAAATTTCCAACATCTGCCGGGCTTGTTGGGTTAATGGAGGGGGCGCAATGAATTGGGCCCCTACAGCCTCTGGTTCAGGGGGTGCAATGGATTGGGCCCCTTCATTGCCAGGCAAGGCAGACTGGGCAGGACGTAATATAATGTCGATCGCTCCACCCTTCGGGGAGTATTTCATCGCATTATCCAACAGGTTGTCCAATACCTCCCTTAGACGGCGCTGATCAGCCATGATCATGGGTGCCTCAGACGTGGGTGCACCATGAGCATCCCTCACCTGGAGATTGAATGTGAAATGACCTGGTGCCTGCCCTGAAACACGTTGTTCAGCAGTAGTGATGGCCTCCCGCGCAAGGCGTGCCACATCAACAGGGGAGCGTTCGATCTTTATCGAGCCTGTTTCTAGCTGTGATGTTTCCAGAAGGCGATCAATAATGACCTCCAGGCGGTCGCTGGCCTCCTGGATAGCTAACAAAAATTCATGCCGCTCCTCACGAGAGATACGACGCTCATGACGGATGAGCGTTGCTGTGTATCCCTTAATTGAGGCCAGTGGACTTCGTAATTCATGACTCACGGTTGCCAGTAGTTCCGCTTTGAGCAGTTCCATCTCATACAGAGTCTTTCGAGCCGTAGCGGTTTCAAGCTCCTGCACCCGTTCGGCCAGCAGGATGTTTATAAGAACTGCCCCGGCAGCCTCGGCTACAAGCGGCAAGATGTGGCGTCCCCTCTCAATAGTAGACTCAGTAGACTTCCCATCTTCATTCAGTTCAGTCCAACCAACCATGAGCAATGCCTGTAATGGGAGCGTTGTTAAGTTTGTTGACTGTAGAAGCTTTCCCGAAGCTCCCCGTTGTGGGTACTCACTATCTGCCTTGAAGCCGTCTTGCTGGTGGACGGGAGAAGCCGAAATTGGTAAACTACACACGATCCAACGGGGTTGACTAGGGGCAATCTGGATCTCTGCTTCCACCGAGGGAAAAGCGGCCAGAAGTATGCGTGCCTCCTCCTCGCGCATTTCACGGAGTGCTAATGCCCGGAGCGTCTTACTGCTTGAAGAAAACGGCAAAAAGGTCTGCCCAGGAGCAACATATCCCTGTGCCGTAAGGAACAGAGCTCCATGTTGTGCCTTGCAGAGCAGCAGGAGACGCTCAAGAAGCAGATCGGCGACGATATCCACTGTGTTCGCTAAAACCGACCCTGCATGCTGTGATAGCCGCGCGAAGTCTAGCAGTGCTGTTGTTACCTCAGGCGTGAGATGACCATCTACCTGCCCATCCTGTACTCTCATATCATCCCCCGTGTTTCCTTCTTAAAACAAAACATAGTATGCTTGTTATGCGATGTATTTGTGTATTATTATAAGATAGAACTGCTCACAGATAAGTCACAGAAGGCGCGTAGAAATCACGATAGTATCACAATAGTCGGAAGGAACATCAACTGACTCGAACTGGTAGGGTGATTTTGTCTATCCGTAGGGGCCCGCTTTATCGCGCCCCGAAGGGTTGGAGGGATGATGTTCGTCCGAATGCAGGGTAAGAATAGTGCTACACTATGGTCCTCGATCAGGAGGTAGAGCGTGAGACCCAGGGATATCCATGAGCAACCCCCAGATACAGAACAGGCAGTAGAGCGTTTTGCTGCACTGAATCGTGTAGGTATAGCTCTTGCGAGCGAGTTGGACGAAGCACGCCTGCTTCATCTGATTGCGGACACGGCACGCGAACTTACGGGTGCGGCCTTTGCAGCCTTTAGCATCCGGCCGGTGAATGAAATGGGAGAGCCGCTTGTGCCATCAGAGGGCAACTTATTTCACCTGGCAGCTGTCGTAGGAGTCACCAAAAAGCAGGAGGAGCTTTTTCGTCGTATGCCTCTAGGTGGGGAGGGTCTGCTTGCCCCCATCTTTCGTCATGGTGTACCCGTCCGTGTCCCCGATGCCCTGGCTATGATTCACCCCCGAGAGCACTCCCAAGATGATACTTCACAGGATCAATCGGTGGAATCCCTCAGAGATGCTGCCAGGCAGGTGGCATTCGATTATGCCCATGGTCAACTGCCAGGCGAAGAGTTACGTTCCATGGGAGTACCTCGTGGGCATCCAGTTGTACGTAGTTTCCTGGGAGCACCACTGCTTGATCGTGCTGGACAGGTAATCGGTGGCTTGCTTCTGGGGCATACTGAGCCAGGTAAGTTCACAAATGAAGATGAAGCCTTGCTGGTTGGTTTGGCAGCGCAGGCAGCTGTTGCGCTGGAGAACGCGCGATTGTACCATGCTGCCCAGATGCAGGCGCGGGAACTTGATGCTATCTTTGAAAGTATTGCCGATGGAATCACACTTGTAGATAATCAGGGAAAGATATTGCGTGAGAATAGCACCGCTCGTCGCTTGCGTAAGGCATTGGCGGATAGCCCTGAGGGTGAGCTCACCCCGGAGGGATTATTGCACGAAGCGGCAGGACGTGCCCTGCGTGGTGAAACAGAGCAGGGGATACCTATGAGCGTGGCTGATGCCCAAAAAGAGAGCCACAATTACATCATCAGCGCCTCACCACTACGCCAGCCAGCAACACGTTCTGGCCCACTTCAACAAGATGGAACTGCTCGATTGATTCCACCCGCACAAGAAAGCATCTCTTATGCTGTAGTCGTCTGGCATGATGTGACGGAAGCCCAGCGACTCCTCCGAGAACGTCAGGCTCATGCTGAGACGGAAGCACGTCGAGCGCTGCTACAAACAGTAATTGACGAGTTGCCAAGCAGTGTCTATCTTGTACGTGGGCGTGACGCACGATTGGTGCTTGCCAATCGTGCTGCGACAGAGGTTTGGGGCGCTTCCTGGACTCCTGGCCAGGCGCTGGATGATTTTCTCGCAGCAAATGGGATACGGGTCTTTAGCTTTGATGGACGCCCCCTTGCACTTGAGGATTTTGCAACGCTACGAGCTGTGCGCACAGGGGAGTCGGTTCGCCATCACCAGGAGATTATCCGTCACCGGGATGGTACAACACTACCAGTTCTGGTGAATGCAGTTGCTCTCGATCCCCGCATCCTGGGCTGGTCCACATCCGACGACGCAAATGGTGATGCAGAAGGAGAAGCGGAGCCAGGTGCTATTGTTGTGCACCAGGATGTAACTGCACTGAAGGAAGCCGAGCAACTGAAAGATGAGTTCATTGGTATTGCTGCGCACGAACTACGCAATCCACTCGCTGTACTTAAGGGTTTTGCCCAGACGCTGATCATCCAGACGGCGCGGGGCAATGGACCTCAACTTGCCGACTGGCAAATGGAGGCTATCCGAGACATCGACCAGGCCACAAGTCGGCTGGTTGAACTCACTGACGATCTGCTTGATGTGACGCGCCTGCAGGCTGGACGACTTGAATTGTATATTGAACCAACCGACCTGGTTGCGTTGGCTGAGCGTGTCGTAGCACGTCTCCAGATCACCGCAGAGCGGCATACTATCTCGATCCTGGCTATGCCTGAGCATATTGTTGCCGATGTAGACCCTCGTCGCGTCGAGCAGGTACTCAACAATCTCATTAATAATGCTATCAAGTATAGTCCTGAGGGTGGCGATATTGATGTCACTGTGACTGAAGACCAGGAATCCTACCAGAATCCTTCATCGTCCTCCTATTACCTCCCCCCCAGGCAGGGTGACGGCCTTCATCGCCCCCCAGGCACGGCGCTTCACCATCCCCCTATTACCTGCCCCCCAGGCAGGGTGGCGCGGCCCCGCAAGGACGAAGGCAAAGTGGCGTCCCACGACCCACCACCACCTTCGCCCCTATCCAGGGACGAAGCCCACGGGCCAATGAATTGGCCCTCTACACCGCGGTTCGCTGTGCTCAGTGTTCACGACCACGGTATAGGTATTCCATCCCATCAGCAGGCTCGTATCTTCGGTCGCTTTGTTCGGGGAGATAATGCTCGTGTTCGTGAAATCGGTGGGTCTGGCCTGGGACTCTATCTCTGCCGGGAACTGGTCGAGCGGCACAATGGGCGTATCTGGTTCGAGTCGGCTGAGGGACAGGGGTCTACCTTCTTTGTTGCCCTTCCGCTATCGTCTACAGAGTGATGTTCCCCACCTTGCCCCAACATGAGCGAGTTGATATTCAGACCGCCAACGAACTTCGTTCTAGCTTCGCTCAGGCGGTCTGAAAGGAGTCACCCCGAA
>Ga0137379_10004536_pt1 | contig 13064 bp, 9 predicted proteins | sample SagtaG_18_FD_104812 | JGI IMG/M metagenome (GOLD analysis project Ga0137379, IMG submission 104812) | Vadose zone soil microbial communities from Sagehorn Ranch, Mendocino, California, USA - Sage2_L_80_16 metaG | ecosystem: Environmental > Terrestrial > Soil > Vadose zone | place: USA...
GTTGTGCCAGGGTAAGTCGTGCTTTCCAGTATAACGAGCTCTCCAGGATGCAGGTGGTCTCGTACCTGTTGTGTAGCTGAGATAATATAGGAAATATCTGGATCGCGTGTCTTCCGCAATGGGGTGGGAACGCAGATACTAACCGCGTCGATGTCATCTAACGCGCTGTAATCACTGCTAAAACAGATACATTTTGCATCGACGAGTCTCTGTAACGCACTGCTCGAAACATCAGGAATGTAGCTCTCACCCCGACTTGCCTGGTCGACTTTTCGCTGGTCTGTGTCAATGCCAGTAACGTGGAAGCCGGCCTCTGCGAACGTAACCGCGAGCGGTAACCCTACATAGCCGAGGCCAATGATTCCAACACGCAAGGACCGTGTGGTAACCTTTTCCAGGAATGTGCGCTCCACCGCTTTCTCCTTTTCTGCTGTCGCCGTTTGTGGTTCTACAATAAAGTAACTGCAAGTTCACTCGCGATTTTCTTTCTTCGCTTGCAGGCTTGGTAAGACAAGGGTAACATCTGAGGAATCCCCCCGACCGTTCATAGAAGGTGTATCAAACTGCCTGTTCATAGAAGGTGCATCAAGCTGCCTGTTCATAGGAGGAAAAGCTGTTCGATGGTACCGCACATCATTCAAGTACTGACGAATCTCTCCATGCTCTTGCCAGTGGTTCTTGTTTATGACAACCCCCAGTACCGGGGTGCGGATTTTGTCTAACAAGTGCCTGGCGCGCAATAATAGTTTGCGAGGCGTTTTAGATGGGTCAACAACCAGCACTATCGCCTGAACATAGGAAGCCAGAATCTGTGCATCAGCTGCAGGAAGCAAAGGAGGGGTATCGAAGATAACATAGTCAAATGGCGCTCTCTTTAAGCGTTCAAGGAACAGGTTACCCTGCGGAGACGGAAGCAAATCCATAAAGTTGGGGGGAAGCACCCCTGCTGTCATGACTTGCAAATTCGGAATATCTGTCAACTGGTCATCAAGGTACTCCTCAATCTCTCCCCGTGTATTGGTAAATGCGTTTGCAAGTTTCGGCCGTTTTTCGAGTTCAAAGTATTGATCCAGGGCCGGACTGCGAAGGTCTGCATCTACCAGAAGGACTTGCTTGCTTGACATCGCCAGAAAGGACGCGAGATTGGCGGCAATGCTACTTTTGCCTTCACCTGCCAGGGCACTCGTGATCATCACCAGCTTGAAGGGTCTGATCTTCTGTGCAGCATTGAGGTTCGCGGATAGTATGCGATATCCTTCAGCCAGCGCCGGTATCTCCTCAGCTCTTTTGGTGCGCTGTTTACTTGAGAGCCAGGGGATAACCGCCAATGTCTCCATATTCAGAAGCTCTTTCACTTCACCAGGACTTTTCAGGCGATCCTCCATCCATTCAAAAATGACAATGAGCGCCAGCGCAAGACCCAGGCCGACCAGTGCGCCGATACCTGTATTCTCCCGTACTTTGGGGCTGATAGGAATGGTAGGCAACTGCGCAGGCAGAATCTGTACCGTATCTGGAAGTTGTGCATTCGCGAATTGCGCAAAGCTCTGACTAACCTCGTTCGCAAGGTTCATCGCCAGTCGTGGATCTTGATTCTGGACATAAAGCACAATAAGTGGTGTATTGGGTTGAGGTTTGGCGGAGATCATGGCCTTGAGTTGATCGGGCACCAGTCCGTGATGCCGTTGTGCAACAGGGTCAAGTACCACGGGGCTTGTAAGCAACTGAGCATATGTCGGTACAGCTTGCACACTTACGGTGAAGTTCTCGTTGGTCGAGGTCGTTGTCGGCGCATTGAGAATGAGCGTTGTAGAAGCTTGATAGACAGGAGTTGTAATCTTACTGATACCATAGCTTGCGCCGCTACAAAGAACCACTCCTAGTATTACCACCCATGCCCATCGCTTAGCAAGCACGGCATAGTAATTCAATGGAATTTTCATGAGAGAACCATCCTTGAGCAAAGTTTGTGTTGAACCCATACATGGATTTTCAACAGACAGATATATCATCATAAATACATATGAGCGAACACACCACCCTTCTTTCTTCCCACTCAAGAATATCCTTTTTTACTTAGGAACCTGGTTGTTGCCAACGTAGAGATAGCGTTGCAAAAGGCGTATCCAGGTGTATATCCCTCTCCTTCCTCATCTGCAGGCGCGTTGGCTGTAAGGCGAGCGCTCCACCAATTCTCCACACTTCAACTTCCTTCGAACTGTATCACTAATTCTCTACCATAACGAACATCATATCAGCACGCGCAGATGGTAATTTCTTTGAAGAGAATGCCATTATTCTCAAAATTGTGAAAACTTTCTAATATCTAGAGGATGGACAGTTTCCTTGCTGTGAACATCTGTAACGTTGGAGTATCAGTGGATAGAAGATGGAATATGATGAGTGATCGTGTAAACACATTACGAAAATTCGATAGCGAAGCGCCAGCAGAGGGTCAGGCGACCACAGCTCCCAACTTAGAACCAGCAACTCATAAAGTAGCTTATGATGCGCTGGTGCTTGATGGGAAGTTGCGGAAATCCCTGACGACCGTACGTTCGCTTGGTAGCCGGGGGCTACGTGTTGCCGTATTGGAAACCTCTGATGGCGGTGGTGTGCCAGCCTTCTCGTCGCGCTGGTGCCAGCAGAGATTTGTCTGCTCAGCAAACGAGGGCACAGAAGAATATTTTACCTATTTGGAGCAGGTGCTTGATTGTATTGATGCGCGGGTACTGATCACTTCCTCAGATGCCACGATTGCGTTAATACGCCGGCACCGCGAGCAACTTGAGCCGCGGGTACGGATTGCCCTGGCCAAAGAACCTGCTCTGGGCACAGTCATCAATAAAGAGCAGCTAATGGCCGTCGCCGGGCAACTGGGAGTGGCGGTTCCACGTACTGTCACTGTGGGAGCGGTGAGCGAGGTGGCAGGCGCACTGCATGAGATTGGACTACCGGCTGTCGTCAAACCTGTGGAGTCATGGGGATGGAATGGGCAACAAGGATCCAGGATTGTGCCGCAGTTAGTGACGACCCCTGATGAAGCACGGCTTGCAGTTGAGGAACTGACGCGCTTTGGGGGGATAACGCACTTTCAAGAATTCCTTTCGGGCAGGCGTGAGTCTCTGAGTCTCTTCTATGCGAATGGCGAGATCTATGCACGTTTCGCCTTCTGGGGGAAACGCACAGTTCCCCTGATGGGTGGGATATATGTTCTGCGCCAGGCTATTGCCTTTCCGCCGGATACCGGGGACCAGGCGGAACGTTTAGTGCGTGAAATAGGTTTGGAAGGGTACTCTCAGGTGGAGTTCCGGCGCGACGCTGCCGGAAAACCCTACTTGATGGAAATCAATCCGCGCCTGAATATGGCGATTGCGCATGCTGTGAGTTTGGGGGTTGATTTTCCTTATATGCTCTATCAATGGGCAAGTGGAGAGCAGATTGATAGGGTGAAGAGCTATCGTACAGGGAGCTGGATGCGCCATCTAAATGGCGATATACAGGCAACAGCAGAAGCGGTGCGGCAACGTGGCAGGCCAGGAATGCCATCCCCAGCCAGAGCAATTCTCGATTTCTGTCTCTCTTTCCTCACGCCTATGAAGTATGACTACTTCGAGTGGAAGGATCCTCTTCCGGCCTGGACGGCGACGAAAGGGTTTTTGTCCCACCATTTACAGCGACTGCCAGGAAGACGTCAATCAGTATGAAAGTTATTGGGCATCGTGGAGCAGCAGGTCTGGCGCCGGAAAATACATACGCGGGCTTTGACCTTGCCCTGGCTCTGGGAGTTGACGGCATAGAAACTGATGTACAAAAGACAAAAGATGGAAAGTTAGTGCTTTTCCATGGTTATCTTTTAGACAAAACAACAACTGGGACAGGAGTTTTACAAGAAACATCATGGCAAGAGTTACAACAGCTTGATGCTGGTTCGTGGTTTGATAGTACATATGCAGGTGAGCGAATACCCCTTCTTATAGAAACCCTGAAAAGGTATGGAACACGAACGTATTTCGACCTTGAAATCAAACAAGTTGGCATAGAATATGAAGTGTTACACCTGGTTGAGCAATTAGACCAGTTAGATCGGATCACCTTTACTTCTCAAGACTTTCCAACGGTCTGCAATATCAAAGAGAAAAATCCTCTTGCTCGTGTCGGGTACTTAACAGCGGATTTCTCGGAGGAAATGTTAAAAAAAGTTATCGAGGCAAAGATGCAGGACTTTTGTCCAAGGGCAGAAAAAATTACAAAACAGCTAGTTAATCAGTGGCGCTCTTCAGGATTATTCATTCGGGCTTGTGGGGTAAAAAACGCCGAAATTATGAAAAATGCCATCTACGCTGGCGTCGACGGGATGACCTCTGACTTTCCTGATCTACTCCTAAAAGAATTGGGAAGAGTGTAAGTATCTGCATCTCAGCGGTGATGAATGGAGAGGAGGAACAAGTATGAAATTCTTTCAGTACCGACAAACAGCTGTTTTCTTTCAAAGAGCATCTGGTAAAGTCCTGCTGCCTCTTGCCTTATCTCTGATTGTCATTTCTCTTCCGGCCTGTGGGGCTCAGCAACAGTCAAAGCAGCAGGCAGCAGGAAATGCCGCCCCCAGCTTTTCCCCCACGCCTTCTCCCACTCTTACTCCCACACCTTCTCCCACTCATACCCCCACGCCTTCTCTCGCTTTTTCTCATATCTTCACCATTGTCATGGAAAATGAGGAATATACAACCATTATCGGTAAATCGGATGCCCCCTATCTCAATAAATTAGCCAGCACCTATGGTCTTGCAACCCAGTACTATGCCATTAGACATCCTAGCCTGCCAAACTACATGGCTCTGACGGGAGGGAGCACCTTTGGGATTACCAGCGATTGCGCCACCTGCTTTCAGAGTGCCCAGAATCTCGCAGATCAGATAGAGGCAAGTGGTCGTAACTGGAAGGCCTATATGGAAAATATGCCTTCCCCCTGCTATATTGGCGATTCCTCGAACGGTCTCTATGCGCAAAAGCATGACCCATTTCTCTATTATAACGACATCCGTACGAACCACACCCGCTGCGCAAAACACATTGTACCCTTCTCCCAATTTACAGCAGACCTTGCTGGCAACCAGCTACCAGCTTATGTCTGGATCACCCCGAACCTATGTCATGATATGCACGATTGCTCTGTTGCTGTTGGAGATACCTGGCTTTCCCAGTTCGTGCCCGGTATTCTCCGGTCAACCGCCTTTACCCAGGGTGGAGTGCTTTTCATCACCTTTGACGAAGGAGGCACGGGCGCCGGCTGTTGCAATGATGCAGCTGGAGGACAGGTCTCAACCCTGGTGATTTCTCCTCTCGTCAAAAGGGGATACCGGTCGACGATAGCAGAAACGCATTACAGCCTGCTTCGCACTATTGAAGAAATATGGGGTCTACCGTTGCTCGGGGAGGCCAGAAATAGCAAAGCCATGACAGAGTATTTTGTGTACCAGGTTTGATCGGCCGATACATAGACATGGTAGCCATGATCCTAAGGGATCAGTGATGACTGAAAAAGAAAAGGAACTACGAATATGGAAAGTAGCCAGGTTATAACTCTTGACCCACAACTTGCAAAAAGCCAGGTAGTATACGACGCACTCGTGCTTGATGCCAGATTGCGTCAATCGCTCATGACTGCGCGTTCGCTTGGTAGCCGGGGATTGCGGGTTGCGGCAATGGAAACCTATGCCGGTGTGCCCACCTTCTCATCACGCTGGTGCCAGCAAGCCTTTGTCTGCCCGGCGGAAGTGGGAACGGATGACTATCTCACATACCTGTTACAGGTACTTGACTGTACAGGCGCGCGAGTGCTGATTACCTCCTCAGATGGCACGATTGCTTTTATACGCCGGCATCGAGAGGAACTCGAGCGAAAGGTACGCATCGCGCTGGCCAAAGAACCAGCCCTGGGAATAGCGATGAGTAAAGAGCTAACGCTGGGTGTTGCCAAACAATTGGGGATACGTGTCCCCAATGCGGTGAAAGTGGAGACCCTGGACGAAGTAGAGGCGGCACTGCATGAGATCGGGTTGCCAGCGGTGGTCAAGCCGGTGGAGTCCTGGGATGAACAACACAGTACGAGCTTGAAAAGTGAGCTGGTGACGACTCCTGACGAGGCTCGTCGTGCCGTTGAGAAATTGACACGTTTTGGTGGAGCGACGCTCTTCCAGCAGTTTCTCTCTGGGGAACGCGAGTCCATGGGCCTCCTTTACGCGAATGGTCAGGTCCACGCGCGTTTTGTCCAGTGGACCAAGCGCAGCAGTCCTCCGTTAGGGGGCACAAGCGTGGTGCATCAGTGCATTGCCGTCCCGCCCGACATCGGCCCTAAGGCAGAGGACTTAGCGCGTGAAATCGGCCTGGAAGGCTACTGCCAGCTGGAGTTTCGGCGCGATGCCGCCGGTAATCCCTACCTGATGGAGATCAATCCACGCCTCAATCTAACAATCGAAAATGCTGTATATGCTGGGGTTGACTTTCCCTACCTGCTTTACCAATGGGCGAGCGGAGATCAAATCAATGTGGTGAAAGATTATCGTGTAGGCGGGTGGATGCGCGATCTGAAGGGCGATATGACGTCAACAATACAGTCGCTTAAGCAACGTGGTAGACCCGGAGTGGCTTCCCCGGCCAAAACAATACTCGATTTCTGCGCTTCCTTCTTCATTCCCATGAGATATGTTTATGTCGATTGGAAGGATCCCCTCCCGGCCGTCATTGCAACAGCAAACATTACTCGCCAGTGGGTAGCAGGAGCTATCACGAAACGGCTGTCTCGTCTGGGACGGTGGCTCTCACAACCATTCCTGGGCAGGCAATAATGCGCCGGCGCCTGCTACGCGTCTTGCTGCTATTGACCAGGTAGCACACATATATATATTTAGGAGTGAAGATGGGTATATGCCTTAGGGTAATGAAAGAGAATATGCGCGTGCTCGTTGCTGCATGCCTGTACTATAGTGGGCTGGTGAAGCTCACCCTCTGGTGGACGCGGCGCTCAGGTCAGCGCCTGATAATCCTCAACTACCATCGCGCAACCGGAGGGAATTTGCGCCGTCAACTGCTCTACCTGCGCCGTCACTATCGCATCATGCATTTGGAGGACGCTTTAGAGGAATACTACCTGGCGCACAAGGAGAAGCAGCAGAGGCGTGACCGGCGCATACCGTTAGCGCTAACCTTTGACGATGGCTACCAGGATAACTATACGCATGGCTTTGCGCTTGCGCGCGAGTTGCAGGTTCCATTTACGATCTTTCTCGTACCAGGTTACATCCAGAGTGGTGAACCGTTCTGGTGGCGAGAGGGCGAATGTCTTGTCCGCGGCGCTCAGGTGGACGAGCTGACGATGGAAGGGCGCACGTATCACCTGCGGCAACTAGAGGAGCGAAGAGTATTGGCACAAATAATTCATACCCGTGCATGCTCTGCCCAATCGGTTGCCGAGCGTGAAACCTTCCTTGCGGACACTCGGAAGGCATTAGGAGTGCCCTCCTCTACCACAGAGGAGGCGGGTGCGCTGCCTCTGACGTGGGCGCAGGTACATGAGATGGAGGAGAGCGGGTTAGTCTCGTTTGGCGCCCATACCATGCGTCATCCCATCCTGGGGTACCTGGCAGATCCTGCCGAGGTACAGCAGGAGGTGAGAGAGTGCCGTAGAGTGCTGGAGCAGCAGTTGGGACATCCGGTGCGCACATTTGCTTACCCTGTCGGAAAGCCCGAACATATCGGTGAAAAGGGACTTCAAGCCGTGAAGGAAGCAGGATACAGGTGGGCAGTAACAACTATTGAAGAGGTAAACAATCCACAGACCGATCCTTATCTCCTGCGACGTCTTCCTGGAGATCAGTCCCAGCCCTGGTTGGTGATGGCATCAGAACTGGTTGAGCTGTTGGGTGTTGTGTCCCGTCTGAGAAAAACCTATCGAGCGAGGATTCGGGGTTTCAGCAGATCGAGAATTACCTCAACGGAATCTTCAATAAGATAAGATACCCGTTTCTCCACACTTCCTTCGGTAGAAAGAGAGCAAATGGACCTGCAACAGTATTTTAATCAGCGGCAGACTCGACGCAAGGTATTGCGCCAGTTTGGTATGCTTGTGGGAATGGGCCTGGCGCTTGATGCATGTAGCTGGAATGATCCTCCTCCAACATCAACTTCAATCGCGCTCGATCCCATCCAGCATGTGATTGTCGCCTGTCAGGAGAATCATACCTTCGACATGTACTTTGGCTATTACCCCAATGTAGGCAAATTTGGCGTCCCTGGCAACTATTCGCAGCCAGACGGCAGCGGGGGTATTGTCAAACCGCATCATTTTCCGAGTCCTACCTCAGACGATATCGATCATACATGGCAATCCATTCACAGTGAATGGAATCACGGAGCTATGAATGGCTTTGTTACCACTGATGGCCCCACCACGCTTGGCTACTATGATGGCTTCGACCTGGCTTACTATTACGCATTAGGCGACTCGTTCACGCTCTGTGGCAACTATTTTTGCTCGTTACTTGGACCCACCCTCCCGAACCGCCTGGCGCTGATGGCTGGAACCGCCGGCGGCAACACGAATGATGATGTTGAAGCCGGAAGCCTGAAATATCCGACCATTGTCGACCTGCTGGATGCTGCCCACGTGAGTTGGAAGTGTTACAATCTCGGCCAGGGTAACGGCAGTATGCCGCCCTATTCACATTACAATGCGCTGAACTACTTCAAGAAGTGGAACAGTGATCCCCGTCTCCAGTTCCAGGAGAAGGACTACAAAGAGGACCTGCTTGCCGGGACCCTTCCGCAAGTGTCATTTTTGATTACGGAGGGGGAGATTAGTGAACACCCCCCGGATAATATTCTCAAAGGCCAGCTAAAAATGTCGCAGGTGATCCAGGCTCTCATGGACGCAGGTGCCTGGAAAAATTCGGTTCTCTTCTTGACCTTCGACGAGGGCGGAGGCTTTTTCGACCACGTGGCGCCACCGCGGGTGGATGCCTACGGGTTGGGGTTTCGCGTGCCGACGCTGATTATCTCACCTTATGCCAGGCGGGGGTATGTCTCGGGGCAATTGTACGGACACAGTTCGATCCTGAAGTTCATTGAGCGCCGGTTTGGCTTGCCCTCGCTCGCCAGCGTCAACCACCAGTTTGATACCTCGACTCCTGGCGCCAATAACGACGCAGCCAATGGGCAAGCCCTTGGCCCACCCGCTCCACCACATGATGGCTTGCCGGACATTGGCGATTTTACTGAGGCCTTCGACTTTTCGCAGGATCCGAGCTATCACCCGTCTTTGCCTTTCTTGTAAGAGGTGAATCATAAGTAATTTGTCTATAAAGCTTCACTTCACGTTTATGACTGTGGTATGCTGTAGCTAACATTTTCCTGGAGGTGCGTGTGAGATTACGGTTTGTTATAGGTGTTGTATTTTTTTTCATAGTGGCAGCAGTGGCGCTGGCGGCTGTCATGTCCGGGCTAAGTTTTTTTACTCCCAGGACGATCATCGGAGACTCGCCTTCGGGGAACCCGATCGTCGTTGAGAATAATCACCTGGGAACGGAAGGCTGGAAGATTCCCGCGGGAAAAGAATCTTCCAGCCAGATTCAGGCGTATGCAAGCGCGACATCAGTACTGCCCGGGCAAAAGCTGACTTTCTACGTAAGCACACAAGTTGAGGGCACCTCCTATTCAATTGACATCTATCGACTGGGTTGGTACGGAGGCACTGGTGGACGACAGATGACCTCAGTGCTCTATCAGACCGGTCATGCACAGGGATTTTACGACCCGGCCAACCGCCTCCTGGTAGACTGCCACACTTGCCACGTCGATCCAAAGACCGGCCTCGTTGAGGCCAACTGGCAACCCTCCTATGTACTGGCTGTGCCGTCTGATTGGACCACGGGTATTTACCTGGCAAAATTCACCGATGCCTCCGGCAAACAGACCTACACGCCATTCGATGTACGTAGTAACGCCCATTCGCTCTATGTCGCCGTCACACCGGACACAACATACGCGGCCTACAATATCTGGGGAGGCTACAGCCTCTACCAGGCAGGGAGTAACGTGTCGACGGATGAAGGAACAGACTCGAACAGAGGGGTGAAAGTGTCATTCGACCGACCTTACACCGTGGAAAACGGTTCAAGCCAGGTGCTGGGTTTTGAGGCCGACGCTATCCACTGGATGGAAAGTCAGGGCTACGATCTTTCCTACATCAGCGATGTCGATCTGCATCAAAACCCCACACAGCTGCTGAATCACCATGCCTACCTCTCGCTTGGTCATGATGAATACTGGACGAAAGAGATGCGCGATGGAGTAGAGCTCGCGCGCAACAGTGGCGTGGGTCTCGCGTTTTTGGGAGCCGACGCAGTCTACTGGCAAATGCGCTTCGAGCCGGATAGCGCGGGCACACCAGACCGGACAATTGTCTGCTATAAAGTGCAGACGGCAAGCCATAACCTGCCATCGGATCCATTCTATAGTAAGGATAAAACGCGCTTGACCACGCAGTGGCGCGATCCTGCACTCGCTCGCCCGGAAAACGCGCTGATAGGCATTATGTTCTCTGATCTCACGCATCAGCAGCAAGGCTTCCCCTGGTCGGTGAGTACTCACGCAGATTCATCCCTTTTAGAGGGAACCGGGCTGCTACCGGGACAACAATATGGTTGCGGCCTTGTTGGCTACGAGTGGGATCGTGCCTTTGCCAATGGCGCTACCCCGCAAGGATTACACGTTCTTGGCACGTCTAAAACCATAAATAACACCAAGAAAGCCGATACCAGCAACACAACCTACTATATCGCTCCCTCCGGCGCGATGGTCTTTGCCTCAGGCTCCATCTACTGGACCCTTGCGCTCGATAACTACCGATTCCAAAAAGATCAATCGTGTACCGGTCAGAGCCCCTCGGTGCCTGGCATGCAAAAGCTCATGGCTCGTGTAATGGATGCCCTGGTGATCCATCATCCCGTGTGAGCGAAGCTGCAATGATGGTCACCAGGAGAGACCATATTTTTAGAGGTTGGAGAAGTAACACATGCGTAAGCAGATAGGGGTGTTCATTGCTGCAGGCTTCTACTATAGCGGGCTGGTGAAACTTGCGCGCTGGTGGACGCGGCGCGCGGGGCCACGCCTGATCGTCCTGAACTACCACCGTGCCAGTGGAGGAGACCTGCGCCATCACCTGCTCTACCTGCGTCGTCACTATCGTATGCTGCACCTCGAAGAGGCTCTTGAAGAACTTTATGCCCCGTCCAGGGACGGGAAGCATAGGGGTGACCGGCGCACGCCACTGGCGCTGGCGTTTGATGATGGATACCGCGATAACTATACGCATGCCTTTGCGCTCGCGTGTGAGTTACAGGTTCCCATCACCATCTTTCTCATCCCGGGCTACGTGGAGAGCGGTGATTACTTCTGGTGGCTAGAGGGTAAGCGGCTTGCACTGCGTTCGCAGGCAGAAAAGGTGACAGTTGAAGGTCGCACGCATCAATTAGACCAACCCGAGGAGCGAGACAAGCTTGCACAAGTCATTGACACCCATTTACGTCGCGCCGGATCTGTCGCCGAGCGTGAAGCGTTCCTGGCGGCAGTACGCGAGGCTCTGGCCGCGCCCTCGCCGGTCGCCGGGGAGGAGGCTACTCTCCCATTGACATGGGCAGAGATACACGAGATGGATAGGAGTGGATGGGTCTCATTTGGGGCGCACACGATGCACCATCCCATTCTGGCCTACCTGTCGGACCCGGCAGAAGTGCAGCGCGAGGTGGGAGAGTGCCGCACCGTTTTGGAGCAGCAACTGGGCCATCCAGTGCGTACTTTTGCTTACCCCGTCGGCAAGCCCGAGCATATGGGCGATACAGCGCTGCAAGCTGTTCGAGAGGCAGGCTACGATTGGGCAGTAACAACCATTTATGGCGCCAATACCCCGCAAAGCAATCCCCACCAGCTGCGGCGGGTGGCAGGCGAAGTGGGCCGGCATTGGCTGGTGATGGCAGCAGAGACGTCTGGCATATGGAAGTTTTTCTCTCATCTGTGGAAAAACCCTTTGATTAGCTGGATGGAGAGGGACTAGCATTTCCAACTGGTGGATACGGGATAAGTGGGAACAGCGAGGAGTTACTCATGCGTAAGCGCATATTGACGTTAATTGCAACGTGTCTTTACTATAGCGGGCTGGTCAAACTCGCTCGTTGGTGGAAACGCCGATCAGGGCGACACCTTGTTATTCTCAACTACCATCAGGCGACCGGAGGAGATTTGCGCCGTCACCTGCTCTACCTGCGCCGCCACTACCGTATACTTCATCTTGAGGCGGCGCTGGAAGAACTCTACATGCCGCGTAAAGATGGACGGCAAGCGGGTGACCGGCGTACACCCCTGGTAATCACATTTGACGATGGATATCATGATAACTATACACACGCTTTTGCTCTCGCGCGCGAGTTGCAGGTTCCTATCACTATCTTTCTCATTCCTGGATATATTGAGAGCGGTGATTACTTCTGGTGGTTGGCAGGCAGACGCTTCGTAAACAATGCCCAGGTGGCAGAGGCGACGATAGAGGGCCACACTTATGGTCTGAACCAACCAAGGGAGCGCAATGCACTGGCACAGGTAATCGACGATCACCTGCGCCACGCAGTTTCAGTTGCAGAGCGTGAAGCATTTTTGGTATCTATTCACCGGCAAATGGCAGTACCTTCAACGGTAGCTCCTGAAGAGGAAGCTGCTCTACCACTCACATGGACAGAGGTGCGAGAGATGGAGGAGAGTGGGTGTGTCTCATTTGGGGCGCATACCATGCATCATCCGATCCTGGCCTATCTAACCGACCCTGCCGAGGCGCAAAATGAAGTAAGAGACTGTCGTGTGGTGCTGGAGCAGCGACTGGGCCATCCAGTGCGTGCTTTTGCCTATCCTGTTGGGCAACTGCAGCATATTGGAGACAATATAGTTCATGCCGTGCAGCAAGCGGGGTATGACTGGGCGCTCACTACCCACTATGGCTTCAATATGCCACAAACTGA
>Ga0137379_10004538_pt1 | contig 13060 bp, 10 predicted proteins | sample SagtaG_18_FD_104812 | JGI IMG/M metagenome (GOLD analysis project Ga0137379, IMG submission 104812) | Vadose zone soil microbial communities from Sagehorn Ranch, Mendocino, California, USA - Sage2_L_80_16 metaG | ecosystem: Environmental > Terrestrial > Soil > Vadose zone | place: USA...
GCATCCAAACTCATCGCCTCGCTCCTCTTCGCCACTTCACCCTGGGACATGGCCACCTACATCGCCATGGCCCTCGGTTTGCTCGCAGTCGCGGCCCTCTCGGGATACATCCCGGCCCTTCGCGCCTCGAGAATCAACCCCACAGTCGCCCTTCGCGCCAACTAACGTTCCACCAACACAACTCTGGGTGCCCCATTCATGACGCGCTTTTGCGGCATGGGTGGGAAACCACAACACTCCTCCGCCTCCAAAAGAACAAGATGCTGGAAGCTGAAGACGTATCACATGTGCAGGTGATGGCCAATACATACACCCGTGTAATCCCGGTATATAAGAGCGTCCCGGCAAGTTGTGCTGTCCTTCACCGCCATCAACTTGGACTGTTTTTCTGGTCCCGACAACACCCTCGCCAATTCCATGGGGAGGAAATATGTCGAAATCGCTGAAAGCGCTCCGGTCTCTTGGTCTCGCTACTTTGCTCGCTGGGCTTCTTCTGTCCCCGATAGCGTACGCGCAAGGCACCACGGACGCGCAAAAGGGCACAGTCAAGGTAATGACTTACAACCTGTTCCAGGGGACCGACTTTGTTGAAATACTTTCCGCTCAGACGTTCCAAGATTATCTGGTGGCTGCGAACCTCACCCTCAACCAGGTAATCGACAGCAATCCCCCGCTGCGCATGGAAGCCATCGCCCATCAAATTGCGATCACCCAGCCGGACCTGTTGGCATTGCAGGAAGCAACACTGTGGCGCCTCGGCGCGGGAATGAACCCGACAGATGTTTTGTATGACCCGCTGCAGGAGTTGCTCGACGCACTCGCCGCGCAAGGGCAGCATTATTATGCAGTCAAAGTAATAGACGAGTACGAGCTTCAGGGACCGCTGGACCCCGGCTTCAGCATTTGGCTCAAAGCCAATGGCAGAAATGTCATGTTGGCCCGGAGCGATGAACCAGACCTCCAGCTCTCCGATGTGCAATCAGGCAATTTCGCCCATCTTCTGACACTCCCAACCATTCTTGGACCTTTGACGATTAACCGTGGATGGGGATCGGTGGATGTGCAGTTCCACGGCCAGAACTTCCGCTTCATCATCACGCACCTTGAAAATCCGATTCCGCAGATCCCTGTGACCTTCCTGTTGCAGCAGGCCCAGGCCATGGAACTCAACTTCGGGCCTGCCAACACATCTCTTCCGGTGATCCTTGCGGGCGACTTCAACGCTATCGCCAACGAGCCTACTGATCCATCCAACGCGACCTATCAGGAGATGCTCAACTTCGGCTTCGGCGACGCATGGGCCGACCGCAATCCGCCTCGCCCCGGACTTACCTGGCCACTCGAGAATTCGAGCACCGTTGATACCGCAACCCAGCGCATCGATTTCGTCTTCTACCGCGGCCTTCTGAATTCACGCGAAACGCGCCTTGCAGGCGACGACAAGCAAAATCGAGTCGACGGAATGTGGCCTTCCGATCATGCCGGCCTTCGCGCCCTCATGCAGATCGGCGCGCAATAAGATTCGACGTGCGAATCAGTGTCGCGTGGGAAATTCCTGAGGAGGTGATTCATAGAGACTTCGCAGAAATACATGGCTCCTGGCGAGCGGTCTTAACGTTCCAGCAAAGGAGGAGAGGACGAACACATAACCATACCTTTCCACGCCGTCCTCCCCGCCCGCCAGTCCTGCCTGAATGTAGCCCTTCGGGCTTCTAGTCGGTCACCGCCAACTCCGCGTGCAGACTGGCACTCGAGTCCTCTCCGGCCCACACATCGAAGGTCCCCGGCTCCACTGCCCATGCCTTGGTCTGCGGACTCCAGAAGCTCAGTTCATCCTTCCCGAGTGGAAACTTCAACGTCCGCGTCTCCCCCGCCTTCAGTGCGACGCGTTGAAACCCCTTCAATTGCCGCACCGGCCGCGAGGCCGAACCCGCCCGCTGGTGAATGTAGATTTGCGCCACAACATCGCCGTCCACGTTCCCCGCGTTTGTCACGTCCACCTCGACCTCCGTCGCTTGACCCGCCTTCACGCTCGCCTTGCTCAGAAGCAGACGGTCGAACTTGAAGCTCGAGTAGCTCAGCCCGTATCCAAACGGATAAAGCGGCTTGCTCAAGACATCCCAGTACCGCGAGAGAAAGCCCGGCCGATCCTCCGGCTCATGCGTCAAGTTGTGGTTATAGTAGAGCGGCTCCTGCCCCGCGGTCCGCGGCCAGCTCACCGGCAGCTTGCCGCCCGGATTCACTTCGCCAAACAGCACATCCGCTACCGCGTTACCGCCCTCTGTGCCCGGATACCACGCTTCGAGAATCGCCGGCACGTGCTCCGCAGCCCAATGAATATCGAGCGGTCGCCCATTCTCCAACACCAGCACCACGGGCTTGCCGCTCGCCACCACGGCCTCAAGCATCTGCTCTTGAATGCCGGGCAGATCAAGGGACGCGCGAGAAGCAGCCTCGCTGCTCATGCCTGAAATCTCACCCATCACAGCCACCACCACGTCGGCATCTGCTGCGGCGGCCTTCGCCTTCGCAAGCCAATCCGCCGTCTCAGCCGCGGTCGCTGGTGGAATCTGTTTCGTCCCTGCAAATTGATCCAACAAACCCGGGAAGACCCGGGAGAACCCCGGCCCCGGAATGTAGTTGACCTGCGCATCCGGCCCCAGCCGGCTCTTCAGTCCCGCCAGCACCGTCACCGGATGATTCTTGGTGCCGCCGCCAAACAAGCCCTCGACAGTCCATCCGCCTTCAATGTCCTTCGTCGAGTCGGCCAACGCACCGATCACCGCGATCTTCTTCAAGCTCTTTGCCAGCGGCAGAGTGTGATTCTCGTTCTTCAGCAGCACCATCGACCGCCCGGCCACCTTCCGCTCCAGCGCCAGCCCCTCGGGCCGGTTCAGCGTAGCGTCGACCTTCGATTCGTCCACATACGGATGATCAAACAGCCCAAGCTGATATTTGATTTCCAGAATAGGTAGAACCGATGCATCCAACTGCGCTTCCGATATCTTTCCTTCCTTCACAAGCTTGGCGAGATTGTTTGTGTAGGTCTGGCTGGCCATGTCCATGTCTAAGCCCGCGCTCGCGGCCTTGTAACCGGCATCCTCCGGATCCTTCGCAAACCCATGAGTCTGCAGACTCGCCACCGCAAAGGCATCCGAGACCACGAAACCCTTGAAGCCCCAATCCTTGCGCAGAACGTCGGTCAACAGCCATTTGTTGCCCGTCGCCGGCACGTCGTTCAAGTCCATATAGGCGCTCATGAAGCTTCCCGCGCCCGCCTGTTCTGCCGCATGAAAGGGAACCAGGTACACATTCCGCATTAGAACTTCAGGAATGTACGACGAGTCGTAGTCGCGCCCGCCCTCCGCGGCGCCATATCCCGCAAAGTGCTTCACGCAAGCCACCACGCTGTCTGGCCCAATCGCGTCGCCTTGAAACCCGCGCACCTGCGCTCGCGCCATCGCGGCTCCCAGGTACGGGTCCTCGCCCGCGCCCTCCACAATCCGGCCCCACCGCGCATCCCGCGCAATATCCACCATCGGGGTAAAGGTCCACAGAATCCCCGCCGCCCTCGCGTCCTGCCCCGCCAGATGCTGTGCAGCTTCTTCCACTCCCGGATCCCACGACGACGCCATCGCCAACGGAACCGGAAATACCGTTCGATATCCGTGGATCACGTCAAAGGCGAAAAGGATCGGAATATGCAGCCGCGATTTCTCCACCGCCAGATGCTGCAATCGATTGATTTCTTTCACGTCGATCAGCCAAAGCACCGACCCGACCTTGCCCTGCGTAATCAGTTCGTCGGGCTTGCCGGTTCCCAGCCCTGGAATCACTATGCCGGCCGACTGGTTCATCTGGCCGACTTTCTCGTCGATCGTCATCTGCTTCAGAAGCAATTCGGCCCGGCTGTGCGCCTCAGCAGGCGACATCGGTTTGGTTTGTGCGGGCAAATTCCCAACGAGCATCGGAAGAGTACAAAGCAAAAAAAGAAATGCCCTTACAGGCAAGGTTTTAGACATGGTGGTGACGCCCCCTCTTGAGCAACCGGTAAGCATAATGGAAGTTGTCGAACCCGGCTAGTAGACAGAATTCTCTAACCCTATGCTGCCCTCAATTTGGCGGCAGCTCCGGAGCCGGCGATCCTGGCGGACCACCGCGCAGGTTCTCAACAAAAAAGCGCCCCCCGGTTAGTCCTGCCTGGATGCAATCCAGGTCTGGTAAACGGAGGGGCGAGGAGCCGCAATCACAAGAAAACGCGTCTTCGGTATGACACACTTCCGACACATTTTCTGGACCGGCTTCGAATATATGGATATTCGGCCCGTAGCAATAGGTTCCATCGGGTACAAGACGAGCATTTTGAGGCTAAACTCCTATTCCATTAAGACTTATTCGAATCTGGACAACCGTAAGAAGGGAACGTATGATACGCAATGCGGGAAGTCCGGGTCCTGAAACTGCGTGAAAATCCACAGGGACAAGTGCAGATCAGGCTAGGGGAAAGGGCCGATTTTGACCCTTCCGGCCCGCATTTCCGTTGCAGAGATGTACCGCGTGCGGCGTCCGGCCTCAGGGTCCGGTGCGCCAACGATTCTCCGCAGCGATTATCCCTCTTCGGGATTAGAGCCGTAGTCAAGGAGTAGAAATGCCGTTGGCGCCCAAATCCATGCAGGATATGGAGCTGCAGAATCTTGCTTTCGATTCCTCCGCCATCCGCGAACAGCTTGATCGACTTCTTGCCCATCCTCTTTTTGCAAACAGCAAACGCTACCCCGCACTGCTCGCCTATGCGGTTGGGCAGACGCTACTCGGAAACGCCGGCGACCTCAAAGAGCGGAGCATCGGCATCGAGGTCTTTGGACGCTCCCCCACCTACGACGCCAACGCCGATCCCGTCGTTCGCATTACGGCTGGAGAGGTGCGTAAGCGGCTTTCGATTTACTATTACGACACTTCGCATAGTGGAGAGCCCGTCATCGAGCTGCCCATTGGCTCTTACGTGCCCATCTTTCGCCTGCCCGATGCGCCGGCCCAGCCGCGCATTCTCCCTGAACCTGAACCAGATCAGACTGCGCCTCCAGCCGTTGTTATCGCGCCACCCTCCCCCGAGTTCCCGCCTTCGCGCCTTGGATGGCTCCTCGTCACTTGCCTGGTGGCGCTGGCCTGCGCTGCTGGAGTCGGCATTGGTCTTCGCATTCATCAACCTCCGCCTCTTGAACAGCCAACTAATATCGATCGCTTCTGGGAGCCATTCATCTCCAGCGCTACTCCCACAACGTTTTGCCTGGGTGAACCCGCAAAGAACATCGATATGGACTCCATCAACTCCTTCGACGCTCCCGTGAGTCCGCCGTCTCCGCCCCAGCAGCTCTACGTCCGTCTCCACCTCTCCGGCAACCTCGCGCTCGCCGATGTCGTTACACTCACACGCACCGCCGCTGCCCTCGATGTACGCCACAAGACCTTTCGTGTCGTCCCCGCCTCCGAGGCCAAATTCGCCCAGCTCCGCGAAGGACCCATCGTCCTGATTGGCGCCTTCGATAACATCTGGACCCTTCGCGTTACGCAGAAGCTGAGATTCGGCTTTGAATCGAAAGATGGCGTCGCCCTCATTGTTGATCGTAAAAGTCAGCGACAAACCTCATGGGCCACTGCATGGGATCTTCCGTATCAAAAGCTCTCCCGCGACTACGCCATCGTCGCGCGAATTCACGACAGCACTACAGGCCAGCCCGTGATTATCGCGGCGGGAATCTCAGAAGAAGGCACCGAAGCCGCGGGAGAAATTCTCTATAACCCCGTCTATCTCAACTCGTTGCTGGCAAAGGCTCCGGCTAATTGGGAAAAAATAAATATGGAGGCCGTCATCGAAACACAAGTTATCGAAGGCCACTCCGGTCCGCCGAATATTCTTGCCGTTGAAACTTGGTAATGACGTCCAGGCCACACGTACTTTGCTGTATCGATTAACCAATCTGCCACTTGCCTCATATCAACTGCTGGCGCAATTCATATTGCCGGGACCGACACGATGCTATTTAATCGGGCAGCGCTGATAATCACCGCCGCCCGCTTGGCGTTCTAAACTCGCGATGCGCTGGCGAGCTTTTTCTGCACTTGATTTTTGTTTCCAATGGGCCCATGCGATTGCTGCGTGTAATTTGAACCCCACTAATCCTTCTTTGACTTGGCCTTCTGCGCTGCCCAGCGTTTGCGCTGCGCATCCGCAATTTTCTTGCGCGCTTCGGGACTCAATACCCGTTTCTTGCGAGTCTTGCCTGCAGTCTTTTTGGGTTTGCGCTCCGTCGATGTGGAAGTTACTTTTCCGGAGCCGGCAAGCAGGGAGCGAACCTGCGTCAGTCTTGCTATCTCCGCGTCGATTTCAGCGAGAATCGATTCAATGGACATAGCACGAGAATAAATCATTTCTGCCCACCTTCAAGGCCCGTCCGTCAAATTACTCGTCCTTAACATCGCATCCTTAGTCAGCCTTCCCGACTGCTCCATCTTTGTACGCCTTCTGCAGGACATAGAACGCCTTCTTCTTCTGCCCCTGTTCCGAGATAAGCCCCTTGCGGTTGAATTCATCCTGTATGCCAACCAATGGCCTGTTTGGCGAGCGAAAATCCATCAACAACCACGGACTCATTCCTCTAAGTGGTGCGATCCGGTTAAGCATGCCGATCTGATGCCTGAAAATATTAGCCTGGTACTCTTCCGTCCAGCGATCGTTATCCCCACCGTGCAAACCCGCCTTCGCATCCCCGCCAAATTCACTGACAATCAACGGCTTTTCGTAACCAATCTTCCAATCAGTGATATCCGCCGTTTCCGGATGTTGTTCATACCAGCCGATATACTCATTCACCCCAATTACATCGAGCGCCGATCCCAGCGGATCGTCAACGATCTTGGTGTGTCCTTCGGCTCGCACCAGCAGGGCCGCGGTAATTAGGCGGCTCGCGTCCAGGCCCCTCGCGCGCGCAGCCAGCGTCTCAATGAATTGTGTGCGCGCCGCGGTATTCGGAGTCTCGTTGGCCATCGACCACAATACGATCGCCGCGTGATTGCGCGATGTATTGATCTCTTCGTCAAGCTGCTGCTCGGCCTTCGACAGCACCTTCGGATTGTCAAACTGCAGCGCCCAGTAAACCGGGTTCTCCGACCAGACCAGTACGCCCATGCGATCCGCCGCACGCAGCATCGTCTCCGCGTGCGGATAGTGCGCCAGTCTTACGAAGTTACAACCAAGTTCCTTCGCCCATCCCAGCAGCGTCTCCGCATCCTTGTCGGAATAGGCGCGCCCCGTGCGATAAGGCGCCTCCGCGTGAACCGAAACTCCGCGCAGAAATATCGGCTTCCCATTCAGCAGTATCTGCGTCCCCCGCGTCTCCACTGTACGAAAACCCATCAGCTCCTTGACCGAGTCTTCTCCCGCCCGCACCATAACTGTGTAAAGCTTAGGTACCTCTGGCGACCACCGCTGCAGTCCTTGCACCTTCAGGTGAATAATCGCTCGACCATCGTCGCCAACCGTCGCCGCAGTCCTCGCGCCTAACTCGGAAATCTCAACGTCAGCCTTCTCGCCCACCTGGCCACCAACAACATGCACCCAGCCCTCAATCACGTTTCCATCCGCGCGGCTCAGATGCAGATCGTATTGATCGATAAATTCCCCCGGCACCTCAATCAGCGATACCTCGCGAGTGAGTCCGCCATAGTTCCACCAATCCGTCTCAAGCGTGGGAACATTGTCCTCGTGCCGCGTGTTATCGACCGCAGCCACTACAAAGTTGTTCCCCGCATGCACAGCCGAACTAACTTCGCAATTGAACGCCGTGAAGCCGCCCTCGTGCTCGCACGCCTTCTGCCCGTTCACCCAGAACCACGAGTGATAATTCGCCGCGCCAACATGTAGAAAGATATGCGTGTGCGCCTTCGGCTCATAACTGAAGTCGCGCTCGTACCAGATCGGCCCCTCATAGTACAAAAGCGATTCTCGTTGCGTGTTCCAGTCCCCCGGCACCTTCAGCTTCGGCGCTTTCGAGTAGTCATACTCGATTGGGAAGGGGTCGCCCGGCTTGGCCTTCTGATTTAGAAAGAAGCCATTCTTTTTCTCCACGTGATGAAAGCTGAACAGCCCTGAAAAGTAAGGATCGACAATCGATGCCCATTCGCCTTCAAGTGAAAGCGCAGGCCGCCGGTCGGCCCCAGTAAGAACGATCGGTTCATGCACTGCCTGTGCCCGTGCAGTCTGCACAGATGCAGCGATAACAAATCCGATCGGCCACACGACCATGCAGAAGAATGGCACGCGCGCGCGAACGAACAAACGGACAAGCGAAGTTTTCATGCGAGGTCCTTAGGTGCTGGCGAAGATTGCAGCCGTTGCATTTCCGATACCGTCGAACGGCAACGCTAAACGACTGACCATCTTACCGTCTCAAGCCGAGCAATGTACATCGAGCCCCGCGGACGATTGACTCCAAGAAAAGAGGGCAGACCACTCGGCCTGCCCTTCCATCTATTTACTGTTTATGTGATTACGCACCCAGGTACATCACGTGCACATAAGTTCCGAGCCGCACGTTGTAAGCCAGATACCAGCCCGGATGGTCCAGATCATCGTAGAGGATGATTTCATCCCCAAACCAGTCCCAATCGCTGCAAAATCCAATGTCAAACTCCGCCACGCTCCAGTACCAGTTATTGAACCAGAAACGCTGCGGCCCGCCACCGCCAATCCGCCAATGATGCGAGGGACCAAACCCACCGTTAAAGCGTCCATGCTCCCAAGGATGGTCCAGGCGATAGTGGGGATCATCGCGCCCTGTGTCATGCCCAACCCACTTATTGTCTTTATCCACGTGCGGAGAATTCGGGTGGCCGGGTTGGTCTCGGTAGTCGCGCCGCTTATCCTGATCGTGCTTCTCGGCTCCCTGGGTGCTCTTGCTTTCCACGTTGCCTTGGCTATGCTGCGGCGTCGCGCGTGGGGGTGTGCCGTGATAAGGTTCCGGCCCGCGCGAAGGCGGCGGGGGCGACGGACGGGGGTGTTCTTCTTGCGGCCGTTGAGCAAATGCCGGCAGTGAAAAAACAAGCAAAGCTGTCAACGCTATCTGCGCTGCGCGCATAATGTCCTCCTTGGTGCGATCGGTGCAGCAATCAAAAGGGAAGCGCTGCTTTCATCCCCGATCGGCATTCCACTTACATGGGATGCAAACCCCGCCCACTTAGGCAAGTTGTGATTTGAAATCTTTTGCGCCCGCAAGTTACACATCGGAAAGCACAAAGGGGAAGACCGGTTGGCCTTCCCCCTGTTTCATCATGCCGCGTTTGCCCGCTCTATCTACCCATGAACATCACATGCACATAGGTGCCAAGGCGCATGTTATACGCCAGGTACCAGCCAACGTGGTCGGGATCCTGGTAGATCGAGACGTCGTCGCGGTCCCAATACCAGTCGTTTACGTATCCCATGTCATACGGCGCAATCGTCCAATTCCAGCCATTGAACCAGAACCTTCCCGGACCGCCTCCCTCAATGCGCCACCGGTGATCGCGGCCAAAGCCGCCGTCAAATCGGCCGTGTTCCCAGGCCCGCTCAACGCGGTAATGCTCATCGTGGCGTCCTGTGTCGTGACCCACCCACCTGCGTCCATCCACGTGCGGTGCGTTGGGGTGATCATCCCTGTCTCTGAAATCATGCCGTTCGTCGTACTGATGGGGATTGCCGTGGTACTCCTTCGGCCCGCGCGAAGGAGGATCATACCGGTGGGGATTTCCATGATTCCCGTTGTCCCTGTGATCGCGATCATGATCTCGATCTTGGGCCAACGCCGGCAAAGAGCAAATAAGTAAAGCCGTTAATGCAATCTGCGCTGCGCGCATAGTTCCTCCTGGATTCCGTCGGGGCCGGATGTGTTCAGCTTCAGATACCTTCAGTGGGGTAACTGAACAATCACCCGCACTTAGCCCGAATGGATGATCCTGTTAATAGTAGTTAGAACCCCGCTCGCATCGGCAAGTTGTGTTTTGTAAATTGTCTGCCACAAAAATCAGCGACTTACGCTCCCACTGCCACCGGTGCGCGCCGCCACGCATACAGCGGGAACTGATTGGCCAGCTCCGCCACTTCGCCACGAATCCGTTCCAGCGCCGCATCGTCATTGCGCTGCTCCAGAGCCTTCGCAATCCAAGTCGCGATCGTCCGCATCTCCGGCTCTTTCATCCCGCGCGTAGTCAGCGCCGGCGTACCCACCCGAATGCCCGAAGGCTTCAGCGGCGGATTGGTGTCGTAGGGAATCGCGTTCTTGTTCACCGTGATGCCGGCCTTCCCCAGTGCCAGCTCGGCCTCCGAGCCGAGAATGCCTTTCTCGAATACATCCACTAGCAGCAGGTGATTATCCGTGCCGCCCGAGACAAGCCGGTAACCTGCTGCCTGCAAAGCCGAGCCCAACACCTTTGCATTGGCCACGATCTGCGCGGCATACGTCTTGAACTCCGGTCGCAGCGCTTCGTTAAACGCCACTGCCTTCGCCGCAATAATGTGCACCAGCGGTCCGCCCTGCTGTCCTGGAAACACCGCTTGGTCGATGGCCTTGCCGATTGTTTGTTCCGGCTTTGCGCCCACTTGAAAATTCTTGCCGCACAAAATCAGTCCTGAGCGTGGCCCGCGCAGCGTTTTGTGTGTCGTCGTCGTGGTAATGTGCGCGTGCGGCACCGGCGAAGGATGCGCTCCCCCTGCAACCAGGCCCGCGATGTGCGCCATGTCGAAGATGTACACCGCGCCCACTTTGTCCGCGATCTGCCGCATCCGCGCAAAGTCCCACAGCCGCGGATACGCGCTCGCTCCACCGATAATCGCCTTCGGCTTCTCGCGCTCCGCAATCGCCTCCAGCTCGTCGTAGTCGATCACTTCCGTATCGCGCCGCACGTGGTAGAAAGTGGGCTTATAAAGCTTCCCGCTGAAGCTCAGCTTATGTCCATGCGTCAGGTGACCGCCGTGCGCCAGGTCGAGCCCGAGAATCGTATCCCCCGCCTGCAACACCGCCATATAAGCCGAAGCGTTGGCCTGAGAGCCCGAGTGCGGCTGCACATTCGCATGCTCCGCGCCAAAGATTTGCTTCGCGCGGTCGCGCGCCAGGTTCTCCACCACGTCGCTATACTCGCACCCACCGTAGTAGCGCCGTCCCGGATAGCCCTCAGCATATTTATTGGTGAAGGTTGAGCCAGCCGCCTCGAGCACCGCCTCCGACACAAAGTTCTCGCTGGCAATCATCTCGAGGCCCTCGTGTTGGCGAAATGTCTCGTGGTCGATTGCGGCGGCAACTTCAGGATCCGCCTGCGCCAGGGAAAGAGCCATACGATCAGTCATACAAGAATTCTATGGTATTTCCGTTGTGCCAGGACAGTGGAACAAGAATTCAGCTTTCACGATCATGTCCAGCGCATCGAACCTATCGATTCAGCTTCTCTTCCGTCACCGCCGCAACGTGCCCCGTCCTGCGTTGAACCAGAAATACCACCAGGCGAACCGGGCCAACTCCCTTGTCTTGTTTGGAAAGCGCGCCACCGGCCAGCTTTACCAAACGACCGTCAGACAAGCCAGTTCCAAGCTCCTTGATGGCGCGCACCACGGCCACATGATGCAGCGTCCGCCCCGCATTTTCTCCGCGCGCCACCTCGGAATGCGTAGCGTCCTCTGCCAGGGCTGCAATCAATGTCTCGCCAGGCGCAGCAACGCCCCGCACTGAGAACTGCACCTCCCCATCCACCCAGCGCGCATTCTCAATTGCGATCTTCTGCTTTGCAGTCGCAGCCGCATGCGCCACAGCACGGCTTACCGCGGCCGCATCGTTGCCCACCGCCTGCTCCGTGCCATCCACCACCACTTGCGGCGTATAGCTGCCCTCAATCGCAAACTGCATCACGTATCGCTGCTGCCGCTCGTCCATTGCCTCGAAAGAAAACGGATCGCGCCAGCCCAGGTAATTCCAATACGTCACGTGCTCGCTCAGCACAATCACTTGCGCGCCTGGAACAAACTGCGTTGCATCCAGCCGCGCCAGCAGCGCATCCGCCGGAGGACAATCCGAGCAGCCCTCGCTCGTAAACAACTCCACGAGAACCGGCTCGCGATTCTCCGCGCCGCCCCCGTGCGATTGTCCGCCATTCGCGTGGGCAAGAGCTGCAAAAATCACAATGCCAACCACCACCGCAATCAGCACAAACCAATTCGAGTTGAGCTTAGTGAATCGCATCCGTCTGTGAGAGTGTTACAGGACCCTTTAAGTTACAAGCCTCTATACTTCCGCGCCACAGCGACGGAGGGAGCGTGGGGCTTCAGCCCCACGAAGCCCCACGCCGAAATCGATGGGGCTTCACAGGCTGCGGAAAAACTCGATTCGGTGAAGGGTACGGGTTTTAGCCCGTACATCAGTTCCGCAAAAATCAATGTGGGCTTTAGCACCTGAGGGACGTTTTTCGGGCTTTTCGCTCAGAAACTGGCCTTTTTTCGCAGCCTGTTCAGGCCCGGACAAACTCTCAAACTCGTCTGAGCCAGTTATGCTAACCGCATGACCGGCTCTCACATTCTGCGGCCCGCTCTCATGCTCTCGATCATAGGGAGCGCACAACTCGCCATACCGCTCTCGATTGACACAAAGCTTGTCGTTCTCACCCCCGAATACGTCACTGCAGGTTCGCCCGAGTTGATTCGCGTCACAGCCACGGACGCCACCAACGTTAGCGGCGAATGGATGGGCCATAAAATTCAGTTTTTCCCCGGCACCGATCACGTCACATGGTTTGCCGTGGCTGGCGTCGACGTGGAGACACCGGCAGGTCCCTCTATTCTGAATATCAAAGCGTACAAAGGCGGCCCGCAGGGTCTTTACACAAACTCCGACCTGACCGAGGCAATCGAAATCCATCCCGCCCACTACCGCACCGGCAAACTCAGCGTGCCGCCGAAGTTTGTTGAGCCCGGCCCCGATGAGTTGAAGCAGATTGCCGCGGACAGCGAAATCAAAGCAAAAGCCTTCGCTGCCAGCGCAGC
>Ga0137379_10004539_pt1 | contig 13057 bp, 8 predicted proteins | sample SagtaG_18_FD_104812 | JGI IMG/M metagenome (GOLD analysis project Ga0137379, IMG submission 104812) | Vadose zone soil microbial communities from Sagehorn Ranch, Mendocino, California, USA - Sage2_L_80_16 metaG | ecosystem: Environmental > Terrestrial > Soil > Vadose zone | place: USA...
CCGGGCGGAGCCCTTCTCGATCGCCGACTGGAGTTCGCTGACGATGCCGGGTCCGTCGGTCTTGATTCGCTTGGGCGGGAAGTGCAGCGGGAGGATCCCATGGGCGGCCAGCCGGTCGTGCCGACCGGTGGTGCGGTCCTGGTCGTCGGCCGACAGGTGGGGTCAGCGGGGTCGGCGGGGATCGCCGGGCGGGCGGGCGCGGGGGCGGAGGCGGGGCCGGGCTGAGGGGGCGCTGGTCAGAGATTGATGGTCTGGCCCTCGGCGGCTACGGTGACCTGCGGATCGGCGCGGAAGCGGGCCGCTAGCTCATCGAGCGCGTCGTCGGTCCGGTCGGGCTTGTGGTGGGCCAGCATGACGTGCCGGGCGCCGGCCCGCTGGGCCAGGGCGACCGCGTAGTCCGCCGCGGGGTGGCCGAACGACGCCTCGGCAGCGACTTCCTCCGGCCGCAGGAAGGAGTCGTGGATCAGCAGGTCCACGCCCGCGGCCAGGGCGAGCGCGGCGGGATGGTACTCGCCCCATCCGTCCGGGCCGGGACCCAGCGCGGTCGGGCAGTGATCGGGGATGTAAGCGAGAGCCGAATGCCCGTCGCTGACCCGGTACCCGAAGGTCCGGCCGCCCTTGTGCGGGACCTCCCTGGCCTCCACCGTGAAGCCCTCGGCCTTGAACACGCCCGGCGCCAGGGTTCCGAACGACCAGTCCCCGCGCAGGCCGCTCGGCGCTATCGGGAAGTGCGGCGGGGACATTCCCCTGGCCAGTACCTCCTCAGCGGCTGCACCCCCCTCCTGTTCTGGCAGCAGCAGCGTGACCCGGGCGTCGTCACGGTCACCTGCCGCGAAGAAGGGCAGGCCGTGGACGTGATCCCAGTGCAGGTGCGTGAGGAGGATGGTGCCGGTGAAGGACTCGCCATGCAGCAGCCCGGTGACCCGGCGCAGGCCGGTGCCGGCGTCCAGGATGAGCCGCGGCGGCCCGGCGCTATCAAACGGGGGGCCGTCGGCCGGGGCGCCTTCGTGCGGGGGGCCGTCGGCCGGGGCGCCTTCGTGCGGGGGGGCGTCGGCCGGGGTTATGGCCACACACGAGGTGTGGCCGCCGTAGCGGACGAACTCCGCGCCTGGCGCGGGAGTGGAGCCGCGGACGCCGCCGAGGTGGATGCGCACCCTCAGCCCCGCGCGGCGTCTTCGCGCCGGTGACCGGTGGCCAGTTCGGTCAGCGCGGACAGATCGAGTTGCACGGCGAGAACCGATGCGACCCGGCAGCGGGTGACCGCGACCAGCGTGGACGTCCTGCTGCCGCCCTCGAGCAGGGCCCGCTCGCCGAGCATGGCCCCGGGCCCGTACTCGGCCAGCCGGTTCCCGTCCCGTTCGACCCGGATCACCCCGTCGAGAACCAGGAAGATCTCGTTGCCTGGCTCGCCCTGGCGGACCAGTTCGGCGCCCGCCTCGAGCTGGCTGATCCGCGGCTTGGCGGCCCCGCGCATGAGCTGGACCGACAAGGTGCGCTCAAGCGCGGTCTCGACCTCCGTCACCAGGGCCGGGGAATCCTCATCGCCCCACGGGGTGTGACGGCCGAACGACACCTGGACCCAGTCGGCGTAATCGGTCAGGCCCGACTTGTGCGCGAGCCTGCCGCCGGCGTCATAGATCCAGTGCCGGGGGAAGCGGCTGGCCCCCTCCACCGCGTACTCGGCGCGGCCGTCGGCGTGCAACGTGAGCGACAGCGTGGTCCAGACGAGCGGCGCGCGCCACTGGATGTAGGGCCGGTGCCGCACTGGCCGGGGCGCGGGCAGGCCGGTCCGTCCCCCGGCCGTCTGCGCGAAGCGCATCCATGAATCTCCCCGCTCCGGTTCCCGCTGGAGATCCGGGAGCTGCACGGCCTGGAAGGTGCGGCTCAGCCCGCCCAGCCTGACGGTGGTGGCGCCCATCATCCCGCCGCCGCCGTAGCCGCCGGCGGTGATCTGCCCCGAAGCGTCGACGTCGATCCAGGCCCGCAGCAGGTTCGCGAAGCGGAACCGGTCCGCGGCCCGCAGCTCGTCAATGTCACCGAGATCCGCCGGGGGCGGCTCGTCGTAGTGGGTGAATCCGGACTCGAAGGCCATCCGGGATGCTCCGGTGACCGCTTCTGACGGGATCCAGGACAGTGAGGTGACAGTGCTTTCGTATCGCATGACACCGATGCTGCGCTGGACTCCGGCCAGGCGCCAGGGTGGTGCCTTGCGTCTTGCGGTGTGCCTACCACTACCAGCCCGGCGCCCAGGGGCGTGGCCGCAGCCGACCCTCCGGCACGGCTCAGGGGCGGCCGCACGGTAAGGCTGGCATCATGGCGCCTGGATGGCAGCACCCTTGTCCGGCAGCTTGCTTTCGGGTCTGATGTCGCCATGAACACGGTCTGGGCGATGTTGCGCGTCGATGCGCGCCGGCGCTGGCGGGCATGGCTGGGCGTGGCCCTGCTCGTGGGCCTGTTCGGGGGGATCGTGACCACGACGGCGGCCGGCGCACGGCGCACGGACAGCGCGTACTCCCGGTTCGTGGCGGCCAACCACGGCGCCGAGTACATGGTCGACGACTTCATCCCCAACCCCGAGGCCGCTGTCCTCGACCCCAAGGCAGTCGCCACCCTGCCGTCGATCGCCGAGGCGGATCCCTTCCGTGCGTACGGGCCGGCCGCCAACGTCGGCTACACCCTCGTTGCTTCGCCCGACGGCCGCGCCTTCGGTACCGGCCTCAACCGGCTGAAGGTGCTTCAGGGGCGGCTGCCCGATCCCGCCCGTGCCGACGAGGCCGTCGCAGATTTCACCCTGCCCGGCGCCCGGGTCGGCCAGCGCGTCACCGTCCCGCTCGTCTCGTTCACCGCGGGCGACACCCACACCCCCGACTTTTCCGCTGGTCCCGTCCTGTCCACGTTCACGGTCGTGGGTATCGTCTCGGCGCCCACGCGGTTCCCTCCCTTCGCCGCCAATCGCTACTTCACCGGACCGAACTACTACCTGACTCCCGCCTTCTACCGGGCGCACGAGACATCGGTGGCGGCGCTCGAGTTCAGCCTGGTACGGCTGCGCCCGGGGATGATCGGCGCCGCACTGCATCAGGTCGAGGCGCTTGGTCACGGCCGGCAGGTCTCCGTGGAGCAGCTCGGGGACCAAGCACGCGACGTGAACCGTTCCATCCACCTCGTCGCCGTGGCCCTGTGGCTGCTCGCCGGGCTGCTTCTGGTGGTGGCCGTGCTCGTCCTCGGCCAGCTCCTCGCGCGGCAGATTGCCCTCGACGCCGCCGACTATCCGGTGCTGCACTCGCTCGGCATGACCCGGCGTGAGCTCGCCGGCCTCGCTCTGGTGCGCTGCACGGCCATCGGCGCCGCCGGGGGCATCTTGGCCGTGGCCGTGGCGATCGCCTTGTCGCCGCTCACGCCGATCGGCCTGGCCCGCGCGGCCGAACCCGCCCCGGGGCTGGCAGTTGACACCCTGGTGCTCGTCACCGCCCTGGCGGGAATCACCGCCATCGCCGCCGCGCTGGCGTTGTGGCCGGCCTGGCGGGTGGCCAAGGCGGCTTCGTCAGCGCTCCGTACGGGTGATGAGGACGGGCTGGGCCGACGCTCGGCGGTGGCTGACGCCAGTGCGCGAGCCGGGCTCCCGGCCACGCTCACGGCCGGCGTGCGGATGGCGCTGGAGCGGGGACGCGGCCCGACCAGCGTGCCCGTGCGGACCACCATCGGCGGAGCCATCGTGGGGCTCGGCGCGCTGGTGGCCTCGCTCACCTTCGGGGCGAGCCTCACTCACCTGCTCGGGTCGCCGCCGCTCTACGGCGTCACCTGGGATACCGAGATCTGGAACAACGACGGCCCCGCCGCCGTACCGGCGGCCGAGCCCGTCGTGCGCGCCGACCCGGACGTCGCCACGGCCGCCTTCATCCAGACAGGAATTGACTTCCGGCTCGGGGGCCATGTCCTGTCCGGGTTCGCCTTCACGCCGGTCAAGGGGACATTCACGGCATCGATGCTCACCGGCCGGGCGCCGGCCGCGCCCGGCGAGGTGGCGCTCGGCGCGAACACGGCAGCACAGCTGGGGCCCGGGTCGGTACCACGCTGCTCGGCAACGCCGAGAACGAAGGTGCGCCGCCGGTGCTGGTGCGGGTAGTGGGGACCGTCGTCCTGCCGCCGGGTGACGTCAGTGCCCATCTCGGCGACGGCGTGATCGTGACTCGTCAGGCGCTCGTCCGGCTGGCCGGCGGCCGGGTCCGCTCACCTTACGTGATCGCCGTCGCCTTCCGGCCCGGTGTCGACACCACCCAGGCCGTAGCCCATCTCGACCGCCGGCTGGCGGCTGTCGACCAGAACTTCTTTACCCAGTCGCCGGCGACGCCGACCGACCTGGTGAACTTCGGACGGATCCAGAATCTTCCGCTCATTCTCGGCTCGGTGCTGGCCGTGATGGCCTTGCTGACAGTGGCTCACCTCCTCACCACCTCTATTCGCCGCCGGCGGCGCGACCTGGCCATCTTGAAGACGCTCGGATTCGACCGGGGCGACATAGGCCGGACCGTGGCCTGGCAGGCGACGACCCTGGCGGTGGCGGCGCTGGTCGTTGCCGTTCCCCTCGGAGTGGCCGCAGGCCGGATTATCTGGCGCCTTTTCGCCGGGCGGCTCGGGGTGGTTCCCGACGTTTCGACGCCCGTGGTGCTGCTGGCCCTCATCGTGCCTGCGACCATACTGCTCGCCAACCTCGTCTCGATCGGGCCAGCGGTGGCAGCAATGCGGACCCACCCGGCATCGGTGCTGCGCGAGGAGTGATGCTCCCGCAGAGTCCGGCCTGGGGGCGCGATTGAACTCAGCCCAGGGACGGCAGGGTGGTGACCGCTGCTTCCTGTTGTGCTACCACCACCTCCTTTATGCATGCCTGCTCACTGGCAGGAGCGGCAGGCGGTGTGCGACAAATGGGTACATGGATCACCATGACGCTGGCCTCCCGGGCCCGATCAGTGTCTTCCTGGCGGACGACAACCTGATCGTGCGCGAGGGCGTCCGTGCCCTCATCAACGCCCACCGCGACCTGCGCGTCGTCGGGGTAGCCGCCGACTTCGACGAGCTCGTGAGCGGCGCGGAGGCCACCCAGCCACAGGTGCTCGTCACCGATATCCGGATGCCGCCGACGTTCCAGCGCGAAGGTATCGACGCCGCCAAGGAGGTGCGCAAGCGTCATCCGGGGACCGGGGTGGTGGTGCTGTCGCAGTACGAGGACCCCGAGTACGCGGTCTCGCTGCTGGCCGAGGGATCGGCGGGTTACGGCTATCTACTGAAAGACCACGTCGCCGAGGGCAGCCAGTTGGTCGATGCCATCCGGGTCGTGGCGACCGGCGGCACGGCCCTTGACCCGGCGATCGTCGAGGCGCTGGTTGCCCCCGTTGTCCCTGGCGGGGGCCTGCTGCCCGCGGAGGAGGAACTGCTCGGGATGGTGGCGGAGGGCCGAACGGTCAAGGCGATTGCCGCGGTACGCCGGGTCCCCCCCGAGGCGGTCGCCGCGGAGGTGGAGGCGGTCTTCGTCAAGCTGGCCCAGGGCGTATCCGCGGGAAGCCACGGCGCGTTGCGGCGGCTCCGCATGCTGCACCAGGCCATCGTCGACCGGGAGGAGCAGGGTGAGACGCTGTCTCGGCTGCTGCCGAGCGGCCTGGCCGAGAAGCTCCGGCGGGAACGGCGTGACATCGGGGAGACCGAACGAGTGGTGGTGACCGTCCTGATGAGCGACATCCGGTCGTATTCGGCCATCGCCGAGCATGCTGACCCGAGCCAGCTCGCCGGGCAGCTCAACACGCATCGCGCGGCGATGAACCAGGCCATCCTGGGCCAGGCAGGCACCGTGATGCAGTTCGTCGGCGACGCGGTGATGGCAGTCTTCGGCGCACCGTTCCCGCAGCTCGACCACGCGGACCACGCCGTGGCCGCGGCGCTGGCGATGCACGCCCTGCAAGCGGAGATCAACAGCCGCTGGCTCGCCGACGGCCTCCCGGTCTTCGGTCTCGGCCTCGGGCTGTCGACTGGTGAGGCGGCAGCGGCCCTGCTCGGATCGGCCGAGCGGCTCGAATACACACTGGTGGGAGATACTGTCAATCTCTCCCAGCGGTTGCAGCAACTGGCGGATCCTGGCGAGACCGTGTTGTCTGAGGCTACTTTCAAGGCGCTGCGCACACAGGTGCCGAGCGTCGCACTCGGAGCGCAGCGGGTTAAGGGACGAGACGCTCCGGTATTTGCCTACAAGATCAACCGAGTGGGGGGACGATGAGCGAGAGCCGTCCTGCGCTGGCCATGCGCGGCGTGCGCAAGACATTCGAGGCCGAGAACGCGCCGGTCCGCGCGCTGCGCGGAGTGAACCTGACCGTTAGCGAGAGCGAGTTCGTGGCCCTGATGGGTCCCTCGGGCTGCGGCAAGTCCACCCTGCTGAACCTGGTGGCCGGGCTCGACACGCCCGATGAAGGGGACATCGCGGTCGCGGGTGAACCGGTGACCGGGCGGAGCGAGGATGAGCTGGCGCGTTTGCGCCGCCGGCACATAGGCCTGGTCTTCCAGTTCTTCAACCTGCTCGAGGGCATGACCGTGCTGGAGAATGTGGCGCTTCCGGCAGTCATCGCGGGCCGCAAGCGCAAGATGGCGGAAACCAGGGCCAGGGACCTGCTCGATCTGCTCGGCATCGGAGACAAGGCCGCGGCCGTCCCCGGCGTGCTGTCGGGCGGCCAGCGCCAGCGGCTCGCCATCGCCCGCGCCCTGGCCAATGATCCCACCCTGCTGCTGGCCGACGAGCCGACCGGGGCGCTCGATTCCGAGGGCGGGGACGAGGTGATCGAGCTGCTGCGGCGGCTGCACCGCGGCGGCCAGACCATCATCCTGGTCACTCACGACCCGGAAGTGGCCGCGGCGGCGGGGCGGGTGGTGCGGATGCGGGACGGGCGGATCGTGGACGCCGAGCCGGCGATGGGCGAGGGCGTCGTCATCGAGGCCCGCTGACCATGGACCCCGTGGTCTCCGCCCAGGCGCAGGGGAGGAACGGCGCGCGCCAGCTGGGGCCCAGGCTGCTGGCGCCGGCGGCCACTGTGGCCGTCGTGGCGATCGGGCTGCGAGCACCTGGCGGCGGCTTGCCCGCCGCCGACGCGGTCGCCTTTGCCCTGACGATCGCCTGGGCCCTGGCCGGCGCGGTCGGGTTGGTCACTGCCCGGGCGGCGGAACGCACGACATACGGGCTAGTCGCGCTGGGCGCGCTGACGGCCGCCGTCGCGCTGACCACGGCCCGCATGGCCGACCGGGGCGGGGTGGGAGACCAGACGGCGCGCGTGGTGGCCGCCCTGGCCGCGCCACTGGTCATCGCGATCAGTTTCCACTTCCTGATCGCCCTGCCGGACGGCAGCCTGGGCCGGCCGGTCCGACGCATCGCGGCGGGCCTCGGCTATGCCAGCGCCGCCGGGACCGGGCTCGGGCTGGCGATCGCGGCCAAGCCGTTCCCCGTCGTGGCGGGAGCGCTGATCTGGCCGCTCGCGGTCCTGTGCGCCCTGCCGGCCACCCGGCTGCGTTACCTCCGGGCGGCAGGGCATGACAAGCAACGGATGCAATGGCTGGGAACCGGCATGGTGGTGGCCGCCGCCGTGGCCCTGATCAGCGCGGTCCTTCATCTGCTGCTGGGCTGGCCCGGGCCGGTCGGCGCGGTGGCGGCCAGCGCGGCCGCGGCGGTGCCGCTGGCCCTGATCGGCGCGGAATGCCCGCCGCTCGCGCCGCACGGCGGGCGGGTGTTCGTGCACGCGCTTTCCGCCGCAGGCTCCAGCGCCGTCATCGCGGTCATCTACCTGGTGATCGTGCTCGGCCTTGGGAAGGCGCCAGGCAGTCCCTCCGACCGCGAGATCCTCGGGCTCTCCATGCTCGCGGCCGCGGTGGCGGCGATCGGTTACCTGCCGGCCAGGGGCTGGCTGATGGCATTCGCCACCAGGTTCGTGTACGGAACCCGCGAGGCTCCGGATGAGGCGCTCCGCACGTTCGGCAGCAGGATGACCCGCGCGGTGGCCATGGATGAGCTGCTACTGCAGCTCGCAGAATCGCTGCGGAAGACCATGGGCCTGGTCTGCGCCGAGGTCTATACGGGCGCCGACGACGTGCTGGAACGCGCGGTGTCGGTCCCCGACGCAGGGCCCAGGTCGATCGTGCTGACCGACCGCGAGCGCCCGATCGTGGCCAGGGCCGGGGTGTCGGGAAGCGCGTGGGCCTCGGTCTGGCTACCCTCCCTGCTCGACGGGCGCGAGCAGGCTCAGCTCCGGGTGGCACCGATCAGCCACGCGGGTGAGCTGCTCGGGCTCATCGTGGTGGAGCGGCCATCCCGCGCGGATGCCTTCACCGACGAGGACGACCGCGTGCTGACCGAACTGGCCCGCCAGGCCGGCCTGGCCTTCCATAACGCATCGCTTGACTCTGCGCTGCAGACGACGCTGGACGCGCTGCGGAAGCAGGCGGAGGAGCTGCGCGAATCGCGGGCCCGCATCGTCGCGAGCGGCGACGCGGAACGCCGCCGGGTGGAACGTGACCTGCACGACGGTGCGCAGCAGCATCTGGTGGCACTGGCGATCAACCTCCGCCTGGCCAGCGACATCGTGGCTGACGACCCGGCGGGCGTGGGCGAGATGCTCGGCCAGATGGCCGACGACGTGAAGCTGACCATCAAGGAGCTGCGCGAGCTCGCGCATGGCATCTACCCGGCGCTGCTGGCCGACAACGGGCTGGGTGACGCGCTGCGCGCCGCCGCGAGCCGCAGCCCGCTCACGGTCCGCGTGACCGTGGAGGACGACATCGGCAGGTACCCCTCCGAGGTGGAGGCGGCGATCTATTTCTCCTGCCTGGAGGCTCTGCAGAACGCGGCCAAGCACGCGGAGGGCGCGACGGTGGATCTCCGGCTGTGGACCGAGTCGGGCGGCCTGCTGTTCTCGATCGCCGACGACGGCCCGGGGTTCGATCCGAGGGCGGCCCGGGGTGGTCATGGCTTTGTCAACATGGCGGACCGGCTCGGCGCCATCGGCGGGACCATCCGCTGGGACTCGCGGCCTGGGCACGGAGCCACTATCACCGGATCAGTCCCGCTGGTCCCTTTATCGCGGTGGGTCTCACAGGCAGGCGAAGGCCCCGGAGTCCCGGTTCCGCCACAGGTGCCGCAGTGCCTCGGTGCCGAAGCGTTCCTTGTTGACGTAGGCGCTGGCCCCGCTCGCCACCGCGCTGCGGGGAAGGTCCGTCACGTCATAGGTCGAGCACAGGAAGACCACCACGTCCGGGTGTGCCGCCACGATGCGCCTGGTGGCCTCGATGCCGTTCATCTCGGGCATGTTGATGTCCATCAGCACCAGCGCCGGGTGCAGCTCGTCGACCAGCTCGATCGCCTCGGGGCCGCTCGACGCCTCGCCCGCCAGCTCGAAACACGCTAGGCGGCGGAGCACGGCTTTGACTGCGAAGCGGAAGGGTGCCTGGTCGTCCACGACGAGCACCGAGTGCGGGCTGCTCATACATTCAGCTTGACACAGGCCGGGGCGGGTGCGGAGGGTGCTGGCACCCTGACCACGGTGGGGTCAGCCTCCCTGTCCCCGGCTCAGGAACAGCAGCACCGCCTTGACCCGGCGGTTCACGTCCTTCTCCTCGCTCAGCCCCAGCTTGGCGAAGATCGAGTTGGTGTGTTTCTCCACCGCCCGCTCGGAGACCGCCACCGCCGCGGCGATCGCGGCGTTGTTCTTGCCCTGCGCCATCTCGGCCAGGATCTGCGTCTCCCGCGCGGTCAGCGTGTCCAGGCTGGACGCGCGCGGATGGGAGCGCGACCGCACCAGCTCGTCCACCACGAGCGGGTCGATCACCGAGCCGCCGGCCGCCACGACACGGACGGCGCGGACCAGGTCCTCCACGCTGGCCACCCGCTCCTTGAGCAGGTAGGCGCGGCCCGCGGAGCCGTGCTCGAGCAGCGCCACGGCGTAGCCGGGAGCCGTGTACTGGCTCAGCACCACCACGCCGACCCCGGGGCGGTGCTCGCGGAGCCAGGCCGCGGCCTGGATGCCCTCGTCGCGGCCGGTAGGCGGCATGCGGATGTCGGTGATCACGACGTCCGGCTCGCAGCGCTCGATGACCGCGAACAACTCGGGCAGGTCGGATGCGGTGCCGACCAGCTCGAAGTCCTGGTTGGCCGCGACGAGCCGGGAGACGCCCTCCCGCAGGAGGACGTTGTCCTCGGCCAGCGCGACCCTGATGGTGGCCATTGCGCCTGATCGTAGCGTGGCGGCGGGCCGCCCGGCGCCGCGGCCAGCCGGGCGGCTTTTACTCAGTGCGCAGGATCTGCCCGGTGCGCAGCCGGGCCGCGCGCCTGCCGGGCCAGGCGGCCAGCAGGTTGGCGGCCAGCAGGGCCAGCGGCGCGATCAGCAGCAGCGCCCACAGCGCCACCGGCGGCTGGTAGGCCAGCGGGGTCATGTCGGCGGCGGCACGCCAGATGGTGCGGCCGAGCGCGATTCCCAGCGGAACCCCGAAGACGAGCCCGATGACGGCGAGCAGGCTCGCCTGGGTGGCTATCACCATCCGGGACTGCCGCCGGGTCAGCCCAAGCGCCCGCAGCACGGCCAGTTCGTGGCGGCGGCGGCGCACGGCGATGGACAGGGCGTGCCCGACGGCCCCGATCGCCAGCAGGGCCAGGAAGGCGCTCAGCGCCAGCGGCAGCACCGCCACGTCCTGGATCGCCCGGATTTCGGCCGGCGGAGCAGGCGGCGTGAAGGTGAAGGCCTGCCCGCCCTTGATGGCCGCGGCCGCGGCGTCCAGCCTGCGGGCTGCGGCCTGGACATCCGCGCCGGGCCGCAAGGCCACCGTGGCGACGTGGAACTTGAAGGCGTAGTGCGCGCCGCGGAAGATCCGGTCGTACCCGGCGGGGGTGAGCCACGCGCCGTCGGAATAGCCGTTGTGCGGCCCCGCAGGCACGAAGCCGATACCGGTCACCGTGACGGCCTTCGGTGCCGTGCCGCCGGTGAGCCGGACCGTTGAGCCGGTGACGGCGTGCAGTTCGCTGGCGGTCGTGGGGGCCAGCACGATGTCGTCCGCTGTCGCGGGCAGGCGACCGCTGGTGAGCACGACCGGTACCCGCTTGCCGGCCACGGGGTCATACGTGAAGCTCTCGATGGATACCTGGCCGGATTGCGCCCCGGCGAAACGCGCGTCGTCGACGCCGGTGACATCGCGGTCGGCGGCGACGGCGCGAAGGACCCGGCCGGCCGGCCCGAAGTCCTGCCCGTTGAAACCGAGGAACGTCGTCAGCTGCCAGGTCTGCCCGAAGCGGACCGGGTTGGCGGCGGCGTCGGAGACCCCGGCCGAGAAGGTGAAGGCGGCGAGCACGCCCAGGACGCCGGCGATCGCGCCCACCAGGGCCGGCCGGACCGGGACCGCCGACCGGCCGCGTCCAGGCTCGAGCGCGAAGCGAGCACCCACCACCACAGGTACCGGAAGCCCCGCTCCGGTCGCGGCAGCCACCACGCCGGACCGGCGCGGGATGGCCTGCCGCCGGCGGGCCGTGAGCGCCAGGGCCGCGGTAGCCGCCGATCCGGCCAGGACCATGACCGGCGCGATGACCCAGCCGGGGCCGAGGATCAGCCAGTCGACGTCGATTCCCGGATGCGGTTCGGTATATGATGCGGCGCCGATCGGCATCCACCGCGACGCCACGATGGCCGCCACGACGCCGAGTGTGGCCCCGGCCGCCGCGGCCAGGAACGGGGGCGCCGCAGCCGACGCGACGGCCTGGCGCGGCGTCAGGCCCACCGCCTGCAGGACCTGGAGGTCGGCCACGGTTTCCGAGGTGTACCTGGCCACGGACTGGCCGATGAGGAAGATCGCGGCCACCAGTGCCGCCAGCGCGAAGGCGAGCAGGCAGGCGGCCTCGTACCTGGTGAGCCTTTGGAGGGGACCGCCGAAGTAGACCAGGTTGTTCCACACGTCGATGTCCGACCGGCCGGTCACCCGGGCCAGGTCGGCGCGGAACGCGGGGATCGCCGCGCCGCCTCCCTTGAGCCGCACCAGCGCGTTGATATACGTCTGCCCGCTGGTGCCCAGGATGTTGGCGCGGTAGTGGGCGAACAGGGCGGGTGACGCGAACACGGTGCCCTTCTGCCCGGGGCCGTCCCCGCCCCCCGCGAAGGCGGACCGGCCCACCCCGACGATGCTGGCCGCGATCCTGGGCCCGTGCGGTGGCCCGGTGGACCCGTCATACCCCACGTTGACCTGCTGGGGGCTGGCCAGGTGCAGGGTCACCGTGTCGCCGACGCTCTTGTCGTAGCTGGCCAGGAACTGGGGGGTGGCCACGACCTCATCGACGCGTTCGGGGTTGAACAGCCGCCCCTGGAGCATGACCGGCCGTTCGATGGTCCGGGTCAGCTTGTCGTCCGCGGGCGGGAACCCGGAGTTCGCGCCCGGGCAGCAGTCCAGCGCGAACCCGAACGTGACCGGGAACTCGGTGAGCGCGCTGACCTCGGGCAGGGCCCGGATCCTGGCCCAGTCGAAACCCGGCTGATTGGGCAGCACGGTGGCGGTCGCGGGCAGCGTTTGCGCCCAGAGCCGGTCGAACGCGGTCTGCCCGCGCCGCGCCCCCGCGGCCGCCGCGAGCACCGTCGCCGTGGCCAGCGCCACGAGCAGGGCCAGCACGGCGAGCGAGCGCCAGCGCCGCCGCCACTCCAGGCGCAGCCAGGTCACGGTGATGCGCATGCCCGCCCCCCACCTGTCGGAATACCGTAGGTCCCAGTAGATGACCTGCGGCGGGCCTGCGGCAAGAGTGCTAAGGCGACAGCCCCGGGGAAGCTGGCCTCACCACACCCGGTGTGCTGCCACCCCGGGCCGGCGCGGGCAGGCAGGCTGGCCGGGGCGGGCGCTGATCAGCACAATGAGCGCTATGGGAGCGAGAACGTTCCGCGTCGCGCTGGCCTGCTGCCGGCCAGCGTTGCGGGGCTCGTGGCGGCAGGTGCTGGCGCTCGCCCTGCTGGCCGGCCTGCTCGGCGGGGTGGCCCTGGGGGCGGTGGCCAGCGCACGGCGCACGGCC
>Ga0137379_10004543_pt1 | contig 13050 bp, 17 predicted proteins | sample SagtaG_18_FD_104812 | JGI IMG/M metagenome (GOLD analysis project Ga0137379, IMG submission 104812) | Vadose zone soil microbial communities from Sagehorn Ranch, Mendocino, California, USA - Sage2_L_80_16 metaG | ecosystem: Environmental > Terrestrial > Soil > Vadose zone | place: USA...
GAGCGACCCGAAGTAGTACCAGAAATTGAAATTTTTCGGCGCGTAATACTCGGAAAGGTGCGAGCGCCAGGTCTCCATCAGCGGGAAGCGCTGATCGATCCAAGTGAGCAGGCCGTTGAAGGGTCCCGCGCCGGTCACCGCTTGCTTTTCTGCTGCAGCCATCGCTCTATGCCTTCTTCTTGTCCTCGCCGATCAGGATCCGGGTGTCGGAGAGATAGGTGTGCGGCGGGACCTTGAGATTGTCCGGGGCGGGCTTGTTCTTGTAGACCCGGCCCGCGAGGTCGAAAAGCGATCCGTGGCAAGGACAATAGAACCCTCCGGTCCACTGGCTCTCGAACGCCTCCGGACCCGGTTTGAGCCGGTCCTGCGGAGAGCAGCCGAGGTGCGAGCAAATTCCAACCACAACCAAGTACTCGGGCTTGATCGAGCGGTATTCGTTCCGGGCGTATTCGGGCGTCAGCTCGCCCTTCTTGCGCTCGCTGTTGGGGTCGGCGACCTTGCCGTCGGTCTGCTCGATTTCTTCGAGCATTTCCTTGGTGCGATGAAGGATCCAGACCGGTTGTCCGCGCCATTCGACGGTCATTTTTTCCCCGGGATTGAGCTGGCCGATGTCGGCCTCGACGGGCGCGCCGAGCGCTACGGCACGCTCCGAGGGCAACATCGAAGCGGCGAAGGGGACTGCCGTGGCGACTGCGGCTGCACCGCCCGCACAGGCACTCGCGATGACCAAGCTGCGACGGCTGCGGCTGACCCCGGATTGATCGCTCATGGAGAAATCCTGACTGGGAAAGGCATTATCGGAGAGAGCGAAATTATACAGAAAGCATCGCGCTGGACCAAATTTTTTGGCCCAACTTGTTGATTCGAATATCGAATTCACGATCCCCCACCGATTCCCGGGCGAGGCGAATGCGCGCAGGACGCTCTGGCCGCCGCTTGGCGCGGCAAAGGCGGCGCGCACAAGCGTTTTGCGCAATAATCGCGGTACAAGGGAGTCCGGGTGGCGCCTCGCATACCGCGCAGGTGAACCGTCGCGGACGAGTGTCCAAGATCGCCGCCGAAGCCCGCCCGCTCAATCCATGCGCAATCTCTGGCTCATCTTTGCCCAAACGGCTACCGTTGCGGTCGGTGTGCTTTTCGTCGTGACGACCCTGAAGCCGGAGTGGCTCGGTCGTGCCGGTTCCGGACCCCAAGTAGTCGAACTGCGCCAGGCCACCGGCACATCCGGGTCGGGTGCGCGGGCGGCCTCCTACAACGATGCTGTCCGCAAGGCCGTGCCTGCTGTGGTGAGCATCTTCACCAGTAAGGAAATCAAGACGCCGCGCCACCCATTCCTCGACGATCCCCTGTTCCGGCAATTTTTTGGCGATCGGTTCGAGGAAGAATCACAGCGCGCGACGAGTCTGGGCTCGGGTGTAATCGTTAGCCCCAAGGGATACATCCTCACCAACCACCACGTCATCGAAGCGGCCGACGAGATTGAGGTGGCGCTCGCCGACGGCAGGAAACTCAAGGCCAAGGCCGTCGGTTCGGACCCTGAAATCGATATTGCCGTACTGCAAGTCGAGGGCGTTCCCCTGCCGGCCATCGTCTTCGGCGACACCGACGCCCTACGGGTCGGCGACGTAGTGCTCGCGATCGGCAATCCCTATGGGTTCGGCCAGACCGTGACCATGGGAATCGTGTCCGCGCTCGGGCGCAGCCATCTCGGCATCAATACCTTCGAGAACTTCATCCAGACCGACGCGGCAATCAATCCTGGCAATTCGGGCGGGGCGCTCATCGACACCGCGGGCAATCTCGTCGGGATAAATGCCGCGATCTACTCGGAGCGCTCGCGCGGATCGCTCGGCATCGGTTTTGCTATACCCGCGTCGAGCGCCAAGCAGGTCATGGAACAAATCATCCAGACCGGCAGCGTCACGCGCGGATGGATCGGTGTCGAGGCGCGGGAGATCACTCCGGAAATGGGCGAGTCCTTCCGCCTGGGTGCCACCACTGGGGTGCTGATCGAGGGCGTGTTGCGGGGCGGGCCCGCTGAACGAGCGGGGCTGAAGCCCGGCGACGTCCTGGTTGCGATCGAGGGCAAGCCGGTCACGGATCCGAACACGATGCTGAACCTGGTGGCGGCACTCGTCCCGGGGAAGCCTGCCTCGATACGGCTGCGCCGCAACAACAAGGACGTGGATGTCCAGGTCGCTGTCGGAAAGCGGCCGATCCCGCGACGCCGTTAGCCCCAAGGGGTTCCAGGTCCGAAAAGCGGCAAACAGTCCTATATACCAGTATTTGCTAGTACAGGTATGTCGTCTTATATCTTTCAGTTAATTCCGCAGTTCGGAAGCTCCTCTCTTTGGATTTACCATTCGTCGTCGACTCGATGCTTGGAATGCTTGATCTGACGCTTATGAAATCTTGTCTCCAGTTCATAACCGGCATGAGTGCACAGATTATTCTTTTTGAGCCAGATGAAGTCCTGCAAGACTTGCGGTTAAAGGCAGATTTTCAGATTGGTCCACATCCAGTGACTGGCAAGTCAATCGTTGCGAGGCGCGTCCGCAAGATCCTGCCATTTCGATAGAGCTGAAAAGTATGAAGATAGCGACTGGAAAGGTTCTGGCGGCAAACTCGTGATCGACGGGGCGCCTTTGTATTTAAAGCCGGTGGCAGCCCTCGCCTACTTTTGTCCGGCTTCCGTGCGCTTGAGGTCCTTGCCCAAGTCGCCGCCCTCGGGGGCTTCGGAGGTGGCCGGAGACCGGCCGACGATGCGCGCGCACACGATGCCAAGCTCGTAGAGAAGCCACAAGGGTATGGCGAGCATCACTTGGGAGATGACGTCGGGAGGGGTGAATATCGCCCCGACTACGAATGCGCCGACGATCACGTAAGGACGGATTTCTTTCAGCTTGTCTATGGAAACCAGCCCGACTCGCACCAGCACGATCACTACCACGGGAACCTCAAATGTCACCCCGAACGCCATGAAGGTGGTCAGCACGAAAGAAAGGTATTTATCGATGTCGGTCATCCACGCGACGCCTTCCGGTGCGATGGATGCCATGAACTTGAAAACGACCGGAAATACCAGGAAATACGCAAAAGACATTCCCAGCAGAAACAGAAACGAGCTCGCGACCACCAGAGGCAGCACCAGACGCTTCTCGTTTACATATAAACCCGGCGCGACGAACGCCCACACCTGGTAGAGGACATAGGGGAGCGCGATCACGAACGCCACGAGAAACGCCACCTTGACCGGAACGAGGAACACGCCCACGACGTCGGTGGCAATCATCTGACCGCCGACGGGGAGCGCCGCAATCAACGGCTTGGCGAGCAGCGCGTAAAGCTCCCTCGCCCAGGGAAACAGGCACAGGAACACCACGATCACCGCAAGGATCGCACGCAGGAGCCGGTCGCGCAGCTCGACCAGATGCGAGATGAAGGTGTCCTGTGTGCTCATTCGCGGCCGATCAGACGGCGGTCTTTTCCGGCGGCGGGGGTGCGCCGCCTTGCGGATCGCGGCCGACTTCACCCGGCTGCGAGGCCGCATCCGCGGGTGCTGACTGCTGGGTGCCTGGGGGTGCTGCGGCCGTGTCCTCGATTTTCGTCAAGCTATTGAGCTCCGTCTCGACTTTCGACACCTCGCTTTGAACCGAGTCGACGGTCGTATTGACCGTTCCTTCGAAGCCGCGCGCAGCGTCCTCGAAAGTGCTTTTGAATTTGCGCAGCTCGTCCAGCTCGATCTCGCGGTTGATGTCGGCCTTGACATCGTTGACGTAGCGTTGCAGCCGGCCGAACAAGTGGCCCATGGTGCGCGCCACGCGAGGCAGCCGCTCCGGCCCGATGACGATGAGCGCCACGACGGCGATCACCATCAGTTCGGAGAATCCGACGTCAAACACGGGGAGTGGACGAATCGTTTAAAAAAGAAGCCGGGACCGCTCCCGGCATCCGGATCAGGCCGAAGACCCCTTCAGGTCTTGGCCTTGTCCTTGACCTCGCCCTCGATAGTGCGGCCGCCCAGCTGGGATTGCGGCGAAGGTCCGCTCTCGGAATGCTTGTCGGCCGAGGACTCCTTCATGCCGTCCTTGAATCCGCGTACGGCACCGCCCAGGTCGGCGCCGATATTACGGAGTTTTTTCGTGCCGAAAACGAGCAAAACGATCAGCAGCACGACGAGCCAGTGCCAAATGCTCCAGGTACCCATGGCTTACCCTTTCAATTGCGTTTCAGCATCGGACCTAAGGCTTCCGGGCCGCCGATGACATGGACGTGCAAATGATACACCTCCTGCCGGCCCACACGTCCGGTGTTGATGATGACGCGAAAACCGTCGGTCGAACCCTGCTCGCGCGCCAAGCGCGGCGCCATGGCGAGAATCTTGCCCAGTATCGCCTGGTGGCCCAGCTCGCAATCCGCGAGCGAATCAATGTGTTTCTTCGGGATGATCATGAAATGTACCGGAGCGAGCGGATGGATGTCGTGGAAGGCGAAAATATCGGCATCCTCATAGATTTTTCGGCTGGGGATTTCCCCCCGGACGATCTTGCAGAAGACGCAGTTTTCCGCATCCATCCCTATTTCCGCTCGACCTTTGCGCGCCGCTTGTCGGCGCGCGCGGCCTTTTCGTCGATCCCGGAAATGCCCTCGCGGCGTCGCAGTTCGGCGAGCACGTCGGCGGGCCGCAAGCCGTACTGCGCGAGCATGATGAGGCAATGAAACCACAGATCGGCGGTTTCGCCGACTATGCGCAGCCGGTCGCCGTCCTTGGCGGCCATCACCGCCTCGGTCGCTTCCTCGCCGACTTTTTTCAGGATCGCGTCGGGTCCACGCGCGAACAGCCGCGACACGTAGGACTTTTCCGGGTCGCCGGCCTTGCGCGACTCGACCACGTCCGCCAGCCGTTCGAGTATGTCGCTCATCGTCCGTATATTTCCTTCGGGTCCCTGATGACCGGCTCTACCGTCACCCAGCGCCCGTTGTCGAGCTTCTGAAAAAAGCAGCTGTGTCTTCCGGTGTGGCAGGCGATCCCGCCGCCCTGCTCCACCTTGAGCAGTACCACGTCCTCGTCGCAGTCGAGCCGGATTTCGCGCACGGTCTGCACGTTTCCCGACTGCTCGCCTTTTTTCCACAACCGCTTTCGGGAACGCGACCAGTAGTGCGCTTCACCGGTCGCCGCCGTCTTGGCGAGCGACTCGCGGTTCATCCAGGCGAGCGTCAGAACCTTGTTCGTGGACATCTCCTGGGCGATCGCGGGGACGAGGCCGTGCTCGTCCCACTTTACTCTCTCGATCCAGTCCTCTGCCATCGCGTCCACCGATTCAAAGCCTGACTTCGATCCCGCGCATTGCCATGTGCTCCTTCGCCGCGCGCACGGTGAATTCTCCGAAGTGAAAAATGCTTGCGGCGAGAACCGCGTCGGCGCGGCCCTTCAGCACGCCCTCGGCGAGATGATCGAGCTTGCCCACGCCACCGCTCGCGATCACCGGTACGTCCACCGCTTCGGCGACGGCGCGCGTGAGCGCGAGATCGAAGCCTCCGCGAGTGCCGTCGCGGTCCATGCTCGTGAGCAGGATTTCGCCCGCGCCCAGCTCTTGCATTTTACGCGCCCATTCGACAGCATCCAATCCAGCCGGCCGGCGTCCCCCATGGGTAAACACCTCCCAGCGAATCCCGGGACTCGCCGCAGGTTTCGTCTGTTTGGCGTCGATCGCGACCACGATGCACTGGGCGCCGTAGCGACCGGCGGCATCGGCGACCAGTTGCGGGTTCTGGACCGCGGCGGTGTTGATGGAAACCTTGTCGGCCCCCGCGTTGAGCAAGCGCCTCACGTCCTCCACCCTGCGCACGCCGCCGCCCACGGTGAGGGGAATGAACACCTGCGCGGCGACCTCTTCGACGACGCGCAGGATCAGGTCGCGCTCGTCGGAGCTCGCGGTGATGTCGAGGAACGTCAGTTCGTCCGCGCCCTGCTCGTTGTAGCGCCGCGCGATCTCGACCGGGTCGCCCGCGTCGCGCAGGCCGACGAAGTTGATGCCCTTGACGACGCGCCCGCAGTCGACGTCGAGACAGGGAATGATGCGCTTGGCGAGCATGGTTTCAGGATCGAGGATCTGGAGAGATCACCGCAAGCCGAGGGAAGTTCCCTCGATCCTCAGTCCTGCGTCTTCCCCTTGCCCTTCCCCAGTTTGTCCGCTTCGGCCTGGGCCTTCTTGAAATCGAGTGTGCCCTGATAGATCGCGCGACCGGTGATGACGCCGTCGATGCCTTCGGATTCGATTTTGCACAGCGCCTTGATGTCCTCGACGCTGGTGAGGCCGCCGCTCGCGATCACCGGAACGCGCAACTCCCTCGCGAGCCTGAGCGTCGCGTCGACGTTCACTCCGGTCAGCATCCCGTCGCGGCCGATGTCGGTGTAGATGATCGCTTCGACGCCATAGTCCTGGAATTTCTTCGCGAGGTCCACCACGTCGTGACCGGTCATCTTGGACCAGCCCTCGACGGCGACTTTGCCGTCCTTGGCGTCGAGTGCAACGATGATGTGCCCGGAAAAAGCCGTGCACGCGTCTTGCAGGAAGCCTGGATTTTTCACCGCAGCCGTCCCGATGATGATGTAGCCGACCCCGAGGTCGAGATAGTGCTCGATCGTGTCCAGGTCCCGGATGCCCCCGCCCAGCTGCACCGGCGGGGAATCCCCGAGCGCCTGCAGAATCGCGCGGATGACGCCCTCGTTCTTGGGCTTGCCGGCCGCCGCGCCGTTCAGATCGACGAGGTGCAGCCGGCGCGCGCCTTCAGCCTTCCAATGCTGGGCCATGCCGACGGGATCTTCCGAGAACACCGTGGCGTCCCGCATCTTTCCCTGTTTCAGGCGGACGCAGTGTCCGTCCTTGATGTCAAGCGCCGGAATGATCAGCATTGAGTCGGGAAACAGCGCAAAGCCCCGGACAACCGGGACGGCCGATGGAAGGATTCAGGGATTCCAGTTGAGGAAGTTGGCGAGTAACCGCAGGCCCGCAATATCGCTTTTTTCCGGGTGGAACTGTACCGCAAAAACATTATCCCGTGCCACCGCGCAGGTAAAGGAGAGGCCGTAGTCGGTGGTGCCCCGTATCAGCGCCGCCTCCCTCGTCTGCGGAAAATAGCTGTGGACGAAATAGAACCGGGCGCCGTCCTCGATGCCCGACCACAGGGCGTGCGATGCGGCCTGTTTCACGCGGTTCCAGCCGATGTGAGGAACCTTGAGCTTGTTTCCTTCAGGGTCGACCATCGCCTCGGCGGGAAAACGACGCACGGTCCCCGGGAGGAGCGCGAGTCCGGCCACACCGCCTTCGTCGCTGCGTTCGAAGAGCATCTGAAGCCCGATGCAGATTCCGAGAAAGGGCCGGCTGCGGGCGGCGTCGATAACCGCCGGACGCAGTCCGCGCGCGTCCATCTCGCGCATGCAATCGGGCATCGCGCCCTGGCCCGGAAATACGACGCGGTCGGCGCCCGACACGCGCGCCGGATCGGACGTGACCTCGACCCTCGCGTGCAGCGCTACATGCTCCACCGCTTTGGAAACCGAGTGGAGATTCCCCATGCCGTAATCGACAACCGCGACGCGCATTGCAAGGTCAGTCGGAAAAGAGCCTAGAGCGTGCCCTTCGTGGATGGGATGGTTCCTTCGGCGCGCGGATCCGGCTCCAGCGCCATGCGCAGAGCCCGCGCGAACGCCTTGAACATCGTTTCGCACTGATGATGCGCGTTGTCGCCGCGCAGGTTGTCGATATGCAGCGTCACCTGCGCGTGGTTGGCAAAACCCTGGAAGAATTCGTGCACCAGATCCACGTCGAATTCGCCGATCAGCGCACGCTTGAACTGAACGTGGTACTCGAGGCCTGGCCGGCCGGAGAAATCGATCACGACGCGCGACAGCGCCTCGTCGAGCGGTACGTAGGCATGCCCGTAACGCCGAATACCTTTCTTGTCGCCGACGGCGCGTGCCACCGCCTGGCCCAGCGTGATCCCGATGTCTTCGACCGTATGATGCGCGTCCACCTGCAGGTCGCCCTTTGCCCGAATGTCGAGATCGAGCATCCCGTGGCGCGCGACCTGCTCGAGCATGTGATCGAAAAATGGAATGCCCGTCGCAAGGGTCGCCCGTCCGCTGCCGTCGACATCGACCGAAAGGGCGATCTGCGTCTCGGTGGTCTTGCGGTCGGCGGTGGCGGAGCGCGGGGGCATTGCGGTGAGCTTCAGCTCGATAGACTACACGAAATCAGCGCCCGGCGAGCGCTTCCGCGAACGCGGCAAAACTTCGCCGATTTTCTTCCGGCGTGCCGATGGTGAGCCGTACGCAGTGATCGAGCAGTGGCACGCCGGTATGCAGGTTCTTGATCAGCACGCCGCGGCGTCGCATGCCTTCGAATACAGTGGCGGCGTCCGGGACGCGAACCAGGATGAAATTCGCGTCGCTTGGAAAAACCGTTATGCCGGACAGCTTGCGCAGTTCGCCGTCGAGCCGCTCGCGCTCCGCGTTGATGCTGCGCGCTTGTGCGTCGAGCACGTCATAGTGCGCGAGAACGTGCTCGGCGACCAGGTGGGTCAGCGTGTTGACATTGTAGGGGGGGCGTACTTTGTCGAATTCGCGGATCCACTCCGGCCTCCCGACGGCGTACCCGAGGCGGATGCCGGCGAGCCCGAGCTTCGACAGAGTGCGCATGACGACCAGGTTCGGAAATTCCGCCAGCCGCGTCATAAAGGTCTTGCGCGCGAAGGGGTTGTAGGCCTCGTCGATCACCACCAACCCCGGGGCGGCAGCGACGATCTGCGCAATGGCCTCCTCCGAAAACAGCCTTCCCGAGGGATTGTTGGGGTAGTCGATGAAGACCACCGCAGGCTGGTGCTCGGCCAAGGCGCGCAAAAAAGGGACGGTGTCGAGAGTGAAGTCGGGCTTGAGGAGCACGCCGATATAGGGCAATCCGGCGAACTGCGCATACTGGCTGAACATGAAGAAACAGGGCCGAGGCGCAAGTACCACGGCTCCGGGGCGTGCGACGCATTGGGTGATGATGTGAATGATTTCGTCCGAGCCGTTGCCGAGGAGGACGCCGTACTCCGGCCCAATCCCCATCACGTCGCGCAGGCGCTTCATCAAAGCGGGGGCGGTCGGATCGGGATAGCGATTGATCTCGGCGTTTGCCACCAGCTCGCCGATTTCGCGGCGCAGCGTCTCCGGCAACCGATACGGGTTCTCCATCGAGTCGAGCTTCACCATTCCTTGCGCCGATTGGACGTGATAGGCGGTCAGCGCCCGAATATCGTCGCGGATGATCTTTTCCGGCCCGGCGCTCACATCTTGCCCTTGAGCGTTTTTCCCAATCTGAGCTCTGCCGAACGCGCGTGCGCCTGGAATCCTTCGCCGTTCGCGAGCGTCATGGCGAGCCTGCCGAGTTTTTGCGCGCCCTTGCGCGAGACCGAGATGATGCTCGAGCGCTTCTGGAAATCGTGCACGCCAAGCGGCGATGAAAACCGCGCGGTGCGTGAGGTCGGCAGCACGTGATTCGGGCCGGCGCAGTAGTCGCCGAGCGCCTCGGAGGAATAGCGCCCAAGGAAAATCGCGCCGGCGTGACGGATCCTCTTCAACCACTTCTTCGGCTCGGCAACCGAGAGCTCCAGGTGTTCCGGAGCGATCCGGTTGGCAAGTTCGCACGCTTCGTCGAGGTTCTTCACTTTGATCAGCGCGCCGCGCCGGTTCAGCGACTTCTCGATGATTTCCGCACGCGGCAGATCCGCAAGCAACCGCCCGATGCTTTCACCCACTCGTTCGAGGAATGCTTCGTTCGGTGAAATAAGGATTGCCTGAGAAGTCTCGTGATGCTCAGCCTGCGAAAAAAGGTCCATCGCGATCCAGTCGGGCGCGGTCGCACCGTCGCAGATCACGAGGATCTCGGTCGGGCCCGAAATCATGTCGATGCCCACGGTACCGAACACGCGGCGCTTGGCAGCGGTCACGTAAGCGTTGCCCGGACCGACGATCTTGTCCACCTGCGGAATCGTCCGGGTCCCGTAGGCTAGCGCGGCAATCGCTTGAGCGCCCCCAATCGCGAACACGCGGTCGGCGCCGGCGATCGCCGCCGCCGCGAGAACGAGCGGGTTGCGCTCGCCGCGCGGTGTCGGCACGCACATGATGAGCTCGCGCACGCCGGCGATCTTGGCCGGGATGGCGTTCATCAAGACCGACGAGGGATAGGCTGCCTTGCCACCGGGTACGTACAAGCCGACACGGTCGAGCGGCGTCACGCGCTGGCCGAGCGTCGTGCCGTCAGCTTCGGTGAATTGCCACGACTTCGCGAGCTGTCGCTCGTGGTACTTGCGAATGCGCGCCGCGGCCTGTTCCAGCGCTTCGCGCTGCGCGCGTACTAGTCCCGCGCGGGCTTTTTCGAGCGCGGCGCGAGGCAACTCGAGCTCGGTGACCCGCGCCGCTTTCACGTAGTCGAAACGTTCGGTGTATTCGAGGACTGCGGCGTCGCCACGGTCGCGCACATTTTTGCAAATTTCCGCGACCTTGCCCTCGACTTCCTCGTCGAACGTGGCGTCGAACGAGGTCAGCGCCTTGAGGCGCGTGTCGAAATCACTTTCCGCCGTCGAAAGCCGGGCGATCTCAGGCATGCGTGCCCGCGGCCTTCGCGAACTGGTCGAGGAGCGGCTGGATCGCGTCGCGCCTGAGCTTGAGCGCCGCCTGGTTGACGATGAGGCGGGCACTGATCGGCCGGATCTCCTCGACTGCGCGCAAGCGATTGGCGCGCAACGTATCGCCGCTGGAAACCAGATCGACGATCGCGTCGGCGAGACCCACGAGCGGCGCGAGTTCCATCGAGCCGTTGAGCCTGATCAGATCGACGTGCACGCCCTTGGCTGCGAAGTGCTCGCGCGCGGTCTGCATGTACTTGGTCGCCACGCGAAGACGCGCGCCCTGGCGCACGGCGCCCGCATAATCGAAGCCTTCGGGAACCGCGACCATCATGCGGCACGATGCGATGCGGAGGTCGAGCGGCTGGTACAGCCCCTCGCCACCGTGCTCGAGCAGCACGTCCTTGCCTGCGACGCCGAGCTCCGACGCCCCGTACTGGACGTAAGTCGGAACATCGGCTGCACGCACGATAAGCAGCCGCAGGTCGCTGCGGCTCGTGCGCAGAATGAGTTTGCGCGAGGTGTCGGGATTGTCGAGCGTTTCGACGCCCGCCGCGGCGAGCAGCGGCAGCGTTTCATCGAAGATCCGGCCTTTGGAGAGCGCGAGGGTGATCACGGTGGAATCGGCCAAAAAAAGATTTTACCGCAAAGAGCGCGAAGACCGCGAAGGAAAACCTTATTTTTCATGATGTTCCGAAAATTCCGGAACGGTTCCAGCGTCTCTCAACGCTCTCCGCAGCTCAATGAAGGCGCTTGATGCGCGCGCCCAGTTGCGCGAGCTTCTCCTCGATGCACTCGTAGCCGCGATCGAGGTGATAGATCCGGTCGACTCGGGTCTCACCTTCGGCAACGAGACCCGCGATGACGAGGCTCGCCGAGGCGCGCAGGTCGGTCGCCATCACGGTCGCGCCCTGCAGCTTCGGAACGCCGCGCACGATCGCCGTGTTTCCCGAGATCTCGATGTCCGCGCCGAGACGCTGCATTTCCAGGGCATGCATGAACCGGTTCTCGAAAATGGTCTCGGTGATGACGGCAGTGCCTTCCGCAATCGCGTCGAGCGCCATCAGCTGCGCCTGCATGTCGGTCGGGAACGCCGGATAGGGAGCGGTCCGGACGTTGACGCTCTTGGGCCTCCCCCGCATGGCGAGCGAGACCGTTCCGTCCCCTGTCTGCAGCTCCGCGCCCGCCTCGCGCAGTTTTTCGAGCACCGCATCGAGGATGCCGACGTTCGTTCCATGAAGAGTCACGCGACCGCCGGTCGCTGCGGCCGCGGCGAGGAAGGTTCCGGTTTCGATGCGGTCGGCCATGATGCGGTGCTGGGCTCCGTGCAGCCGGGCGACGCCTTCGATCGTGATCACGTCGGTTCCCGCACCCTTGATCCGCGCGCCCATCGCAGCGAGGCATTGCGCAAGGTCCACCACTTCGGGCTCGCGCGCGGCATTCTCGAGCGTGGTCGTGCCCTCGGCAAGACAAGCCGCCATCATGAGGTTCTCGGTGCCGGTGACGGTCACGAGATCCATCAGGAAGCGGGCCCCTTTCAGCCGCTTTGCCTTCGCCGAGATGTAACCTTGCTCGACCGAGATTTCGGCTCCGAGCGCCGCCAGCCCCTTGACGTGCAAGTCCACCGGGCGCGTCCCGATGGCACATCCACCGGGGAGCGACACTCGAGCCTCGCCGCAGCGCGCGAGGAGCGGCCCGAGAACCAGGATCGAAGCGCGCATGGTCTTCACCAGGTCGTAGGGGGCGAGCGGATCGGACAGACGCTCCGCCCTCAGGGACAAACCCAGCCGGTCATCCAGCGAGACTTCCACCCCCATCTGCGCGAGCAGCCGGAGCATGGTGCTCACGTCCCTCAGGTGCGGCACGTTGGAGAGCGTGAGCTGCTCGCTCGTGAGCAACCCCGCGCACATGAGCGGGAGCGCCGCATTTTTTGCGCCCGAAACGCGGATCTCGCCCGCGAGCGGAACGCCTCCCTGGATGATGAGCTTATCCATTCGCCGCTTCTTCGGGGGTGAGCGTGCGCATCGACAGCGCATGAACCTCCCCGCGCATGCGCTCCCCGAGCGCTGCATAGACGAGCTGATGGCGCTGGACCCGGCTCTTGCCGCGGAACGCCTCGCTCACGACGAGCGCCTCGAAGTGCTCTCCGTCGCCCACGAGGCGCACCTCGCTGCACTGCAGCCCTTTCTCGATGTAGCTTCGAACCTGCTCCGGCGTCACCATGCTAGTGCCTCAAGCTGTAACCGCTCTTGAGCATCGCGAGCGTCACTCCGGAGACCACACCCAGAAAGGCCGTCACGACGGCCGGGCTCGCCGAAGCGCTTGTGGACGTCGCGGACTTCGATCGCGGCAGGCATGCCGGTGGGTCGCCCGCGCGAA
>Ga0137379_10004545_pt1 | contig 13043 bp, 9 predicted proteins | sample SagtaG_18_FD_104812 | JGI IMG/M metagenome (GOLD analysis project Ga0137379, IMG submission 104812) | Vadose zone soil microbial communities from Sagehorn Ranch, Mendocino, California, USA - Sage2_L_80_16 metaG | ecosystem: Environmental > Terrestrial > Soil > Vadose zone | place: USA...
AGCCGTTCGGTTGGAACAATGTTCTCGACGTCCTCATCGTCGCGGTTTTCGTCTACTACGTGCTCCTCCTCATCCGCGGAACGCGAGCGGTTCAGCTGCTCATCGGTGTCATGGTCCTGGTGCTCATCTATTTCGTCGCGTCGTACCTGCACCTCACCCTGACGACCCTCCTGCTGCAAGCCCTCTTCGCCGTCGCCCTCATCGCGCTCGTCGTCGTCTTTCAGCCTGAGCTGCGACGCGCCCTCGGCCAGATCGGCCAGCTCGGCCCGCTCAATCGGCTTCTCAATCCGGGAAGCGAAGAGGAACTCGAGGGCATCGTCGACGAGCTGGTCCGCGCGGCACTCCTCATCAGCGAGGCGAAGCACGGCGCTCTTATCGTTCTCGAACGGGCGACGGGCCTCCAGGATTACAGCGAGACCGGCGTTCCCGTGAACGGCAAGCTCACCGCGGAGCTGCTGGCGTCGATCTTCATGACGCGCTCACCGCTGCATGACGGCGCGGTGATCGTGCGCGGTGGGCAGATCCTCGCTGCCGCGTGCCTGCTTCCGCTCGAGGAGAACACCGACCGCGGCGCGCACCGGTACGGCATGCGACACCGTGCGGCGCTCTCGATCAGCGCGCAGACCGACGCGATCGTCGTGGTCGTATCCGAGGAGACGCAGGCGATCTCGATCGCCGCCGGCGGTCGCATCATCGGCGCGCTCGACGAGGAGCGGCTGCGACGTGTGCTCTCGTCGCTTCTACGGAGTCGGGTCCAGCCGCTTCCGTTCCGCAGCAAGGCCTCCTGACCGTGGCGCGTGTTCCTGCGCCGGCTCGACCGCTCCTGCAGCGACGGCGCATCGATCTCCGCCGCGTCGCGACCGCGGACCTTCCGCTGAAGCTCACCGCGGTGCTCATCGCCCTCATCTTCTGGGTCGTCACTTTTGTGAGCGCTCCGCCGACAGAGATCGTTCAGGACTACGGCGGCCGCGTCGCGGTCGAACGGCCCGACTCGGTTCCCGCCGGTTACGTGCTCCAGGGGCAGCTCGGTGACGTCGGCGTCAGGCTTCGCGGCACCGCTGCCGCACTCGCGAACGTCGTAGCCTCCGACCTTCACGCGACGCTCGACCTGCCGCTCGCCGACGTGCACAACGCCGATCCGCAGGACATCCCCGTGCGGGTCGAGGTCGCGACGGCCGGCGTGAAGGTGGAGAGCAGAGCACCCGCCACCGTGACCGTGCGCATCGAGCCGATCACCTCGCGCGACGTCGCGGTGCAGGCGCGTTTCGCGAACAATCCGCCATCGGGAACCTTCGCCGGCGATCCCGCGATCACGCCGAGCCAGGTCCGTGTCAGCGGTGCCGCGAGTCAGGTCGCGCGCATCGCGGCGTTGTACGCGACGGTCGGATTCGGCGACGCCGTGACCGATCTCGTGCAGAGCGTGCAGCCGCGCGCCGTCGACGCATCGGGCGCGACGATCGACGGGCTCACCGTCGATCCCGCGGTCGTTCAGCTGACCGTCCCGGTCCTTCCGACCGCGACCACCCGAACGGTCCCCGTGGTGCCCGCGGTGCGCGGCGCGGTCGCGAGCGGCTACTGGATCACGCGTGTCACGAGCGACCCGACCGTCGTCACGGTGCGCGGCGAAAGTGCCGCGCTCAGCGCGATCGACCAAGTGACCACCGCGCCGATCGATGTGAGCGGGCTTGGCTCGGACAAGACGTTCCAGGTCGCGCTGCTGTTACCGGCCGAGGGCACCTCGCTCGTCAAAGCCGCTCAGGCGACCGTCACCGTCTCGGTCGCCCCTCTCACCGGAAGCCGTTCGTTCCCGGTCGTCGCGGTGCAGGCCTCGGGTCTGGGTAGCGGTTTCGTGGCGGAGTTCGATCCGCCGACCATCAGCATCGTCGTTGCGGGTCCCGTACCGGCACTCTCGGGGATCACGCCGGGACAGGTCGTCGCGACGGTCGACGCGACGGGCAAAGGACCAGGCACGTACCCGATGGATGTGGTCTTCCGGACCCCCGCAGGGACCACGGCCCAAAGCGTGCAACCAACCCGAGTGACGCTCACCATACGAACGAGGTAATCAGGAACCGTTTGACCAGGCTGTTCGGGACGGATGGCATCCGAGGCGTCGCGAATCTCGACCTCACGCCGGAGCTCGCGCTTCGGCTCGGTCGGGCGGCCGGCCACGTCCTGGGCGGGCCGGGCCACTCAGTGGTCATCGGCCGCGACACCCGCCGAAGTGGCCGGATGCTCGAGAGCGCGCTCGCCGCGGGGCTCTGTTCGGTGGGCATGGAGGTGCGCCTGGTGGGGCACATTCCGACCCCCGGGCTCGCCTATCTCGCGAAGACAGATCAGTTCGTCGCCGGAGCGGTGATCAGCGCGTCGCACAACCCGGCGCCGGACAACGGCATCAAGTTCTTCGACCACCGCGCGCAGAAGCTTGCCGACAGTGTCGAGGACCGGATCGAAGCGCTCATGACCGGGGACGACACGCTCCCTCGCCCGACCGAGGGCGGCATCGGCCTCGTCGGTGACTCGCGCGGCCTGGTGAGGGAGTACGAGACCTTCCTCGTTTCGAAGGCGCCGCACCTCGACGGCATGCGCATCGCTCTGGACTGCGCGAACGGCGCGACCTATCGCGTCGCGCCTGCGGTGTTCGCGCAAACGGGCGCGGAGGTCCTTTCGTACTTCGACAAGCCCGACGGTCAGAACATAAACGAGGGCTCAGGCGCCACCGCGCCGGAGGCGCTCCAGCGGCTCGTCGTTGATAACAAAGCCGACGCCGGTTTCGCATTCGATGGCGACGGCGACCGCGTCATCGTCGTCGACGAGCGCGGTCGAGCGCACAACGGTGACTTTGTCCTTGCGCTCGTCGCGCGCCACTTCGCACGCCACGGCCAGCTGAACCCGAAGATCGTGGTCGGCACGGTAATGACGAACGGTGGCCTCGAGGCCATGCTCGCTCGTGACGGTGTCCGGCTCGAGCGTACGCAGGTCGGGGATCGATACGTCTGGGAAGCCATGGAGCGACTCGGGGCTCAGTTTGGCGGGGAATCGTCGGGACACGTGATCTTTCGCGAGTACTCGACAACGGGCGATGGCATCTTCACCGCGCTCGAGGTCTTGCACCTCATGCGCGCCGAGAGACGCACCCTCGCGGACCTCGCCGATGAAATGCAGTTCTGGCCACAGGTGACGCGCAACGTGAAGGCGGCGCGGCGCCGTGAGTGGGAAGCGAACGATGCCTTCCGCGCCGCAAAGCGAAGCGCCGAAGCAACGCTCGGAACGACGGGCCGTCTCCTCGTCCGGCCGTCCGGCACCGAGCCGGTCCTGAGAATCACGGTCGAGGCCCAGAACTCCACCGTCGCCTCCAGCACCGCGGAGATGCTGGCCCGCGTCGCCGAGAAGGAGCTCGTCTAAATGTGTGGGATCGTCGGCTACGTCGGGCCGCGTGAGGCGCTGCCGCTCCTCATGGGTGGCCTGCGGCGCTTGGAGTACCGGGGCTACGACTCGGCGGGCGTCGCGGTGCAGGAAAACGGGACGCTCGAGATCCTCCGGGCCGAAGGCAAGCTCGACAACCTCGCCGCGGTCGTCACGACGCATCCAGCCGCGGGGCACACCGGGATCGGTCACACGCGCTGGGCGACCCATGGTCGGCCGAGCGAGCAGAACGCGCATCCGCACGTCGACTGCGGCGGGGTGACCGCGGTGATCCACAACGGGATCATCGAGAACTTCGAGATGCTCAAAGCGCCACTCGTCGCGAAAGGCCATCGCTTTACCAGCGAGACCGATACCGAGGTCGCGGTGCATCTTCTCGAGGATGAGCTCGCGCAGGGCAGCACGCTCGACGAGGCAGCCCTCGCGGTGCTCCCTCGGCTCGAGGGCGCCGCCGCGTTGGCGTTCATTTCGGCGAAGGATCCCGGGAAGATCGTGGCGGCACGGATCTCAAACGCCGGCGGTGTGATCGTCGGATACGGCGAGGGCGAGAACTTCCTCGCGTCGGACGCGCCCGCGCTCCTCGAGCACACCCGCAGGGTGAGCTTCCTCGACCACGGCGAGGTCGCCATCATCACGAAGGACGCGGTCAGCTTCCGGGCCATCACGGGGGAGAAGATCGACAAGAAGATCGAGACGATCACCTGGGATCCGATCGCGGCCGCGAAGTCCGGATACAAGCACTTCCTGCTCAAGGAGATCAACGAACAGCCGCGCGCGATCTCGGACACTCTCCTCGGTCGCGTGGAGCGATCGAGCGGCCGTGTCGTCTTCGACGACAACCTGAAGATGGACGACACGTTCGTGCGGGGGATCCCACGCATCAGCTTCGTCGCGTGCGGGACGGCCTCGTATGCGGCCCTCGTCGGCAAGTACCTGATCGAACGACTGGCGCGCATTCCGTGCGACGTCGAGATCGCGAGCGAGTACCGCTACCGGCAGCCGGCCGTCACGAAGGGGCAGCTCGTGGTCGCCGTGACGCAGTCCGGCGAGACCGTCGACACGCTCGCGGCGATGGAGGAGGCGAAGAAGCAGGGCGCGAGGCTTCTCTCCGTGGTGAACGTCCTCGGCAGCCAGGCAAGTCGCGTCTCCGACGACGTCATCTACCTCCATGCGGGACCGGAGATCAGCGTCGCGTCGACGAAGGCGTATGCCGCGATGCTCGTCGACCTTTACCTCTTTGCGATCTTCCTCGGGCAGCGTCGCGGGACCATCGACCAGGAGCGGTCGCGGAAGCTGCTCGCGGAGGCATTCCATTTGCCGACGCTCGTTGATGCGGTGCTCCGAGAGGAGCCGAAGGTCCGCGCGCTCGCCTACCGCTACCACGCGGCGCGCAACTTCCTCTTCCTTGGCCGCGGGGTGAATTACGCGACCGCGCTCGAAGGCGCGCTCAAGCTGAAGGAGCTCTCGTACATCCACGCCGAGGGCACCGCCGCCGGCGAAATGAAGCACGGCACGAACGCGCTGATCGACGAGGACCTACCCGTCGTCGCGATCGCGCTCAAGGACTCGGTCTACAAGAAGATCCGGTCAAATATGGAGGAAGTCCGAGCGCGGGCGGGTGTAGTCATAGCAATAGCGACGGACGGAGATGACGAGATCACCGGGAAAGCAGACGAGATCATCCGCATCCCAGCTGTCGAAGAGCTGCTCTCGCCGGTGCTCGCCGTTGTGCCGCTGCAGCTGCTCGCTTATCACATCGCCGATCGCCGTGGGAACGATGTCGATCAACCGCGAAACCTCGCAAAAGCCGTGACGGTCGAGTGAGCGAGAGCGAGACCGGTTGGTGCGGCGGGTGGCACCGGTGAGCGGGGTGTGCGCGAGCCGCGGGTGCCCCGGGGACCCGCCGCGCGGCATGAGCGAAGCGAATGCCGTGCAAGGTGGGGAGGGTGCGGCGAGCGCGCGCCCCCGAACCGGGGACAGGACCCGCCGCACTCTGCCGGAGCGAGCGTGAGCTCCGAAGTCGGGATCGACATCATCGAGACCGCGCGGATCCGCAACGTTCTGGAGAAGCACCCTCGCCGATTCTTGGATCGCGTGTATACGGAGTGGGAGCAGATGTACTGCCGCACGAACATCCTGCATCTCTCCGGGCGATGGGCTGCGAAGGAAGCCGTGTCGAAGGTCCTCGGTCTCGGCGTTCGCGGCGTCGGATGGCGAGAGATCGAAATCCGCCGCACGCGCGCCGGTCAGCCGACCGTCACTCTCCACGGCCGAGCAGAGCTGCGACGAGAAGCGATCGGTCTAAAGAGCCCTCTGTCCGTCTCTATTTCGCATATCCGCGATCTCGCGGTCGCGGTGGCCGTAGGACTGCGCTGACCGAGCGCTCGGCGTCGAAAGCGCTCGACGCTCGCGTCGTGCGCGCCGCGCTCAAACCACTGCCCAAGGACGCCGGCAAAGAGGCGCGGGGCCGTGTGCTCATCGTCGGCGGCTCTCTGCGCTACCCCGGCGCCATTCTTCTCGCGGCTCGCGCGGCGCTGCGCTGCGGCGCGGGCGTCGTGACCATCGCCGCGGCGCGCTCGGTGGTCGAGGCGATCGCCGGTGAGGATCCGAACGTGACGTTGTTTCCACTCGCCGAAGCGCAGGCCGGCGTTGTCTCAGCGGCCGCGGCGGCTCAGGTCTCGACGGTCACGAGTGAGCGCACGCGCGTCCTTCTCATCGGACCGGGCCTCGCCCACGCCCCCGGAACCGACGACTTCGTGATCGCGACGCTCCGAAACGCGCGCTCGGTCGCGACGGTGATCGACGCGGACGGTCTGAATGCGCTTGCTCGCACCGAGGCGTGGCGCGAGGCGCTTCCCGCGAAGACGATCCTCACGCCGCACGACGGCGAGGCCGCCCGCCTCGCCGGCGGGGTCGTGCCGTCCGGAGCCGCCCGGGTGGCCTTCGCGGAGCGGCACGCACGCGAGTGGGGAACGGTCGTCGTGCTCAAGGGGCCGGTCACGGTCGTGACTGACGGGAAGAAGACCTACGTGCACGACCAGCCGAACCCCACGCTCGGCGTCGGCGGCTCGGGCGACGTGCTGGGCGGCGCGATCGCCGCGCTGCTCGCCCGCGGACTCGCGCCACTCGCCGCCGCGGCGTCGGGCGTATGGGCGCACGGCCGCGTGGGCGCCCTCCTCGCAAGCGAGACCGGCGAGTCCGGGGCGCTCGCGACCGAGATCGCCGACGCGCTTCCGCGGGCACTCCGTGAAATAGTCGAGGGACGATGACCACCTCCGAGGCCATCCGCTCGACCGTGGCCGACATCGACCTGGACGCGATCGCCTCGAACGTGGAGGCGATCCGCGCGCGGGCGAAGGCCGACGTCATCGCCGTGGTGAAGGCCGACGCCTACGGCCACGGCGCCGAGGCGGTCACCGAGACCTGCTTCGAAGCCGGCGCGGTGATGGTGGCCGTCGCGGCGGTCGAGGAGGGGCTCGCCCTTCGCGAGGGCGGCGTCAACGGGCCGATCCTCGTCCTCCTCGGACCGACCGACTCCTCCGAGGTCGCCCACGCCGTCGCTCAGGACCTCTTCCTCGTCGTCTGGGACGTCGAGCGGGCGCGCGCCATCAGCGAGGCGGCGACCGTGCTTCGCCGGACCGTCCGCGTGCATTTCAAGGTGGACACCGGCCTCACGCGGCTCGGTGCTCCGGTGAAGGAGGCTGCGGCGCGATATCGCGCGATCGCGTCGCTGCCCCACATCGAGATCGACGGGATCTTCACGCATTTCGCGACCGCGGATGAGCCCGACACGTCGAACGACCGTGCGCAATTCGAGAAATTTCGAGGGGTCCTGAGCAGCCTCCCCGACCGTCCACGCTTGGTGCACGCCGCCGCGAGCGCCGGTGTCGCGGCGTTCGGACCGCTCGAGGGCATGAACGCGGTGCGCACCGGCCTTGCGGTCTACGGCCTGCACGCCGCGCCGCACCTCGCGAGCGCGCTCGCGCTTCGCCCGGCACTCACGTGGCGGTCGCGCGTGCACCGCGTCGCGAGCGTTCCCGCGGGCACTGGGGTGTCCTACGGCCACGGGTACCGGCTTCCGCGCGACGGCACGATCGCCACCGTGCCGGTCGGGTACGGCGACGGGCTCCCGCGCATCGCCGGGAAACGCGGCGCCGTTCTCGTGCGCGGCCGGCGCGTCGGGTTCGCGGGCCGGATCTGCATGGACCTGGTCATGCTCGACGTGACCGAAATCCCCGACGCGCGCGAGGGCGACGAAGTCGTCCTCATCGGTGCGCAGGCTGGCGCGAAGCAGACGGCCGAGGATCTCGCCGAGGCGTGCGGCACGATCAGCTACGAGATCATCACCGGCATCCGTCGACGTGTGCCCCGTCGATATTTCCGCGGCGGCAAGATCGTCGCGACACGAACGCTCGCTGAGGGGTATCACGGCCGGTGATGCGTCGTCGGTCGGTCGCGCTTCTCGCGCTGGTGGTCCTCCTCGCTGGTTGCATCCCGCCAGAGGCCGCCCCAAGCGCTTCGCCCACGAGCTCGTTCACGACCCCGGTCCCGAGCACTCCGACGCCTCTCGCGTCGTCAACGCTGAGCACGTTGGACATGTCCGCGGCGCTGCTCGCGAAAACGTTGCCGTACGCGAACGGGTTCGAACTGACGCGAACGGTGCGGGGACGGTCAGGCCTGCCGGCGAACGGCTTCGAGCCCGTTCGCACGACGCCGCCGGCCGAGGACATCGGCAGCATTCAGGATTTCTGGACGTACAACTTCGCCGCGAAGAAGAACGTCAAGACGACCGCGACGCTTCGTCTCATCACCGATCACGTCAAGTGGTGGACCGCCAACGACGCGAACGTCGACATCAACGGCCTGCGCGCGACCGCGACCACATTTGAGGGCAAGACGTACCCGACCGATCGGCGCCTTTACGGCGAAGAGTGGTCCCCTGGGATCGACGCCGATCCTCGCATCAACCTCGTGTTCGCGCGATTGCCCGGGTCGGCGGCCGGCTACTTCAGCGGCTCGGACGAGGAGCCGGTCTGGGTGAACGAGTTCTCGGCCGAGCGCGAGCTGATCTATCTCAACACGCTCGCGTACCGTCTGGGGTCGTCGGACATGGAAAGCACCATTGCCCACGAGTTCTGCCACATGATCCAGTTCAACACGCGACGACGTTCTGCGGTGTGGTTCAACGAAGGTCACGCCGTCCTTTGCCAACGGGCCAACGGGTTCTTCCCTACGGACGGTGAGGCCTACCTGCGCGTCCCGGACACTCAGCTGAACGACTGGGCCGACCTCGATACGGCACGACCTCACTACGGGCTCGCGTACATGTTTCTCGATTACCTCCGCCAGAATGCCGGTGGCGACGACCTCATACGCGCGTTCATGCAGAAGGGCATCGACACACCCGCCGATTTCGACGCGGTACTCAAGCAACGCGGACAGCTCGGCGTCGAGGAGCAGTGGCTGAACTTCGTGACCGCAAATGAGTTCATCGGGGTCAACGCCGATGCGCCGTACACCTATCCGCAGGGCGCCCCCGCGCGTCAGCCGGCGGCCGTCGTCGTCGGCGACAAGGTCGATGCCGGCGGGACGTTCCAGTCGACGGTGCACGAGTACTCGGTGAAATACGTCGAGCTTCCGCGCGCGAAGCTCACCCTCAAGTTCGGTGGACCCACGAGCAACCGGCTCATCCCGACCGACCCGCATTCCGGCCGCACCTTTTGGTGGTCGGACCGCGGCGATGGCATGGACGCCACGCTGACGAAGGCGATCGACCTCCGCTCGGTCACCGATCCCAAGCTCGCGTTCTGGACGTGGTACGGGATCGAGGTCGATTACGACTACGCCTATGTGACGGTCTCGACCGACGGCGGCGCGCACTGGACGCCGCTCAAGACCGAGGCCTCGAGCGCGACCGACCCGAACGGACAGAATCTCGGGAACGGGATCAGCGGGTCGTCGAGCGGCGAGAGCGCGACCGGGTGGAAGCACCTTACGGCGGATCTTTCCCCGTACGCCGGCAAGCAGGTCCAGCTCCGGTTCGAATACGTGACCGACGGCAACCTGAACTTCGGCGGCTTCGCCGTCGACGACATCGAAATACCCGGTCTTCCCCTCGACGAGGCCGAGGCCGACAACGGCTGGGTCACGTCGGGCTTCATCCGCTCGACGAACCTCGTCTCGCAGCGCTTTGCCGTTCAGGTGCTCCACTTTGCCGGTGACCGCGCCACGGTGGAGCGGCGGATCGTCGACAACGGCGAAGGCAGCTTCGATGTCGACACGTCGGCGGATCGCCGGGCCCTGCTCGCCGTGACCGGATTCGCGGTCCGCACGACCGAGCCGGTCGCATTCAGCGTCAGCGCCGAGAACCGCCCGTGACCGACGGCGCGCCGCGCCTGAAGCCGGTGCGATATGGCGTGATCCCGGCCGGCGGCCTCGGCACGCGCTTCCTTCCGATCAGCCGGACAGTGCCGAAGGAGCTCCTCCCCATCATCGACACGCCCGTCATCGAGCTCGTCGTCGCCGAGATGGCCGCGGCCGGAATATCCCGCGTAGTCATCGTGAACGCTCCCGGGAAGGAGTCGCTCGATGCGTACTTCCGACCCAACGAGCGGCTCGAACGCCGCCTCGCCGTCGAGTTCCGGAAGGAGGACATCGACCTCCTCAAGCGGCCCGAGCGCCTCGCGACGGTGCGAGTGGTGGTGCAGCAGGAAGCCAAGGGAAACGGGCACGCCGTGCTCCAGGCGCGCCCGCTCGTCGGCGCGGAGCCCTTCGCCATGCTCTGGGGCGACGACATCGTCGTCGGCGACACGCCGGCTATCGGCCAGCTCATGGAGGCGCGACAGCGCCTCGGCGGCGGGAGCGTCGTCGGGACGATCCGCGTGAGCAAAGAGAAAGCGGCGTCGTACGGCGTGGTCGCCGGGACGCCGGTGGACGAGCGGACCCAGCGCGTGCTCGCGATCGTGGAAAAGCCAAAACCCGACGAGGCCCCGAGCGAGTTCGCCGCCGTGCACGGCTACGTCCTCGAGCCCGAGGTCTTCGACGTGCTCGAATGCACCAAACCGGGCCGGAACGGCGAGATCTGGCTGACCGACGCGGTGAGCGAGCTCGCGCGCCAGGGGGCGCCCGTGTGGGCGGTCGAGCTTCAGGGCACCCGCTATGACACCGGGGACAAGCTCGGCTACGTCAAAGCCTTCATCGACGCGGCTCTCCGCCGCGAGGATCTCGCCCCTCTGCTTCGGGCGCACCTCAAAGAGAGCGGCTGGCGGGCCCCCGGAGAGCGCTAGGACAGTCGCCGCCCCTGCCCGCTAGACTCTGCCGGTCCCCCTCGGTCTCTGTCCATGGCATCGCCATGTCCGGAACCCTGGTGGATTTGGGGAGGCGTACTTGGTGGGGCGACGGCACGTGCTTTCTGTTTTGCTGCGGCTTGGGCGGCTGGCCCTCGTGACGTACATCGTCGGCATGGGGACGTGGACGCTTCTCGGGCCAAATCCGATCGCGCGGTCGACGGCGGTCGTCGCCAGTCGTGCCGCGTCGGCGCCGCGCGCCGCCGTCCTCGGCGTGGAGGCTGCACCTCTGACGGTCTCGGTCGACGGCCTCGGGGCGAACATCCGCACGTCATCTGAGACGGTGGCCGATGCGCTCCGCGGGCTTGGGCTCTCGACCGGAGCGGGGGATCGGCTCTCCGCGCCAATCGAGGCGCCGCTCGTCCCGGGCCAGCGCCTGGCGCTCGATCGCGGGCTACCGGTGACCCTGATTGACGGCGGTCGGGAGGTGGCGGCCCGCTCGGTGCGCGGCACCGTCGCCGATCTCCTCGCCGCCGCCGACATCGCCCTCGGTCCCCTTGACCAGGTCGACCGGCCGCTCGCGGCCAGCCTGTACCCGGGCGACGTCGTCCGGATCACCCGGATCGCCGACCAGCAGATGACCGTCCAGGAGGACGTCCCGTTCGCGGTCAGCCTCCGGTCGGACCCGAACCTCGACCGGCTGCACCAGGTCGTCGTCACCCCGGGCGTGCTCGGCCGGGTCGAGAACGCCTACCTCGTCCACGTCGTCGACGGCCGCGAGACTGCTCGCGCGCTCCTTTCGTCTCTGGAGCTCACCGCGCCGGTGACCGAGGTGCGCCGCGTCGGCACTCGCATCCCGCCCGGGAGCTCGGAGATCGAGGCGATCATCCGCGACGCCGCCGCGGCGCAGGGCGCGGACGCCGAACAGCTCCTGCGTGTCGCCTACTGCGAGAGCCGGTACAACCCCGGCGCATACAACGCGTCGGGGGCGTCGGGTCTCTTCCAGTTCCTCCCGAGCACCTGGGCGGTCAACAGCGTCCGCGCAGGCTTTGGCGGTGCGAGTGTTTGGGATCCGGTCGCGTCCGCAAACGTCGCCGCCTACATGTTTCGGTCGGGCCAGGCGGGGCAGTGGGTATGTAAGTAGCCCCCAACGCTTCAGGGGTTGATGGACTCTCGACGGTAGGCGAAAATAGCACATCAGTTCGAAACGGGTTGGCCCCTGTAAATGCGCGAGCTGCACCGCTCTTGCGCCTCTGTGCTGCAGCGAATGCGGGCTCATGACGCTGGTGCCTTTGAAAAAGATCCAAGGTCGCGGGCAGCGCTTCTGTTCACGCATCTGCGCGAACCGCGCAAGCGGACGCCGAAAGAAACTCGAACACGAGCAACGACGACCGTTATGCGAATGCGGTTGCGGGCTCCATATCGGAAAGCAGGCGAAGCTGTACCGGAGCGGGCACAACCCTTCAGTGCCACCACCGCCCCGCCGGGGTCCGGCGAACCATCGTTGGAGCGGCGGGCCGAAACGACCACATCTTTCCGAGCAACACCGGAAGTGGCGTCAAAGAATCTTCGAACGCGATAACTGGACCTGCGTCATGTGCGGTCGCGCGAGGCGCGCCGGCGATCGCGTCGAATTGCAAGCCCATCACGTCGTGCCCGTTTCGTCAGACCCTTCGCTGGCGCTTGATTTGGCCAACGGTAGGACACTCTGCGTCGAGTGCCACCGAGATCATCATTGGGGAGTGAACCGCAGGAAGGTGGGATAGACCTCTCCAGCGGGCGCGCGCTCGATCAGCTACTGCGCCGGCACGGCGTGCGCGCCGCGACCTCGCTGGGGCAGCGCTTTCTCGTCGACCGCGGTGTCCTCGCCGCGATCGTCGACGCCGCCGAGCTCTCGGCCGACGACGACGTGCTCGAGATCGGTCCGGGCCCGGGAGTCCTGACCGCCGCGCTTGCCTCGCGGGTGCGGTCGGTCACGGCGGTCGAGGTCGACCCGCGCATGGTCGCGCTCCTTAGGGAGACGCTGGCGGCGCACGAGAACGTGCGCGTCGTCCAGGCGGATGCGCTCAAGGTCGATCTCCTCGGGATCGCGCCGCGCCGGCCCACCCGCATCGTCGCGAACCTTCCATATCAGATCACCACGCCGCTCCTCGAGCGGTTCCTTGCCGACGACCGGCGCCCCGCGCTCGTCGTCGTCCTCGTCCAGCAGGAGGTCGCGCGGCGCATGGCGGCGACGCCCCGCGATGCGCGCGAGCGCGGCTATCTCTCGGTCTTCACACAGTCGTTCGCCGAACCGCGGATCGTGCGACGCGTGCCCGCACGTGCGTTCCG
>Ga0137379_10004549_pt1 | contig 13039 bp, 9 predicted proteins | sample SagtaG_18_FD_104812 | JGI IMG/M metagenome (GOLD analysis project Ga0137379, IMG submission 104812) | Vadose zone soil microbial communities from Sagehorn Ranch, Mendocino, California, USA - Sage2_L_80_16 metaG | ecosystem: Environmental > Terrestrial > Soil > Vadose zone | place: USA...
CCGGCCGGCGTACATGACCAGGATGTCGTCGGAAAGTTCCGCGACCACCCCCAGGTCGTGCGTGATGATGATGACCGCGGAGCCGAACTCCTCCTGAAGGACCGAGATGAGGTCCAGAATCTGGGCTTGCACGGTCACGTCGAGCGCGGTGGTGGGCTCATCAGCGATCAGCAGTTCCGGGTCGCAGGACAGCGCCATGGCGATCATGGTGCGCTGGCGCATCCCGCCGGAGAACTGGTGCGGGTAGTCGTCGACCCGGGACCGGGGATGCGGGATTCCCACCCGCCCAAGCATGTCGATCGCATGCTCCCGGGCCGCCTTCTTGCCGACGTCGTTGTGGATCAGGTAGGCCTCGGCGATCTGGTTCCCCACGGTGTAGTACGGGTGCAGCGAAGAAAGCGGATCCTGGAAGATCATCGCCATCTTGCTGCCCCGCAGCTCACGCACCCGGCCCGGCGTCGCCGCGACCAGTTCCTCGCCGTCCAGCCAGATCCTGCCGCTGATCTGTGCGTTGCTGCCATGGTGCAGGCCCATGATGCCGAGGCTGGTGACGCTCTTGCCAGAGCCCGACTCGCCGACGATGCCCAGCGTCCGGCCCCGGTCGATGCTGAACGACACCCCATCGACGGCCTTGACCAGGCCATCGTCGGTTGGGAAGTGGATCCGGAGGTCCTGCACCTCGAGCAGGGCGCCCGGGACGCGTTGCTCGGCAACCGCGATCCCGGCGTCTGGCGTCGCCGACGGCCCGTCCCGTCGTGCCATCAGTGCCTCACCCTCGGGTCGACGACCGCGTACAGAATATCCACGACCAGGTTCGCCACCACAATGAAGAATGCGGCCAGCATGGTGACACCCAGGATCTCGGGCAGGTCCTGCTGCTGGATCGCCTGGATCGTGAACTGGCCGAGGCCATGGAGCCCGAACGTATTCTCCGTCAGTACGGCGCCGCCGAGCAGCAGCCCCAGGTCCATTCCGAAGATCGTGACGATCGGGGTAAGGGCAGCACGCAGGCCGTGCTTGACGATCACGGTGCGCTCCGGCAGGCCCTTCGCCCGGGCAGTGCGGATGTAGTCCTCACTCATGGTTTCCAGCATGCCTGCCCTGGTCAGCCGGGCATACAGGGCGGCGTAGAGAAAAGCGAGGGTGATCCACGGCAATACCAGATTCCGTGCCCACAGCAATGGATTCTGAGTTATCTCAACGTACTGCACGTTGGGGAATATCGGCCATTTATAGCTGAACAGCGCCAGCGAGATCAGGCCGGTGAAGAAGATCGGCAGCGACACACCAGCCAGCGCCACCCCCATCGAGAACCGGTCGAACAATGTGCCGCGCCTGAGCGCCGACACCACCCCGATGGCTACTCCGCCGCTCAGCCACAGGATGGCGGCACCCGCCGCAAGCGAGGCGGTCACCGGTACGTCACTGATCATCATCGGCCATACCGGCTGCTGGTTCTTGAAGGAGTAGCCGAAGCAGGGGGGCGGGCAGTAGGCGGTGCTGGTGCCACTGTTGAAATGCGCGCCGACCACGATGCCGCGCAAGAATCGGCCATACTGCAGGTAGATCGGCGCGTTGAGGCCGAGCCGCTGCTCAACCTGAAGAATTGCGGACCGGGTGGGATTGCGCCCGACGTACTGCGATGCGAGTTGGTACGAGTTCTGGCCAGCCAGCCGCGGTACCAGGAAGAAAATCGCGAACGTGATCATGCTGACGACGATCAGCAGCAAGACCGTGGCGATCAGGCGCCGGATGATGAATGCGAACACGATAGGCGGCACCAGCGCCCGGCCGGCCGCTCCCGGCCGGGCACCAGCGCCCTCACCTGCTCTCTTCTCTTGCTGCTGACTACTTAAGGCCGAGCGCCGCGTAGTTGTACATGCCGTAGTAGGTCTGCACGTACACGTTGCTCAGCGCCGGGCTGCGGTAGAGCAGCGACTTCGCGTACACCTCAGGCAGGATCACCGCATCCTTCATGACCTGCAGGTCGATCTTGGAGGTGAAGGCGTTCCTGGCTGTCGCGTTCTGGGTGCCGGCCATCTGCTCGAGCAGCTTGTTGACCACCGGGTCGTTCAGCTCGGAAATGTTGGTGTTTCCGGCTGGCACGATGGCGTTCCCGTTGGTGATCTCGTCGAAGAAGCCGTACCCGTCCGGCCAGTCAGCGGCCCACCCGCCGAACAGGATTCCCAGCTTGTGCGCGTGGACGTACTTCGGCACACCGGCGAAGTCGCTGTAGTACGTGCCAGCCGGGTACCCGTGCAGCGTGACGTGGATGCCAGCCGGGGCCAGCGCCGCCTGCAGGGCCTGCGCGGCGGACACTTCCTTGGGCCGGTCACTGCGGTAGGCCACTCCCGTCGTGAAGCCGCTGGGCTGCCCACAGGCGGTGAGTTCCGACTTGGCCTTGGCCACATCGCCGCCTGGCTTGCTGGTGGCCTCATACAGGTCGAACTTCTTGTAACCGAGAACGTTCGGCGGCGCCACCGTGCTTGCGACCGCACCGCCCGCGAACGGCCCACCGTAGGCGGTTTGCAGGTTGGTTTTGTTAGCCGCGTACTCGATGGCCATCCGGCAGTGCACGTTGTTCAGCGGCGCGACCTTGGTGTTGATGTAGGCGAACCAGAGGAACCCGCTGATCGGGTCGTCGGACTGCGCCTTGAGCGAGGACGAGGAGAGGATCCTTGCCCGCGCCGCCGCCTGCACGCCGGTCCCTGGCATGTCCACGGTCAGGTCACCGTGGATCAGCCGGTTGTCGATGTCGTTGGCGTTCATGTTCAGGTTGACGACGACCTTGCTGGCCAGCTGCTTGGCGTTCGGGTCGGTGGCCGGGTTCCAGTTCGTGTTCGGCACCAGCGTGATCTGCTTGTTGAGCTGGTAGCTGGCGAACTTGTACGGGCCGGTGGACATCGGGTGCAGCTGGTACTTCGTTCCTGTGTCCTTGCTCGGCGGCACCGGCGCTGTCTGCGGGATCGCGGCCACGTAGTTGAAGTCAGCGAACGGGTGCTGCAGATGGAACACGATCGTGGTCGGGTCCGGCGTGGTGATCGCGGTCAGGCCCATCATGTTCTTGGACCTGTTCTTGAACGGGCCCGGGTACTTCGGGTCGGTGAGGAGCACCGGGAAGTAGGACGGGCCGTTGGGCAGCACGGTGCGGTCGTAGGTGCGCTCGACCGCGTACTTGACGTCGGCGGAGGTGACCGTCGTGCCGTCCTCGAACTTGACGTTGGGCTTGATGTGGTACGTCCACGTGAGGCCGTGATCGCCGGCGACCCCCGGCGCGGTGGCAAGGTCAGGCACGACCTGCAGGCCGCAAGCGCCCGGGCAGGACTTGTAGGTCATCAGCGGCATCGTGTACAGGCGCACGAAGTTCCACATGAACGCGTAGTAGGTGTTCCCCGGATCGGTCGAGTCGGGCGTGCTGCTGTTCCCGAACGTCAGCGTGCCGCCCTTGTGCGTGGAGGGGCTGACCACACCGGTGACAGCGGAGTTGAAGCTCCCGGATGAGGTCGACGTCTTCGTCGAACTGCTGCCGCATGCGGCCAGGATCAGCGCGGCCGCAGCGGTCACCGCGGCCAGCCCTATGGTCCCGCGTCTCTTCATAAGATGAAACGCCTCCTGTCGTGGTTGGTTTACCGGACTGAACTGCACATGACTACCTGCTGCTGCGCGGGTCGAGCGCGTCCCGCAGCCCATCACCGAACAGGTTGAATGCCATGACGGTGATGAAGATGGCCATGCCAGGAATGATCATGTACATGGGGTCGATCGAGTAGTAGCCATTGTTGACCGCGTCCGAGAGCATGCCGCCCCAGCTAGGCGTCGGCGGGATGATGCCCACCGCGAGGTAGGACAGCGCCGCCTCGAACAAGATGTTGGTGGGAATCAGCAGCGTGGAGTACACCAGGATCGGGGCGACCAGGTTGGGCAGCAGTTCGCGGAACAGGATGTAGGGCCCGCGGGCGCCGAGGCTGCGGGCCGCGTCCACGAACTCCCGTTCCCGCAGGGACAGTGTCTGGCCGCGGATGATCCGGCCCATGTAGGGCCAGGCGAAGAAGCCGATGACAAAGACCAGCAGGCCGATGCGCAGGGAGTTTCCCGAGAAACCAAACGCCGACGACGGGATGACGCCCACCAGCGCGATCGCGAACACCAGCAGCGGAAAGGCAAGGAAGACATCCATGGAGCGGGCGATCACCGCGTCCACCCAGCCGCCGAAGTAACCGGCGATGATGCCCATGACCACACCGATCCCCACCGCGAGCGTGGTGGCCAGGACGGCGATCAGCAGGGACACCCGGGTGCCGTTGACGATCCGGGCCAGCATGTCGCGCCCGGTGACCGGCTCCACCCCGAACGGATGCGCCGCGCTGATTCCGCCGAACGGCCCATTCGGCCGGCTGAAGGTCGGGTTGATCAAGTTGGAGTGGTAGATGAGCGGGTTCTGCACTAAGTAGGGGCCAAGGACCGCGATCAGGATAAGAACGATGATGACCACCCCGCCGGCCATCGCCACCTTGTCGCGGCGCAGCCGCAACCACGCGATCTGGCCCAGGGACCGTCCCTCGATCTCGGCGCCGCGGATGCCTTCCAGCAGCGCTTCGGGAGTGGCGGCCTCGGATGAGACCTCAAGCGGCGCGGTCATCAGGCAACATGCTCCTGGCTGGTCTGGGCTGGCTGATCCGGCTGGCTGGGCGCCCGCCATTCCCCGCCGAACGCACCTGGCGGGCCGCTGCCAGGACAGAATGCCAGACCACTACCCGGAGAATGTCCCGGGTGTACCCCGACTACCAGACCCCGGCCAATGTCGTGCCTGGATTGTGACCAAAACAAAATTGTTCTGTCACAGGTGCCACACTGCCCCGCTTTCCGGGGTTCTCATCCTTCGTCCGGGGGGGCGGCCACGGCCTGGGCCGCGCTCGCCGGGTAGCCCGCGCTGACGTTCAGCGGGTGGTGGCATGCCGCCATGTGCCCGCTTCCCCCGTGCGGCAGCAGGGCCGGCTCCTCCCGGGAACAGATATCGGTCGCGTACCGGCAGCGCGGGTGGAATCGGCATCCGGGCGGCGGCGCGATGGGGCTGGGCACATCCCCTTCCAGCACGATGTGCTCGCGCTGGTCCGAAAGATCGGGGTCGGGTATCAGCACCGCCGACAGCAGCGCTTCGGTGTAGGGGTGGATGGGCTGCCGGTAAAGCTCCTCCGCCGGTGAGATCTCGACGATCTTCCCCAGGTACATGACGGCGATGCGGTCGGACACGTGCCGCACCACGCCAAGGTCATGGGCAATGAAGATGTAGGTCAGGCTCAGGTTGTCCTGCAAGTCGTCCAGCAGGTTGATCACCTGCGCCCGGATCGACACGTCCAGCGCCGAGACCGGCTCGTCGGCGATGATCAGCTTGGGGTGGAGCGCAAGCGCCCGTGCGACCCCGATCCGCTGCCGCTGGCCGCCGGAAAACTCGTGCGGGTAGCGATTGACGTGCTCCGATGACAGTCCCACCAGATTGAGCAGGTCCCGCACCTGGCGCTTGATCTCATCACGCTTGCCTCGCTTGTGGATGCGCAGCGGGTCGGCGATGATCGTCCCGACTCTCTTGCGCGGGTTGAGCGAGGCATACGGGTCCTGGAACACCATCTGCATGGCGCGCCGGATGGGCCGCAGCCCGCGCCGCGACAGCCGGGAGATATCTCTGCCTTCGAAGATCACCGAGCCGCTGGTGAGCGGGTACAGCCGGGCGATGCAGCGGGCCAGCGTGGACTTGCCGCAGCCGGACTCCCCGACCAGGCCCAGTGTCTCCCCGGCGCGCAGTTCCAGCGAGACGTCATCGACCGCGTGCACGCGGGCGACCTCACGACGGAAGACGACGCCTTTGCGGATCGGGAAGTATTTGACGACGTGGTCCACGCGCAGCAGCAACCCCTGCCCGGTGTCCGCGCTCACGACGGCGGCCTCACCCGTGTCCGCGCTCATGGCGCCTCCTCGATCAGTTCCGGATGAATGGCGCTTTCACGCGCATCCGCCTTCGCCTGCGGTGCGAGATGACACGCATCCAGGTGACCGTTGCCGAGCTTGTCGATGAGGGCAGGCGTCTCCGAGCAGCGCTCAAACCGGTGAGCGCAGCGAGGGGCGAACGCGCATCCTGGGCCTAGGTCGACCAGCGAGGGCGGCAGCCCGGGAATTGTCGTCAGCCGCTTGGGTTTGGGCCGGTCGAGTCGCGCGATCGACCCCAGCAGGCCCCATGTGTAGGGGTGCTGGGGACGATAGAAGACGTCGCGCCGGCTTCCCTGTTCCACGATGCGCCCCGCGTACATCACCGCCACCCGGTCGACCATCTCGGCTACCACGCCCATGTCGTGCGTGATCACCACAACGGCAGTTCCGAAGTCATCCCGCAGCTTGGCGATGAGGCTGAGGATCTGCGCCTGGATCGTCACATCCAGCGCGGTGGTGGGCTCATCCGCGATCAGGATGTCCGGGTTGCAGGACAAGGCCATGGCGATCATCACCCGCTGGCGCATGCCGCCGGAGAACTGGTGCGGGTAGTCGTCCACTCGCTCCCGCGCGTGCGGAATCCCTACCGCCGCGAGTAGATCGATCGAACGGTCCCGTGCGGCCCGTTTGGTGATCTGCTCGTGCGCGCGGATCTGCTCAGCGATCTGCCATCCAACCCGGTAGACCGGGTTCAGCGACGTCATCGGATCCTGGAAGATCATGGCGATACCCGCGCCCCGGATTCCGCGGATCTGATCCTGGCTCAATGCCATCAGGTTGCGGCCCTTGAAAAACACCTCGCCTTCGAAACGGGCGTTGGGGTCGGTGATCAGTCGCATCACCGACATCATGGTCACGCTCTTGCCGGAGCCGGACTCGCCGACAATGCCCAGCGTCTCGCGCTCCAACAGGCTGAGAGACACACCGTCCACCGCTTTGACGGTTCCGTCCTCGGTGCGGAAGGAGACCTTGAGGTTGCGTACCTCGAGCAGTGGTTCGGTCATCACGCGGGCCGCACTCTCGGGTCTAGCCAGGCATAAGCAATATCGACGAGCGTGTTCGCCAGCACGATGAAGAACGCTCCGAACACCACGGTCGCCATGATCGTCGGCAGATCCAGGTTGGTCAGCGACTGGTACGTGAGCAAGCCAACCCCGTGAATTCCGAACACCACCTCGGTCAGCAGCGCCCCACCGCCCACCAGGACGCCGAAGTCCAGCCCGAACAGGCTCACAAACGTGATCATGGATGTCCGCAGCGTGTGCCGCAGCAGGACGCGGCGCTCGCTGAGCCCCTTGGCCCGGGCGGTGCGGACGTAATCCTCGCTCTGGATCTCGATCAGGTTCGCCCGCAGGACGCGGGCGTACAGCCCGATATAGAGGATCGACAGGCTCACCCAGGGAATGACCAGGCCCTCGAACCAGCGCCAGGGATCCTGGGTGACCGGTGTGTACCCCAGCGGAGGCACCCAGCTGAACAGGAACGTGTGATGGAGGCGGCTCTGGGTAATCAGGTTCGCCACCTCACCCAGCCAGAAGACCGGCATGGAGATCCCGATCAGGGCCAGGATCATCAGCAGCGGGTCGAGGACGGTCCCCCGGAGCACCGCCGCCGCTACGCCCATGGCGATCGCCATTATCACCCAGATCACCGCGGCTCCGAACACGAGCGACAGCGTTGCCGGTGCGGCGGCGCCTATCTCGGGCACCACTTTCTGGCCCTGATTGGAGTACGACACCAGATCCCGGGTGATGAAGATCCTCTTCATCATCAGGCCGTATTGGACCGGGAACGGCCGGTCCAGCCCGAACTGGTGCCGGATCTCGGCCATGATCAGCGGGCTTGGGTTCCGGCCGGCGATCGCACGCGCCGGATCCACGCCGGGGGTCTTGAAGAAGATCACGAATACCAGCGCCGTGATCACGAACATGACCAGGGCCATCCACAGTGTCCGCCGGACGATGAACGTCAGCATCGGCGCCCTTCCCTGTCGCTCCGGCCGGCCGCCGCCTGGGCCACCCCTACCCCTCCACCCGCAGCTTGGCGCGAGGATCGAGCGCGTCCCTGACGCCGTCGCCCAGCACGTTGAGAGCCAGCACGACGAGAACGATCATGAATCCGGGCGCGAGCGAGACCCACGGCCGCGTGTACAGCAGGTCCTGGCCGTCGCTGATGATCGTTCCCCAGCTGGCATTGGGCGGCTGCACACCGATCGACAGGAACGACAGCGCCGCCTCGGTGAGGATCGTCGTAGCGATCATCAGCGGCAGCAGCACGATCACCACCGACACTACGTTCGGCAGCACGTCTGAGAAGATCAGCCGCAGGTTGGACGCGCCCTGCGAGATCGCCGCCTCCACGAACTCCTTCTTGACCACTGTCAGCACCTGGCCCCGCACCGGGCGGTACACATACGGCACGTAGATGAAGGCGATGATCAGCGTGGGCAGCCACAGGCTGGTGGCGACGATGTGCAGCGGGCCCACCGAGAGGCCGCCGGAGTGGGTCAGCAGCACGGTCGAGATCGAAATCGCCAGCAGGTAGACCGGGAAGGCCCAGATAACGTCCATGAGCCTGGACAACAGCGCGTCCACCACCCCGCCGAAGAAGCCCGCGACAAGCGCGACCACGGTGGCGATGACGCAGCAGATGACCGCCGACCCGATTCCGATCGCCAGCGAACTGCGCCCGCCGTAGAGCAGCCTGGCGGCGACGTCACGGCCGACCGCGTCGGCGCCCAGGAAGTAGTGATGAACGTCCCAGGTGGGGCCGATGGGCGTCTCCCCCAGCCTGAGCAATCCCCCGCCCTGCTGGAGCAGTGGCACGACCTTGCCGTTCACAACGGTCGAGCCGTTCAGGTTGTTGCCGAACGGGTCCACATGTGCGATGTGGTGGGCATAAAACGGAGCTGCCATGCTCACCACGACGATCAGCAGGAACAGTACCAGCGACGCCATCGCGATGCGGTTGCGCCAGAGCTGCCGGCCCGCCAGCAGCCACGGATTGCGGCCGGCTTCCGCCGGCCGCACATCCGTGGCTGCCTCAGCCTGCCCGATCAGGGCTGCCATGACCCTCCCCGGGCGGAGTGTTGCTAGGCACTGCTACGAGAGCCACATCTGGTCGATCAGGATGTACCACTGCGGGTTCCACTGGTACCCGTGAACGTTCTTGGACAGGAAGTCGATTTGCTTTGGGTTGTACAGGTCCACCCACGGTGCCTGATCAGTGACCTCGTGGTCAACGGTTGCCCACAAGGCGCTCGCGCCGGTTGGGTTGGTCTGGCCCATGGTACGCGCCTGGTTCATCTTGGCCTGGATGGACGGGACGCAGAACTCGGCGATGTTCGGGCTCGCGTCGCTGTGCGGGTGGATGTTGTCGCATCCCAGCAGGATGTCCAGGAAGTCCGAGGCCGCCGGGTAGTCCTGGTACCACGCCGACCAGGCGACGTTCCACTTGCTCAGGTTGTTGGAGTTCTGCACGAACGCGTACTGGATCGAGCCGGATAGCGCCTGGAGCGAAGCCTTGTAACCGATCTTGTTCAGGTCGGACACCATCTGCTGACCGAGCGCTTTGTCCGGGATATCGGTGTTGACCACAACCTTCGTGCCTGCGGTCCCCGACGCCTTCACCAGGGCCTTGGCCTTGGCCAGGTCCGGGCCGGTCCACTTGCTGTGGTCGGTGCCGGCGGTGTACGGGCAGTAGGGCTTGTAGCCGGGGAAGTTGGGCGGCAGGATCTGGCAGGTCGGCACCGCGAGCGAGGGGCCGCCACCGATCTTGACGTAGGCGGTCCGGTCGGCCGCGAAGTTGATCGCCTGCCGCGCCTTCACGTTGTTGAACGGCGGCCGCTTGGTGTTGAGGGCGAAGTACCAGTCGGCGGTGAGCGGGTTCACGTGCACCTGGCTCGCGAACTTGGGGCTGTTGAGCTCGTTCAGCCGGTCGGCTGGGATCACGTCGCCGTCGAACACCTCGTTGGCTTGGCCATTCTCGACCGCGGTGACCTCATCGGACACGGTCAGGCCGTACTTCTCAACGATCTTGTCCGGATTCCCAGCCGGCTGCGCGGCCGGGCTCCACACGTGGAAGTAGGGGTTGCGGACAAGCACGGCCGCGCTGTTGGGGCTGTAGGACTTCCACATGTACGGGCCCGTCCCCGGCGGCACGTTGTTGCCGGTCAGCTTCTTGGGCGTGCTAGCCGGAACCACGTACGCGAACGGCAGCGCCAGCTTGTCCAGGAATTCCGGGTCGGGCGCTGTCAGGTGGATCGTCAGCGTGTACGCCGAGTCATTGGCGACAACTCCCTGGCTCAGGTCGCAGTGCTTGGCCTTGCACGCGCTCGCACCCACGATCCCGGTGTAGAACGAGGTCGGCCCGGGCACGGTGAACTGCCGCTCGAGCGTGGACACGAAGTCGCTCGGCTTCATCACCTGGCCGTTGGAGAACTTGATGCCCTTGCGGATCTGGAACGTATACGTCTTACCCCCGTCGGTGGGCGCGGGGATGGCCGTCGCCAGGTCGGGCACGAGCTTGGTGCCGGCGGTGCCGCCGACGCGCTGGAACTGCACCAGGCCGTCGTGCGAGTCGATCAGGAGCTGCCACTCCTCCAGCGTGTAGTTCTGCGCCGGGTCGGCTGTTCCAAAGGCGGCGTTGGCGAGGATCGTGAAAGTTCCGCCCTTGTGGGCTGCGGACTGGCTGCTGCTGCTGGACGAGGGCGTACCACTGCTGCCGCAGCCCACCACGGCCAGCGCCACTGCCAGCACCGCTCCTGTGCTCCACCTATACAGGTAGCGCGCACGCGGGCGCACCGTGATGGCCCGCATTGTCCGGATTTGTCTCACCTTGCGCCTCCTTACGGCTTGTTCGTAACGTTATACTTGATCACTACAGCGGCTCGGAAGCAACACTCGATAACGCTTTGGGCGCAAACCTCGGCCCGCGGGCCTGCGGACACGCAGCGGTCGTCGTAGGTGGGCCACAATCGCGGCGGAGCAGACCACGCAGAGTCACTCCAGGTCACGACCCGGCTCCGGCATTTGAGCGGCGGCGGCTTCCCGGAGGGTAGCAAGGCTGACCTCGCGGAGGGAACTCACCACGATGCGGCCGGGCCGGGCTGGCATCGGGGCGTTTGGCACCGCGATCACCAGGCAGCCGGCCGCTTCTGCCGCGGCCACCCCGCTGGGCGAGTCCTCCAGCGCCACGCACCCGCTGGGATCTTCTCCCAGCAGGGCCGCCGCCCGCAGATACGGCTCGGGATCGGGTTTGGTGTGGGTGACGTCCTCGCCGCAGACAATGACGGGGAACCGTATCCCGGTGGCGGCAAGCACCGCCTGCATGATGCTGCGCTGGGACGAGGTGACAAGGGCGTGCGGTATCCCGGCCGCGGCCACGGCTGCCAGCAGTTCCCCGGCCCCGGGAAGCAGCGGCAGGCCACGCGTGGCGATCAGGTCAAGCATCCCGTCCAGCAGCCAGCCCGCCACCTCACCCCGGTTCGCATTCCCGCCGTTGGCCGGCGCCTTCGCCAGCAGGTAGCTGACCGTACGCTCCAGTGAGCCACCGAGCAGCGCCTGCTGGTCTTCGGCTCCCCAGGGACCGCCCAGCCGCGCCATGACCGTGGTCTCGACCTCGAACCAGAATGGCTCGGAATCGACCAGCAGCCCGTCCATGTCGAACAGCGCCGCGTGCAGCAGCCCATCACCACGGCCGGGGTCCAGCCTGCCGGATGGCCTCCGCCCGCGCGGCGCCCCCCGGTGGCCCGGTCCCCCCGGACCGGCAGGGCCGGCGGGCGGCAGGAGCCCGGAACCTTCCGTTTGGGGGAAAGAATTTCCGGTCACGCGCTGAAGTATTTCGCCTCGGGATGGTGAGCGATCAGCGCGTCGGTGGACTGCTCGGGGGCGAGCTGGAACTCCTCCGACAGCGTCACCCCGATCCGGTCCGGGCGCAGCAGCCGCACCACTTTCGCCCGGTCCTCCAGGTCGGGGCAGGCCGGGTAGCCGAAGGAGTAGCGGCAACCGCGGTAGCCGACCCGCAGCACGCCCGCCAGGTCCGGCGGCTCGAACCCAGCCAGCCCGAGTTCGGCGCGCACGCGCACGTGCCAGTATTCGGCCAGCGCCTCCGCCAGCTGCACGGACAGGCCATGCAGTTCCAGGTAGTCGCGGTAAGCGTCCTTGGCGAACAGCTCCGCCGTCGCCCCGCTGATCTTCCCCCCCACCGTGACCAGCTGGAAGCCGACCACATCGACCTCACCGGAAGACCGCGGCCGGAAGAAGTCGGCCAGGCACAGGTGCCGGTCGTGCCGCTGGCGCGGGAAGCTGAACCGCTCCCTCTCGCCACCGCCGTCGTCCAGCACCACCAGGTCGTTGCCCTCGCTGACAGCCGGGAAGTAACCGTAGACCACGGCCGCCTCCAGCAGGCCCTCGGTCTGGACCCGCTCCAGCCACATCCGCAGCCGCGGCCTGCCCTCGGTCTCGACCAGTTCCTCATACGTGGGCCCGTCACCGCCGCGGGCCGGCTTGAGGCCCCACTGGCCCAGGAACGTGGCGCGCTCATCCAGGAAGGCCGCGTAATCGGCGAGCGTGATGCCCTTGACGATCCGGTCACCGTAGAAGGGGACCACGGGGATGTCGTTGTCGGTGGAGACGTCGGAGCGGGCAGGCATGGCGCCGGGCTCGGTCACCCGGAGCCGGGCGCCGGTCCTGACCCTGCGCTCACGCACCGCGGGCACCTGTGCGCCCGCCTCGCCCCGCTTGACCGCCATGAACGCGTCCATCAGCCGCAGCCCCTCGAACGCGTCCCGGGCGTACCGCACCTGGCCCTCGAACAGCGCACCGAGGTCCTGTTCCACATAGGCGCGGGTGAGCGCGGCACCGCCGAGCAGGATGGGCCAGCGGCCGGCCAGGCCGCGTGAGTTCAGCTCGGCCAGGTTGTCCCGCATCACCACGGTGGACTTGACAAGCAGCCCTGACATGCCGATGACATCGGCTTGCTGCTCGGTGGCCGCGTCCACGATCGCCGACAGCGGCTGCTTGATGCCGATGTTGACGACGTCGTAGCCGTTGTTGGA